>JGI12277J12856_1000519_pt1 | contig 8687 bp, 6 predicted proteins | sample HotLakmasection5_FD_12856 | JGI IMG/M metagenome (IMG submission 12856) | reverse complement strand
GAGATGCAGGAGAATAACGAGGTAATGGAAAGTAACTAAATAACAGTTGATTTTTCACTATGTATCTTTTTGGGAAACAAATCATCATATTTTTGCATAACCATCAAGGGAATATTAGAGTGCAAATCACAATCGGCCAGAACCTCCTGTAACATATTCTGAAATAATTACCTTGTTCTTAAGACAGAAGACATAGTTATGGAAAGTAGAGAAAAAATTTTTGGCTGTTTGAATTCTTATAGATAATATTGAGGGTGCAGTGTGTTTTGTTCTATGCACTTGTCAACCTGGTCTAATTTTTGAAGACCATAAACTGGCTATGTCTCCTTCTGGGATATCCTGCCCTTTTTGCAAGTCATCTTTTCGAGGCAGGGCTTGTACTGCATGATTATATGATGAAAATGGTATACCTCATTCTATTCGTTTTTGAAATGAGTCCGTGGGCGTTCAACAATGCAGGGATCAATTCATATATCTATTTGATGCCGATGGATTGCCCCATAAAGATGATTTGGCATGGATTAGTACCTGTTTACCTGTGGTGCTGCCCCATTCTGGGATATTATAGGCTTTCAGCTTTTTTCGCAATGAAGCCATGGCAGGTTTATCAGACTTCATAAATCTCAATAATCCTCGGTAAAGACTTCAATTCTATATTTTTTGCAGAAATTAATAAAGCAAAAGGGTAGGCTACGGAAGTCTTTTCTGCACTTTTGGCCAATCAATCCCGAGGGGCAGGGTCTTGGAAAAAACCTTTAATCAGCATTTTTCTTTTCTCGTTTTTACCCCTGAAAAAGTAGAAACAAAATATACTCTCTTACCGTAATTCGTATTAAATGATGAATTCAGCCATCCCAATCACATAGAGTTGTATTTTTCCTAAGAACTATGTTTTATTGATGTTTAAAACAACCAAATTAACCCGTTGCGCTACTTCTTTAATTCACTAAGGTGTTGTTGCATTCTGGAACATTCGGTGGCGTAAGAAAAAATCACGTTCAGATACAGCTCTTACGGTTTGGGTATCATTTCTAAAACGCACATGCTGTGCAGGGTCGCTCTCTGTCTCCAATCTGACACGCAGAATATGTGATTGTGGAGAGCTAAACTCTAAAGAAGATAGATTTATCCCATATACCAGTGAATCGGGGTTACCGGTAGCTATATTTTGAAAATGTAATTTTAATTGTCCGTTTCCATTGTCTCTGACAAGAATAAAGTCTCTGGAAGTAATCGTGCCTGATTCTTCTGAAAACTTACTGTATCGCATTGTATCTTGTGAAAAGGAAACAGCATTGGTGTTTATTCCCCTGATTTCTTCCTGAATAACATCCATAGCAACATCTGCTTGCGACTGAACATCATTGATCAGGCGGGTATCGGCTGATGATTCCATCATAAATGAATTCATCCTGAAAATAAGTATGATAAGCAGGCCAACTATAATGGGCGGTACGATAAGATCAATTTGAACTCCCATATTTTTTTAACCTCAACTTTCAAATAAGTTAACTACAACGGTTACATATTCACTAATCAGCTCTATATCATTTTCATTTTTAGCGTCAAACACACGAATAGTGACTTCTCGGCCCATTTGATCAAAGAGAACAACCTTTTCAGCTGAGATTTCAATAGTTGCATATAAAGTCTCTCCTGCCGGTGATATATATTCGAGTCTGGATGAGGAATCGGTTTCATCGTTCAGGCCCCCAAAATCATTTACAAGTTCACTATATAAGCTTGGTTCAGAAGAATATGCCTGAATCCGTTCGCTTAGTGTTCGTCCATAATCAAGCGCGTCAGATGAATACTGAGTCTGTACCGAATTATTTACGGATTGCAGATATGTCGACCGAATGCTCATTGAAATAATTCCAAGCAGCACGATAGAGGCAAGCGTTAATAAAGTTTGACCCGTGGCCATTGTTTCTTAATTAATTATACGTAATTGAAAAATTTGTTAAAGTATTCTGTATTAAATTAAACACCTATATTAATGCCAAAACGCAATATTATATTCTGTACTTCCTCCTCCACCTGAGCCGCCATCTAAATCCGGTAATGTATCTTCAAATTCAGTTGTGTATGTTACTCTGAAATTCCCCTGCCCTTCAAAGGATTTTGCGACAACACTTCCATTTACTTTCCCAGACCCAGTCATCGTTACGTGTGCTTTTGGTGCATAAATCACTCTGGAATTATTACCACCATCACCCCGGATGTCAACTCTATCTCCACCTGAAATTATGTTGCCATCGATGTTACCAGAACCTATTATTTGCAGATCAGCGTCTTTGATAAAGATGTTTCCGTTAATTGGCTGATTACCTCCAACGTTAAATTCAGTCGAACCGCCATAAGCAATTAAGAGGTTCAATGGTGACCTCTCGTTTCCACTTGGATTTGAGTTATTATTCATGGAGCTGCTACCCCCTATATTAAAATAATCATCTACATAGAGCTGTAAACGGCCCTCTCCCTCTTGAATAATATTTAGATGTCCCTGACTCATATCAAAATTACCAACCCTTAATGTTCGGTCTTTATTACCGACAATAACTGTTAAACTTCTATTACTCCCAACACTGATTGATGGAGAGTAGGCGTTACCTGAACTCAAATCTAACGTAACGTCGCTGCTTGGACCACCGCTAACAGAAATAGCTCCCAATGATATCGGAGTTGCCGGTGGATCCGGAAATTCAGGTGATTCCAGTTCAACAGGTGGAATGGGTTCACTTAAGTTACCCTCTGATCCTCCAACATGCCCCGGGTGCCACTGGCTGATTTTAGGTGCTACATCATTTGGATCGGCCCCAGGACCAACCAAAAGATTGCCGGATATTGATGCGCCCCAATTGTCATATTGTATTCCGTTTGTTTTAGTAGTATTAGCATATAAACTTCCACTGATACCGCCGCTATTAATTTTTACAGCACCCGTTTCATCCGGAATAACGTAAACATCCCCATGTACCTGAGCATTTCCCGGAATTGAAAACTTACCACCAGAAAACACATCCCCATATACATTTCCATTTCCTATTGACATGTCTTCATCTGAATGGATTGCACTGTCGAGTGCCGGCCAGGGAAATCCACCTCCTCCACTTCCCAAAACCAAACCAGCTGTAGCGGAATATTCAGTATTCTCAAATTTACCAGTAGACTGAACCCTTATTACGCTATTAACGTCGTCATTAAAAACGCGGATATTGTATTCTCCATGTAAATCGCTCCACTGTTGAAATCCGGTTTCAACTGTATCCCCGCCAGCGGGGATTGTGATATTGCCCCCACCAGCATTAATATCTTTTATAGAAGCCATTAACGCACTCTGTGCAATGTTATGGGCCTGGTTTTGACTAAAGCTTTGTACTGTCCGGATATTACTTTGGAAAATAGCATTCCTAAGTGCATAAGAGTACGTCAACAACGAAAAAATTAGTGCTGCCACAATGATTAATGCGTATTTACCCATGACTGGTATTTTTAGAGATTACTATTTACCCTCTTTTTATATAACGAACAAACAGAAGCTTCATTTTTTATATTGTCTATTAATTTAATGTAAAACTATGCAATTATCAATTTGTGCATATTATGTAAAAATTGTTCTCAAAGGGGGAAGAGACTTTAGTTGTAATTTTACATTTCGACAATTACTATTTCATAGCTGCTTAGGTTTAGAACGTTATGAAATAAGATATTCTGCCCACTGATGATATCCCTGCCGTTGTCACCCGCCTTCACAAATTCACGAAATCGTTCCAGGTTCACTTCTTTATCGCGGTCATCGCCATTCAGCACAACCATTACGGTTTCATCCTCATTGTGCCGAAAATAGACGTAAACGTTATTCTCCGGAATGAAGTGAGTCAGCTCCCCGGTGTGTATCACATCTTTATCTTTTCGCCACTCGGTGATTGTGGTAACAAAATCATAGACCTCAGGCACAGGCAAATCCCTTTCCTCACCCAGCCGTTCCCGGCCAGCTTCTGTAAATGCATTTATTTCGTCATTTGGCCATCCGCCGGGAAAAAGCCGCCGTTTATCGGGATCATTCTCCCCGCCCATCATCAAAATTTCGGTACCGTAGTAAATCTGCGGAATTCCGCGTGTTGTAAGAATAAACGCCAGGCCTACCCTGAATTTCCCCGGGTCTTCCCCGATGGATGTCATAAACCGAACCAGATCGTGATTGTCAACGAAGATCACATTCAGAAACGGGTCGGTATACAAAAAGTCCTGTCCCAGCGTATAAAAAATGCGCATCATGCCGGTATCCCAGCCACCCGGTTCGTTCAGCCCGGAAACAACAGACCGGTAGAGAGGAAAATCGGTTACGCTGGGCAGAAATGAATTGTACCCCTCGGGGTTTGAAAAATTGTATTGCCACCAGGCCGTGGTTGCCACATTCTGCATCCAGACCTCTCCTACAATATTAAAGTCAGGGTACTCCTCGAGCACGCGCCTCGCCCATTCGGCCATATAATCGGGGTAGGGATAGGGATGGGTATCCATACGAATGCCGTCAATACCGCTGTACTCAATCCACCAAAGTGTGTTTTGAATCAGATAGTCGGCCAGTAGCGGGTTTCGCTGGTCAAGATCGGGCATTTCATCCACAAACCACCCTTTTATGGTTGATGTAAGATCACTCTCTGATGCATACGGATCCATAATGGTGTCGGTGCGATAGTTGGTATTCCCCACTTTTTCCTGGTTATGAACCCAGTCGGCCATCGGCAGATCCTCTATAAACCAGTGGTGCGTGCCCACGTGATTGTGAATCATATCCATGATCACCTTCATTCCCATCTCCTGCGATTTCCGGATCATCTCCACAAAATCCTGATTCGATCCAAACCGCCTGTCAACCTTGTACATATCGGTGGCGGCATACCCGTGGTAAAATCCGGCTCCGATCTCGTAATTGGCGGGCATATCGTTTTCAAAGATCGGGTTCACCCAGAGGGCGGTCATCCCCAGGTTTCTGATATACTCCAGGTTGTCGGTAATTCCCTGTATATCGCCGCCCTTTCTGGCATAAGGCTCGTCCATATCCACATCTTCCAGCATACCGGGAATATTATCGTTCGATGTATCACCGTTTGCAAACCGATCGGGCATCAGCAGGTAGATCACGTCGCTGCTGTCGAATCCCTGATGGCGGGTCTCCGACCCCTGCCGCTCCCGTAGCGTATATTCGTGAACAAGCTCGTCTCCCTCCTTTTCGAACCGCAGAGTAAATGAGCCGGGTTCAGCTTCAGCCAGATCCAGGTATACAAACAGGTAGTTCGGATTTTCGGTGGATATCGCCTGTTTAAACTGAACGCCTTCGCTATTCTCAAGGCTCACCCTCGAGCTGCCTATATTTTCACCATAAACCAGGAGCTGTAGTTCTGTTTCCTGAAAGCCGGACCACCAAAACTCCGGCTCAACCCTCTCTATTTCAAAATTCTGGCCAAAAGTGACCGATACGGTAGATAAAAAAATCAAGAAACCGGTAAGTATATTTTTCATCGCTGGTAAATAGTTGTTCATAGAAAATAAGCTCATAAAAGTAATATAGCTTTTCATTTTGAAATCTATATAAACGGGTTTATTCTTTTATTATCGATTCAAATTTGCCCATAATGTTTGAAGTCTATAGGAAAGATCATCATGGTACATACCAACCGGTAATGAGTCAATTATTGAATAGTGTGAAGATTAGACTTCCGAAGTCTAATCAAATGTTATAAAATTGATACTCTGAATTGAAAACACAGATTTTGACGCTGCTATTAAAGACTTCGGAAGTCTTTGATGTATATCATTATTATAGCTGACATAACACGAGTTAACGTCCCTGCGGATTTTTGGACATCTATGTATTCGATTCTTGAAAAATTTTGGAGTAATATAATTTTATGTTCAACTGTATTTTATGCAATAGCAGCAACACTCATCAGGTTCTGAAAGACAGGCTATATACATACTTCGCCTGCCGCAACTGCGGACTCCATTTTGTTGAACCGGAGCAGCGCCTGGACCCCGGTGTTGAAAAATCGCGGTACGATCAGCATGAAAACAGTCCGGATGACCCGGATTATCGTGATTTCCTGAGACAGCTATTTGATCCTCTCAGTAAGCGGCTACCTCCCGGTCAGTTCGGCCTCGATTTTGGCTCCGGGCCGGGTCCCACACTCAGCCTTATGTTTGAAGAGGCCGGACACTCCATGAATATCTATGACCCGTTTTATGCCAATAAACCCTCTGTTTTTGATGAAAAATATGATTTTATTACAACCACGGAGACGGCTGAGCATCTTTTCCACCCCCGCCAAGAGTTTGAGAAGCTTTGGGGTATTTTAAAACCGGGCGGTTATTTGGGAATGATGACCCTGTTGTTGCAACAACCTGCTAAGTTTAAAACCTGGCACTACCGAAAAGACGATACGCACGTAACTTTCTACCAAAAAAAAACCTTTGAGTGGCTGGCTGATTATTTAGGTGCCAATGTCGAGTTTTTTGGGGATAGAGTGATTATTTTGAGGAAATTTTATTAAAGTTCAGGCTTTAACCAACAAAGACTATGTGATGAGAAAAATCACCATTGCAACGATTATATTCATTCTGATTCAGTTATTTTCGTACACACTGCAGGGCCAGGATATCACTGTAAAAACAAAAGCGAAGCTTGTTCAGGGCGATGAAATATCAGCTGCATTGCAAAGTAAACGGGCAGTACCCGTTATTGTTCGTTTAAACGTTCAAACCGTTCCTGAAAAAGGGTTAAACAATGCTGAGAGAAGGAATCAAAGGGCATCGATTGAAAATAGTCAGCAGCAAATCATAGACCGGCTTCGACCCCGGGAAGTTCAAAACTTTAAAACCCCATCCTCACTGCCTTTCATCTCCATGTTTGTGGATGAAGCCACCCTGAACGAACTTGGAAATTTGGATGAAGTCTCTGCAATTTTCCTGGACAAACCCGACAAACCTATTTTAAATAACTCCACAGTTCAGATTGGCGCCAATACAGCCTGGGATTATGGATATGACGGGTCCGGTCAGACGGTTGTGATACTGGATACCGGAGTGGATATTGACCAAGTCTTTTTTACAGGGCGCATCGCAGGAGGTGCTTGTTTTTCTGAAGATTATGATGACCCAGAAACAACAAAAGTTGAAAACGTATCTCTTTGCCCGAATGGACAAGTCTCTCAAACAGGGGCTGAAGCAGGCCAAAATTGTAGTGAAGAAGACGATCCTTTCTGTGACCACGGCACACATGTTGCCGGGATTGCCGGTGGCAGCAATGTTCTTGTGGATTTATCCGGACAACCAACCGAACTGAATGGTGTGGCCAGAGGAGCAAATATTTACACAATACAGGTCTTTACACTCATTAATGATGAGGATTTTTGTGACCCTGGCCCAAGCCCTTGTGTTGGATCATATGCAAGCGATCAGATTGAGGCACTGGATCATATTGCAACATACAATGACTCAGGTAGCGGCAATCCACCTTTAACTTTTTCATCTGTCAATATGAGCTTAGGGTCTGGCGCAGTTTTCAGTCAACACTGTGACCAACAGGATAATGGGAGCGGCACTTTGGTTGATGTACCAAGAAAAGTGGCCATAGATAATTTGAAATCTTCAGGAATTGCTACCATAATTGCATCCGGAAATTCAGATAGTTCTACAGGGATAAGCAGCCCGGCCTGTATTTCTTCCTCAGTTAGCGTGGGAGCGGTTGATGGTAGTGACGTTGTACCTAACTTTTCAAATTCGGCGACAATACTTGACCTATTGGCTCCCGGAGTAGCAATTTTGTCATCAGTACCTCGCGATGAAAATGGGGATAGTACATTCGAGTTCAAACAAGGCACCTCCATGGCTGCACCCCACGTAGCCGGTGCATGGGCCTTAATGACACAGGCCAATCCAGATGCTACCGTCGATGAAATTTTAACCAAGTTTCAAAATACAGGAGTTGATGTTCTTGATACCCGGAACGGCCTCACTTTTAGCAGAATTCAGGTAGACCAGGCCCTTTCGGAAACATATACAGCCGATATAGCCTCTGCATCGTCCCAGCAAAATGAAGGATGGCGATTTATCAGTTCCCCGGGATTGTCAACACACAGAGACTTACTCTCGAACATCTGGACCCAGGGTTCAGCCAACTCGAATGAGCCACCCGGCGATCCAACGGTACTGGAATACGACGGTACAAATTATTTGGCTGTTTCGGATTTAAACAACACACTTGAGCCGGGAAAGGGACTTGCCGTTTATGTCTTTGAAGATGATGACAACGATGGCACTTCTGAATCGTGGCCCAAAACGATTGATGTTTTTGGGCTCCAGCCAAACCAGGATGTTGTTCTGGACGATTTAATTTTCCCGGGCAGCAGCGGCGAGGGAAATGAAGTCTACTCTCTACTTGGCAATCCATTTAACTCCACCATCGATTTTGACCTGTTCTCCAATCAATCACAAACAGGTAATGTTGTTTACGTTTACGACCATAGCTTTGGATCTGACTCCTTCGAAGGCGATGACACCCTTGGAGACCCTAACGTTACGACTGATGCCGGCGGAGCTTTCAGAGCATGGAACGGTAGTTCCGGCAGCCTAACCGACGGCCTCATCGCTCCCTTCCAGGGATTTTTTGTGTATGCTACCGG
>JGI12277J12856_1000512_pt1 | contig 8734 bp, 9 predicted proteins | sample HotLakmasection5_FD_12856 | JGI IMG/M metagenome (IMG submission 12856) | reverse complement strand
AATACAAAATTTAGGGGGCTTATTCTTCTTTAAATCCATGCTTTACAAATGCTTACATCTCATATTTTCTTCCCAACATATTAACTGCGAAAGTTGAGTAATTTATTAATCGAACAGAGGCTGGTTTATATTAATTACATAACCTTGAAAAATACTCAATCAAAAAAAGAGAAGGGGAAAATTATGAAGACAATTGGGATTGGATTACTTACGGCTTGCCTCATCGGCATGGGAATGGTGATGCCTCTGATGGCACAGGTAAATTACGAACCTGCACCTGAAAACCTGGAGGCCCGCGAGTGGTTTCAGGACGCTAAATTTGGCATGTTCATCCACTGGGGTATCTACAGTGTGCTGGGTGATGGCGAGTGGGTGCTGAATAATCAAAAAATACAGATTGAGGACTACGAAAAACTGGCGGATTTTTTCAATCCCCAGGAGTTTGATGCCGAAGAGTGGGTAAGCCTGGCGAAAGAGGCAGGTATGAAATATATCACCATAACCAGCCGGCATCACGACAGTTTCAGCATGTTTGATACGGAAGCATCGGAGTTTAATATCGTAGACGCTACTCCGTATGGAAAAGATATTTTGGCTCAGCTCGCAGAGGAGTGTGAGAAGCAGGGTATCAAGCTATTTTTCTACTATTCCCAGCTCGACTGGAGGCGGGATGATTATTACCCCCGCGGACGAACAGGCCACGATCTTGGCCGCCCCGATGAAGGAAACTGGGAGAACTATATTGAGTTTATGAGAACGCAGCTTACGGAACTGATGACCAATTATGGGGAAGTGGGTGGCATCTGGTTCGATGGTCACTGGGATCACGTTGACTGGGACGGGGAGAACTGGGGGGATCTGAATGTAGACTGGCACTATGATGAACTATACCCGCTGATCCACGACCTGCAGCCGGCAGCACTGATAGCAAATAATCATCATGTTGACCCGCTTCCCGGAGAGGACTTCCAGGCGTTTGAGCGAACCCTGCCTGGTGAAAAACATGAAGGCTGGGGCGGCCCCGACCCGTCCGCACTTCCGCTGGAGTCGGCGCGCACAATGAACGGTTCGTGGGGGTTTAACCTGCAGGATACCGATTACAAATCGTTTGAGGAGCTAATCGAGATGCTGGTGAAAAGCGCCGGATTTAACTCCAATTTACTGCTGAATATCGGGCCGATGCCAAATGGTAAAATACAGCCCGAATTTGTTGAGCGCCTGAAGCAGATGGGAGAGTGGACTGAGAAGTATGGCGATACCATTTACGGAACCCGGGGCGGAATTGTGCCTCCGCAGGACTGGGGAGTTACCACGCAAAAAGGCGAACGCCACTTCATGCACGTTCTGGACTGGAATGATGACCTGCTTTTTATTCCCGGTTTCCCGGGCATCGTCGAATCAGCCGTATATTTCGAAAGCGGTGAACCGGCAGAGTTCAAACAGATAGAAGAGGGTGTGTTCTTCTACCTGGATGAGGATCAAAAAACCGATCCCGATACCATTATCGAATTCAGCATTGAATGATGGTAAAGACATGGTATGTTTATATGAAATAATGTGAACTTGGGATAAGAATATTAAGAATTGGCAGAAAAAGTCCCCTCCTTTTTCCCCAACGGGATCTGCCATGGGCATTCCTTCGGAGCCTTCGGGACAAGGAGGGGATTTCACCAAAGGTATGCATTCGGCAAGGGGTGGTTGAAATGGAAGTTTGTATTCAATTCAAGATTTAACCTCCTTTCTACCTCCCCGAAGAGGCTGTCCAAAAAGTATGCTTACCATAGTTCAATTTAAATTATTTAGTTTACTTATAAATAGTTGCAGTAAGGGTCTTTCGTGTTGCTTCGCGGCCTCGTGTCCTCGTGGTAAAGACCTCCGGTTTATTGCCACGAAGACACAAAGACTCAAAGGTTCACGAAGCAAACTTTAATCATTAAGGCCCCATAAATCAAAACCATCTTTTTGGACAGCCTCATGTCATTTTCAACATTCTTATCTCGAACTCAGTTTGAATTAGATTATGGTTCAGCAATCAAATCGCAAAAAGAACCCTGTTCGTCAGCTTAGCTCTTCCAAACACACCATGTCTGAATTGCACTGTTTTCACCGGGTTCAAACAGGGCCATAGGCCAGCATGGCATCGGCCAGTTTTACAAAACCGGCGATATTGGCTCCTTTGCTGTAGTCGATCCCGCCATCGTCATTTTCACCGTATTCCACGCATTTTTGATGAATATCGTCCATAATGGAGTGGAGCTTTGAGTCCACCTTATCGGCAGACCAGTTCGTGCGAAGAATATTCTGTGAAATTTCCAGACCCGAAACGGCCACACCGCCGGCGTTGGAGGCTTTACCCGGCGCATATAGAATGCCCGATTTTTTGAAAAGCGAAGAGGCATCTTCGGTGCAGGGCATATTTGCTCCTTCCGCTACCAGCTGCACATTGTTGTCGAGCAGATTTTGGGCATCTTCCCGGGTAATTTCATTTTGGGTGGCGCAGGGGAGAGCCAGGTCGCAGGGAATATGCCACGGTTTTTCTCCCTCAAAGTAGTCACAGCCAAACTCCCCGGCATACTCTTTGATACGGCCGCGGCGGACCTGCTTCAGTTCTTTCACAAAGGCCAGCTTCTCTTCGTCAATACCCTGATCATCATATATAGCCCCGCTTGAGTCTGACAGCGTAACTACGTTGCAGCCGCAGTCAATGGCTTTTTCTACAGCGTAAATAGCAACATTTCCGCTGCCCGAAATGGCAACCCTTTTCCCTTCGAGGCTTTTGTTTTGATTTTTTAGCATGTGGCTGGCAAAGTAGATCAGGCCATAACCGGTCGCCTCGGTACGGATCAGGCTGCCGCCAAAACTGATTCCCTTGCCTGTAATGGTTCCCGTAAATTTATTTTCCAGCTTTTTATAGTTGCCAAACAGGTAGCTGATTTCCCGGTGCCCCACTCCAATGTCGCCGGCAGGAATATCACGGTCTTCACCAATATGGCGATGCAGTTCAGACATCAGACTCTGGCAAAAGTTGAAGATTTCATTGTCGCTCTTTCCTTTGGGATCGAAATTGGATCCGCCCTTTGCGCCCCCCATCGGCAGCGTGGTAAGCGCATTTTTGAAACACTGCTCAAAGCCGAGAAATTTAAGTATGCTCTGGTTTACTGTGGGGTGAAAACGAAGCCCGCCTTTGTATGGGCCAATACTGTTGTTAAACTGAACACGCCAGGCCCGGTTCACCTGCACGTTTTTATCATCATCGAGCCAGGTAACACGAAAACTTATGATACGGTCGGGCTCACAAAGCCTCTCGAGTATGCCGCTACCTTCATACTTGGAGTGGCTGTTTACATAGGGTATGATATCGTGCATAACCTCCTGTACGGCCTGATGAAATTCGGTTTCGGTTGGATTTACATCCCTGATCCGTGTCATAAAGCTCTCTAAATCGTACATAATATTGTGAGTGGTGTTTATTGATGGAAATTGGCTCCCAAAACGGAACTGCAGCTATATTTGGCTATTTGTTCTTTGAAATGTACTATGTTCCATGATTTTTGTTAAGATACTTAAAATGCGGATAGCGCAGGCAATCGTTCAGTTTCAGTTCAAACAAGTCCTTTACAACCAAATATCACAAAATGGCCAGATCGTTTCTGTTTTTATTTATGGTGAGTGTTTTTCTTCTTGCAGACCTTAACGCCCAGACGGCAAAATTTCCAGTTGTTGACGGGTTTGGAGGCATTTATGAAATGCCCGGTAGTACAAATCCCGATTCGAATATTCAATACAAAATCGTAATCGATCTGAAGACCAATCAACCCGAAAAGGGGGCCGTTAACCCGGGGTTAAATAATGTTGCCCGAATGATGAACCTGCACGGACTGGGAGGTATTGCTGAAGAAAACATGAGCGTTACGGCAGTTGTGCACGGACCGGCAACAGAAACCATCCTTAATAATGATGGTTACCGCAGAAAAAACGGGGTTGATAATCCCAATATAGCGCTGATAGATGCACTGGAAGCTGCCGGCGCAGAAGTGGTGGTTTGCGGGCAGTCACTGATAGGGCGCGGATTTCCTCAATCTGAGGTCAATACGGATGTGGAGATTGCGCTGTCGATGCTGACCGCCGTAAACGAGCTGCAGCATAAGGGGTACTATCTCATGGTTTTTGATTGAAAAAACGCCGGGCTTTTTCTTTTCTGAATGATTGAGACAAAAAAATGGCAGATGATTGTAAATCACCTGCCATCGATAAGATAATTACGTCCCAAAAAATTACCGGCTGTCTTTTCCGGTTTCAACAAAGCGAATACACTGACCCTGGTTTTTGAAGTCGAAATCTTCCCACTTGCCTTTCTTACAGTCATCTTTGGTTGTTGGATTATTTTCAACGAGAACACAGAATGTGGCTCCGGGGCCTGTGGTTGTGAATCCGGCGTCACAAGCCGTGCATTCTGAGACACCGGTAACATTTGAAAATGTGCCAACGGGGCACAGCGTAGCTTCAGCAGCTCCTGTTACAGCTACAAAACTTCCTTCAGGTGCATCGATGCATGAAGTTTGTCCGGAGTCGGGCTGATATCTTCCCACCGGACATTTTATAGCCTGGATTGAGCCTTCAACAGCTACAAAACTTCCGGGTTCGGCGTCCTTACAGGAGGTTTGGCCTTCCAGGTCCTGGTACTTTCCCACCGCGCATTGTATTGCCTGCTCTGAGCCTATCTGGTCAACATACGAGCCGGCCGGTGCAATCTTGCAAGATGTTTGTCCTAATTCGTCCTGGTATCTGCCCATCGGGCATGGGGTGGCTTCCGTTGCTCCGGGTTCGGCTACAAATGTTCCTTTTGGTGCTGATTCACACGGGCTTAGTCCATCCGGGCTAAAAGATCCTGCTGCGCAGGTAGTACCTCCTTCTGCGTTTGCAGTTGTTGTTACGGCTGCCGACTGAACCGAGTTATCCGTGGTGCCTGCAATGTCCTGGCTGCAGCTGGCCACAAAAACAAACAGGAGAAGCAGAGCGATAAGATATCCGGCTGCTGTAAAGTTATATTGAGTGTTCATAAAACGGGTATTTGGTTAATAGATAATCCTCCCTGTTTTCAGAACCGATAAAACCGGGATGGGAAAGAGTTGGTACTCAGATAAAAAATCGGCTATTCGGAGATGAGAGTCTTGGACTTTTCGGGCAAAAGTTTGGACTTTTGGATCAAAATGACCTTTTAGTTATTCATTATTTAAAATACAGATGGGTTGGCCACGTACGCTGTAAGATTTACCAGCTGAAAACAGCTAAATCTTTACAGAAAAGCTAAAAACATCCGGCCTTGCATAATGTCCGGCAACATCGAACATCCGTTTGGCTGCGATAATCTGCTGCAGGTCAATGTCGGCATAGAGGATGCCTTCCTCCGCTTCAAGGGGGCCTGCCAAAATTTTTCCGTTTGGAGCGATGATGCAGCTGTTGCCCGTATTGATCCACTCTCTTCCTTCGGGGTAGAGTTTTTTAAAGTCGTACTCATCCGGGATATCATCCATTCGCAGTACCATGCAGGTGCTGATGACAAAGAGCCCGCCTTCCCGCGCAATATGCTGCATGGATTGCAGCCAGTTGGGGCTTTTGTCCCATGTGGGTGAGGCCAGTATTTGGGTTCCGCTTTCATAAATAGCCGTCCGGGCCAGGGGCATGTAGTTCTCCCAGCAGATCAGCCCGGCCAGTTTTCCGGCAGAGGTGTCGTACGATAGGAGTGTATCTCCCTTTCCCTGCGCCCAGATCAGCCGTTCGCCGCCGGTGGGAATCAGTTTCCGATGCTTGCCCAATATTTCGCCCTGATCACTGATAAATAGGAGGCTGTTGTACAGGCTCGCCCCGCTGGTTTCGGAATTCCGTTCGTGCATGCCTATCACAACATTAACGCCCGCTTTTTTTGCGGCCTTACAAAGCTTATCCGTTGCCGGGTCAGGGACAGAAACCGCATTCTCAACCAGTTTTATATAGAGCTCATTCAATTCGGCTCCCTTGCTGTTGGGGACCAGCCACACCCAGTCCGGGTATCCTGATATAAAAGCTTCGGGAAAGACGATTAATTTCGCGCCCTGTTCTCCGGCTTCTAATATGGCTGAACACGCTTTCTGAACCGTTTTTTCCTTATTCAGGAAAACGGGTGAAAGCTGGGCAGCGGCTGTTTTAATGAGGTCTTTCATTTTTCACCTGTGGGGAAAATAATTTAATGATGTGTGGGTTAAGACAGTTATAATGGACAATCCCAGCCTAATTTCCTACTTGATTGATGGATATGATGGAGAAAGAAAATGGCTCTATCTTGATCGGTGTGGGTAAAAATAAACGTCCTGTTATTCCTGTAAAATACAACTACAATCTATAATGACATTCTGCGGTCTGTATAGACCCTGGAAGGGTCAAAGAACATAGCCTGGGGCACCCGTGTTTAGTTCGGAGACATCCTTTACAGGTGTTCGGGGACATGGTTTACACATTTCTCGCATGCGAGAAATGTGTAACTATTAATTTTTTGGTATGATCTTCTAAAAAAAGAAGATCGACTATGCCCTGGAAAACTCATACTAAAATGTCTTTACGAGCTGAATTTGTCAGATTAGCGTCCCGGCCTGATGCCAATATTTCTCAATTGTGCAGACGGTTTAACATTAGCCGTCCAACCGGCTACAAGTGGTTGCGACGCTGGAAACAACAAGGGGGTGAAGGATTGGTAGATCAGTCAAGAAAACCTCATAACCCTGCTAACCAAACACCGAAATGGATGGAGAATTTAGTAGTTAAAACCAGAAACAATCACCAAGGGTGGGGCGGGCGTAAGATTAAACGCTGGCTGGCCGATGAGGTTCGTCGTGGGAACCTGGATATGGATGTAGATCACATACCATCTGCCAGTACAATCACCTCCATATTAGACCGTCATAACCTATTAGATCCACAGGGATCTTCCACAAGGTCACGGCCTTGGAAACGATTTGAGTATCCCAGACCCAATGACCTGTGGCAAATGGATTTTAAAGGCGAGTTCTCTTTGATGGACGACTCGCTTTGCTATCCATTGACGATCATTGATGATCATTCAAGGTATAATATTGCTTTACATGCATGTTTTGATCAACAACGGACAAGCGTTCAGCCCATTCTGACAAATTGCTTCCAACGTTACGGTTTACCCTTTGCTATTCTCGTTGACAATAGTAATCCCTGGGGATGTCCCATTCGAAATGAAGACGGGCGTGTCTATCATACCAAACTTAGCGCTTGGTTGATTCGACTCGGTATAACCGTGATTCATTCAACACCGGGAAAACCACAAGGAAAGGGCAAAAATGAGAGGTTTAATGGTACTTTACAAGCAGAACTCATTCGTTACAACTGGTTTTCCGATATGAATGAGGCACAACATAAATTCAATCAGTGGCGAGATGTCTACAACCAGGAAAGACCTCATGAAGCCCTGGATATGGATGTGCCGGTTAGTCGATACAGATGCAGCAATGTAGAGTTTCAGCCGTATTTGCCACCCATCAAATATGGCCCGGATGATAGTATAAGAAAGGTATCAAGCAATGGAAGAATAACCTTTAAAGGTAGTCAGTATCAAATAGGAAAAGCTTTTAATGGCCAGCCAATTGCACTGCGAGCACAACCGGAAAAAAATCAATGGAAGGTTTATTTTTGTCACCAATATATTCGTACTATAACCACATAAAGTGTAAACCATCTCTCCGAACATGTGTAAACCATCTCCCCGGTCTGTACACGCTGCCCCGGGTATATGGATCCTAACATAGTAAACCATCGGCTTAAATCGCGTCAAAGGCACAATCTTTACCCGATGGTTCCCTGTACAGATCCTATCAACGTCTCTCAGATCCTTCATTTGATTTTTCAATATCCCTTGATTCAAAATATTCCATTCATTACTCATCAATTACCCCTGCCATTTTTCGTGCCTTTATGTTTTCGTGGCAATCCTTTTGAAAACGTGAAGTCCAACAACTTTTTGCTGATTAGCGCCGTTTTTATCTTCAATTATACTTGCACATGTTGCGGTTTCTCAATAAATAGGAGTTCTTCAAAAGTGGTTTATGATTAAATTTGTGATCTTTGGCACACAGAATCATATACTTCAGCTCAACAATATATTTTTAGGATATGGCTAAAGCGTTTTTCGGCATCTTTATTTTTTCATGGATCATAGCCCTGCTTCTCCCCTGGTGGGTTCTATTCATTCCTGCATTTTTGCTAAGTGCATGGGCCATTAAAAACAGTTTCGCTGCATTTATCACCGGTTTCCTGGCAAGCGGATTTGGCTGGTTCGTTCAGGCTCTCTACATCCATTTTGCCAACGATGCCATTCTCTCCTCACGAATGGCCGAGATGTTCGGGGTTGGCTCACCATGGTCCGTACTCTGGCTCACTTTTCTGGTAGCAGCCATTCCCGGCGGACTCGCGGCACTGGCCGGAACACTGTTTGCCACCATCATGCAGAAAAAACAATCTCTGTCCACCACCGATTAGTCAACCCCAACTGTTTTCTGATACACTACCATGAGTGAATACCCCAAAAGTGACGATCCCAATGTACCTCATACCGGGAAAAACAGGCGAACGCTCTTTACCCGTTTTCTGGACTTTGTAGAGTGGCTTGGCAACCTGCTCCCACACCCTGTAACGCTCTTTGCCCTTTTTGCCCTGGGAGTGGTGCTGTTCAGCG
>JGI12277J12856_1000506_pt1 | contig 8814 bp, 8 predicted proteins | sample HotLakmasection5_FD_12856 | JGI IMG/M metagenome (IMG submission 12856) | reverse complement strand
AGTAAGAAGTAAGAAGTAAGAAGTAAGAAGTAAGAAGTAAGAAGTAAGAAGTAAGAAGTAAGAAGTAAGAAGTAGGAAGTGGGAGTTATTATGGAATTTGTTCCGATTGATCGTATAGGTCCGGCAGAGCGCGAAACGCCGGTGAAACATCGTCATCAATTTGTTTCCGATGATCAATGGGTGCGGCATGTCGTGGAAGTGGGCGCGCATAAAAAAGACGAACAGGAATGGTGTTTCGAGAAAGCCGGTCCACGGGAGCGCATTCATTATGATCCTTCCGTTTGTCGTTCGGCGGTGGTCACATGCGGAGGACTGGCGCCGGGGTTGAATAATGTCATTCGCTCCATTGTCATGGAATCGCATTTTCATTATGGCGTTCCTGAAGTGCTGGGCATACCGAAAGGTTTCTTGGGCTTGAATCCCGCATCGGGCCTGAAACCCATTTTGTTAACGCCAACGATGGTGGATGACATTCATACCGAAGGCGGCTCGCTGTTGGGATCATCCCGTGGAAGGCAGGACGCGCGGGTCATGTTGGAGTACATGATCAACATCGGGATTACGCAGCTTTACTGCATTGGCGGTGACGGAACTATGCGCGCAGCCACGGAGTTGGCGCAAACAGCGCAAGCGCAAGGCGCGGATATTGCGGTGGTAGGCATTCCCAAGACGATTGATAATGACGTTTATTTCTGCGACCGTACATTTGGATTTGCAACCGCCGTGGATGCAGCCCGCGATATACTGGAAGTGGCGCATGTCGAAGCGAAAGCCGCCGAGCGGGGCATCGGACTTGTGAAGTTGATGGGCCGCGCGGCTGGCTTCATTGCTTGTGGCGCGACCATTTCCAGCCAGAAAGTCAATTACACCTTGATTCCTGAACAACCATTTGCCTTACATGGCGAACAAGGATTTCTCGCTGAATTGGAACGGCGCATGGATACGCGGGATCATGCGCTGATTGTCGTGGCGGAAGGCGCGGGGCAGGATTTGATGACCACGGAAGCGCTGGGCACGGATGCGTCGGGCAATCCCCGTTATGCCGATATAGGTCATTTTCTGCGCGATGAAATCAGCGCTTATTTCAAAGAACGCCAAAAACCGGTGGAAATTAAATACATCAATCCCAGTTACATCGTGCGCGGCATTCCAGCCAATAGCGAAGACAGCGTGTTATGTGACCGGTTGGCCCGGGACGCAGTGCATGGGGCGATGGCGGGCAAAACCGCATGCATGGTTTCCTGGATTAATAATCGCATGGTCTATGTTCCTCTGGTTATGGCCACCGGTCGCAAAAAACGTGTGGAACTGACCGGACCTCTTTGGCAAGCCGTGCTGGCTGCAAACGGTCAGCCGGATCGTTTTGGTTAAGCGTGTCGTCCAATCCAGCACCATACCGGTTGCTCTGCGACGGTATCGAATAAGTGGAGCATATCGCTGTTTTTCATGCGTACACACCCGGCGGAGGCCGGTGTGCCGATTTTATCTTCGTGCGCGGTGCCGTGCAGGTAAATATACCGTGCATAGGTGTCCACGTCGCAGCCTTTATTCCTCCCCGGCTCCAGCCCGCTTAACCGGAGAATACGCGTGAGAATCATGTCCCCGCCCGTACGGCCCGTCCACTGATCCGGCGGGATAACACGGCCGGTGAATACTCTTCCTTTGAATTCAGCGCCCGCGGGAAGTCCGACCCCGTATCGCTCCACGACTTCAAAAAAACCCAGCGGCGTTTGCCTCGATCCTTCTTGTTGACCGGTCCCGCGCGCGGCGGTGGACACGGGATACGTCGTAATAGGAACGCCTTTCCGCATGACGGTCAAGCGTTGGCTGGTCACGTCCACAACCAGTAAAAAAGCCTGTTCCGGCATGTCCCGTTCCACGGCTTGTGCCCACACGGATGAACATGATTTCATGCGGGATATCGTATAATCGTTTACAGCCCACATGCCAGCACATAAAACCGCGTTCATGTCGCAGGGTCGTGTCTGTGAGTGCGTGGGTTGTTATCTTCCTCGACAGGAATCTCACGCCAAGGCCCAAAGACCCCAAGAGGGTAATTGGGGACATAGAAATAATGGAACATCAATAGTATCCATTTTAGGATGACGATGTTACAAGGAAGCAGAAAGCATTTGGATTGCGATGGATGTTCATAATCCCATAAATTCAAAAACAATCGGGCCTAAACTCAAAGCGGCAGGGTATGTCTCTCTTGTGCTTTACCCCCGGTATGGAAACACAAGATGAAGAACTGTCATGGAACGGTGGGCGTTGCGCTGGGTGGTGGTGGGGTTCGTGGACTTGCGCACGTGCCAGCACTTGCAACGATAGAAGCTTGCGGTATTCGCCCAGCGGTTCTTGCGGGCACAAGCATGGGCGCCATTATCGGCGCGCTGTATGCATCGGGCAAATCCGCCAAAGACCTTTGTGGAATCGTCGAGCACCATATCATCGGGCGCGACGATCGGATCAAAGATATTTACGCCAAGAAAGACTCATTGCTCAAGTGGTTGACGTCGGTGCGCCTCGCGTGGAAAGGATCAGGACTTCTGGAAGCGGATGGCTTTTTGCGGCATTTACTTGACCAGATGAACGCGTCACGGTTTGAGGATCTTAAAATTCCACTGCATGTGGTCGCTACCGATTTCTACTCGGGTGAGTCTGTCGTTTTTAACCGCGGACCCCTTCTCCCGGCGCTCAAAGCAAGCATGTCCATTCCGGGTATATTTGTGCCCGTGGAACATGAAGGTCGCATTCTTGTAGATGGAGGGGTAAGCAACAATCTTCCTTTTGATCTTCTGGCGCCCCGGTGCGATGTGACGATCGCCATTGATGTCGCACCGACGCGTGAGATAAACGATGCGGAACCACCGAACATGCTGGACGCAACCTTGGGTATGTTCGATATGCTGGTGGAGCGAATCACCACATCCATGGTTTTGGCCCAGCCACCCCATGTTTATTTTCATCCACGGCTTGTCGGGATACGTGTATTGGATTTTGATAAAGCAGAAGATGTGCTTGAGCAAACAGAGCAGGCGATAGGAGAATTCAAGAAAATGCTCGCAAAGCAACTGCATTGATCAAAGATCGTGTGGGGAGATCGTTTGGGGTCACGTCTAAACATATAACAAATAGCTTGCTTTTCTGGTGTTGTTCGTGATTTGGTGTGGGCATGGCACGACCTTTACGAATAAATTTGCCGGATGGATGGTATCACTGCATGCATCGCGGGCTCGAACGGCGGCATATCTTTAAAGACACGTATGATCGCGAGGTTTTTTTGGGGATGCTGGGAGAGATCGTGGAGCGGTACCGGTTTGTGATACATGCCTATTGCTTGATGGATAACTATTATCACGCCATCATTCAGACGCCGGATGCGAACTTAAGCCGGGGGTTGCAGTGGCTGGGTTTGTCCTATAGCAGTTACTTTAACGCGCGTCATAATCGGGTGGGGCCGTTGTTTCAGGGGCGCTTTAAAAGTGTGCCGGTGGAGGATGGGGTCTGGGCGTATGATTTGAGCTTGTACGTGCATGTGAACCCTGTACGAACGAATGCTCGTGGTTTGGGTAAAGCGCGAACGAGGGCGAATCGTTTGGGCCTGTCGCCAGCGGCGAGCCCGGAGGAAGCTGTGGCGCGGCTTCGTGTACTTCGGGCGTACCGGTCGAGTTCGTACCGCGCGTACGCCGGCTATGAAAAAGGGCCGGATTGGCTGACGATATCAGAAGTACGTCGGCGCTGTCCGGGTACGGAGCGGGACGAGGCGAAGCGATATCGGTCCCGGATGCGGGATTTGGTGCGTTCGGGAGCGGATAAATCGAAAATGGAAGCGTTCCGGGACGTAGTTGGGATTGGCAGCGCGGCGTTTATCGGTCGGCTAAAGGAGTTGGCTGGCCGTGGAAGTCGCGAAACGGAAGCGCGTGCACGGTTAAGGAATCGGGTCGGTTTTTCGTCAGTAGTGCAGGCCGTGGAGGAAGTCCGTGGAGAACCATCCAGCGAGTGGCTGCATCGTCATGGTGACTGGGGGAAATGGCTGGTGTTAAAAGTCGCTCGCGAGTATACAGGCATGACGTTGCAGGAGTTGGGGGCGTCCATCGGCGGCATGGATTACGCGGCGGTTTGTATGGGCCTGCGCCGCTTTGATCAGCGCTTGACGCAGAAAAAGGCCAATAAGGATATAACAAAAATCTATGAGCATGTACGAAAAAAGCTAGATGCTTAGACGTGACCCCACACGCTATTTGACCCCATACGCTTTTACCATCTGAAATTTAATTGGCGTTCTTTGCAACTGGGCGAGTGTTTCCTGTGGCTCGCCGGGTGAGAGGGCGTTGGCGTATAGGCTCTGTCCCGATGTCTCTTATTATTCGGACGCGACGGAGCGCGTCCCTCCAGCAGGTGTGGGATGTTATCTTTGGATGTGACGGGGCGCATCCCTCAATCAGGTGACTATTTTTTCATGCGGAACATCGCATAATCGTTTACAGCGTACTTGCCAGCACATGAAGTCGCGTACATAGTAAAGCCATCATGACTATGGAACATAAATCAGAATCAACAATAACGCCGCCACCACGCAACGATGTGTCGAGCATGTTCGACCGTATTGCGCATCGCTACGATCTGCTTAATCGCTCTTTATCGTTCGGGCAGGACGTCCTATGGCGTAAGCGCATGAAACGGCATCTGCCGGATCGCGCGGATTTAAAGCTTCTGGATTTGGCGACCGGGACAGCCGATCAGTTGATTTTTCTTTCCAGTGACCCGCGCATTGCCTCGGGGCTGGGCATGGACCTGGCGGAAAAAATGCTGGATATCGGGCGCGAAAAAATTAAAAAACGAAACTTGGCCTCGCGTTTTGAATTAAAAACCGGAGATGCCATCCACATTCCCGTGGATGATGCATCCTGCGATGTGGTTACGATTTCCTTTGGCATTCGCAATGTGCTGGATGTCGAACAAGGACTACGTGAAATGTTCCGCGTGCTTAAGCCGGGCGGACGCGCGTTGATCCTTGAATTTTCCTTGCCCGGTAATGCCGTCATGCGGAAATTATATTTATTTTATTTCCGGCATATTCTGCCGCGCATCGGCGGTTTGGTTTCCGGTGACGCGTATGCCTATCGCTATCTAAATAAAACCGTGGAGACTTTCCCGTATGGCGAAGCTTTTTGCGCGTTGATGCGCACCGCCGGATTTGAAAACGTCCGCGCGAATCCTTTGACTTTTGGCATAGCATCTATTTATCAGGGAGATAAGCGCTGACCGATGAGGCCGGGCGTTAAACAAGCCATGTTGCAGGCGTGGGATGCGGCGCGCGTCGAGGGACTTCCCGATGGCCTCGTGCGTATTGCAATTCCATGCCCGCGCATCGAGCCCATGGTCTGGTTGCGCACCGCGCCGCATGCGCAACGATTTTACGGAGCTACGCGTAATCGCGAACGACTTTTGGAAGTCGCCGCCGCAGGCGTGGCGGATCAAGCCCGATGGGATGAACCTGTATCGTATGATGAAGTTCTTGCGCACCTTCGGCATACGCTCCAACAATCCTCGGACAGCGTCCGTTACTACGGCGGGTTCCGGTTTAATAAAGAAACCAAGCCCGATGAAGCGTGGACGACGTTCGGCACGGCGCAGTTTATCGTGCCGCGTTATGAAATAAGATCGGCGCCGGAGGGGTCTTTGATTGCATTGCATGTGCGGCGTGAAGAATGTGAAGATAACCGCTTTGCGGAATGGCTTGACCGGTTTTTTGATGACGCGCATCAGCTTTCTTCCCACGAACCTTTTCCGTCGGCTTCTCAGCGCAAAGACGAACCGGATTATGCGGTTTGGCGGGGACGTGTCGAACAAGCGCTGACTGCGTTCGCCCATACCAAGCTGGAAAAAATTGTGCTGGCACGCAAAGTGGCTTTGTCTTACGACCAGCGACTTGATCCCGTGGCATTGCTGCAACGCTTGAAAGAAGCGACGCCCGATTGTTATCACTTTTGTTTTATGCCTGATGCGGATACCGCGTTTGTAGGCGCGTCCCCGGAACGTTTATACCGTCGGGAAGGCACGTGTATAGAGACCGAAGCGGTTGCGGGTACGCGTCCTCGTTCAAGTGACCCGGCGCGCAGCGCTAAGTACGCGGAGGACTTGCTGGCCAGCGAAAAAGATCAGCGCGAACATGCGTATGTGCGCCAGGGGATACGCGAGGCATTAACCCCGTTGTGTGAAAAGATCGAGGTGGACGAGGAACCGTCGTTGTTGACGCTGCAGCGCGGCCTTCATTTGTATTCGGCGGTGCGTGGCACATTAAATCCGGGCGTGGACGATGCCGCGATTCTTGCCAGCCTGCACCCGACTCCGGCGCTAGGCGGTTGGCCGACACCGGAAGCGTTAAAATGCATACATGCATGGGAATCGTTTGACCGCGGCTGGTATGCGGCCCCGGTGGGATGGATTTCGAAGGACGCGGCTGAGTTCGCGGTAGGCATTCGCTCCGGCCTTGTGCTCCCGAATCGCTTGCTGTTGTATTCGGGCGCGGGTATTGTGAAAGGCTCAACCCCGGATAACGAGTGGGATGAGATCGAACACAAAATCAGCGACTTTATTCATGTGTTGACGGGCTTATGAAACAAACCAATCTACACACGCTCTGGGCAGAGCATTTGATTGAAGAATTCGTGCGTCAAGGGGTGCGTTGTTTTTGCGCATCCTCCGGAGCGCGTTGCGCGCCGTTGACGCTGGCTTTGGCGCATCGTAAGGATATTGAGCTGATCATGCATTTCGATGAACGCGCGTCGGCGTTTTATGCGCTGGGGTATGGACGCGGCGCGGGCCAACCCGCCGTGTGGATCACGACGTCGGGATCGGCGGCGGCGCAGGGTTTGCCTGCGGTTATTGAAGCGGCACAGGATCATGTGCCGATGATTTGTTTAACCGCCGATCGCCCGCCGGAACTGCGCGATACCGGCGCGAACCAAACCATGAACCAAGTCCATTTATTCGGGTCGTATGCACGCTGGTTTTGCGACATGCCTGTGCCGGACACTGCCATTCCGCTGTCGTATGTGTTGACCACTGCCGCCGAAGCCGTCGCGCGCGCAAGGGGATGGTCGGCGGGTCCTGTGCACATCAACGCCATGTATCGCGAGCCTTTATCCCGTCAACCGGACGGCAAGGATTATCGCGCATATGTCCGCCCGCTCCGCGCGTGGCGCCAAAGCGGTGCCCCGTATGTTGTGCATGGGCCGGGGGGGGTGCAGGGCGACTCCGCAGCCTGGCATGCGGTGGTGGACATGCTCCAAAACGCGCAACGCGGCGTAATCGTGGTGGGGCGTCTAGGGAGCGATAAAGATCGCGTTGCCGCGCGAGCGATCGCGGATACCTTATCGTGGCCTGTCTTGCCGGATATTGGATCCGGTTTGCGGCTCGGTCCGCGTTTAAAAAATGTCATGGCGTATGCGGATCAGATGTTGTTGTCGGAAAAACAGCTCCGCGCGTTAACGCCGGACGTTCTTTTGTATGCAGGCGGTCCCGTAGTGTCTAAACGCCTTCTGGCATTCATGGAACGCGCTGAACATGTAGTGCATGTGTCGCCGACCGGACAACGCGTAAATCCAACGCACCGTTCCATGCACGTTATTCAAACAAGTCTAACGACGGCGGCTGATGTATTGTGCGCTCAGCGAATCGTCGCGCCATCGCGTGGATGGTCCGGGCGTTGGACGCGATTAAACCGTCTGGTCTCAGACGTTGTAAAAAAAGAACATGCGGCGTCATCGGCCATCACCGAATGGGGAATAGCCGCCGATGTGTCGCGCCTGATCCATCCTGATCATGCGCTGTATCTGGGCAGCAGTATGCCTGTCCGCGATATGGATATGTACGGCGATCCCTGCGGGGCCCCGATCACGCTGGGCGCCAACCGGGGCGTAAGCGGTATTGACGGGACCGTGGCCAGCGCGTTTGGCTTTGCGCATGCGTTGGCGCGGCCTGTGACGGCGCTGATGGGCGATTTGGCGTTTTTGTACGATCTTAATGCGCTGTATTATGCGAAACATGCCACGCATCCCGTTACGTTGATTGTCGTGAATAATGAAGGGGGAGGCATTTTTTCATTCCTGCCGTTTGACGAAAAACCCACGGTATTTGAAAAAGTTTTCGGCACCCCACACGGCGCGTCTTTGGAACATGCGGCGCATGTGTTTGGTTTGGACTATGCGCATGCCGTGGATAAGAAATCGTTTGTCTCGTTGTATAAGGCCGCGTTGCGGGGGACAAACTCCGGCATTATCGAAGTGTCATCGGAACGTCGTGCAAATGTGTCCTCGCATCAGGCCTTGCAGGCGCGTATTCGCGCGGTTTTGGATGAAGCATGAGCGGAAATGTTCTTCCTGTGCGGAGTTGCGGGCCGATGGATGCGCCGGAGGTTGTGTTCTTGCATGGGTTCATGGGATCGGCGCGTGACTGGGATGAAGTGGTGGCTTTGTTGCGCGGGGCGTATCGCTGTCACGCCTTGGATTTGCCAGGCCATGGCGCGGCGCGCGCGGTTCGCATGGATGCACGCGCGTACACGATGGAGGCGACGGCGCGGAACGTGTTGTGTACGCTGGATCAGTTGGGGTTGTCGAACGCGATCCTTGTCGGTTATTCGATGGGGGGGCGCTTGGCGTTACGGTTGGCTTTGGATGTTCCGCAGCGCTGGCGTTGTGTGGTTGTGGAAAGCGGATCGCCCGGCTTGATACAGGAGCGCGAGCGGGAAGCGCGCGCGCGGGTGGACGAAGTCTGGGCGCGACGATTCGAGTCGGAACCGCTGGAACG
>JGI12277J12856_1000500_pt1 | contig 8888 bp, 7 predicted proteins | sample HotLakmasection5_FD_12856 | JGI IMG/M metagenome (IMG submission 12856) | reverse complement strand
CAGGGGCCTGCGTAACCTTTCCCGGCAGGACTGGCAGGCTCTCAAGGTGATACCGGGCATTGCCAGGGTAAAAGCAATTACTCTCGAAGCTATGTTTGAGCTGAGCCGGCGCATTCAGATTGCGTCTCTCGGGGACGAAATTCAGATCACCTCGCCCGATATGGCCGCGGCCTACTTCAGGCCAAAACTGAGAGATCTGAACCATGAAGTATTTTACGTGGGCTTTTTGAACAACTCGAAGGTTTTAACGGGGATAAAAAAGATAAGTTCGGGAGGAAGCCGGGCCACAATTGTAGAACCGGCAGAAGTGCTGCGGCAGGCTATCCTGAACAAGGCAAACAGCATCTTGCTGGTTCATAATCATCCCTCGGGCTACCTCAAGGAGTCGGCAGCTGATGTGAACCTGACAAAGCGAATTTCAAAAGCGGGTGAGATGTTGAATATTCCGGTAACGGACCACATTATTATTGCGGGCGACAGCTATATAAGCCTTAAGAGCAAAAAAATAATTGAATAGAGTTAATTATTTAGTTCTTATCCCAAAAAAATCTTCTATATACGCAAAAATTACTTGCTCTATTTACAGCTTCTATTATATTTCAGTGTCAGAAATATTACGGAGGCTTATGGACTATTCCGATCTTGTTGAAGCAGTACTAAATGGTGATGAACGAACCGTTAACCAGCGGTGCGCCGATGCACTGCCAATTTTGCGATCCTATTTGGTATCAAACCTGAATGCTTCTAAAGAAGACGCGGAAGATGCCGTACAGAGGATGTTTGAATATGTATATCCTAAAATCAGGAAGGGTGAGATTTCAAAACCGTCAGCCCTTCTCTCTTATATGCTTACCGGAGCCAGGCACTCGTATTACAAATCCTTAAATAAATATGGCAGTTACGAATCAATCGATGACTATGCAGAGCTTCAGGTATCGAAGGCCGATCAGATACGAAAACTGGTAGATGAGGAAGAGCAATCGATTTTAAAAAAATGCATGGACCGGCTGAGGGGCCACTACAGATCTCTTTTGGAGTTCTCTTTTGCAAATCCCGATGCGGAGATGAAGGATATTGCCGAACAATTTGATATTTCTATTAATAACGCCTGGATACGGAAGCACAGAGCCTCGAAAGAGCTGGAAGATTGCATCCGTTCACTGTTCTGAACTAAAAAAAAACCGAAAAATTTTGTAAGGGATTTGAAAAATCGGGTTCATACTACCGAGAGGTATTTTTTTATGAGTATTACTATTGCGCGAATAATCTACAGATAATGAAAAAAAAGAAGAAAATAGAGCTTTTAAAGAGAATAGACAGCTATATAAAGGGAAGGCTGACGCAAGAAGAAATTGATGCTCTTTGGATCGAATTTCTGAAATACCCTGAAATGTTCAGATACTTTGAGACCGAAGTTCAGATACAGGATATGATCAAAAAGGGTGATATTCCTGAGAGTTTTAAGACAGACAGAGTGGAGGAGCCTGAACAGAAAGGCCCCGCCTACAAAGTCTGGTTATATGCGGCTGCAGCTGCGATAATTTTAGCGGTTGGAATTCAGTTTTTCGCAGTTCATCAGCAGGGTGCAAATACCGCGCAGTGGGCCATTGCCGAAATTGAACTCGATGAGATGGTTGGCAGCGACGTCTACAGGTCAGATGAAGATGGGATAGATGCTCCGGAAATCGATCTGCAGATAAACAGCGCAGTTGCAATGGCATATAATGACAGTATCGAAAAGGCAATTGAGACGTTCAGAGAGCTGCTTAACAGGGATCTAAATGATCGCCAGCTGGTACGTACAGAACTAAATATCGGAATTTTGCTCTACAATAGTGGAGATTTTGAGGAGGCAAAAAATCACTTCGAGCGGGTTACCCGCATCGAAACTGTTCGCGAGTCGTTCATTGAAAAGGGGTGGTGGCTATACGGCAATGCTCTGTTAAATACAGGAGACATTGCCGGGGCCCGGGAAGCCGTTAATAATGCATATGGGATGAACGGTCGTTTTCAAAAGCCTGCGCTTGCACTCCTCAAAAAGCTGGATGCCGAGCTAACCGATAGATCCCCGGGCCAGTAACAAATGCCCTGAAATTACTTCCCTATTGTGCTCTTGGTATGGGTGTTTTGAGCGCTTTGATGTGTTCCATTAAGTGCTGCTGAACTCCCAAAGGATCTGTTCCCTTTTTATTTTTTATTCGTTTATACACGCCGTTCGACTGCATAATCCAGCGCTGCTTGCCGTCTTTCAAATAAAGGCCGAGCATAAACTTCAGATATGTTTTTAAATAAGGGTCTTCAATTGGGGCGAGTGTTTCTACCCTTGCATCCAGGTTCCGGTGCATCCAGTCTGCCGAGCCAATGTAGTATTTTTCCTCCCCGCCATGATAAAAATAGTAACATCGCGAATGCTCCAGAAACCTTCCAATAATAGAATGTACGCGGATGTTTTCACTGAGTTCTTTTTTGCCGGGAATGAGCCTGCAAACACCTCTGACTATCAAATCGATTTTAACACCTGCCCGGGATGCTTCGTATAGCTTCTCAATAATTTGCGGATCTTCCAGGCTGTTCATTTTTGCAACAATCCGTGCTTTCTTTCCGTCTTTAGCCTGTTCTGTCTCATCGAGAATCAGTTTGGTAATATTGTTTCGAAGATGGTTGGGTGCTACAAACGCTTTTTGGAAAGTCTGGTCAGGCGCATAGCCGGTGAGTAAATTAAAGATATCCGAGACGTCGGAAGCGAGCTCTTCGCGGCAGGTGAAATACCCGAGGTCTTCATAGAGCTGAGCTGTGTCGGGATGGTAATTACCTGTTCCAATGTGCACGTAGCGTCTCAGACCGTCTCTCTCTTCCCGAACCACTATCGTTAACTTGGTGTGTATTTTTAATCCGGCAATTCCATACGATACATGAACACCCGCTTTTTCCAGACGCTGTGCCCATGTGATGTTTCTCTCCTCATCAAACCGTGCCTTTAGTTCAACAAGTACGGCTACCTGTTTATTAGAATCGGCAGCGCGTATGAGAGCGTGCATAAGCGGGGAGTCGCTCGATGTTCTGTAAAGCGTCTGTTTTATTGCAAGTACTTTCGGGTCACTCGCCGCCTCTTCGACAAATCGCTGTGTAGATGTTTCGAAACTGTGATAAGGATGATGGACGATAAAATCACCGTTGCGAATCACCTTAAAAACGCTGGGAGCCTCCTCCTCTACTGCGTGTCTGAAAACCGGATGCAGAACGGGAGTCCAGGGCTCTTCTTTCAGTTCACTTAATAGGTTGATTTTAGTAAGCTCCATACTATCGGCCAGGCCAATTGGCCCCTCCATTTCAAATACATCATTTGGATTGATGTTAAGATGGTCGTAGATGTACGATTTTACATCTGCAGGCATGTGAGTATCAATTTCGAGACGCACGATATCGGCAAAGCGGCGCTCACGAAGCTCTTCTTCAATCATTTCCAGCAGATCGTCTGCTTCTTCTTCATTGCGCTCAATATCTGCGTTTCTGGTTACCCTGAAGACGTGCGCGGACAGCACATCCATTCCCGGGAAAAAGCGTTCAATTTTTTCAACAATCAGGTCTTTTACGGAGAGCAGGGTTATAGACTGTTTTTTTTGATCCAGCTCAATCCAGCGCGGGCGATTGGCCGGTATTTTGATTCTTGCAAAGAGCGTTTCCCCGGTTTTTTTGTTTCGCAGCTTTACGGCAAGTGAACGGCTCTTGCTCGAAATAAAGGGAAAGGGATGAGCTTCATCAACCGCCAGGGGGGTTATAATCGGGTATACCTGTTTTTTGAAATAGTCGTCTGCTTTCAGCTTCAGCTCATCGCTGAGGTCCTCGTAGTGCTTTATGTGAACTCCCTTTTCATCAAGAGCGGGGATCAGTTCATGTAAGTAGCAGCTGCGATACCGCTTAATAATCTTTTTTACGTTTTTTCGAATTTCCTTAAGCTGCTGTTCCGGAGTCCGGCCGTCAATGGTGAGGTCTGTTACCCCTGCGTGATACTGCCTTTTGAGGCCTCCCACTCTTTTTTGGAAAAATTCATCCAGATTGGAACAGACAATAGAGATAAACTTTACGCGCTCGAGAAGAGGCAGATCGGTTCTTTCCGCTTCAGCAAGTACCCGCTCGTTAAATTTGAGCCAGCTAAGCTCATAGTTTTCGAAATATTCTCTGCCAAAAAGTTTTAAATTATCTGTTTGCATCTATGGCACCCTTTGTTTGGAATCTGATTTTAATATTGAAGTTAACTATTATAACATAAAGTTAGTTTTAACAATTTTAATTTTATTGATTTGCAGAACCCTCTTTTGGATCCCGAAGATAAACAGCACGCGCAGGACGAAACGCTTCGCCCATCTTCACTGAATGAATTTGTAGGACAGCAGAAAGTTATAAAGAACCTGTCTATTTTTGTGCAAGCTGCAAAAAAGCGTAATGAGGCTTTGGATCACGTTATTCTTTCGGGCCCGCCGGGCCTGGGTAAAACAACGCTGGCGTATATCATCGCAAGAGAAATGGGCGTTCAGATAAAGCCTACCACGGGGCCTGTTCTTGAAAAACCGGGCGATCTTGCGGGCTTGCTCACTAACCTCGAAATGGGCGATGTTCTTTTTATTGATGAGATTCACAGGCTAAATCCGGTGATCGAGGAGTATCTCTACTCGGCGATGGAAGATTATAAACTGGATATCGTGATTGACTCGGGGCCGAATGCAAGAAGCGTGCAGATAGACCTGAATCACTTCACTCTTGTTGGAGCCACTACCAGGAAAGGGCTGCTAACGGCTCCTCTGCGCGCCCGGTTTGGAATTGATATGAGACTGGATTATTACGATGCAGAATTGCTGCAGCGCATTGCCCTGCGAACGGCCCACATTCTCGATTTCGGAATTACGGAAAAAGGGGCCTTCGAGATTGCGAGGCGAAGCAGGGGCACTCCGCGAATCGTAAATAAACTGCTGCGACGAACCCGCGATTTTGCCCAGGTTGAAGAAATGACCTCCATCGACGACAAGATTGCCGACAAAGCACTGAATGCACTCGACGTGGACGAAAATGGGCTGGATGAAATGGATGTTCGCATTCTGAAAGCAATCATCGAAAACTATAAGGGTGGTCCGGTAGGCCTGGGAACACTTGCCGTTGCGGTTGGTGAAGACAAAGGAACCATCGAAGAGGTGTATGAGCCATTTCTGATCAAGGAGGGGTTTATGCAGCGAACCCCCAAGGGCAGAATGGCAACCGATAAATCATACCGGTATCTTGGGGCTGATCGCCGGCAGGAAGGGAAGAATTCCTCCGGATTATTTGATTAATCTCTGCCACAGATTTCTGAAACAGGTTAAAAAAATTTGTACCTTCTGCATCGAATAATTGCAAACTACTTTAGAGAACAACGTCTATGAAAAATTTATTTACATCCGAGTCGGTATCTGAGGGGCATCCCGATAAGGTTTCCGATCAAATTTCTGATGCAATTTTGGATGCCATGCTGAAAGATGATCCGGATTCGAGAGTGGCTGTTGAAACCATGGTTACAACAGGACTTGCCGTGGTTGCCGGTGAAGTAAATACAAANGCATATGTTGATATTCAGGAAACCGTACGCGAAGTTATTCGCGAAATTGGCTATACAAAAGCCAGCTANCGNTTTGATGCAGACTCGTGCGGNGTTCTTTCAGCCATTCATCAGCAGAGCGAAGATATTAGCCGTGGTGTTGATCGCGGTGAAAAAGAGAAGCAGGGTGCCGGCGACCAGGGAATGATGCAGAGCGAAGATATTAGCCGTGGTGTTGATCGCGGTGAAAAAGAGAAGCAGGGTGCCGGCGACCAGGGAATGATGTTTGGTTATGCCAACAGAGAGACCGATGAGTATATGCCGATGACGCTTCAGTACTCACACGATCTGCTGCGCCATCTCGCGCACATCAGAAAAAATACCGCGCTTATGCCATACCTCGGCCCCGACAGCAAGAGCCAGGTAACGGTTGAATATGATGATGAGAATCAGCCAAAGCGTATCGATACCATTGTAATTTCCACGCAGCACGATGAAGGGGTTGAAACGAATCAGATAAAAGCGGATGTAAAAAAACACCTGATATCTGAGGTGATTCCTGCAGAACTGATGGATTTTGACACGATTTTACACGTAAACCCCACCGGAAAATTTGTAATCGGCGGCCCGCACGGAGATGCCGGTCTCACCGGACGAAAAATTATTGTGGATACCTATGGCGGACGCGGAGCCCATGGCGGCGGTGCGTTTTCCGGGAAAGACGCTTCAAAAGTGGACCGCAGTGCAGCCTATGCCACACGGCACATTGCCAAGAACGTTGTGGCAGCAGAGCTTGCCGATGAATGCCTTGTGCAGGTTGCTTACGCAATTGGCGTAGCCGATCCGATTTCCATTAATGTAAACACATACGGAACGGGTAAAATCAGTGACGTGAAGCTTGCCAAGGCCATTTCAAAGGTATTTGACCTGACTCCCGCCGGAATAATTTCCAGGCTGGAGCTTACCAAGCCGGGCTTCAGAAGGACAGCCGCATACGGACACTTCGGCCGAAGTGAATTTACATGGGAGAAGCTGGACTATGTAGATAAACTGGTGAATGCAGTAAAATAATATTGCGGTATTTTTTTAAACCTCTGTGCGTAAAAACAGAGAGGTTTTTTATCTGTAGATCCGGATGAGTTTTTTGAGCCTCAACACTCAAATATAAAACATGCAGACTCTCTATCGGTTTCAATTTCTGCTGGTGCTGGTAATGTTGCTTTTCATACAGGCGTGCAGCGATTCCGAAAATCCGGCAGGCCCCATAGACAATGAACTGTCTGCAGAGCAGGAGCTGGCAATAACGTACTTCAAAGAAGTAGCCCTTGGATTTGAGTTTGGAAACGCCTCTGAGATTACCCGAAAATGGGATGACGATGTGAAGATTTTTCTCGGTGGTGAACGTCCTGAAGACCTGCTTCAGGAGCTGGACGCTGTGATTGAAGATTTAAACGGCCTGATTGCTGAAGGAGATATTGAAATCAGCATTACGCCAGACACGCTGGAGGCAAATGTTTACCTCTTTATTGGAACGGCCGCCGATTTTGTAAACATTTATCCACCTGCGGCATCTAATATTGACGGGAATTTTGGATTATTCTACACATGGTTCAGTAATTTAACAAACACCTTTACCCGTGCCTATGTTTTTGTGGATACAGTGAGGCCGGAGCCTCTTAACCAGCGGCATTTATTGCGGGAAGAATTAACGCAGATATTTGGGTTCGGGAAAGACTCCCCTCGTTTTCAGGATAGTATCTTCCAGTCTCGCTATTCGGGTGTGGCAACGGAATATAATCGATACGATAAAGCCGTTATTCAAATGCTGTACCACCCTTCTGTTTCGCCCGGACTGAATAGCTTGATGTTAGATTCACGACTAAGGGATATCGTTGCAGAGTTTATTTAGATTGAAGGTCTAAAATCTTTTTAAAAGCGAAGTAAACTGGCTTGTGTAGTGTCCGCCGAATAGATTTACGTGAACCAGCAGCGGGTACAGGTTGTACACAGGCACACGTTCTGAAAATCGGGGCTCAAGAGGTGATTCCGATTCATATCCATCATAAAAATCAATGGAAAATCCGCCAAACATTTTTGTGAATGCGAGATCCATTTCGGGGTGGCCATAGTAAACGGCAGGATCGATCAGAACTGCTTTTCCATCAGAATCAAACAGGTAGTTCCCGCCCCAGAGGTCGCCGTGCAGCAGTGAGGGCGAGCAGCCGGGAATCATGTCGGGCAGGGTTGAGAGCAGGCGCTCCCAGTTAGTGAGAATGGCGGACCGGAGTTTCCCGGAGTCTATCGCCATTTTCAGCTGCGGCTCAATTCTGCAATCAGAAAAAAAAGATATCCAGTCGTCACGATCGCTGTTCTTTTGCGGCAGGCTGCCGATATAATTATCCGTATGAAAGCCAAAGCGGCTTCTTTTGGTTTGATGGAGTTTTGCAAGTTCAGCGCCAAATGAAAAGGAATCTCCCGACTGCGACGAAGGGATAAACTCCATCAACAGAAAACCGGAATGATCTTCTGAGGGCTCTTCGGCAGCGATTACTTCGGGGATAATTAGGTCGGTTCCGGCTTTGTTGAGTTCCCTCAGCCCCTCTGCTTCCCTGGTGAAAAAATCCGGCGGTGCAGAAGCGTTGATCTTCAGAAAATAGTCGTCGCTGCCGGAGGAAATTTTATAGGCCCGATTGATACTGCCGCCGGATACAGGGCGGACAGAATCTACTGAAATGTTAAAAAAATCTTGAAGTGCGTTTTGAACAGATGTTGGAATCATAGTTGTTCTATTTTTGAACAATCTCCTCCAGCTCATCCAATAAATTCTCACAGCTTCGCATTACCACGTCAAACACGTGCTGAAAACCGTCCATGCCGCCGTAGTAGGGATCGGGCACGGCACCATCTCCTGGGTTTGGATCGAAGTCGCGCATTAGTTTTATCTTATCGCTGTGCTGCTTCCTGCTGTCGAGCTGCCTGATGTTGTGCAGGTTTTCATGATCCATGGCGAGAATTAAACCGAACTCTTCAAAATCACCGGCTGTAAATCTCCGTGCTCTTGACCGAAGTTCAACACCATGCTTACGCGCAACATCACGGCTTTTGCTGTTTGCCGGTTCACCTATATGATAAGCCGATGTGCCTGCAGAGTCGATGTAGAAATAGTGCTGCAGGCCCCGCTCATTTACCAGGTGCTGAAAAATTCCTTCGGCGGTAGGGCTGCGGCAAATGTTTCCCAGGCAAACAAAGCAGATTTTAAAGGGGTTCTCTTTTGTAATGGCTCTGTTAATCATAGTGTTGAGATCATTCGTAGTTAATAAGC
>JGI12277J12856_1000492_pt1 | contig 9016 bp, 9 predicted proteins | sample HotLakmasection5_FD_12856 | JGI IMG/M metagenome (IMG submission 12856) | reverse complement strand
GTTTCGGGCATATTTTTCAAGAGCCTGGTAACGGCTTTCTGCATTTGGATCGTCCGCTTTTTGAGAACCGCGAACCTCTTTCAAAATTTTCAGAAGTTGATTTTTTGCAACACCTCGATCTTTCAACAGGCTGCCTGTTTCAGATTTGGCCTGCGTCATCGCGAGCAATATGTGCTCCGAACTGATGTATTCGTCTGAAAGGCTCTCTGCCTCTTTCTGGGCTTCATCAAACAGCTCTTTGGTCTGATTGGAAAGATATTGCCCCGAAACCGAGGCGCCCTTCACAATTGGAAAGCGTTTTATAATTTTATCGATTTCTGAAATCANGCCGGGAACCGAGACACCCAGCTTTTTCAGTACACCCACNGTAACGTTTTCAGAGTCGGTAAGAAGAGCCTTTAGAATATGAGCCGGCTCTACCGCCTGNTGATTTTCGTTTTGAGCAAGTTCCAGTGCAGCCTGTACGGCTTCCTGTGCTTTAATCGTAAATTTGTTGAANTTCATCATAATAGGTATTCCGTTATTTTCTATGATGAATTGCTAAAACCGTACCTCGCTGTTTATCACTGTCGGAATTGCAGAATGCAGGCCTGAAGGAACCAGAATTTCATGGTAAGCTCATAAAGCTGTCAGGGTTCTGCCGAAATCGTATTCTTTAGAATCGGATTGGCAGATTCGAAGGAGCTACTGACCGGATTTTAGCTTCGCTCGGCTGATGTTTCGAAAGCAACCTGATAAGCATCTGTTCTAAAAAATTGGTTTCTAGTTCTGGCTTCTCACGGTGGTAATACTTTTTATTAACCGATTCGTTTAAACATTCAGAAAATGATTCTTCCGTGTGGCTGCTCTTTTCCAAAGTGCTTTCAACAGACTCCCGGTTTTCGAACTTAATGTGTTGTTTTCTTGGTACAGACTGAATCGTCCCCGGGATTTTTTCACGGCTATACTTTACGTTCTTATCAAGAATATCAGCTACCCTGGCAAGATTAATACTGTTAAGAAAATTGTGTGCGCGATTGTTCATTTTCATAGGTTGATTTTGTTTATGATCTCGTTTTTTCAAAAATTTGAATGACTTCGTTTACATCTGGTGCTTTCGTAGTATCATCATTTGTCTTGATCTATTTATCAATGAGTAACAGTGCAATATTCTTTTGCACTATTGACTGAAATAAAAAAATCCGGCTGATTCATTTAAAACTGATTGAATCAACCGGATTTGGATGTGGTGGTTTACAGCTTAATTAAGCTGTTCCATAGGTTAGCACATTACTAATAAGAGTATCGTTCTTGAGTAATGTATAAGGATTAATTGAGGTTTGTAGTAAACTGATCAGACTGAACCGTTTCCTGTAAATAGAAAAAGATTTCGTTCTGATTTTTGTGGTCTACCATTGTAAGCAGGTCATCCGGAGATTTAAATTGTGCCTGGTTCTTGTAGTAAGCAAGGGCCAGGTATGCTTTGTATCTTACGGAGTGAGAATTTGCTTCAAGGGCCACTTTGTTGAGTCGTTCCTCTACTTTATCCGATGTAAAATCGGGATATACCACTTTATAGTTTACGGCATTAAAGATAGAGGATTCAACCACTCCCTGTACATCTGATGAGAGGCCAAAAACAAGGCCTTTTTCAAATTTATTAAAGAGTGCGTTTTTATCACCAAATTGTGCAAAAACTGTGCTGTCTTCTTCTGCGAATGCAGCAGCTTCACTGTTAACAGTCATAAAAAGACCTGCAAGTGAAATAGTGAGTACAGTGATTACAACGTTAAGTGCTTTCATCGTTATTTTGTATTAATTGCGATTGTTAAAATGCACTGATGCTTTATCAGTACATACACAAGGTAGGCACCTTCCCAGGCTCCAAACAAGGGTTTGAACTATCCTTAAATCCAACTGAGCGTATATTATTATGACATAATTACATCTATTTTTGATGGAAGCCCTTTTAAATTTACGGCCTTAACAATACCGTAACACTGGAAATTGACAACATTTAAGACAACCCCCTCCACAAAACAGAAAAGCCCTTACATTTAACAAAATTGTGAAAAGCGCTTTTAAGGTTTTTTAGTCTTAAACTGACATAAAAACATGGTTTTTACACAAAATTAAGGATTGAAAAGCGCTTCGATTTTTGATTATTTACAATTATGGCAGGCTTATTAACAATTCCTTAACTCTTTTTTGAGAGTAATTGAGCGCCATCAGAGAATATTTGAACATAATTTTGTGATATGGAGACAAAAAAAACGATCAATGAAATAGCCATAGAGCTGGTAAAGGGCGATATCACAGCTCAGAGCGATATCGAGGCAATTGTAAATGCAGCAAACGCAGAGCTTCGTACAGGAGGCGGTGTTGCAGGAGCCATCCATGGCAAGGGCGATCCCGAGCTAACGCAGGAGACACGAAAGTTCGCACCGATCAATCCCGGAGAGGCTGTGCTCTCATCAGCCCCCAATCTACCCAACAGCTACATTATTCACTGTTTGGGGCCGGTTTACGGTGTGGATAAGCCGGAAGACGAGCTTCTTAAAAACTGCTACACCAATGCTCTTAAAATTGCTGATGATAACGGCATTGAATCCATCGCTTTTCCTGCAATTTCGACGGGAGCCTTCGGTTATCCCACAAAGGATGCTGCCAGGATAGCTCTCTCAACTTTTAAGCAGGAAACAGCTTCCCTGGAGCGTGTTAAACGGATAAGAATGGTGCTCTGGAGCGATCAGGATTATATGATACACTCCAAAGTATTTAAAAATTTATTTAACTGATCTGCTGTTACTCGCCGTAAATATCGTTTAAAACACCGGCCATTCGAACTCCGGCCTTTAGAAGCCGTTCAAATAGCAGATCTTTGTTTTCGTAACGATATTCATAACCGAGACGCATGTCTTCCGGCACATCGTAAACCTGATCTCTGTAGGACATCGACTCGTAGGCCCAGTCCCTCACTGTATCCTGCTGCCAGGCGGCTACTTTTTCGTGTGTGGTCAAAAGCAGGAGTTCTTCTGCAAATTCGCTGTAGCTCAAATCCATCGACATCAGCATATCGGTATCCCATACGCGGTGGAGGTTGGAATTGTCTCCCATCCACTGTACCCGTACGTCGTTCCCGCCGCGGTCATTCCCGTTACCCACGTGCATAGGCTGGTGAATATCGCCAATCATGTGCATCACCAGTTTGAGTTTTTCTCTCTCCTCAACGGCGTTCAGTTCTCCACTCTTCAGGTCCTCAATCAGCGTTTCGAGCGCCCAGATGATATCTCCGTCCTCTTCCTGATCAAAGTCTTCGTATTTCATGCCATCGGGGATGGTTGTCCAGTGCCAGGTTGCTGTATAGTCGTAGTCAGAGTCTGAACGAATGTCATCCATCCAAACGGTTGCAAGCTGGATAGATGTTGTTCCCAGAATTTCCTTTACACGCTCTTCAGCTTCGTCGGTAAGGTAGTGTTCTGCAATTTCTCCTGTTACATAATGGCCAACCTGTCCCCATTTTTCCGACCCTGAATGCATTTCAGATTCGGGAGTTGAAAAGGTGAACAATAAGAGAGTGAATAGATATTTCATAAAGCGTTTTTCTGTAGATTATTTTTTTTGATAAGTATTATAAAAAATAACACGGCTGACAGAGTAATGAAACCCGGCAGCCGCAAAATAATTGAATATTAACCGCTATTTGACATTAATTTTCCTGAAGCGATCTGAGCTCCTCAAACAGCTCTTTCTCTTTTGATGATATGTTTTCAGGAAGAGCCAATTCTGTCTTTACAAAGTAGTCGCCACGTGCCGATCCGTTTTTCATCGGTGGAAGCCCACGGCCTTTCAGCCGAAATGAAGATCCGTTTTTGGTCTGCTCAGGTATCGTCAGTTTCACCTTTCCTTCCAGGGTTTCTACGGTTAGCGTTCCGCCAAGCACTGCCGTATAGATATCAAGCGGCACGGTTTGATAGATATCTTTTCCCTTTCTTTCGAAGCCCCTGCCCTCTTTTATATTCACTTTCAGGTAGAGATCTCCTCTTGGTCCGCCAGGCCCAACGGATTGTCCCTTTCCTCTCAGTTTCAGCTTTTTACCGTCTTCGAGACCAGCCGGAATCTTCACCTTCACTTTTTCACCATTAACCCGAAACTGCTTTGTAGCACCTTGCAATACATCTTTCAGCGACACATCGATGTTTGCTACTGTATCGCGCTGCTGGTGCTGCCCGGGGCCCTGAGCCCTGCTCTGATATTGCCTCTGCTGATATTGGGTGCCGCCAAACGGGTCGGCCCCGCCCCCGAATATCGTTTCGAAAAAGCTTGAAAACGGGCTTCCCTGGGATGATCCTCCGCGCTGGCGGCCTCCAAACATCTCTTCAAAATTTATATTACCCTGCCTGCCCGCCTGACCTGCGTACTGGTTCCAGTTAAAATCATCGGCGCTTGCCCCGGCCTGCTGATACCGTTTCCAGTCTTTACCGACTTTATCATACAGTTTCCTCTTCTCAGGATCTTTCAATACCTCGTAGGCTTCTCCCAGCTCTTTAAACTTTTCTTCTGCAGACGGGTCGTCCGGATTTTTATCGGGATGGTATTTCGCGGCGAGCTTGCGATATTTTTTCTTTATCTCCGACTGAGATGCATCCCTGGCAACTCCAAGTATGTTATAATAGTCTTTGTACTCCATAACTGTCTGATTTTTTCTTTACTCTGATGCAAATGTAGTGCCACTGCATCTCTAATTGCGATATTGACAGCTTTTTAGCATACAAATTCTCTTTTTATGAAGATCTTACAGCGTCCGGCATGTTCAACTCTCCCGAATCCGGCAAAATGCACCAAAAAAAAACTCCTGCCTAACAAGACAGGAGTTTTCACCTTAACCTTAACCATATAAATTATAGCTCAATTGCTATAAAGACATTTCTGCCTTGTCTGTTTACACGCAATAATGCGGCATCTGTTCCCTGATCTATCATATTTTTTACTGCACCATAAAAAGCATCGGGGTTGGCCACCATTAGATCAGCCACCTGCATCACAACATCACCCCGGCGAAGCCCCTGCCGGTAGGCATTGCTGCCTTGTGAAATATTAGATACTACAACACCTTCCACGCCGGAGCTTAAGTTAAGCTGCTGGCGAATTGAATCTGTGAGTTCATCAACAGAAAAACCAAGTGCTTCACGAACGTCTTCCATTTCGTCAGAGCTCATATTCTCTGCAACAGCCTCGGTTTCAAGTTCACTAAGTTCAACGGTGAAATCAAGCATTTCGTCTTCACGGAATACTTCAAGATCAATTGTGTCGCCAGGTTTTTTAGATCCGATCTTTACCCTGAAATCAGTCCAGGATCCGACATCTTCACCGTCAACCTTCAGAATTACATCGCCCTCTTCGAGGCCAACTTCATCCGCAGGACCGTCTGGCACAACTTCTCCGACAACAACACCACCGGCATTTTCAAGTCCGAGTGCACGCGCCATCGTTCTGTCTACCTCACCGCCAAATCCAATACCAAGATATCCGCGCGATACACGACCGTCTGTGATGAGAGCTTCCATTACATCACGGGCCATATTTACAGGAATTGCAAAACCAATACCCTGGCTTCCACCGCTGCGGCTGGCGATTGCGGTATTAATTCCAATTAATTCACCATCCAGGTTGATGAGTGCGCCACCCGAATTTCCGGGATTAATCGCGGCATCCGTTTGTATATAATTTTCAAAAGTATTTAACCCAAGCGAGGTTCGTCCGCTGGCGCTGATAATTCCCTTCGACACAGTGTGTGCAAAATCCTGACTCAGAGGACTCCCGATTGCCAGCACCATTTCACCGGTTCGAATGGCCTCGCTGTCTCCCATGGGAATTGCCGGTAAATCTGTTCGATCCACTTTCAGCACGGCAATATCGCTTGCGGGATCTGTACCTACGATTTCAGCATCCAGTTCGTCCCCGCCATATAGAATAACCCGGATTTCGTCTGCGCTATCAATTACGTGATTATTTGTGATAATATAGCCGTCATCCGAAACAATGACTCCTGAACCAAGCCCGCTTCTCTGGTATTCACGTTCCTGGTTAAATCGGGGATCGTCAAAAAAGAACGAGAAAGGAGATTGCTGTCTCACCCTCACCGTTTGGGATGTAGTGATAGTTACTACGGTGGGATTGGCCTGTTCTGCTACATTAACAATAGCATTATTAAAATCCTTGAGAGAGTTTATCTGTATCTCGTCTGATGCTGCCACATTATTCTGTGCATAATTTGGCAGCTCTTTGCTGGCTTCATCGTTGTTCGTTGCCGGTTTATCGGCTGCATAGTATATACCGGCAAAAAAGGAGAGCGCGGCAAATACAATGGCTATCGCAATCTTCAATCGATCCATAGTTGACTATATGTGAAAATTTAAAATTAAGTTCGAAAGTATAAACGTTTTGTAACGAATTTATTGCTCGTGCTAAGCGAAATTCAAAAAAATGCCTGAGTCGCATGTCAATGCAACTCAGGCTCTAACTAACCTGCTCTCTTTAGGGGACTAAGAAGAACAGCTCTTTCAATAATTATTTGATATCAATCTGTTTTTTCAGGCTTTTTTCACTTTTATCAACGGTTATCGTAAGGATTCCGTTTGTATAAGAAGCTTTTACAGAGTCGTAGTCAGCATTTTCAGGTAGTGTAAACGATCTTGAAAAACTTCCATAATGTGTTTCCACTCTGTGATACTGCTTGTTGTCTTCTTCTTTTTCGAATTTACGTTCACCGCTGATGGTAAGCGTGTTATTTTCAACGTTAAGATTGATGTCTTTCTTATTCATACCGGGTACTTCCACATCAATAACGTACTGTTTCTCCGTTTCTGATATATCAATGCTTGGTGCAAAAGAATTTCTTCGTGTTGCAACTGCATCACTAAAGAATTCATCCATAATATCAGAGAATCGTTTACCAAAAATATCGGTATCGGGTCGGTTATATTTAATGAGTGTCATAGTCAGTCACCATTTGNTTTGTTATCTGTTAACTCACTTTAATGTATGCAACAGACTTGCCAAACAGCTGTATAGGCCAATTTCATGACACTCTTAAACCTGAGTCTGCAGGAATTACACACCTTTAAAGAACATCAGACCGATTGTCATCTGTCACTCGACACTCTGGCTTAATCAGACTGCAAAGTTGGCTGAAATCGCAAATTTATAATGACTTTTACTTCTATTTGTGGCTTTTGTTCCACTCTTTTGCTACGAGAAAAGCCATTTCCAGGCTTTGCTCGTAGTTTAGACGGGGGTCGCAGTAGGTTTCATAGTTTGTTCCAAGGCCGTCTTCGTTAAGTCCGTTAGCGCCGCCAACGCATTCGGTTACATTATCCCCTGTAAGCTCGAGATGTACCCCCCCGAGGTGGCTGGCCTCAGCCCGGTGAACATCGAATGTTGCCTTTATTTCACCAAGTATATCGTTGAAATTCCGTGTTTTAAGATTATCACCGGTAGCATAGGTGTTGCCATGCATTGGATCACAACTCCATACAACCGGATGACCGTTTTGTTTTACTGCACGAATAAATGTAGGCAGATGTTTTGCAACATTTTCGTGACCCATACGGGTGATAAGTACAATTTTACCGGCTTCATGACCTGGATTAAGTGTATCCAGTAGAGCCAGTAAATTATCGAGATCGAAGGGCGGGCCTACTTTAATACCGATAGGATTCTGAATTCCCTTTAAATATTCAATATGAGCACCCTCTATTTGCTGCGTTCTGTTTCCAAGCCATACAAGGTGCGCTGTGAGGTTAAACCAACCATGCTTTCTTGGAACCCGGCGGGTCTGAGCTGATTCGTAAAACAGGTTTAAAGCTTCGTGTGATGTGTAAAAATCGACTTTGTGGTTGGTATTGAGGCGGTTTGGAGTAATGGTATCCATAAACTTAATAGTTTTGTTGATGGAACCCACCATCTCCTTATACTCCTTATAAAACTCGTTATTTTTCATGAAATCGAGNTCCCACTGTTCGGGATGCTGAAGATCGGCAAACCCTTCATCGCTGAGGGCACGCAGAAAATTAATAGACAGGCCCGCTTTCTGATAGGCTTCCACAAGCCGTTTCGGATCGGGCTGGCGCGCTTCAGCATCAGGAATATAGCTGTTGATCAGGTCTCCGCGGTAGTTGAGCATTTTCTCCCCGTTTACCTCTTCATATTCCTTGGAACGTGGTTTTGCATACTGGCCCGCAATGCGCCCAAGCCTTACAATGGGAATACCCATTTCGTGAATCATGATGAAACTCATCTGCAGCATCACCTTAAGCATGTTCACCAGTTTTGGGGAGGTACAATCTTTAAATGTTTCGGCACAGTCGCCTCCCTGTAATAAAAACCCNTCGCCGCGGGTTACATCTGCAAGTTTACTTTTAAGCGCTTCAATTTCCCATGAGGTAATGAGAGGGGGAAGGTTTTTCAGATCGTTAAATGAATTTTCAAGCGCAATCGTATCAGGATATGCCGGAAGCTGATCAATCTGTTTACTGTTCCACGACAGCGGGTGCCAACCCTCACCTTCTATAACATCGGGGATTTCAAGTCTGTTTACTTTTTTTGCAGAAGTACTCATGTTCTGTTTTCGGCTTTGCATTTGGGTTTTGAAAAAGACTATTAATATAAGCATGTTTCCACACTTTGATAAAAAGTTTATTCAATTTGAGAGGTTCCGCGCGCATGAGGCATAAATTTTTCCAATACCGGAACGTGAGCTTCGTGTAAAGGTTTTGTATTTTGTGGGTTTGATTTACGGAAGAATTGAATCAGCTTTCACGGCATTTAGCAGCAATAGTTAATCTATCAGATATCCATTTTGCAACAACACATCGTTATTAAAGGCGCCCGGGAGCACAATCTCAANAATATCGACATCAACCTGCCCAGAGAGAAACTTGTGGTTATGACAGGCCTTTCCGGTTCCGGCAAATCGAGTCTTGCCTTCGATACCATCTACGCTGAAGGCCAGCGTCGATTCCTGGAGTCTCTCTCG
>JGI12277J12856_1000478_pt1 | contig 9272 bp, 6 predicted proteins | sample HotLakmasection5_FD_12856 | JGI IMG/M metagenome (IMG submission 12856) | reverse complement strand
CGCGAGTGGACGGATACCCAACGCCTGCTCATCGACCAGATGTTCCACGACCTCTGGCAGGCGGAGGCCCGCCGAAAAAAACTCCGCCAAGTCATGGCCGAAACCGTCGCCGCAGACCCCGAGTTGCTCAAACTCAACCGGCTGTTCGGACTGCATGTCATCGGCGCCTACGCCCTTGCGGCGGCCATCGGGGACATTCACCGCTTCCGCAATCCCAAAAAACTCGCGGCCTATCTCGGGTTCAGCCCAAACATCAATCGCAGCGGGAAAAGCAAAAAAGACGGGGGCAGCGCATCCTGGGGCTGCGGCGAGGTCCGCCGCATTCTCACCCAATCCGCCCAGACCATCATGCGCTACCAGAACAACTCGCCGCTACATCGCTGGGGACTGGCGTTGGCCTATCGCAAAGGACGAAGCCTCGCCACTTTCGCCGTCGCGCGCAAGCTCGTCACCGCCGTCTGGTACCTGCTCAAAGGGTTCTTCACGCCGCTTACCGAGGAAACCGCCGTGCTCCAGCGAAAGCTCCGCGAAATCGGAGAAGAAATTGGCACCGCTCGTCTTAAGGAGCTGGGCTTCAAGCACTCCGGGGAATTCAGAAAAGAAAAAATGAAAATTCTCATGAAAACAATTTGACAACCACACATGGCTGCGACGCTGCCCGGTCCTCCGAAGGAGGATTCAGGCGCGGCCCCGCGCGGCTTGGCGCGGGGGCAACACCAACAACGCCCGATCCACCAGCAAGCCGCATCCCGTAGCGGGCCGTTCCGACCGGAGGCAGTGGGCGGCACGATTCTTATCGGGACGGCCTCTGCCGCAGGGAGTCCGGTTAGCGGCTTGTCACGGCGTAGGCTCGGCGAAGACGGAAGCGGTTGGCGCCCCGCGTGCGAAAGCAGGCGAGGTGACATACCGCGTAGCGAGGGTAGGTAATTCTTACGAATAGGAAAGAGGCAGAAAAGAACACGCTATTTTATATTTTAATGGGCATCCCCACCCGCTTCGCTCCAGCCCGCGATGCATGCAGTGATACCAGCCGTCCGGAATATTGACTCGTAAAGGCCTTACCATGCCCCCCATCAGAACACAGAAACATTCGAGAATGCAAGCTGTTTGTTATATGTTTAGACGTGACCCCGCACCCCCCCCCGCACCCCCCTACCGCGTAGCGAGGGTAGGTAAGACTTACCGGCAACGGGGCGCAAACATCATTCTGCAAGCCTGCAAGGACCCCTTCAGCCCCTCCTCACAATGGCAATCGCTCTCCAAGCAATTTCTTTTCGATTATTTCGATGCAAGCGACCAATGCATCAAGGGACTTAAACTTCCCTATGCCCTTCGTAGCTACATCAATCATTGCCGTGTCCACTGTCACAGAATGTTCACGACCAGCCGAGACCACCCGTATCTTTACGTAGCATCCATCTGTGACCTCAATTAAAACCCCCTGATCAATCATTCTTGCTCTCAAAACCTTTGAGTTGATTTCAAAGAACCCCGCATCATTCAACTCACGCAACACCTCCGAAAACATTACAGCACCGAGATTGTGATCGACTACGTTATCACTCCACTGGACATTCTGTCTCTCTATACCGCCTTGGTGGTCAATTACTATATGATAACTGAAATCCTGCATCATTTTGCAGTCGCCTTGAATCTCTATCTCCGACGATTGCATGTCATATAGAAGCTTTGTTTGATTCTCTGATACGTACTTATCGGGCAGTGGACTTTCTTGAGCGGTGCATGACGAAAGCACGACTGATAGGAATCCAACGGGCCATAGTGCTGTAAGCCTAGTCATGGCGATTCTGCGACTCCTGAACTGCTCGTTTGTAACTCAGTTGAACCTGGGCATCAATAGCAATTGCTCTAGTCTCACACTCAGACTTGTTTGCGCATACCTGAGATTCTTCACGTTCCAACATTGCCACAGTTTGTGTATACCACACGCGCAGATCCGCCACATGCTTCTGCTCATGAAAAAGTATGAGGGGAGCACGCTTTTCGAATGTTGGGTTGGCAATCCATGCTTGCCGTATTGATGGGTCCACAGGCGCGAAGTTAGTGGTTGTCCAAAAGCGACTCCCTTGATCGGCAAGCCTTATGACTGGCTGAACAACAAACCGACACCGCAGCGCATAACACCCGCCGGAGAACCATACCCGAGAGGGACTACATACTGGCGTTGACCATTCAGCGTGTGTAGACCCACCCCAATTCCTGTCATATTTCACCTCAACATTCTTCCACTTCGTATTTACCAATCCGACGGGATCAATGATGGACACTGGATCGTTGAGGACAAAGGCATAAAGATTTATTCCCCCAATCTCCCCAATCGGATCCCGATTGATCCACCTGCCGAGCTCGGGGCTGAGGTATCTGTAGCCGTAGTAGTTCAGTCCCGTCGCCTGATCGTATTCCTTTGAGGAGAACTGAAAACGTGGCGTATAGGCGCCGTCCGCCAGGAGGACGCGGCCGAAGGGGTCGTATTCGAGGCGGCTGACAACCGCAGCTTCAGAGTCGGTAACGGTCATGACGTTGCCGTTGCCGTCGTAGTGGTAGAAATGGAGGTCGGAAGTCGGAGGCCGGAAGTCAGCCAGAATGCCGCCCGCTCCTTGCAGTGATTGGGAGATATCCAAGCCCCAGACATAGTAGTTGGCGCTGACCTCTGAACTCTGATCTCTGACCTCCGCCAGAAGATTCCATCCGTCATAAAGAAACGTATTCGTGGCTGTAGCGGTTGTTTTCATCACACGTCGGCTCATGTAGTCCTACTGATTTTGTACCACGGTTACGCTGTTGGAAGCAATCGCAATAAGACAAGTCCTGTGGTTTCCTTCGCTATCGAAATCGGGATCGGTATCGATACCGTTGCCCCGGATTTATCTTTCGCGAAGGCGCAAAGAACGCCAAGAAAATTCAGATGGTGAAACGTCGAATGTTCGGGATGATATACCGTGTAGCGAGGGCATGTAATTCTTACAAGAACCAATGGCATGCATCATTCTGCAAGTATGCAAGGACTGACCCCTTTCGCTCCAGTTCAAGTCCGTGATCGTTTTACGCCGGGTTTATGAGGAAAACTTCGTCGAGGTCGACGGCCATCTGGAACAAACCCGGGCACAACCGCCCGGTGCTGTGCATAATCCGCATGACCCGGATGCGCAGTGGAGCTCCAAGGGAACCCTTTCTGGCAAGAATAAGGAATGGGTGGGCTATAAGACCCAAGTCGCCGAGACCTTGCCCACAGCAAAACCCGAGGCCAAAGAACCGACTGACGCGGTGATTACCGCCGTCGTCACCCAGCCCGCGATTACCAGCGATCACGGATCCATCAAAAAGGTGGACGAGGAGTGGGACCGCGAAGATCTGGAAAAGCCAGCGGAACTGTATGTGGATGGCGGTTATACTTCAGGGGAGGTGTTGGCCGAGGCAGCCCAAGAGAATCGTCAGGTTCATGGGCCGATACAGTCCGCACCACAACGCGCAAATCGTTATAGTGCCGAGGACTTTGATGTAGATATCGACCGGCGCATAACCGTCTGCCCGGCCGGAAAAGCCAGCTCCCACTGCAGTCGGCTTGAAGAAGACGCGACGGGCAAGGTCAACTACCGATTTGAATGGAACAATACACTGTGCCAGGCATGCGAACACCGTGCACGCTGCCTTGGAGCCAATCAACGGCATCGCACGTTGCTGGTCGGCCAGCATCACCAGCACACCCAGGCTCGCCGCCGCGAAATGAAAAGCGCAGACTTTAAAGAGCGCATGTATCCACGAAACGGCGTGGAGGGAACGATCAGCGAGTTGAAACGGGGGTACGGCCTGCGCCGATGCCGTTATCGAGGGTTGACCAAGGCGGCGTTGCAAAATTATCTGATCGGCGCTGCTTGCAACATTAAACGCTGGGCTCGCCGCATGGCTTGGGAGTCACCCAATGGCAACGGAAGCGGCCTTGCGCAGCCGGTCTGGGCCTGAAAACCCTGGAATGCGGCAAAACAACTCGCAGAAGAGGGTTGGAAATCCGCTCTCGCCACTTTCCGGGCCGCTCAACACCCACGATCATAAATTACGTGGTAGCCAGGCCCTGCCGATCAAAGTGCGTCGTTAGCGAAGATCGTGCGAGTCGCAGTTGAAAACAGGGGGTTTATCAGCGCAATCAATAATTTAGGTCTGACCCACACCGCTTGACCCACACCGCTCTAGCACCTCGCCCGGACCCGGGTGATCAATTTTAATCTCCTCTAAGGAAAATTCGCCTTGGCCGTTCGCTATCACCGCTTTGCCCGTTCTCATGCTACATCCTCCTTTGGATGACCCTCGTCGTTTATTTTGTAGCCTCGTATTTAAAAGCAGAACGTTGTCTTATGTCCAGAGCCTTATCGTTACCTTCGTTGCCATGCGTCGGGGATATCCGTTTTATGGCGTATTTATTTGAGCGGGAACCATAAACGCATGGCGCCCACGCCCCGATTATCCCATAGCGCATAGGGTATGAGTCGAAGGGTCTGTGATCCGGCCGGGACTTCCAGTAAGACAATACCTTGTCTCCTGATAAGTGACGGCTCTACATTGCGTGAGAGGCGGGCTTTAATAAAATCCCATGCATTATCCGCCGACTCCGCGCAATACACAAGCGGGCCGCGCTCGAATGCTATCCGCCCGCGCACGGATTTGACGTTTTCGTGTGCCTTAACGATTCGGACAGGCATAGGGAGATTAACTACGACGCGGTCGCCCGTGCTCCATGTGCGGCGGATTACGAAATAGCCTTTTTCTATGGCGGGGGTGACGGCGTTTCCGTTGATCTCGCATGTTGCGGGTTCCCGAGGTGCATCGGTATCCCGATAGAGATTCCCCGGGATCGGGGTTCCTGTTGCCCAGCCGGGTACACGAAAGCGCAGAGTGAATGCTTGCGGTTCAGCCATCGCAAATTCCAATTCGATTCGCCCGTCCCATGGATAGTCCGTCATAACGCGAAATCGCACAGTCTGACGATCCATTTTAAAACGGGCGTGGCTGGGCGCATATAAATTAACATAAAGGTCTTCGTCGGTTTGGGCATAGAGGTATTCCGGCAATTGCGGCATAAACCGAACGAGGTTGCCGAGACAGCAGGGGGTATGGTGCCATGGTTGGCGTGATTTTCCGGGGTGGCTGACTTCCATCGGGTTGGAATAAAAAAAACGTTGTCCATCGAGTGAAACCCCGGCGGGGATGGCGTTGTATATCACGCGCTCCATCACATCAATATAGGCGCTATCGGGGGATAAGCGGAATAAACTACGCGCCCAGCGCGCCACGCTGATGGAAGCGCATGTTTCGGCATAACTGTCCAGTGGGAGATCGTAATCGGGTCCGAAGCCTTCGGTTTTCCGCACGCTTCCAATGCCGCCTGTCAGGTATATTTTGCGAGAAACCATATGAGCCCACAGCGCCTGGGACGCGGTGGCATACGCTGCATTGCCGCTTAAGCGAGCGTACTCGGACATGCCGTTGTATAAATACGTTGCGCGCACGGCATGGCCAGTGGGTTCTCTCTGCCGGGTAACGGGGAGATGGTTGACATAATAATCCTGCGTCCGGTGCCGCGCGCATGCGTGTTTACCTGTCCCCCGACACTCCATCAGGAAACGGGCCGTATCGAGATGGATTTTTTCCCCGGTTACTTCGTGCAAACGTAGGAGCGCCAGTTCAATGCCGGGATGGCCCGGCGGTATGTCAAGACGATCCGGGCCCCATGTATGCGCAATCAGCAAAGCGGCGCGGTGGGCAGGGGCCGCGAGCTCGGCGCGTCCCAGCCCGAGCGCTATGGCAATAGAAGTTTCGATAAAATGACCATGGTTATACAGTTCATGGCTGTCATGATTGGTTAATGCGCCCAGTTCATTCAGCCAGCGTTCGTATTTGGTTTTGCCCAGGGTTTGCGCGGTATAGATATACCCATCCTGTTCCTGGCCTTGTTTCAGTTGATTAAAGCTGCGCAGGCCTTGCGCGCGCAGGGTGGGGTCGTCGTGCGAACGCAGCGTATGTCCCAACCCTTCGACGGCGCAATGCGCATACGCATCGCCACGGACCGACGGATGGTATCGGGAATCATGGCCACCGCCTGCTTTGACGAAATTGGCGAAAAAACCCCGTTTCTCCATGTGCTCCATCATGTGAGGAAGCGTGGTGGTTCGCGCGCTTTCCACGCGCATACCTAGCGTAGAGGCTGGATTCAGTTCGACCTGTTCCAGCGGCAGCGGACGCACAGACGCCGGTTCGGCGTGAACCAATCGGAGGCCGACGAAGCTTGTGAATAAGCCAAGCGTAAGCCAAACGTAGACATCACGGCGCATGGGCGCTACGGACGCTATTTTTGTTGAAGCCTGCCACCGCAAACATAACGATGGCGGACACGGGATACCACCAGAAAAAGGCGACGCCGAAGTGTTTAAGCATCAGCACAGCGCCCACGGAAATGACGGCGCCGATCAACACGCCGGTCCAGGTGCCTCTGCGGAATCGGGCAAGCAACGCAATGCCAAGCAGCGAGCCGTATATATAACCAGGCACTTGAAGTCCGAGTTGAATTAATCCTGTTTCCGTATTGTTCTGAATGGACATTAAAAACAAGGCCATGCCGCCTAGCACGCCACCCCACACAAGCACATATAACCGCGAGCGAAATAATACACTACGTTCCTGCGCCGCATCGGGTGATTGGTTGTTGTTTGTCCCGGGCATAACGCCTCGCAATAGCCCGCCGACCATGGTCTGAGACAACGCGGTAAGCGCGGAATCCAACGTGGAAATGCCCGAGGCAAACAGCGCGGCGATGATAGCTCCGGCCAGGCCCGGAGGCATTTCGGTGGCGACAAAATAAGGGAAAATGCGATCTTGTCCCCGGTCCGCAAAATGAGCCACTTCCGCGGGCAGCGGATGGACATGATAAAAAACCACCAGCCCCAATCCAACCAGCAACATCAGGTAGCTGGGTAGAATGCCTGCCGCGGAGCCGATGCAGGCCCATCGGGCTTCTTTGACGTTGCGGCAGGTCATGACACGTTGGGTGACTACTTGATCAATGGCGTTCGATCCCATTTCAAATACCGCGGCACCGATCAAACCGGTCCAGATCGTGAACGCCAGCGTGGGGTTGAGAGACAACTCGACAAAGACCAGTTTGGCTTTATCGTCCAGCACCTGCATAACTTCCGGCAGAGGCAACGCAGCTCCTGTAAAAGCCCATACCGCGGCGAGCACGCCTCCGCACATAAATAAAATAAACAAGATAAAATCGGTCCAGATAACGGTCTTAATTCCGCCCATCCAGCTCCATAAAACAGAGAACACGACAATCACCAGAATGCAGGAGCTTAACGTCCATCCGGTAATGACTTCCAGCACGAGACTGGTGGCAAGCAAACGAACGCCTTGGCTTAAAACCGTGCCTACCAGAAAAAGCACGCGGGCAAGCGCCGCTGCGCGCCAGTCAATTCTTGTGCCCATAAATTCATAAGGACTGTAGATTTCCTGTTCGTAGTAGGGTTTTACAAAAATCCACGCCATCAATACGTTGCCCAGCGCAAATCCGATGGTTAATTGCACGTATAGCAAATTGCCGCCTTCCACAAAAACGGATGCAGGCAACGCAATGAATGTCAGCGCGCTAACTTTCGTAGCGATCATGGATGTGGAAACGGCCCACCAAGGCATGCTGCGATCGCCGAGAAAGAAACCGCGACTGTCTTTGACGTGACGCCCGCCCAACCAATGCCCGGCGGCCGTCACGCCGATAAACATCAATGCAAGGACTACGATGTCGGCGCCGGATAATACGGCGAAGGGGAAAGCGGGGACCGGCATGATATTAGCCTTCCTTGTTGAAGGGATTATGATGACCTGCTACGGTCGTGTCGTCTTCGTCACGATCCAGCACCAGTTCAGGGTTGCCGGTATCGTCTATGTTTTCGTTGAGAAGATATTGTCCTTGTTCAATCAACAGGCGGCGCAATGCCTTGGTGTCCACTTCGCGTGTGGTCCAGCCTTTCTTTAACGCCAGCGCGGCCGCCGTGCCCGCGCCCTGACCTATGCCCATGGCGGTGGCCATCACGCGGGCGGACCCAAACGCGGCGTGGCTGGCGGATATGCAGCGCCCGGCCACCAGCACATTGTCCATCCCTTGCGGCAGCAGCGAGCGGTACGGAATCTCGTATACCGCTTTGCCTGATCCCGTAAAAATCTGTTTCCGTCCGTCGGGCGGATGAATATCTATGGCAAACGTGCCGCACGCAATGCCGTCTTCAAAATGGCGGCTGTTTAATACATCTTGTTCGGTCATGGTGTAGTCGCCGACAATATGCCGTGTTTCGCGCACTCCGACTTGCGCGCCGGTATCCAGCAAGTAGCTGTTTTCAAATCCGCCCACATGTTTTTGCAGGATGCGATGCACTTGTTGAGCTTGGCGCCGCGTAATGATTTCCGCGCGGGTTAGATCTTCCACGTTGGTGCCGTCAATGCCCTGCAAGCGTGTGCAGTTCACAGCCACTTGTCCTTCGCGGGGCAACTGGTACAGCAAAACACGCGGGGCGGCTTGGGCGTGGAGTTCCCCGCGGGCAATGGCGTCTTCCATAATGGTGTTCAGGCCCAGCAAAGCCAGCGCTTTCTGGCTGTCTATTTCCTCGTCGGTGGGTTGACCTTTAAGCAAAGGACGATTGGCTTTCATCCACCGTCGCATGGCGTCAAAGTCAATATCGCCAATGCGGAAAAACAACGTGACAGGTTGCATCAGTCCGTCTTCTTCGCGGCCTTTGACAAAAGGAGCGCCTGCGCGCGCGACGACATCGGCATCTGCGGAGCAGTCTATCACCATTTTGGGGCAAATAGCTTGGCGCCCGGATTTGCTTTCAATAATAATGGATTCAATGCGCCCGTTCGAAGTCATGGCGTCGGCAAACGCACTGTGCAGCAATAACTGCGCGCCGGATTCCTCCACCATATCCAGAAGCAGCACTTTCATGGCTTCGGGATCGAACGGAGTCATAGACGCGTTATCAAACGTTAAATCGGTAACATGGCCCAGTGATCCGGTCACTTGCACAAGGCGGTCCACCAGTTCGCCGGCGATGCCGCGAATGACTTGCCGGCCTTTAATGTCGTGAAACGTAAACATGGGGTTGACCATGGCAATCGTCAGGTTGCCGCCAATGAAGCCGTAGCGTTCGATCAACAGTGTCGAGGCGCCGTTACGGGCCGCAGCGATAGCCGCGCCGAAACCGGCGGGG
>JGI12277J12856_1000471_pt1 | contig 9313 bp, 9 predicted proteins | sample HotLakmasection5_FD_12856 | JGI IMG/M metagenome (IMG submission 12856) | reverse complement strand
TCGCGGTTTCCGCCTTGTCCTTCGCTAACAGTTCACATATCCTGACCTCCTGTAGGGGACTTTAACCCCATGAGTTTGTGCCCATGCTGGGCGTACACATGAGGCTCGACGACATCCGATAAGAATCGGAATCGTCAGCCTTCTCGTTGGGCAGCAGGAAAGAGGAACGGAAGACCATGAATTCGAACGTAATCATCAGGGACGAGACGAATGCCGATGCTGGTGCGATAACGGAGGTGACTGTCGCTGCGTTCAAGACGCTGGAGATCAGTAACCACACGGAGCAATTCATTATCGTTGCGTTGCGCGCGGCGAATGCCCTTGTCGTGTCACTCGTCGCGGAATTGGACGGCTGTGTTATCGGTCATGTCGCGTTCTCCCCCGTGACCGTTTCCGGGGGCACGCCCAACTGGTACGGACTGGGACCGGTCTCGGTGTTGCCGTCTTATCAACGGCAGGGCATTGGCACGGCGTTGATCCGGGAAGGATTGTCCCGACTGAAGACTCTGGACGCCGCAGGATGCTGCGTTGTGGGGCATCCGGATTATTACAGGAAATTCGGATTCGAGAATCCTTCCGGCCTTGTGCTTGAAGGTGTTCCGCCGGAGGTGTTCTTCGCTCTGCCTTTTGACGGACGCACTCCTGTAGGCACTGTCGTTTTTCACGAAGCATTCACGCGGATGCCCAACAAGATGAATCCAAATTATCAGCAGGGGCCGCCGGAGCGTGATTCACGACGTCAGGCCTAAACCAACAGCCGCTTGACACCGCATATATTACCATAATATACATATACCCGTGAAAGAAATTACCGATAGCACGGGCTTTCAGTGGGATAAGCACAATACCGGCAAGATATGGGAGAAGCATCACGTCACCCCATCGGAATGCGAGCAGGCGTTTTTCAATCTGCCCTTTATCGCCACCGAGGATGAGAAACACTCCCAACGCGAGAAGCGCTACTTTGCCTTGGGTCAAACCGATGCAGGGAGACGTCTTTACATGGTATTCACTTTTCGCAAGTCATTGATTCGGTTCATTTCAGCGCGGGATATGAGCCGAAAGGAAAGGAAGGTGTACGAGCAGTCATGAAAAAACAAATTCCAAAATTCAAAAACGAAGACGAAGAGCGCGACTTCTGGTCCAAGGCGGATTCCACGGATTATATCGACTGGAGCAAGGGCAAGAGGGCCGTGTTTCCGAATCTTAAACCGTCGGTGAAAACGATTTCTCTTCGCCTTCCTGAATCCCTTCTCGAGGAACTCAAGATGCTAGCCAACAAGAAGGATGTGCCTTATCAATCCTTGCTTAAGGTTTATTTGGCAGAGAAGGTCGGAGAAGAATTGAATACAGCCTAACCTGTGGCTCGTGGGAACGAAGAGAAGCGATGACGCGCGGCCTGCGGTTGGCCCGTACACTTAACCTCCACTCTTCATCGGATACCCTTAATCCCTTCACTTACACGGGACAGGGACAAAGGAGGAGACGTTCGACAGAAAAAATGAGCCTACTTCGCCCAGTTCTGGACCTTGAGACCGGCGACACGACGGAACTCCCGCTCGTTGCCGGTCACAACCGTCAGCCCCAGCGACAACGCGTGGGCGGCAATCATGGTGTCCAAAGGCCCAATGGGGGTGCCCGCTTGCTCCAACTCCGCTCGCAGGCGCCCGTACACCGGCGCCACGGTGTCGTTGTACGGAACGATAGCAAGCGGCGTCATGAATTCAGCGAGCGCCAGTCGGTTCTTCTCCGGATTCGCGCTTTTTGCCACACCGTACTCCAACTCGCTTAGCGTAACGGAGGACACACAGATATCATCAGGGCTTCGGCGCTTCATGCGCCGCAATACCCGCTTGTTTTGGTAGCGGATAAGTTCAATACACGTATTGGTATCGAGCATAAAGCGCATCAGAGCCCTTTTCTTTCTTGTTGCTCCTCAGGCTGGTTGCGCTCCGCCATGAAATCATCCGTGAACTTGTCCAGACTGTTCATTAGCGGAGCCCAAGGACTCCGCTTGGGAAAAAGAATGACAATGTCTTCATACTTTCGTACGAACACCTCGTTCCCCCCAAACCTGCATTCCTTGGGAAGACGCACCGCCTGGCTACGTCCATTCTCAAATAACTTTGCCGTTTGCATATCACATCTCCCGTATATATCCTGATATATACCACGCATCTATAACCACAGCAATGGAAATGTCGAACACAACGCTTGCACCCTTACCCGTAAACGCCGCGCGGCGCGCAACGTCCCGCGTTCGGGGAGGCACAGCGTTCGCAGGGGGTGACAAATTCGTTTAAGCGGGTCGGTGAAGGGTAGCCGAGTAAATGTGGGGACGAAGAGAAGCGATGCCGCGCGGCCTGCGGTTGGCCCGTACACTTAACCTCCACTCTTCATCGGATACCCTTAATCCCTTCACTTACACGGGACAGGGAAGGCGATGAAAATGATATGTCTTACCAAGCCTCGATTTCGAGCATGATTCATTAACCTGTCGAAGGGGATCTTGCGGAACACAAAGGCTGCTAACCAATCAATGGCAGCGCGACTACCCAGCCCATTCTCACGGTTATGCGTGAATGTGTTCGTGTAGAGCTCGGGCGCGGGCGACGCGTCGTCCGATGGACGGATGACTATGCAGCAACCATTCTATCCATGGCGAAGGATCCACATCCGCCAGATTCTGATCCGCCAACTTCGTCAATGCCCGCACCAACGGGTCCGCAGAGCCGGTGGCGCGGACGGCATATTCGTCGGCGGCAAACTCCCGGCTCCGGGAATATGCGTTGGACAACGGCATGGTGAATAACGAAAATAAAAAAAGCGCGAACATAAAAACAGGAAACGCCGCAATATCGGCTACACCGTCAAATCCCAGCGCGCTTGACGCCGCGAGCAACACCCGGTGCGCCATATAAAAACCGATGGCAGCCAGCAGCGATCCGACCATCATCATGCGCATCATGTCTTTATTTTTGAAGTGACCTATTTCGTGCGCCAGTACCGCGATAATTTCGTCTTTCCCGTACCGGTCCAGCATCGTGTCCGCAAGAATAATGCGGCGTGTACGTCCTAGCCCCGCCAGCGCGGCGTTGGCGGTTTCGGTTTTTTCTTCCAAGCCCCACTTAAACACGCCTAGCACAGTCAATCCGGATTGCTCGGCAAACGCTTTTACCGCTTGCGTTAATTCAGAGTCCTCCAACGGCTCGAACGTGTTGAACATCGGCATGATCCATACCGGCCAGATTGCGGATAACATCACCGCCAACACAATATAAACGCCCGTAGTCCATATCCACCATGTAGACGGAAATGCCCGCAACAAGGCATAGACCACACTCAAGAAAGCCACGGTTAACACAAGTTCAAGAACCAATTCCTTGAAATAATCCCCTGCCCAACTTGACAGGCTTTGGTTGCTTAATCCGTAGCGATGTTCCAGCCAGTGTCCGCTGTAAAATGACAAAGGGAAAAGCGCCGCGGAATAAGCAAATAACGTAACCAGCACATACACGGCATTCACCAGCCACCATTGGTCGGGAAAACGTGAACGCAACCCTTCCGCAAGATCAAGCGACGCGCCGGAAAACAAAAACCAAACCAGTAAGACGACCGTAATCCCGATACGCGCGGCAAATAAACGGTTATGAATGGCCTCGTAATCGCGCGCTTGTTGCGCACGATTTTCTGTTATCGGTTGATCGGTCATGGGCCTTAAAAATTATCGCTGATTCCCAACATAATCAACAAGCGATCCAAGTCATCCGCTGAATAATAATCAATTTCAATGCGGCCCGGGGCTTTTTTGCCGTTGGGCAAGGTGCGGCTGGACGTCAAGCGCACGCTGGTGCCGAGTCGTTGATGCAGTTGTTCGGACAAATGCTGCACATGCGTGGCGGGAATATCCGCGTGAAATGTGCGCGCGGCTTTGCGCGGAGGCTTGCCTTGATCCGCCACCACGCGTTCCAGCGCGCGTACCGAAAGCGATTCTTTAGCCACGCGAGCGGCCAGAAGTTCCTGCTCTTCGGGGATCGTCAAGCCCAGCAATACTTTGGCGTGACCTACTGATAGGTTTCCATTTGAGATCATGGACCGCACGCTATCCGGCAATGACAACAACCGAAGCGCATTAGCGATCGCCGCGCGGCTTTTGCCGACGCGTGTCGCAATGTCGTCCTGCGTCAAATGGAATTGATCCGCTAACGAGTGATACCCTTCCGCTTCTTCAATGGGATCCAAGTCTTCCCGCTGTAGATTTTCGATTAAAGTAATTTCAACAGCTTTCTGGTCGTCGGCTTCCATCACTAACGCGGGGATATCCGCCAGCTCCGCTTCCTGCGCGGCCCGGAAACGGCGTTCCCCGGCCATCAATTGATAACCGTCTCCAATTTTCCGGACCAGCACGGGTTGCAAGACGCCGTGCTCACGGATGGATGCCACGAGGTCGGCCAGCGCCGCCGGCTCGAAATGGCGGCGTGGTTGCCATGGACTTTTGTGAATGGCGTTGACGGGAATACGGGTGGCTCCGTTAGGCGCATTGTTTGGTTCCGCTTTCACGTCAGACGTAAGCCGGCTCGCGTTATCCGGAGGAGCTTGATCTTTGATCAACGCGCTTAGTCCCCGGCCTAGTCCTTTATGTTTTGCTGCCATCGCTGAACGTCTCCTTACGCGCGTTTATCCGTGGAGGGCTTGGTTTCTTCCGGATCTTCCGCTGCCGTGGTAACTTCGACGCCTACCACGCAAATGTCGTCATGCACCGGCTCGTTGCCGCAGAATTCCATCACAGCCTCCGTCATGCTATTCACGATCGTTTCAACACCTTTATACATATTATCGCGCAACACTTTTTCCATGCGGGCCAGACCGAATTCTTGTCCTTTTTCATTAAACGCCTCGTACACGCCGTCCGTGAAAAAAACAAACACATCGCCCGCCAACAAACGTGCGTGTCCGCCGGTGAATGTTTCGTCGGCGATAATGCCCAATGCGGCTCCGTGCGGGGACGGTGATTCCAGGCGCGTGATGCGGCCCGTGCTGCGTTTAATGTGGTACGGGGCCGGATGGCCTGCTGTGCTGAATGTAGCCATCCGGGATGTGGTGTCGCCAACAAAATAAAACGCGGACGCAAATAACGGATGCGGAAAACTACGCAGCGTTTCACAAAATTGACGATTAACTTCCGTGATATAATGGCGGGCATTCCTGCCCTGCCCCGCCAGATCGCGTAGCAGCGTGCGCAGAATCGCGGTGATTAAAGCGCTGCGCGCCCCGTGCCCCATAACATCCGCCACAAACACGCCTACCGTATCCGTGGCCAGTGGAATAAAGTCGAAAAAGTCGCCGCCCAGCGCCAGCGCGGGCTGGTAATTATGATGGAATTTGAGGCGAAGACGTCCTTCGTAATGCACTTCCGGTATTTTGGGATGCGGACGATTAAGGTAGGCCAACTGAAAGTCCTTGGCCAATTCCAAGTCGCTTTGCATTTCGTTGTTGATGGCTTCTCCGGAAATGCGCGCGTTTTCCTGCAGCATGCTCAACCAGCTATCCAGTTTTTCGCGCATTTCTTTCGGCGCACTTGTGGGTACCGATAAATCAAGCGCCGCGCGCGCATCGGTTTGTTCACCCAGCGCGTTTTGCATAACCCATTCCCCTGCGCCAAGCAAAGCGCTGTAGGGTTCAAAGAATATTTTTCGGCCAGCCACAAACGCGAGGACGACCAAACCTGCAATCACGGCCAATGTCAGAAGCGTAGAAATCAACACAGGAATCAATACCGGCGGGGGAAACGCGCTTTGGGGACGGGCGACCACTAACGAGGCTTTGTGCAACCAGGCCACCTCGGGCATGAAAGCATACGTGCGGAACTGCAATCCATTCGCGCGCCCTTGCGTCCCCACGGCTTGCTCGAAAAGCGGCGCCCATGTCTCGCTATCCGGTTCTCCCGCCACCGTCCATGTATCGCCGGCATGCAGAGCCACCGCCCAGTCCCCTGTAATATCGGGCCAGTCTATGGATGACAACAATTCGGATAAAGTCAGTTCAGCGCGAAGCACGCCGCGCATCACCGGTGTTTCCCCGGACATGCTCCATACCGACAACGCTAAACCCAGCGTGCCGGCGGAGGAAAGACCCTCCGTAGCCACGCGTTGCGCGCCTTGCGAGCGGGCCAGTAACCACCACTCGTCCTCGCCGTAATCATAACGGGCCAATTTATCCGAAGCCGCCAGCAAGGCTCCGGCGGTATCCGTCAAAAGCAGGGTGTCCAACGCCGGTTCATTTTCCACGAGATGCGCAAACATTTCGCCGACAGCATTGTTCAGGACATTGCGCACCAGCACTTCGTCGCGACTTAGCGCCGCCCACTGTTCTTCCACTTCCAAAATGCGTTCCCGCCGTCCACCTATAGATAAATTGCGGTTGGCGCGTTCGGCCACGGATAATAATTGTTCCACATTCGGCAAAATAGCCATACTTTGCAGGCGCAGCGCCTCGGCTGTCGTTGCGCGTTCAAGCGTGCGTAAACTTGCTTGCGCAATCTGATCCAGTTCGGCTTCGTTGGCTTTTTTGAAATGGCGGAACACAGCCACATTTATGCCTAAGCCAATCAGCGCGACAGGGAGGACGAGACACCACAAAATGCCCTGTCTTAATTTTGCTTGTAAACTCATGGTATTCGCACCGCCTTTTTCACGTGTTCCCCCGTAACTGCTTCACACACGTTATTACCGCGCTGACACAGGCAATAATATCCGACTCTCCGGTCATGCGACTTAAGCTGAACCGTACCGCGCCGGACGCTTCCTGATGGGAAAAACCCATCGCACGCAACACGTGGGATGGCTCCGACGCGCCCGACATACACGCGCTTCCAGATGAACAACAAATGTTTTCCATATCCAGCAAAGCCAACAACGCTTCGGATTCAATTCCTTTAAACAACAACATACTGGTATTCGGCAAACGCACCGCATCACTACCGGCAACCACGACATCCGGCACCGCGTTGAGTATGTCCTGTTCGAGCCTGTTTCTCAAGGCGGCAACCTCGTTTCCCATGCAGGACAAACCATCGCGCGCCATCATGGCCGCTTGACCTAATCCTACGATACCGGGCACATTTTCCGTGCCCGCCCGCCATCCAAATTCCTGATCGCCCCCCACCACATACCCGGGTGGACGCAATCCGTCGCGCACATACAACACACCCATACCTTTAGGACCATGCAACTTATGACCGGAAATCACGCATAGATCAATGTTAGATTCCGTTAATTGCCATGGAATTTTTCCCGCCGCCTGGGTGGCATCGCAGTGAAACAACACGCCGCGCTCCCGCGCCATACGCGCGCATTCATGCACAGGGAACAAAACGCCTGTCTCGTTGTTGGCGGCCATCACAGAAACCAACGCCGTATCCGGGGTAAGCGCTTTTTCGTATATAGACAGATCAAGGCAACCCTGACGATTGACAGGCAGACGCGTCACGCGATATCCGAGCTGTTCAAGGCGATCCGCATACGCCAACACAGACGCATGCTCTACCGCGCTTATCACGACATGCCTACGATCCGGATAAAGCGCAGTCGCCATAAACATCGCCGCATTATTGGCCTCCGACCCTCCACCTGTAAAAACAATGCGCGACGAATCACACCCCAACAAGGAAGCCACTTGCTCACGCGCTTCTTGAACAGCCCGTGACGACTTTCTTGCAAAAGTGTATGGACTGGAAGGATTTGCAAAATAATCAATCCAGTAAGGCCGCATGGCCTCGATCACTTCCGGCCACAATGCGGTTGTCGCATTATTGTCAAGATAAATATTCACAATCTCTCAGAATCTATTGGAACCAGAGATTATTATGCATCACTACGCTATTCCCTCATCCCATTAACGATTAACCCACTCCGCCAGCTCCCTTTTTCTTCAACCACACCGACAATATCGCAATATCAGAAGGATTAACACCCGAAATTCGTGATGCCTGCTCCAAATGTTCGGGGCGCAATCGTTTTAATTTTTCGCGGGATTCATAACGCAGCGCCGTAATCGCATCATAATCCAAGGATTTTGGAATGGATATCCGTTCAAGTCGTGATGATTTTTCTATGCGTTGCAGCTCCCGCGCGATATATCCTTCGTATTTAAGTTGAACTTCAATTTGCTCAACAATTTCCCGGGACAAGGAACGATCACAGCCCGGCAATTTTGAATAAGAAGCGCCCGGCCGCCGCAAAATTTGAGCCAGGGATGATCCCTCCTGATAAACCGTGCGCAATCGCGCCACTTCATTATCAATGGATTCTATCGCTGCCTCAATTTCCTTGATCTCCTCACCGGATATAATGCCCAGTCGCTTGGCATGCGCGCATAGCCGGAATGGAGCGTTATCTTGACGCAAGACCAGCCGGTGCTCCGCCCGCGACGTAAACATGCGATACGGCTCTTCCGTGCCTTTCGTAACCAAATCATCAATCAACACGCCCATATATCCTTCTGTACGACTTAAAACAAATAACTCGTCCCCGCGCGCTTTTAATGCCGCATTGACACCCGCGATAAAACCCTGGCCGGCTGCTTCTTCATAACCGGTGGTTCCGTTAATTTGTCCGGCCAGAAATAAATGCTCCACCAATTTGGATTCAAGGGTATGATAAAGCTGCGTCGGATCCATAAAATCGTATTCTATCGCATAACCCGGCTTTAAAAATTCCGCATGCTCCAAGCCCGGAATGGAATGAATCATGGCATGCTGAATATCCTCAGGAAGGCTGTTCGACGTGCCATTTGGATATATTTCAACACAGGTCCGGCCTTCAGGCTCAATAAAAATGTGATGAGTTTCCTTGTCCCTGAATTTTACAATCTTATCTTCGATGGATGGACAATAACGGACACCCGTGCCTTCAATCATGCCCCCATACATCGCGCTTCGCCCAAGATTGTCTTCAATAATCTGATGCGTTTGAGCGGTGGTATGCGTTAAATAACAATCAATTTGTCCTGATCCGGGAAACCAAGGCCGTATCGGATCCTTGGATTGTTCCACGTGGAACATTTCTTCCGTTCGTCCCAGTCCCGCTTCAGATTGTTCCACGTGGAACAATGAACACTCCTTACGCGCTGCCCGGGAAAAAAAAGGAGGTGGATAAAGTCCTGGCTGCTTTTCCATTTTTCCAAAATCCATACTATCCCGGTGAAGTCGCGGCGGTGTGCCGGTCTTGAGTCTTCCCATACGAAATCCAAGATCTTTAAATCGCTGACTAATTTCGTATGCTCCGGCTTCGCCGATGCGTCCGCCTTCAAAACT
>JGI12277J12856_1000463_pt1 | contig 9462 bp, 6 predicted proteins | sample HotLakmasection5_FD_12856 | JGI IMG/M metagenome (IMG submission 12856) | reverse complement strand
ATGAGGGTGGTTCATGAAAAGGAGAATTTCAAAAATGCCTTCAGTACCTGCCGGAATGAGGCAGACTCTGCTTTTGGAAATGCAGGAGTATATATTGAAAAATTCATTGTAAATCCGCGCCACATCGAAATCCAAATTCTTGGCGATCAGCACGGAAATGTTGTCCATCTTGGAGAACGGGAATGTTCTCTGCAGCGGCGCCATCAAAAAATACTTGAAGAAGCCCCGTCTCCGGTCATGACTCCGGAAGTTCGTGAAAAAATGGGGCAGGCGGCTATTAATGCGGGTAAAGCAATTAACTACGAAGGCGCCGGAACTGTTGAGTTTATTGTAGACAAAGACCTGAATTTCTTTTTCATGGAGATGAACACCCGTATTCAGGTAGAGCATCCTGTAACCGAAGAGATTACATTTACTGATCTTGTGAGGGAACAAATAATTGCGGCTGCCGGTGAAAAATTATCCACAAAACCGTTTAAAATGCGGGGGCATGCTATTGAATGCCGGATTAACGCCGAAGACCCGGAACATAATTTTCGTCCCACGGCAGGCACCATCACCTCCTTCAATATTCCGGGTGGCCGCAGCGTGCGTGTAGATACCCACGCCTACTCAGGGTACAAAATTCCGCCCCATTACGATTCAATGATCGCCAAGCTGATTGTGAGCGCACCAACCCGCACAGAAGCTATAAACCGCATGAGGCGGGCTCTCGAAGAATTTGTAATTGAGGGAGTGAAAACCACCATTCCATATCACCTGCAGCTTATGGATGATCCCGGTTTTATAAGCGGCGATTTTAACACACAGTATTTAGAAAACTCATTTACATTTAATCCCGAAAAAAGCACATCATAATGAATATACCCGAAGATCTTAAATATACCGAAGAGCACGAATGGATTAAGGATAATGGCGACGGAACCGTAACTATTGGCATTACAGACTTTGCTCAGGGTGAACTTGGAGACATTGTATTTGTTGAACTGGAGCCGGTGGGATCAGAATTTGACAAGGATGAAGTTTTTGGGACTGTTGAAGCTGTAAAAACAGTGTCTGAACTCTTCTGCCCGGTTGCCGGTGAGATAACAGAGGTAAATGAAGAACTTGAAGATGATCCCGAGCTTGTAAATTCCGACCCGTACGGAAGCGGCTGGATGGTTAAGCTAAGTGTATCTGATGCATCAGGGCTCGATGCACTTCTGGATGCTAATGCGTACAAGGAAATTATTGAATAACGGATGTAAGCACTTCGATCCCGAAAACACTGAACACATTTACGGGATCTGTTCTGCTTACAATTTCATCCCTGAGGTAATATATTCGCAGTTTTTGTATCCAAACCTCCTGTTCCACAAATTTCATCGCATGTTTAAAACATACCACATTTAACTTTACCGGATATGCACATTCACCACGACGAGTGGATTCTGATTCTAGATTTTGGTTCGCAGTACACACAGCTTATTGCCCGCAGGATTCGGGAACTGAATGTTTACTGCGAAATACACCCCTTCAATACAGATATTCACACATTTGATGACAACCCTCCGAACGGGATAGTGCTATCCGGAGGCCCTAAAAGCGTGTACGATACTGACGCCCCCAGGCTTAACCTCTCCTATCTGGATATGGATCTGCCTGTGCTCGGGGTCTGCTACGGACTGCAATCGCTTGCCCACGCCCTCGTAGATAACAGCGTAGAGAAGGCTTCGAAGCGGGAGTTTGGACGCGCCAAACTGTTCATAGACGAATCAGAAGGTCTTTTTGACGGGGTTATTAACGAATCGGTTGTTTGGATGAGCCACGGAGATCATATTAAAAAACTTCCGGAGCCGTATAAAGTTATTGCGCACACTTCAAATGCACCGGTCGCAGCTGTAAAACACGCCGGTAAACCCATTTTCGGCGTTCAGTTTCACCCCGAAGTTGCACATACCGATGAGGGCAGCCGGATACTGAAAAACTTCGTGATTAACATTTCCGGCTGTAAAGGTACATGGACACCCGAATCATTTATAGAAACGGAAATAAAAGCCATCCGGGATGAAGTTGGAGATCAAAAAGTACTTTGCGGTCTCTCGGGCGGGGTCGATTCCACCGTTGTTGCCACACTGCTTCACAAGGCTATCGGCGATCAGCTGCTCTGTATTTTTGTTGATAACGGACTTCTGCGTAAAAATGAATTTTCAGAGGTTCTTGAAACCTATAAAAAACACCTGAAACTGCCTGTTAAGGGTATCGACGCATCCGAACTCTTTCTGACCCGGCTTGAAGGCATCGCCGACCCGGAAGAGAAACGCAAGATTATTGGAAACACATTTATTGACGTCTTTGATGAGGCGATATCGAACGAATCGGACTACAAATTCCTGGCCCAGGGAACCCTTTATCCCGATGTAATTGAGAGCATATCGTTTAAGGGGCCTTCTGCCACAATTAAATCCCATCACAACGTGGGAGGACTGCCGGAAAAAATGAATCTCTCGCTTATAGAGCCCGTACGCGAACTGTTCAAAGATGAAGTGCGCCGCGTTGGCAGGGAACTTGGAATACCCGAGAGCTTTATTGGCCGGCATCCTTTTCCCGGTCCCGGACTGGGAATTCGCGTTCTGGGAGGCCTCTCCAAAACAAAGCTCGACCTGCTGCGCGAAGCCGATTACATTTTTATACAGGCTCTGCGAAATCACGGCCTCTACGATAAAGTGTGGCAGGCACTGGCCGTTCTGCTTCCGGTGCAGTCTGTTGGCGTAATGGGCGATGAACGAACCTACGAGTTCACCATTGCATTACGTTCGGTGAGCAGTGTAGACGGGATGACTGCAGACTGGTCGCACCTCCCCTACGATTTTTTATCTGAGGTGAGCAACCGTATTATAAATGAAGTGCCTGGAATTAACCGCGTGGTGTATGATGTAAGCTCAAAACCACCGGCCACAATCGAATGGGAATAACGTACATATGCGATCCTGCCGGAACAAATTCTCCGGTAGTTGTATATATCAATAAAAATGATCTCTATGCGAGCTAAATTTACTTTTTGCTTATTTCTTATAAGTATAATTTTTTCAGTCACTCTTACTGCACAAACATTTGATGAAGGCCTGAACCTTTACGAACAGGAGGAGTATAGCGAAGCAATTCAGATTTTCACATCTGTTGATGATGAAAGGGCAGATCTGTTTGCCGGCAAAAGCTACTATGCCCTTTATAACTTTCCTCTGGCGATAGATTATTTGCGCCGTGCAGAGCAAAGCAGCCGTGAGGCAATACGCGACGAAGCGACCTATACACTTGCTCTCGCCCATTTTGGTTTAAGAAACTATGATAAGACGGCCGTTCTTCTGCATTCACTCGCTGATGGGAATAACCGTACAGGCCTCAAACAAACAGCTACCCGGTTTTACAATCAGTTTCTTGGTTTTCTCACAAACCGTGAGCGTTTTAATCTGCTTTTCAGCGTCGAAAGCCAGGCCATCCGGTTCGACATCGTTAAAAATTCAAGACCGTTTTTGATGCAGCCAGAGTTTAACCTTCTCGCTGAGGAACTGCTCAGAATTACAACCGACTCCGCCTGGCGAACAAGAGTTGAGCAGGAACTTATAAACGGTGATCAGCGACTCAGAAATGTACCCGGAGCCTTCGTAAATGCCCCCGATGGCATGGTTTATAATGTTGGCGTTGTTCTTCCGCTTTTCGATGAAAACGATCCCGACTTTTCCATTCCAAGAAATATGTATTTCGGAATAGTGGCGGCCGCTGATGAATTTAACAGCAGAAGTATCTCTCAAAAAGTAAATCTTGTTTTCAAAAACTCTGCTGAACACAGGGATTCAACTTCTTTAGCCATGGCAGAACTCGCCTTTTCCCACAGAGTGGATGCCGTTCTTGGCCCTATATTCTCTGATCCGGCCGAAGTAGTGGCTCAATATGCGGACGAATATCAGATCCCCATGGTTGTACCCCTTGCTAATTCGGACGAGATGAACCGGCAGCACGAGTACGCATTTCAAATGAACCCCACCCCTGAAACTCATGGGATTCAAATGGCGCAGTACGCTGTAAACACCCTCCGGCTCGATACACTTGCCGTAATCACGGATTCGGAATCTGCCGGCCGTTCGTCAGCTTTGGCATTCCGGCACGAAGCAGAAAGACTGGGAGCCCATATCTCGTACTATATCGAAGAAGATTTTGCCTCAACAGGATATGAATTCGGTGAAATAACTGAGGTTTTTACACCAGATCCCGAACTGATCGACTCTCTCAATTATGTTCCTTCAGATGGAATTTTCGCACCATTTACGGGTCAGGCAGCCGGAACTATGACGAATCTGCTGCTCAACTCCCTGGAATCTATGAGAAGTAATATGGTTATAATGGGAACACAAGACTGGAATTCGGTTCGGCTGACCGATTTTCAGGATCGCTTTTTTGAAATTTATTATACCGATTCAAAAGCACGGGATGAGGAATCTGCAAACCGGGAATTTTTTATTGAAGATTATCAAAGCCGTTTCGGACTCGATCCGGATGAATTTGCCATGCTTGGTTTTGATATTGCCACATACCTTTTTCAGAGACTCGAAACAGCGGGCAATCCCGCTTATCTGAAGCAATCCCTTTCAGATGCCAATGAATATCGCGGTTTAACACTGCGCATAAATATGGATGGGCACCGCTCAAATCAGCACCTGTTTATAAGGCCGCTGTCGGAAAATGCTAAACTCAGATAGGCTGTTCTGCTTCTGCGGATTTCAGGAATCTTCTGCGGCTTCGCGCTCTCTTTCACGCTTTATTCTGTACTGTTCTCGAAGCCATATGCGCCACTTTTCACTCGCCTGCTGATGTTCCTGAAACGTCCTTGAAAATTGATGAGTACCCTCAGGGGTGGCTACCATATAGAGATAATCGTGTTCATCCGGAAACAGAACCGCTCTTATGGATGACAAATCAGGATTGGTGATGGGGCCGGGTGGAAGGCCGCTGTTTAGGTAGGTATTGTATGGATGTTCAAATTGGTAATCGGCAAAAAGCAGTCGGCGGCGCTCTCCCAGAGCATAGAGAACGGTAGGATCGGCCTGCAGACGCATTCCGCGCTCCAGCCTGTTCTGATACAGTCCGCTAATTTTGGTCTTTTCCGCATTATCCCGTGCCTCCCATTCAACAATAGATGCCAGTGTAACGATCTGATCAAGCGTCAGCTCGTGATTTTCAATCTCTTCTGCAAGTCCATTTACCACTCTGCTGTTAAACTCTTCAAGCAGACGCTCAACTACATTTTTCGCACTTATGGTCCAGTACACATCGTAGCTGTTGGGCAGCATTCTGGCTAACAGCATTTCGCCCGTTAAGTTGTGTTCGACAGCAATTTCTGAACTGTCTGAAAATATGGCGGCAAATTCTGAACTGTCTGGCCGTAACTGATAGGCAAGGCTTTGTGAAATTCGCCCTTTATCGGTTCCCGGTATCACCGTTATTCTTGTGGGATCCTGTATACCTCTTCCAAGCTTCGAAAACAGATCATAAAATGAATACTCGCCTTCCAGCTCATATCTTCCGGGCTGGAATCTTCTCCAGCCTAATGTTTCAGAAGCCCAGGCCATCTCCTGCGAGCTAAACTCTACATTTTTCTCCTGTAATTCAGACTGCAGATAGTGAAGATCCGACATCTCATAAATAAGCAGCTCCGTAAAATTATTCGCTGCAATACGACCATCACTATAAAGCCTGTACTGCCTGGAGCTGAACACAGCTACGGCCGCAATGATAAATAGAAGAGCAAATTTTGCAATATCACCCTTTGAAAAATAGTTCATAAACTAAGAAAAATTATAATTCTGAAATCTGGTAAAATTCTGAAATATTAAAATGAGACACAACCGGAACCGTATCTGATAAAATAATTCAATTACAAATTACCCCTTAACTTTCTGTCAACCGACGGCTTTAACAGATAAGCCTCGTAACGGAGACTTTTTTACTATTTTTTTTGAAAAGGAGAATGGTTCCGGTGGATGTTAATATAGTGAAAGTAAAAAGGAGGATTTCGTGGTAGTTTTATTTTCCGTGCAAAAAATATCTCAAATCAGTAGTGATTTAAACGTTTTTAATATTGTAGAATTTCTGTGTTAATCCGGAGTAAATGTGTATTGGCTGCTACGGTTAGAGTGAATCCTCATTGATTTCTCGCCCCATAGGCGTCCCGCTGGGGGAGAGCTTCGCTGATTAATTCCCTTAGACTCCCCTAGAAGCGGTCTCTTCGTAGCGGATGAGGTAAGATCGAGAAACTTATCTGTATTCAGCGAAACACTGCCACCAAAGGGATCGCTTCGCGGCGATATCATCTGAGCAAATCAGGGAGAAACAAAATCTATGCTATTTGATTAATCGTTCTTCAAAAATAGATTCCAACATTTAGGACGCTATTGATCTCAAATATAACGAAGGCGGAATTTTATAATTCAGCAGTCTTTCTTAGATGACATAAAATGTAATATTTAAACAATTTCATATTGAATTCTCATTGGCGGGCAACAATTTCCCTGCTTTTTCGTATATTTAGTATACGATTTTTGGTAACCGTAAGGTGCCAAATGCCCTAAAGAACAACCCCGGACTTTGATCGGTCTGGGGTTTTTTATTTGATCTGTTACTTGCTGAAAAATCGGAGAGCAGAATTTCTTTTCCTGATGAAGCTTATTCCATCATTTTGCCATTACGGTATTTTGCCGCGTTTAGCCGGTCTGGCCTGCTTATAATGGGATTATTTAACCGGTTCCAAACCCTGCGCTGTAAAGCACACCGAGATAATCTGCAAAAGACAAAAAGCCGGCTTATTATCCCACGGTTTAAAAAGTGGGATTGAATCTTACCCAAAGCACAGGAGTGGAATCAAACGTTTTTAGCGGCCAGGCAAGTTCAAATCGAAGAGCACCGGTACCCAGCCCCACACCAAAATCATGCTGCATATCAGAAATTGAAAAATCCAGGGTTTCATCAAATACTACACCATCTGCTGTGGCAAAATGCATCTGGTTTGTCCAGCCGGAATCCAGGAACAGCAGCAGGTGCAGGTGATAGTCCTGAAACCACTCTCCGGCTCTGCTGGATGGCCTGCCAAACTGAACTTCAATATTGCTTGTAACCATCTCATTGCCCGGGAAAATCTTGTAGGGCGACCCTCTCAAAGTTCCTATCCCGCCAAGATAAAATCTTTTAAAGTCGGGCACATTGCCGGTAATTTGACCACCCGAAATTTTCCACCGGAGTACTGAGCCGGGCTCAAAATTATAAAACAGTTTAATATCCCCTCTGTACCGGTTAAACCTGTACATCTCATCACTTGAACCGTTATCAGCAAGCTCGGCCACAACTATGGATGATATGGCAAACTTATTGCTGATAAGAATATCACGGGGGTTTAACGAGAGAGAAAAAGAGTAAATACCCAGGTCAATATCATCGGCAGCGTGGTCAATCGCAGGGTTGGGCCTGTATACACTCGACTTGCCAAACATGGTGTAGTCTGTGTTTTGCTCAAGTGTGCTAAATGTGCTTTCATTATAAGAAAAAGCGGCTTCTATCCATCGCTCAGTCCGAATAGCCGAGTAAACTCCGAACCCTTCCTGATTGTAGTAGTCGAGAAAGTCGTAACCTGCAAAAAAGGCTGTTAGCGAGGTTTCCGTGAGTCCGGCGCGCCGGTAATCTTCGGTAGCGGTTGCGTTGTAATATTCAGCCCCCACCATAAACCGTCGGTTCACCCCGATTTTTTTCTCTAACCCAATGGCGTATTCCCACTCTTTTGATGCCGTTCCGTAACCGATAAATCCATGAGGCTGTATCTGGGGAATATCTAAAAAAGATCCATAACGGTGCCACTGCATTCGTTCGGCCCGTAAACCAAAAAAAAGCCCGTTTACCCTGTTAAAATGAATCATCGGGAGATTGGGATATTGGTTGTAGAGCTCATTGCTGTAATATGGGCCAGCCTCGAGGCCGCCCCCAAGGTCTATACCGTTTCTTGATACCCGCCTTATAACACGGCTGCTGTGATCACTATCATCTTCCGATTGCTCATCAGCTTCCTCTTCGGGCTCCATTCCAAACAGTTCCTCGAGACTCTTATTAAAAATGGGATCCCGTTTAAAAGGGTCGTCCTCAACCTGTGTGGTCTGTCCGAAAGCCGGCACAGACAGCAGCGGAACAAACAGAATAAGTAGTATCAGATTCTTCATAGTGATAATCAGTTTTTTTGATGTACGAGTCAATACGCACCGGGTTTCACAGTTTGTAATTTTTTTTCTGATATGTATTAACTCTGGTATTTAAGCACCAAAAATGTAATATCATCTTCCGGCTCTTTTCCGCCCGCCCAGCTCTCAATCATTCTGGATAGCAGGTTTACGATATCTGCAGCCTTCATGTCTCCGGATCCCTTCAGTACTTGTTCAACCTTTTCGATACTAAGCATATCCCGTTCACTATTAAACAGTTCGGTAAGTCCGTCGCTCATAAAAAGCAGAAAATCGTTGTCTTCAAGTTCAACCTCGCGCCCTTTGTACGGATAATCAATACCGCTGCCAAGTGGCAAGCCTTTGAGAGTTATTCGCTCGGTACGGTCTTCTGCATATTTATAATGAACAACGGGCGGCATACCTGCTGTTGCAATTTCTACCTGTGATCCCCTGCATTTTGCCAGCGTAATTCCCATATACATCATCTTCATATTCATGCTGAAAAGACCCTGAGACATACGCCTGAGCATGGCAATGCAGTTCTCCTCTTTGGCAAGAGAGTGAAAATAACTTTTAGCGGCGGCTACCATAATTCCCGCTTTCATACCATGGCCGGTTGCATCTCCCAAAGCAAGCACCAGAGCGTTATTATCCAGTACGCTGTAATCGTAGTAATCGCCGCCCACCTCAGTCGCTGTATCCATAAATACAGCGATATCGTAATGTTCCAGAGAAGGGAGTTTTTTAGGCAGCATAGAGAGCTGCAAAGTACGGGCCTCTTCAAGCTCTTTGCTTTTCCTTTCGTTCTCCGCCTCGAGCAGCCTGGCCTCTATTTCAATCTCCTTGTTGATGCGTTCCTGCTCTAGCGTTTTATCCGACAGTGTCCTTACCTCCTTCAGTTTCTCTTCCAAATTGTACTGCGTGGAGGCAAACTCTCTCGACAGAAATACAGACATCGATAAGATCAGCAGTCCGGAACCGATCACGTTAATCAGCATCACGTTCCCCGAAAGCAGGTCAAAATTAATCAGAACGCTCATCATTAACCCAAATACAAAAACAATCATACCTATACCTATAATCCAGACACCCTGCTTGCGCTGCCTGAATATTCGGATAAGCAGCCGAATTAGCTCAACAATAAAAACAATAATAATCACTTCACGAAGCCATATAAGCTCTGAAGGAAAAAACCACACTGCCAAACCGGTTGCAAACCCAAAAA
>JGI12277J12856_1000450_pt1 | contig 9663 bp, 9 predicted proteins | sample HotLakmasection5_FD_12856 | JGI IMG/M metagenome (IMG submission 12856) | reverse complement strand
GCGATCAGCTCAGTAGACAGAATGCACAGCTGCTTTCCGAGAACCGAATGCTTAAGCAGATTATTGCTGATAAAGAGCTCAAGCTGATGGTGCGTCAGCTTGCCCCTGGTGAACACGGTTTGCCGCTGGAAATTTATACCTTTACCAATACCACGGTTTGGGGTGATTATGAAGGAATTCAGGCCGATTTGATGGATCACCTTCTGGCTATAGCCCCTGAATTTGGAATACGTGTATTTCAGCAGCCAACAGGCGGCGACTTCAGAAGTCTTGGGAAATCAACAGACGGATAATACGAAACATCTTTCGCAAACCTCTTCGTCAATACGCAGTTAAAAGAATCACGGCAGCAGCTCCAATTCCCGGAAGAGTGTTCCAAATCCGATCAAAAAAAGAGATGAGGATATTTTCAATAAAGCGGAAGTATTGCATCTTTGACAGATATTCAGTTAATAGAGTAGACTCCTAATTAACAGCAATAACTACTATGACCCGAATTTTACCCTCTGTTCTGTTTCTGCTTCTTATTCTTTCCGGCTGTGTAACTGAAGAGTACAATGAATGGGAAGACGGTACCTGGATCGACCTTACTCACGAATATTCGGATGAAACGCTCTACTGGCCTACCTCAAATCCGTTTCAGCTCGACACGGTTTTTGTAGGAACAACCGACGCCGGATTTTATTACGAATCGTACGAATTTCGATCTGCAGAGCATGGCGGCACCCACCTGGATGCTCCCATTCATTTCTATGAAAACAGGCAGACCGTGGAGGAACTTGGCCTTGATCAGCTCACCGGACGAGCCGCAGTGATCGATGTAAAAGATCGTGTGACAAATGACCGCGATTATCAAATCCAGGTGGATGATATTTTAAGCTGGGAGCAGGAAAACGGCGAACTTCACGAAGGAGCAGTCGTTCTTTTTAATACCGGATTTGCAGCAAACTGGCCGGACCCGATAAGGTATCTTGGTACAGATAAAAAAGGGGAGGAGGGTGTTTCAGAATTAAGCTTTCCGGGCATACATCCCGATACAGCTCAATGGCTCGTGGATAATCGGGATATTAAAGCCGTTGGTTTAGACACGCCCAGCCTCGACTACGGAAAATCAGTGCAGTTTGAAGCACACCAGATTCTGTTTGAGCAGAATATTCCAGGTTTCGAAAATGTGGCAAACCTCGACATGCTGCCGCCAAAAAATGCGTTCGTCATCGCACTTCCGATGAAAATTAAAGACGGAAGCGGGGCTCCGCTCAGGCTTGTTGCTCATGTCGTCGATTGACGGCTAAACCGTATGGCAGACGATGGTTTTGGAAAGTGCCCATTTTTTTCAGCAAGCGCCACAAGGACACCCATTGTTTTCGAAAGGAAATTCTTTGGTGTCCTAAGGGCTGACCATGGAAAATCAGACTTCCTGGAAATATTCAAAACACTGATGACGGTATCACATCCGGCGATTGCATTTGCCAGGTCGTCGGGGTTGCTCGCGTCCCCTTCAAATAGAGTTACCCGGTCATGTTTTTCAATCCTTTCAGAATTACGGGCCATACAGTGAATGGAATATCCTCGTTCAAGCGATTTTTGATATACCCATTTACCGGTTCTTCAGGTGGCTCCAAGGAGAAGGAGCTTCACGTTGCTTATACAGTGTGTGTTGTCTCAGTGCCCAAAGAATCTCATGGAGATCCCGCGAATCAATATACCTGTTCTGCCATGAATTTTTACCAGGGCAGATTAAGATTCTTTACCTCATCCTGATAAAATTTTTCAAGTTTTAGAACCAGTTCATCCGGAAGCGGTTGGTTTACGCTCTCCACGTTGTTTTTTAGCTGTGATATGTTCTTGTTGCCCGGAATTACCGTTGCCACGGCATCATAGGCTCCACAGAACGCGATGGCGGTTTTGGCCAGATCTCTTTCTTCACCCATGAGCTCTTTTAACTGACGAACCAATTTTGCGCGGGTTTGGATATCTTCCCGCGACCAGCGTTCCCTGATATCGTCAAAGGTGCTCTCCTCGTTATATTTACCTGATAGCCAGCCGGAGTCGAGAGGGATTTTGGCAATAACTTTTACCCCATTCTCTTTGGCCAAGGGAAACGCAGAGGCTGTTTCCTGGTGAAGAATATTGAAAAATGCCTCGATCACCTTGCCGGATGTGGTATTCATGAACAGTTTCATCTCTTCAGGAGTATCCACAGACGCACCATAGGCCCTGATTTTCCCCTCATCTTTCAACCTTTCCAGGATCTCGTAGTGGTCGTTCTTGTTCCCATCCAGAATCTCAAAAGGCGGACTATGAATAATAAAGGAGTCTACATACTCCACCTGCAGCCGGAGCAGGCTTCCTTCCAGCGACTCACGGATAACGTCTGAGCTGTAATTGAGTTCTCCTGACGCGTTGTGACCGAATTTCGTATTGATTACAATGGATTCCCGTTCGGTTCCCTTCAGCGCCTTGCCCAGCCTAATTTCGCTGGTTCCCAGACCGTAGTTGGGGGCAGTATCAAAAAAATTGACGCCCAAATCAACGGATTTTTTGACCAGCTCTATCGCATCTTTCTCACTCAGGCTTTCCCAGCCTGTGTTTTCTCCGAGCTGCCAGGCTCCGAGGCCTATTTCTGATACGGGTGGGGAGTTGTTGATGAATGGATTGTACTTCATAATGTATATTATTTGTGTTTTAAAAACGGCTTTCTCTCTGCCTGATCTCCCTGAATTGCAGAGAATATTACGATAACTTAAATCAATTATGTCTAAAATAACAGAAGCCCTGTGTATGGTTTTCTGAACTTATTGATTCCTTATCGCAAAAAATGTGTCTCATCTGTCAGGCAATAAATGGACTTTCTGACCGGTGTTGGAATCAATATTTGTGCAGAAACGCAAAAAATCTCACATCTTTTAAGCCATTAAAAAGACAGATTTTTTAAGAGAAATTTGCATCAGGTTGTTCACTATTTACTCTTGGCAATATTAAAGACTTTTCCGATTTAGAACGGGAAGATCAAACAGAGAAAAATAATTAGAATCTTGAATTCATGATTACAGATAAGCATAGCTCTCTTTTGTCCGGTCTCCTTTGTCGATACCATCATAAAGGGAGTAGATGTAGAGGACAAGAACCCCGAATGCAACACCCGACACCAGCAGCAGAACGTTTGCGAGTCCGTAAACTGAAAATGAAAGGCGAATCAGGACTGTTGTTATTACAAACCCTGTATTTCTGATAATAAGGCTGTAGCGATCCGTATAGCGGAATGATGCGACTAAAATAAGCACGTCAACAATGATCAGGGCGGTAAAAAATTCGTTGTAAAAGATATTATTGAAATCGCGAACTGTTGAAATGAGCCCCAGATTGAGCTGATTTACTTCAATGATCCAGCTAACCAAACTGTATACCGAAAGAATAATCAGAATCGGTACAAGAGCTGAACAGATCATTTTTTTAAATACGATAAACCCTTCGATGTTTTGATTTACCGGCCGTTCGGTTCTTTTCACAAGCAAATAGCGAAACAGGAATATCAAAAAGAAAAGCACAAGGAAACCGATAATGTCATACAGCAGGTTTAAGTTCTCTGCTACGAGAAGGGGGGTGTCTGTAAGATCAAGGTTGGAAATGTCCTTGAATATCCTTCTGATAAGAATTAGGGAGATGATTTCATACTGCTTTGCAATGGCAATGGAAAAAGAGCGGGGCAGATAATAGATCAGTAAATAGACCTCGTAGATCAGAATAAATGAAAAAGGTGTATAGATAGCGGCAATGGGACTGGAAATAAGTTTTTCTACCTGAGGATGGACACTTATAAGTCCGCCCATGTGTAAAAAAACAATAGCCAGATGAATAAGAAAACCGCCAGCTGCGACGTAAAGCGTTATAATCTCAGTTTTCTCTTTCAATTCATCATTGAAAAACAAACGGAAGAGCCGTTCCGATATCGACGTAATCCTGGAAAATTTCATAATAACTTATAACTATGCAGGTTGGAAGAAGGTTCATTTGACCGTTTTAAATGTTGAAGAATAGCGAAACGGGGTGACAGCATGCAGTCAGCACGGTTTTTTAGAATCAGGAAATCGATAGTTATAACTCCGGAAAATAATGTCCCATTTACAACTGTTCCCAGCTGAACCGTTTTTAGAGAATAAGTTAGGTAAAGAAGCTTTCGAAAAGATCCCCCGACAGCCCGGCATTTATCGTTTCTACGACGCGGACAATACACTACTCTATGTTGGGAAGGCGAAAAATCTACGTAAACGGCTATTTAGCTACAAAAGAGCTTCGGCGGGTAAAACAACCCGAAAGGAGGGCGCATTAATTCGACGAATAGACCGGTTTGAGTTTGATGTACTTTCCTCAGAAACGGATGCATTTCTGCACGAGAACCGGTGGATCAGGAAGTGTCGTCCGGAGTTCAATCATCAGAATAAACATATAGAGACCTACTATTACATCATTTTATATCTCACAAACCGTGGTTTGGGTTTGGAATATAGCATGACGCCCGCTGTGCCTCTGATACCGGTAAACGATAGCGTTGAGAGGCTCCCTATTTTTGACCAGATTGGTTTCAGAGTTAAATCTGCACGGCTCTTTGGATGCTTTAAGGGACACAGGAGCGTACGTATTCACCTTGGACATCTGATCAGGCTTATTTGGCTGACAATGAATCATACCATGCATCCGTATAATTTACCCTCTCGTCTTTCCAGAAACCTGGCGCCCAAACGGTATTTTTTTGATACAGAGATGCATCAACAGAGCCAATCAGAAAAAATTTATTCTTATATCACTGAATGGTTCACGGGGCGCTCACCCGATTTGGTTTATTATTTGATTCAGGGTCTTCCTGAAAAAAAATCACGTTTTCAGCAGGAGCTTCTCTGCTCAGTTACAGATTATTTACTCAGCTATTTCGATCGCACACTCGCGGCACACTGCAACCTGATTAGTGAAAAAGAAAAAAATGGAAACCCAGGGCTCATTTTTCAGGAGGAGCTGGATGATTTTTATCTGCTGCACAAAACCGATTAATCAGACAGCTTGTGGTTAAAATAAATCTTATCAACCATTTTACTTTTATAAGTATGGCTTCTTAGCTTGTATTTTCGTTCGGAATTTTCTTTTTTCAAAAGTGTAGAATCAATAAAAAAGGAGAAAGTATGGGTGAGTTTTCAGATTTATGGATGCTGGGAATGATCATTGCCGCGTTTGCCGGAGGCGCCTTCGGTGCTGCATTGGGCGCGTTACCTGCATTTGTATTTACCGGCTTTTTGGTGATGCTGGGTGAAGGCGTTAAAATCCTGAGCGGCGACTATTCCGGCCTTATGGGGCTTGATCCCGACTCTCTCAACTCTGCCGCCATTACTGGACAAATCGCGTTTGGCCCTGTTTTTGGCCCGCACATCAGTTTTGCTGCAGGGGCGGCCGCCTCGGCATATTCAGCCAAAAAAGGATACATGGATACCGGCTTTCCCTATCATGAAGCAAAAAATATTGCCTATGCGCAGGGACTGAAACCGGACGTGCTGCTGGTTGGCGGTCTGTTTGGTATTTTGGGCTACTGGATCACGACATTATCTACAATTTTTGCACTCCCCTGGGATCCTATCGCTATAGCTGTAGTGCTTTCTGCGTTTGCACACAGGTTATTTTTTAAGTACGACATAATTGGTAATACAAAACGCGGCCTGCTCAATATGGAGCCTTTTGCGAAAGGGGAGAAGCGAGCTAAAGGCTCTGAAAGGCTTCTCATAGAGCCGTGGCTGGGGCATCAGTATAAGTGGGGGGAGGTCAGTTTTCTGGGAGCTATTGTTGGGATCTTGGCGGCTTTCATTACGGTTGAAACCGGCAGCGTCTTTTTGCCATTTGGGATCAGTGCGGCAACCCTTCTTTTTCTGAATCTCGGTGTAGAACGCATACCGGTAACTCACCACATTTCTCTCGTGGGAAGTACATCCGTTGTTGCCGCCACCGGCGGTGCCACGGGGGACTATGCCCTCGCAGGCCTTCTACTCCTAGGAGCGCTCTTTGGGTTGATTACAGCTGTTTTTGGCGAACTGCTTCAGCGAATTTTTTACTCTCACGCTGATACGCACCTGGATCCGCCGGCATTCGCAATTGTTTGCGGCACATTCATTATCGTACTTCTTTACCTCGCTGATGTATTTGTATCCAGCGCCTGGGTTCCGGTTCCTTTTTAAGCTGAAACCTGCTTTGAGTCACTTGCTGTAATCATCGAGCGCAGAACCTTTTGCTCAGATATCCAGGGCAGGGCGTAAAGTTTTTGCGCATGTTCGCTGTTAATTTTTTCGAGCAGTGGTATTTCCGAAGCGGCCCGCTGCCTCAGAAGCGGATCAGAAATATTGGATGCCGACATACTCTGATTGGCTACCCATGCATAGGGTTCAATTCCAGAGCGCCTCAGATCGGCTTGCAGTTTCGTTGCCTCGGTAATGGGAGTTGTTTCCGGAAGAGCTACAATCAGAAGCTTGGCGTAATCCGGGTCCTGAAGGTACATGTAGGGCGTTTTCAGCTTGTCACTGTTTAGCGCGCTGTTTCTCAGCACTTCCCTGTGGTAGCTTCCGGTTGTATCAAGCAAAAGAAGGGTGTGTCCGGTGGGGGCGGTGTCCATCACTACAAACTGTCGTTTCGCTTTATGAATCGCCTTCGAAAATGCCTGGAAAACGGCTACCTCTTCGGTGCAGGGAGATTCAAGGTCTTCGCGTAGAAGCTTCAGCTCCTCTTCGGTCTTGTTTTTTCCACGCTGCTGCAGAATTTTTTCGATATATGCCTTTTTTTCAGCGTGCGGATCAATTCTGTCTACGCTCAAATGTTCAGGCAGCGATAACTCTCCAATGTGATCGAGCAGATGGGCGGCCGGATCGGTTGTGGTTAGATGTACCGGGAAGCCTTTTTGAGCCAGTTTGAAGGCAATGGCCGCCGCAACGGTTGTTTTGCCAACGCCGCCTTTTCCCATCGTCATCACCAGGCCATGGTCCTTATCATCTAAGATATCTTCAACCATTTCTTCAAGTCCGGGAAAAGCACTTTCATGATCTTCCGTCAATATTGATCCGCTGTTACGAAGTATTTCATCTTTATCGAGCGGCTCGAATACCTTTCTCAATGTATCAATACCGAGCAGATTGTAGGGACGAAGCGGAAACACAACCTGATTCATCTCTTTAAGGCGTTGCGGCATATCTTCCAGCGTTTTGTCAGCCATTTCCTGCATCTTTCTCGCAAACGGGTCGGAATCATCCACCGGTTCAAAATAACCATTAATAAGTAAAAACTGATTTCCCAGCCCCATCTCTGCAAGTTCTTTTCCCGACCGGTCCGCCTCACGCAGTGCAGAGCCATCCGGGCGGCTTACAAGGTAAATGGTGGTAGCATTCTTATCCTTCAGCCGGTCAACCACCTTTTGATAGCGCGCCTGGCTGGTTTTAAGCGCCGATGACGGCCCGATGCAGGAGGCTCCGTCCGGGTTTGACTCAATATATTCACTCCATGCCGCCGGCAGCTCCAGCAGGCGCAGAGTATGGCCCGTGGGGGCCGTATCAAAAATGATGATGTCGTAAGGCTGCTCCTCACCGTCCCCGGCCACATAGCGGGCAAACTCATCAAATGCGGCAATTTCAGTTGTACACGCCCCCGAGAGCTCCTCTCTGATTTTGTTGATCTCCTCTTCGGGCAATATTCCCTCCATGGGCGAAGTTACCCGGTTTCGGTACTCCTCGGCCGATAACTCCGGATCAATGTTCACTGCATGGAGATTGTTGATACCGTTAATCGGGGTAATTTTTTCGTTTACCTCGGTCTCAAGCACCTCTTTCAGGTTGGAAGCGGGGTCGGTACTGATCAGCAAAACAGATTTACCTTCGTCTGCAAGCTTTATGGCCGTTGCGCTTGCAAGCGATGTTTTGCCAACGCCGCCTTTACCTGTGAAAAAGATGTAGGGTGTGATCTGCGGTAGATTTTTCATGGTAATAGTGTGAATGTTTTGAAATTTCTTGATAGTGAATCCCCTCTTCCCGAAGGGACCCTTTTGGAAGAGGGGAATTTCACTAACAACAGCCGCTTCCCGGGGCACATCCGTTTGATGGCACTCCAAGCAATTCATTGGCAGTTTCCACAATATTTGCAAGTGGTTTCTGGCGAATATTCAGGCCGGTTTGCATCGCTTTCGACAGATCATCGTTGGAAATTCCTGATTTACTGCCAAGTTTAAACAGGCTTTTCAAATCGTCGGTGTTACCACTTGCAACTGCTGCCCCTACCGCAACGAGAATTTCGGTTTTTTCAGTAAACAGGGATTCCGGCGCAGCGGCTTTCTCCTGGCCTGATTCGACACGGTCGTACCCGTTCTTTCTTGTCCATTTAATGAGTGACTCACGATCGGGATAACCGCCTTCAGATACTATTTCACCATTTACTAATATGATGGGCAGCACTTCTGAACCCCCTTTTTGCAGCCTCGATAGTACCTGCGGATTCATTTTGAATGCTTCCGGTTCCTGTCCCAGGTTAAAACGCTGCACGTCAACGCCGTTAGATTTCAGCCACTTTACATCACCGGCAAAATCGGCAAGCGAGTCATCTACATCGGGTCCGCAAACGCCGGTACTGCAGCACATGGCGGGGTCAAAAACTTCAACAGATACTTTTTCTTTTACGTCTTTCATGGAATTATTTTTGGTTTGATTTATTTGATCGTAAAATTACGATTAATAGGTTACACTTCCAATCGTTAATCTTTATTTTTTGGAATCAGGTATGTATGTGCAGGGGAGACACTCTTCAAAAACTTTCCTATATTTAGACAAAACATTCCGATTCTCGGGCTGAACATTTTGGCCGGAGCAGTATCGGATCAAAAAGAACATTTTTAACAAAACAACGACTATTATGCCTTTATACGAATATAAATGCGCGGATTGTGGAGAAGTTATCGAATTCCGGTCCTCATACGATAAAAAGGAGGAGATGGTATCATCTCTGAAATGTGAAAACTGCGGCTCCAAAGAGTTTACGCAGGTATTTAGCGGAATGGCTCTAACCGGATCTAAAAGCGGATCGTCCACGCCGCCACCCACTGGCGGATGCTGCTCAGGCGGTATGTGCGGCCTTTAATTCAACCCTTCACAAACATATTCGGGAACCTGCTGATAACAATTGGCAGGTTCCTTTTTTATTATTTGGATGGTACGCTAGGACTGAACCAAGCTCATCATATAAAACATCTCCGTCCCAATTTGCCTGCATCGTTCATCGTAGGTTTCCTTCTCCCGATCCGAACCGTCCGACTCCTTTGGATCGCGATAGGTAACCGCTTTTCGGAATGAGGTTCCGGGTACAAACGGGCAGTTTTCATCAGCATCGGAACAGGTCATGATCGCTGCAAAACTTTTGTCGGGATTGGCTTCATCATCAAATCTCTTGGAGAAGCAGATCATAGGATCAGCAGCAGCATCAAAACGTACTTCGTACTTTGGATTTTCTCCACCCGGATTGCTGACTTTAAAACCGGCTCGTTCAACAGCTGCAACTGCTCTCGGGTTGAAGGCAGTAGCTTCTGTTCCACCTGAGAATGTCTCAACGCCATCAACTCCATAGTGTGCTGCCGCGGTTTGAGTCCAGATCTGTGCC
>JGI12277J12856_1000445_pt1 | contig 9785 bp, 9 predicted proteins | sample HotLakmasection5_FD_12856 | JGI IMG/M metagenome (IMG submission 12856) | reverse complement strand
GCGGGCTAGACGTTCTTTGCGGTCCGGCGCAAGCAGACGTAGGACTTCCTGATGATAAATCCGTTCGGCTTCCCGGTATTCCCGCGCGTCAGCATGAGCTTGCGCTTCCGCAAATACCGATTTATGCGGCGAAGGTTCCGGGACCGATATCGCGGCATTTGAATAGAAAAGAAAGAGGAAGCCGACCGTGACGCAATTATAAACGGAGAGGATGGGGGATTTCATGATCATGTTCCTTGTTTATTTTTTTATGATTATGAAAGTATACGACGTGGGGTGTGCGCATGAGAGCAGAAAGTTGTAAATAAATTGTCATGGAACAGACGACGGACAGCGCCTCCATAGAGGCCGGGATCCCTATCGGGTCCGTCCTAGGCGGGGGGGGGATGTGTGTGGGTGTGTGTGCGTGGGTCTGTGGTTACTGAACTCCCACTTTCCTAATCGTAATCGTGCTCGTAATCCTAATCTCCCCCGGCGATTACGATGATGATTATGATGATGATCTTCCCAATTGGCGTATGTGGGTTTGTGTGTGCGTGGGTCTGTGGGGCTCGAACTCCGACACTCACAAACCCTCCGACCATACCGTGAACCGCTGCGCGGTTTCCGTCCGGTCAAGGCGGGCGTTCTGTGCAGCATGAATACCAAGCTTGCACTGTGACCACTATCGTGTATACTATGTGGCGACAATGGAGGTTCATAATGAAGTTTCTTAGCGTTAGAGATTTGCGCAGCAATTCGGCCCGAGTCTGGCGCGAGCTGCCTGAAGAAAAGGAAATGGTTGTTACTAGCAACGGACGACCGGTTGCTGTGCTGACAACGGTTGATGAAAGCAATGTCGAGCAATCGCTAGCCGCATGGCGAAAAGTCCGGGCAACCCAGGCCATTGCCACCATTCAACTAGAGTCCGTGCAGAAGGGCGCGGACCGGATGGCGATGTGCGACATCGACTCAGAGATCAAGAAAGTCAGACAGGCGCGACGGAAACGGGCAACATGAAAATCGTGCTGGACACGAACGTGCTTGTCTCGGGACTGCTCGCGCCCTTTGGGACCTGTGGAGAGATCGTTCGCATGCTGACAACGGACGAAATCGAGCTCTGCGTGGATGCACGAATTCTCCTTGAATACCACGAAGTATTGCATCGCCCCAAGTTCGATATCGATCCGCATAAAGTCGATGTCGTAATAGAGTACATTCAGAACATCTCAGATTTCCATGCGACTCGACCACTCGACAGTCCTTTGCCCAACGAAGACGATAACCCGTTTCTGGAAGTTGCACTGTCATCCGCTGCCGAGTGTCTCGTCACAGGCAATCTTAAACATTTCCCAATGCGCTACCGAGCTGGGGTACGGGTGTTGTCGCCCAAGCAATTCCTCGATGAGTTAAGGGAGCACAGAACAAGAAGGTTGAAGGGTTGAAGGGACATAGAAATAATGCAGTATCCACAGTATCTTTTTTTAGAATAAGGACGTTACAACAGAACTTATTATCATTCGGATTGCGGTGGATGTTGATAATCCCACAAAATCAAAAAAAATCGGGCATAAAAACCCAAAGTCATATATTCTATGTCCCTAATGCCTTCCCTAATGCCTTCGCCGGAAGAACCAAACGTAAAAGACAACGCGAAAAATCGGCGGCGCTTCGAATAAAACGCTAAGCATTCGCGTGAAACAAATGATGCAGACGAAAGCCATAGGAACGATTCATACCCCATTCACCGACTCCGCAGGCATGCCGATCCAGTCGGCTGGCGCGATCGGCGTGAACGGCACAGTAGAGGTATTTGATGAATACCAAGACGGTTTGCAGGATATCGAGGGATTCTCGCATATCGTGCTGCTCTACGTTTTCCATCGTAGCGAGGGGTATAATCTGAAAGTCGTACCATTCTTGGATGCACAGTCGCGTGGCCTCTTCGCGACACGAGCCCCCAAAAGGCCAAACCCGATCGGTCTATCAGTTGTCCAACTGGACGGGATCGAGAACGGTGTGCTTCACGTCCGAAATGTGGATATGCTTGATGGAACGCCACTCTTGGACATCAAACCATACGTGCCGGAATTTGATAGCCCGAGTAATGTCCGCACCGGTTGGCTCGAACAGGCCCGAAAAAACGTAGGCAAACATAAGTCGGACGACAGATTCAGATAGGGATGGCAAAGGATTGAAGGGGACATAGAAATAATGCAGTTTCCACAGTATCTTTTTTTAGAATAAGGACGTTACAACAGAACTTATTATCATTTGGATTGCGATGGATGTTTATAATCCCACAAAATCAAAAAAAATCGGGCATAAACCCAAAGCCGCAGATTCTGTTTCCCTCGGGCGTCATAGCGTAAACACTACATTCGAGTCATAAGCGCGCCATTCAGGTTGACAATTGGCACCTTGCAGGTATATTAATTATACTTATGGAATTCGAGTTCGACCTGGTAAAAAGCGAAAGAAATGCTGACAAACATGGCATAGACTTTGAATCAGCACAGGTGCTTTGGGAAGATCCTGACCGGCTTCAAATACCGGCTCGGACCCAAGGTGAACCGAGGTCCATGCTGATCGGGCGCATCAAGGATAAGCATTGGTCGGCGATATTCACGATGAGAGGCGACAAGATACGCATTGTGTCAGTTCGCCGAGCACGAAAAAGCGAGGTGGAAGCATATGAAAACTGAGCAATTCGATAAGAAATTCGACAAAGGAGATGATGTATCCAAATACCTCGACTTCTCCAAGGCAACTCGGCCCGGGCGAGAACAGAAACGCGTCAATGTGGACTTCCCTGTCTGGATGATTAACTCACTGGACAAGGAAGCCTCTCGGTTGGGAGTTCCCAGACAGTCTGTCATCAAGGTATGGATTGCGGAACGACTAGAAGAGAAAATACATGCCTGAAAACGATTTGAACATGTGCCTCCAGCGATTCATTGGGACATAGAGAAAATGTCATTGGAAAAGGAATTGATTTAAAATGACGATGTTATAACAGAATTTAAATTACAATCGGGCATAACCCCCACCAAAGCCGCATATTCTGAGTCCCTAATGCCCCAGTGTCCCTAATGCCCCACACACCCACGTACGCACACACCCACACACTTGCCCGCCCGCGGCGGAGGACGAGACCCGATTCCGATACCGATACCGACCCCGGTTTTGTCTTTTCATTAACCAATAACCCTCTATCCAATAACAGTGCGGGAGTGAAAGACCCACACACCCACACACCCACACACCCACGTACGCACACACTTCTCGTGTTCTCTGTCCCCAATGTCCTCCCAGTGTCCTCTAAATGGAAAAAATGTGTTAGGATTTATGTCTCTGGCACACTAAACTATAGCATTCTTTAATAATTGCTTAGAACAAAGGTCGTATATGGAATTTAGCATGGTGTATTTTCAAAAGCGTTTTTTCATGCTATTTGTGATTTGTATGGTCGGTTGTGCTTGGCTTTCCCAACCCGTACATGCTCAACCTCGTGGCTCGTCCGGGCCGATATCCGTTATTGCGACGCCTGTAGTGTTGGAGTCTAGTTTTGGCGATTCGTTGGAAGCGTTGGGTACTACGCGCGCCAATGAATCAGTGGTTCTATCATCTGCGGTTACGGAATTTGTGCGGGAACTTCGTTTCGAGGACGGCGATACTGTGGCACGCGGGGATATTCTGGTGGTCTTGGAACAAGACGAGGAACAAGCGGCGCTGAAAGCCGCAAAAGCGCAATTGGACGAACGCAAAGCCGCGTATCAGCGCGCACAGGAACTTGTTACCCAACAGGCTCTTTCCACGGCTACGCTGGAGGAACGCGAGGCGATGTTAAGTCAGGCCGAAGGCACGATTGAGAGATTGGAAGCCCTAATCCGGGACCGTGTGATCCGGGCTCCTTTTGACGGTGTGCTGGGTCTCCGGGAAATTAGCGTAGGCGCGTTGCTGCGTCCAGGCGATGTGATTACCACCCTGGATGATATCCGTCGCATCAAAGTGGATTTCGATGCGCCATCCCTTTTCCTGTCGGATCTTCGCTCGGGACTGGAAGTACAAGGACAGGTAGATGCTTTTGAGAATAGAGTCTTCACTGGGATTGTGTCCTCCGTAAGCACACGCGTGGATCCCGTAACGCGTACTGTAAGCGCGCGGGCCGAGTTGCCAAATGATGACCAGTCATTGCGTCCAGGATTGTTGATGGCTATTCACCTCATTAAAAATCCACGGGAAAGCTTGGTGATTCCCGAAAGCGCACTGATCCAGCGGGGCGAAGAATCTTTTGTGTTTGTTATCGAGGAAGAAGAAAAAGAAGAAGAAGAAAATAAAATCGCAGTGGAAACGGCTGTGCGCACCGGGGCGCGTGTCGCCGGTCGTATCGAAATCCTATCGGGCTTGGAAGAAAGCGATTTAGTTATCATACACGGTTTGATGCAAGTGCGGAACAGGCAGCCCGTAGAAGTAAGTATTGACGAAACCGGGGGCGAACCGTTGGCGTCTTTTACCGGAGATAAACTGCGCTCAAACGGGGAGCGTTAAGTCGTGCTTATTTCCGATATTTCCGTCAAACGCCCGGTCTTTGCAGCCGTATTATCCTTGCTACTGATCATCCTCGGCATCGTATCGTTCATTCGTCTGCCTCTGCGCGAATATCCGAACATTGATCCTCCGGTGGTATCCATTGACACCCGGTACCCCGGCGCTGCGGCATCGGTTGTGGAAACGCGGATCACCCAACTGATTGAAGATCGCATCGCCGGTGTGGAAGGCATCAATTTTATCAGTTCATCCAGTAGCGACGGTCGTTCTCGTATTACCGTGGAATTTAACACGGACCGGGATATTGACGGAGCCGCCAACGATATCCGTGACCGGGTNTCCGGATTGCTGGACGTGCTTCCGCGCGAAGCCGACCCGCCTGAAATCGAAAAAACCGATTCCAGTGACGATGTTATTTTGTGGATGTCGCTCACCAGCGAGAATTTGGACAGTCTTGAATTAACCGATTATGCCAATCGGTTTTTAGTGGATCGGTTTTCCGTATTGCCCGGCGTGGCCACTGTGCGCATCGGGGGAGGGCGGGATTATGCTATGCGTGTCTGGCTGGATCGCACGAAACTTGCCGCGCGCGAGATAACGGTCAACGACGTGGAAAACGCGTTACGCGCCGAAAATGTTGAATTGCCCGCAGGGAGCATCGAATCACGGACACGTCAATTTACCGCGCGTATTCAGCGCGGCTACCGGACCGTGGAAGACTTTGAACAACTGGTCATCCGGCGTGGCGATAATAATTATCTGGTGCGGCTGGGGGATGTGGCCCGCATCGAAAAAGCGGCTGTCGAGGAGCGCACCTTGTATCGGGGCAACGCGCAACCGCGCGTAGGCATCGGAGTCATTAAGCAATCCACGGCCAATACCATAGACGTTGCCCAAGGCGTCATTGACGAAGCTGAACGCATCAACCCCACGTTACCCGATGGCATGCGGATCATACCCGCCTACGACACATCGGTATTTATTCGCGGCGCGATTAACGAAGTATACAAAACGCTTGGCATTGCTATTTCGTTGGTTGTCCTGGTTATCTGGCTTTTCCTGGGCAATGTGCGCGCCATGCTTATCCCGGCGGTCACCATTCCCGTGGCGATGATTGCCACGTTTCTTATTTTGCTCCTTATGGGATTCACCGTGAATTTGCTTACGTTGCTTGCGTTGGTGTTGGCAATCGGGCTTGTAGTGGATGACGCCATTGTGGTGCTGGAAAATGTTTCCCGTCGTATGGAAGCCGGGGAAAGCCCGCTGGTGGCGGCGTATCATGGCGCGCGCCAAGTCGGGTTTGCGGTGGTCGCCACCACCGTCGTATTGATTTCCGTATTTACGCCCATTGCATTTCTGGAAGGGGATTTGGGGCGGTTGTTCGCGGAATTTGCCTTAACCATGGCCGCCGCGGTATTTTTCTCCACGATCGTTGCGTTGTCGTTATCTTCCATGTTGGCTTCGCGTGTTTTGACGCGCGCGAAAAAAACGCGATTTAGCGCAAAAATTGATCGCGATTTTGATCGTTTGCGCTGCGGCTATCGCTGGCTGCTCGGAAAAAGTTTGCGTCATCCCTGGGTGGTGCTGGTGTTGTTTATCGGTGTCATTCTTCTCGCGGCAGTGTTGTATCGCAGCGTGCCATCCGAATACGCGCCTAACGAAGATCGCGGCGCATTTTTTGTTCTCGTAAACGGTCCGGAAGGCGCTTCGTTTAATTACATGCAGGAATACATGGATATTATTGAAGCGCGCATGATGGATTTTGTGGATGCAGGCGAAATACACCAGTTGATTGTGCGTTCGCCCCGTGGATTTGGTGGCGCGGCTAGTTTTAATTCCGGTATTTTGATCGCGGTGCTTGCGCCGTGGGATCAGCGGCGATCCGCGTGGGATATCATGGATGACGTACGTGGGCGTTTAAAAGATTTAACAGGGGTACGCGCGTTCCCCGTGATGCGACAAGGATTCGGCGGAGGCATTCAAAAACCGGTGCAGCTTGTTATTGGCGGTGGCAATTACGATGAATTACGTGAATGGCGCGATATTATCCTCGAAAAAGTTCAAGAAGACAATCCCGGCTTTGAAGGGCTCGATAGCGATTTTAGGGAAACGAAACCGCAAATAGAAATTAAGATTAACCGGGATCGCGCGGCTGTGTTGGGCGTACGGGTCAACGATATTGGATCCACGCTGGAATCCATGTTAGGCGGTCGCCGCGTGACTACGTATATCGAAGAAGGGGAAGAGTATGATGTTCTTATCGAAGGAGAACGCGAAGAACAACGAACCCCTTCCGATCTTCAACAGATTTATGTGCGTTCAGACTCCGGTCGTTTGATCCCGCTATCAAATTTAGTGACGTTGCGCGAATTTGCGGACGCCGAGTCCCTTAACCGGTATAACCGTGTGCGTGCAATCACCCTGGAAAGCAATTTAGCCGATGGCTATCCGCTGGGCGCCGCGCTTGCGCATCTCGAAGGATTGGTGCGTGAACATTTGCCGGACGCGGCGGTGATTGATTACAAAGGACAGTCCCTGAACTTCAAGCGCAGTGGCGCGTCCATGCTGTTTGTCTTTTTGCTTGGTTTGGTGATTGTGTATCTGGTGCTGGCCGCGCAATTCGAGAGTTTTATGCATCCATTGGTGATCATGTTGACTGTGCCGCTGGCTATCACCGGCGCGCTAGCCGGCCTTTATTTCTTTGGGGGCAGTCTGAATGTATACACGCAAGTAGGTCTTGTGATGCTTGTCGGGCTTGCCGCGAAAAACGGCATTTTGATTGTGGAGTTTATTAATCAATTAAGGGATCAAGGCATGGAGTTCCGGGACGCTATTCTGGAAGCATCCTCCATCCGGTTGCGGCCTATTATTATGACCGGCATCACTACGGCGGCGGGATCCTTGCCGTTGATATTTTCATCGGGGCCCGGGTCTGAAACGCGTTCGGCGATTGGCATTGTCATTGGCTGTGGCGCTTTGGCCGCCACGTTTTTCACGGTGTTGGTGGTGCCGATTGCCTACGATCTGCTGGCGCGTCGCACCGGGTCGCCGGGCGATACCGCTCGCGCGTTGGACGAGCAAGAGAAAAAATTCCTGCTGAAGGAGGCTCACCAGTGATGGCTTGCCGGGGATGGTTGATGCTGGGACTTTTGCTTCCTCTGGCGGGATGTATGACTGTGGGACCGGATTACGAAGTACCCGAAGCATTTGTTGAAACGCAATGGAGTCAACTTCCGGATGGCGTTCATGATACTTCTTCCGCCGATACCGCGTGGTGGAATACATTTGATGATGCGGTTTTGGTATCGCTGCTTACACGCGCCGAAGAGGCCAACCGCACGTTGCGCGAAGCCGAAGCGCGGGTGGAACGCGCGCAAGCGTTACGACGCACTGTACGCGCGACCGCCGGCCCGCGTGTGGATGTGGAAGGCAGCGCCACCCGTAGACGCACAAGCCGCAATACTTCTAATAATAATGAAAACAGTGCGTATCGCACCGAGTTCGATATAGGGTTGGATGCGTCCTGGGAGTTGGATTTGTTTGGCGGAGTTCGTCGGGCGTCGGAAGCGGCCGCGGCGCGTGTGGAAAGCGAAATGGAACGGCTGCATGCGGCGCGCTTGGCGTTGCGCGCGGAAGTTGCGCGTAGTTATTATGCCGTGCGGGGCACACAAATACGCGTAGCCAATACGCAAACCAATATTGCGCTGCTGACCAAAACGCTTGATTTGATAGGGAATTTAAGCCGATTAGGTGAAGCCAGCGAATTTGATGTCACGCGTGCGCGTGGTCAACTGCAATTGACGCAGTCGCGTCTTCCTCTTCTGGACGCCGAAATACGGGAAGGCATTTATCGCCTTTCCATTCTCGTCGGCGAAACACCGGGCACGTTGCTGGAAGAAATGGAACAGCTTGTTTCTTTGCCTGCTTTACCTGATTTGATTCCTGTGGGGCAGGCTTCGGATGTGCTGCGCCGCCGACCGGATATCCGCGTGGCGGAGCGGGAGTTGGCGGCGGCCACCGCCGATGTAGGCGCCGCAAAAGCGGACTTGTTTCCCCGCTTTGATTTGCTTGGAGGATTAGGTCGAACGGCCGATACCTTGGATGATCTTGGACAGGCCGCCAGCGCGCGGTATGTGGGCGCCGGATTTATTCGATGGCCTGTTTTTCAAAGCGGCTCTATTCGGGCAGGCATCGAGGCCGAAGAAGCCGAAACACGCGAAGCCGCCGCGCGGTACGAGCAAACGGTGCTGGAAGCGCTTGCCGATGCGGAATCCGCGCTTATTCGTTATGTTAGCCAGCGACAAACCACGGCTTTACTGCGCGACGCCGTGGCAAGCCGTCGTATTTCCGTCGAGTTATCCCGTCGGTTATTTGAAACCGGCGAAGAGGATTTTCTTGCGGTGCTGGACGCCGAACGGGAATTAATCAGCGTGGAAGATGAATTGGTGGTCAGCGAGACCAGTGAACGATTGAGTTTAATCGCGCTTTATGCCGCGTTGGGCGGAGGATGGGAACCTTCGTCTATTGAAGCAGGCGAGGGTTCTGACGAATAGTTCCCTTTGTTCAAGCCGCCATGAAATCCAGCAGCGGAAACCGGCGGCCTAGCACCGGAGCGCTGGGCGCGCGCAAATGACGTTCCAATAATGTGGCGTAAATCGAGCGGAAATCCACAGCATGCTGCAAATCGCCTCGGACCAAATCCGCGGGATTTAAGCTAGGCATTTTCTCGAACACGCCGCCTTGCACCGCGCCGCCCGTAATAAACACCGGAGCCGCCGCGCCGTGGTCTGTTCCGTTGTTGGCGTTTTCCTGCACGCGCCGCCCGAATTCGCTGAAAGTCATAATCACAACACGTTCAAAATTACCTTGTTGGGTCATATCTTGCGCAAACGCATGCAATGCATCGCCTAATTCCCGAAGCAGTCGTTCGTGGGCTCCCGCCTGATTTGCATGTGTATCGTAGCCTCCCTGGGATACGTAATATACGCGGCTGGTCATGCCGCCTCCGATTAAGCGGCCCACGGTTTGCAAATCGCGGCCCAGTCGCGAAGTCGGATATACGGCGTCGGGTGCGGCTCCTCGCAAAATCGCGCCGATTTGTTCCGAGCTGACTTGCGCATCCAACTGCGTGCGTTCCAGAAAATCAAGCGGATGTTCATGGCTCATGGCCTGCCGCGCACTGCCGCCTAACATGTCTATGCTGCCGCCATCCAGCCCGTCGTGATGCGCCTCGTCATCGGCTCCCGCCATCATCG
>JGI12277J12856_1000429_pt1 | contig 9905 bp, 7 predicted proteins | sample HotLakmasection5_FD_12856 | JGI IMG/M metagenome (IMG submission 12856) | reverse complement strand
TTCCCTACGGGGAACTGAAACGTTCTCTTCTGCATCTGAGAGGCTCGTGGGGATGCGTCATCTAGGTGGCTCTTCCCTACGGGGAACTGAAACTCCAGAAACGATCACTGTCCCGGGGCCAGCTTCCTCGTCATCTAGGTGGCTCTTCCCTACGGGGAACTGAAACTCTTCTTGCTCGTAAAAGAAGATAGCCTCTATAACAGTCATCTAGGTGGCTCTTCCCTACGGGGAACTGAAACTTTGCAAGCCGCTCTTCCAGCGACTTCTCGGTGTAGGTCATCTAGGTGGCTCTTCCCTACGGGGAACTGAAACACAATCGCCATCCCAATCGTGATGGCGATCATTGTGAGTCATCTAGGTGGCTCTTCCCTACGGGGAACTGAAACCTTACCTGCTCGTGAGTTACCCCCGCGTTCGCGAGTCATCTAGGTGGCTCTTCCCTACGGGGAACTGAAACGAACTCTAGCCCGTTGCCATTTCCAACAACAGCGTGTCATCTAGGTGGCTCTTCCCTACGGGGAACTGAAACATAAATATCCCCATCCAACGGATTGGTGGGTTGTTCGTCATCTAGGTGGCTCTTCCCTACGGGGAACTGAAACTTATATACGGATAACCTCCCCTACAGTGGCCCCGCCGTCATCTAGGTGGCTCTTCCCTACGGGGAACTGAAACACTCAACACCGTTGAAGCTGTATTCCCCAATGGGAATTTGTCATCTAGGTGGCTCTTCCCTACGGGGAACTGAAACAATGGTTCCCCGTGCTTGGCGCAGCTCCAATTGACCTGTCATCTAGGTGGCTCTTCCCTACGGGGAACTGAAACTTTGTATAGTCTGCTTGTCCAAGGCGACCCCCCTCGTCATCTAGGTGGCTCTTCCCTACGGGGAACTGAAACAAAACGCTTGGTGAAAACGGCGCAAGGCTTGATGAGGTCATCTAGGTGGCTCTTCCCTACGGGGAACTGAAACCATGGTGGGCAGACCGAACATAACAACAGCACCAGGTCATCTAGGTGGCTCTTCCCTACGGGGAACTGAAACGCGATTCTCCTATTGTTATCGATTGGTGAATCAGCCGGTCATCTAGGTGGCTCTTCCCTACGGGGAACTGAAACAAAGGCCCAAACCACTTGAAATTTTTCCCCATGAGATTGTCATCTAGGTGGCTCTTCCCTACGGGGAACTGAAACGGGGCTAGGCTTCGCGGCGCTTCGTCAGTCGGCGGGTCATCTAGGTGGCTCTTCCCTACGGGGAACTGAAACCTTCCGCCCCCAAAACTTCATACAAGTGGTCAATATGTCATCTAGGTGGCTCTTCCCTACGGGGAACGCGCATCTCATGTATTGCGCGATGTACAACTATCGTCTCTATAATTCGGGATCCCCATAATCCCCGATAGCAAGCGTATCCAACTGGATACGCTTTTTTGTTTCCGTGACTTCAGGCGCGATATCAGGCCATGCGGAGTAAATTTAGGGGCCAACCCCCAAGCGCAGATTGAATAACGGTGTATACTGAAAAAACAATAAGGCTTTCTTACTTGTCGCATAACAGGAGTGCCACGATGTCAGATCGACAATATGTCCTTGTTGCGGTCGAGACGGCGCACATCCAGCCTTACATCTTTGCGAGTAATCGACTCAAGGAGAATGTAGGAGCTTCCTATCTTGTCGCCGCAGCAACGGGGCTCTGGGCGCTGGAAACACTCGAGAAGATGCAGATCAGCGTTAACCTCACAGGGGATAACACGTCACCCTTTACAGATCAGCGGATCGAAGATGGACATGTCGATGCGGAAATAATCTATTTCGGTGGTGGCACGATTGTTGTCTTATTCGCAGAGCAAGACCTACGCTCTGAAGAGTTCAGCAAACATCATTTGCCTTCCAGGGCACTCTCACGACAGTTTATTCGCCGCTTATCAACCCGCGTGCTGGTAGATGCTCCTGGCCTCAAGCTCACCTTCAGCGTCGCGCCGTTCTCATGGGATGAACAGCTCAGCCATGCCGTCGCGGATCTGTTGACCGCGATGAAGGCACAGCGTGCGCATCAACCGGCACTCATCGGTGATGGTGGTCTGGGCGTCAACATCATGGGGGCATCCACCAGCATGCCTGCGATTGATATGCAGAAAGACCCGGATGACAACTGGCAGCCCAACTGGCAGCCCTATGCTGCCGAGACAGTCGCCAAACGCGCGGCCGCAGAAGAGGCCAATCGCGTCCTGCGGCAGACGCTTGGTATCAGCAGGCGCGATTATCGCTTCGCCCTGGAACTCGATGATCTGGGGCGTAGCAAAGAGGACACCAGTTATATTGCAGTCGTCCACGCGGATGGCAATGGGCTTGGCAATTTTATCCAGGCGCTGACGGATAATTTCCCCGCCGACATGAACCGTGAATACATTAGCTATATGCGCTGGTTCTCTCAGGGGGTCAAAGAGGTTGCGCAACGTGCTCAGCGCGATATGGTCGCAAGCATCCTTGCATCCGTCTATGAACATGAAGAGGACTGCTACCTCGTCGGCCTTACAGACAAGGCCACTCCCATAAAGCTAGAACGACGCGATGGGCAAACGATACTCCCAATCCGCCCTCTTGTATCTGGCGGTGATGATGTCACCTTTGTTTGTGATGGCCGAATTGGTATCGATCTCGCTGTAGTCTTCCTCGAGTCTTTCGAGAAGTACTCGTTGGAACTTCTTGAAGAATCACTGACAGCCTGCGCAGGCGTCGCCATTGTGAAGACACACTATCCATTCTCCAGGGCGTATGACCTCGCTGATGAACTCGCTGGCAGTGCAAAACAAGCTCGATTCCTCGTCGGCAAAGATGCGCCCAGCGCAATTGACTGGCATATCACAGCGGGAGGCTTATACGGCAATTTGGACACGATGCGGCAGCGCGAGTACGAGGTCGAAGATGGCAGCCTGACCCTGCGCCCTCTCTTCGTGGGCGACATTCCACGAGATCACACTCTCTATCGCCGTAGTTGGACGCTAATGCAAAACATCATTACACAGTTCCAGCGCTTCTGGAGCGGTCATCAGAACAAGGCCGAGAAACTGCGTGCTGTATTGAGGAAAGGCCCGATCGAAACCGCCATTTTCANCGTACGTTACTTATCTGACAGCGACTCCCCCAAGCTACCTATTGCAGCAGGCTTCGAAAATGATGGCTGGGTCGATGGTTTCTGCGGTTATTATGACGCCCTTGAATTGCTAGACAAGTACATTCCACTGCAATCACAGGAGGTCAGAGACTAATGAGGCTGCGAATGGAACTCCGCAGTGACAGTGCATTTGGGCGTGGGGATGGCATCGCTGGTCTCGTCGATAGCGAAGTCGAGCACGACGCCCGCACCGGCCTTCCTTATATAAAGGGTCGCACAGTGAAGGGTTTGCTGGTCGAGTCCTGCGCAGACCTACTATATGCTCTAGAATCCGGCGGCAACCCAGCATCAGCGGAATACGTAAGTTCAGCCAAGAAGCTCTTCGGTGTACCTGGCAGCANACTCGAAGATACAGGTTGCCTGCACATTGGGCCTGCTTTGCTTCCGGACGACTTACGGCAGCGTGTACGTTCAAGTACGCGCTATAGTCCGCAGCAAATCCTTGAGGCCTTTACGACGATTCGTCATCAGACCGCAATCGACGAAACCCGCGATACACCCAAGGATGGCTCACTCCGTGCTACTCGAGTCATCCTGCGGGACACTTTCTTCTACAGTAACATAAGTACCATAAAACCGCTGACCAGTAGTGATCTACAGCTTCTCGCCGCGTGCGCAGCAGGCATCAAACGTGGCGGTCTGAATCGAACTCGTGGACTAGGTTGGTTGCACGTGGAATTAATTGACGTGGTTGGTGACCCTCTGATGGCGTTCATCAATCGCATCGGAGGTGCAGCATGACAACAATCACTTACGAGATTCATTTGGACGAGCCTGCAATTTTCGCCGCACTTGCTGGTGACCCGAATGCTGCTATCACTCTGCCGTATATTCCCGGCAGCGTTATTCGCGGAATGATCATTAGTCGCCATATACGGCAGCAGCCTACGGGATATATTTTGGATGCAGGCGGTCCAATGAAAGACCTTTTCTTCTCTCCCAACACACGCTACCTAAATGCCTATCCGGCGATACTAGGTCAGCGGAGTCTGCCTATACCCTCAACGTGGGTAAGGCCCAAATACTTGAACTCCGACGAACTCGGTGCCAATTCACCCATCGCAATGCACGATAGCGCATTCGGGCCGCCCAGGTTTGGAGGTGGTGCGCAGGTTAAAACAAAAAGTATGACTGGTTTTGCAGTCATAGATGGTAATCACGCTTTGGTCTTCAACCCAGACACGGTAGTTAATGTGCATACCGCACGCGCACGCCCGTCAATGGAAAAACCGCAAGTGTTTCGCTATGAGGCTCTCGCCGATGGGCAAACCTTCAAGGGGGCGATATTGTGTGCAGGCGATGACGAAGCAAAGGCTGTATTCTCGCTACTATCCGATGACCCAGTAATTGTTTTTGGCGGATCGCGAACAGCGGGATATGGCGCAGCAACCCTTACAAACGTCCAGCTCGAAACAACATGGATTGAGGTACAACATCGGATCTCGTCTAGCATGATTCTGACACTACTGAGTGATGCTCTCCTAAAGGATGGCTACGGAGTTTACAAGCCAACCCCGGCTATGCTTCAAGCGCATCTCGAAAAGCTGGGTGTCCATGGTGCAATTGATCCGATCAGTGTCCGTACCACCTGGGTTGGCGGATTCAACCGCAAATGGGGCCTGCCTTTGCCACAAGCAATTGGAATTGAACGTGGTAGCGTCTTCAGGCTCACAGTTCCCAGAGATTCAGAAGTTGCGCTGGCAGAGCTGCTTTCAAAAGGCGTTGGCGAGAGACGTGAGGACGGATTTGGCCGAGTAGCGCTTGGGTGGCAGAACGATGCTGTCAGTACAGTTGCAAAATATCAAATCGATTCCACAGCGGAGAGACCAGACTTGAGTGATGAGTCACGTGAGTTGTGGAGCTTCGTACGGCAACGTATTCGCGATCGACAACTTGAAGAACGCACTAAAGGTATCCTATACGACACCAATTACACTATCTACGGCAATATCAGCCGAACTCAGCTATCGCGACTACGAACAGTGATTGCCAATGAACTGCGCAAGGAATCCCCAAACACAAGTGTGATCAACGGTTTTCTTAACGAGATTCGTGGTAAGGCAGCGGGACGACAATTTGACAACGCCAGGATTGGCAACCGCAACCTGAGTCAGTGGTTGCAATCACCCCAGTTTGACGAACTTGGAGGCTCTACTGCAGACAAACCAACCACCATCTTGGAATTGGTAGATGCGGTACTGGAGCGCGCCTACCGTGAGCGCGATAAACAAGCACGACAGGAGGCGAATTGATATGTCTAATTGGCGAGCGGATTCTTCCCGCAAAATCAGTCGTCGGTTCGTTATAGAGGGCGAACTTGTGCTCGATACTCCGGCAAGCTTCAGCAGTGGCGAGACCAATGCCACTGAGATCGTCATCCTCGAAGATGAAAGAGCGCGCCTCCCACTCATTCCAGGTGCATCACTTGCGGGCGCATTGCGGCATTATCTAGTTACGCGTGAATTAGGTTTTCGTCATCCAGACGAACGGCCAGATGGACAGAAGACGCTGGCGACTCTACTCTTCGGGGAAGCACTTGATGACGGTTCTACGCGAACGGAAAGCCGTGTGATAGCACACGATGCGCTTGGTGAAGGAAAGCTTACGCGCCGTGAAGGTGTAAAGATCGCAGGTAAAACACGGACTGCCGATGACGGTATGCTGTTTTCCACACAGGTGTGGGAGACGAATACCCGCTTCAAGCTACGTTTTGAACTGGTTCTCTTTAAGGAAGATACGGATGATTTCATTGCCGGGTTTGCCGGTGCGCTGAATGCTTTAGGTAGGGGAGAAATATCCCTCGGAGGAAGAAAGCAGCGTGGCTATGGTCGAGTGCACATCGAGAACTGGCATGTGAGCTTCTACGACATGTCCAGTGCGGTGGCCGTGGGCGCATGGCTTCAGAATAGGCGCATGAGCAATATGATGCAGGATTTCTTCGCATTGGGCGACAATCTGATTGACCGAAGACAATTTATTCACGTAGCCGCGCTCGTTCAGATTCAGGATTCGATACTTATTCGAACTGCATCAGATGTAGCCGATAACGAACACCTCACTAGCAACACGCGCCCTATTCTTAGTGGTACTAGCGTGACGGGAGCTTTGCGTGCACGAGCACTCAAAATTGCAAATACTGTATTTGCAGACTATTCCCGTGCAGAGCATATTGTCAACGATATGTTCGGCCACCATGGCACTGAAGGCAATCAGAACCTAACAGCGAGCCGACTCACTGTAGAAGAGCACCCGATCGAAAACGGCAGATTCCAGTACATCCAAAACCGCATCAAGATAGATCGATTCACAGGTGGAGCATTTGAGACTGCACTGTTCAGCGAAAGACCATTGTTCGCTGACAACAGCACGGTTGTACAGGTCAACTTGATGTTACGCTATCCAGCCAACACCTATGAGCAGGAAATTCTAAAGGCACAGACTGGACTTTTACTGCTGGTATTGAAGGATCTCTGGACAGAGGACTTACCTCTTGGTGGTGAGGCGAGCATTGGCCGCGGACGTCTAAAAGGACTGCAGGCCACAATCGCATTCAAGTATGCAGATCATGATAGACCATTCGTGGTCGAGCTCGATGAGGCAGGCCTTGTTGATGCTAGTTTGGCAGGTGACATGCAGACCTATGTCCAGGCGCTTTGGAATTATGGAGGACAGCCAGTATGACCAGAGAACTCAAAGCATACCGTCATCGAACCTCTGAAAAGAATTTCAATGTGCCACTAGATGAGTGGATTCAGCGGCAAGCAACAGTGCGCAGTCTCATACTGGCGCACGCAGACGATGGCTTAATCTGGGGTGCTGCTGACGGAGAGTCGCTTCGTCTCTCGCATCAAGTTGCACCGGAAGTAAGCCCTCCACTGCGGTTAGAAACACTGCAATCAATGAGGATATTCAATGAGGAGTTTGAAACCAGACTCTGGCGAAGCCCATACGCGTCCAACACATGGCATAGCATTCAGATCGCGGATAGTGAGGACGAAGGTGCCACCGCCATTGATGAAACCCATTTACTCTGGGGAACCCATGCGATACAGCTTGCTAACGGTTTCACGAAACTGGAAGACGGCATTCAGGGATTGATCCACATTGTACCTCTTGAGTCCAATGGCACGCTCAGCGGACGACTAGGATTGCGTTCTGATAAGTCCCTCGCGCGTGTGTATCTGAAAGTACGCCATTATCTGACAGAAAACGAAATTGGAGTCAACAGCATTGCACTTAGTCGGCTCGTAGGTTTGGGAGTAGGTTAACCATGGGTTACAACAGAAATCGCGGAGGAGGACGCAACAACGCAGGGGGTGGTGGCGGAAGAGGACGACGCAGACATCAGCAAGCCTGGGCACCCTACAATTTCGTACCAATGCCCGACAAGCCTGTCTACGCAGAACTTGATGAAGAAGGCATACCGCAACGCCATGATGTCTACTCTCAGGGACGACATACAGGCTACTTTGATATAACGCTCAAAACCGAAACTCCACTGTTTGTGCGTGGCATGCTGACGGTTGCTGAGCAAGAAGGGGATACAAGTAGCCGTGAGAAAGCTAACGCATTTAGCATCGACGGCAACCGCCCTGTAATCCCAGGCAGCTCGCTACGTGGCATGATTCGTACACTGGTTGAGATCGTAACACGCAGCAAAATGCATTTTGTAACAGACAACAAACTCGTCTATCGATCAGTCTTCGGTAATGATTCGTTAGCGCAGAACTACCGTGCGATGGTTGCGGAACAGATAGGTAGACAGCATTTCATGTATCCATCAAATCGTATACAGGGTGGATACTTGATGCGAGGAAACAGTAGTTCTGGGTGGGTAATTCGCCCTGCTCAGCGCTACCAAAACGAATCGTTTGTGTTGGTTAATGCAAGGGCAGTTCAAGCAATCCAAATTCCCCTGGATCAGCATCAAGAAACCTACGACGTATTTGTTCGACCTGCGACACGTGATACTTACCAGAATCACCGCGGGCTTCGGCTTGAGTTGGCCGAAACCCAAAATATAAGTACACAAGCGAGAGGCGGCTTAGAGCCGGCAAAGCTGATTGTTTCTGGATTTGCACCAAGGCGACACTGGTTCGCGGCTATCTACAGCGCAAGAGAAGACGCATCACAGGATATGCCCATTTCAATCGAAATCTGGGACAACTATAAAACAGATCGGGATATGCAGCGCGGTATTGCGACACGCAAAATCGGGGAAGGTGATCCTCTGTTCTACCTTGTAGACGAGAATAATCAATTGGTGTTCTTTGGCCCTACGATGTTCTTTAGGTTGCCGTACAGAAACAGTATTTCACAAATGATCAACCGATTGCTACAGAAACGTAATCCAAGAACCGATTACGCTGAAGCTATGTTCGGTTATGTTTCAGAACAGGATGAAAAGCGCCAACTCAAAGCCTACGCGGGTAGAGTATCTGTCACAAGTGCACATGTAGTCGATGAACTTGCCGACTACTATGACGCAACAATTGTGCCGCGCATATTGGGATCGCCCAAGCCAACTACCTTTCAGCATTACCTCGAACAGCCAAATGGCTGGCGTACTGAGACACAACAATTGCTGCATTATGGTGACGATACGCTACTTCGTGGCTACAAGCTTTACTGGCGACAGATGATTGAGTCCTTGGAATCAGTCAGAGAACCAGATACTAACAAGAACCCACAAAACAGTACGCAACACACGCGTATAAGACCTGTGCGCAAAGAGGTTCGGTTTCACTTTCGCGTCTACTTTGAGAATCTCTCTGACATGGAGTTGGGCGCTTTAATTTGGGTGTTGACTTTCGGCGGTGATGAAAGAGCACGGCACCAACTTGGCATGGGCAAGCCCTTCGGTTTAGGCGTCGTGAAATTGGAGCCTGAGCTAATTCTCACCTCTCGTACTGATCGTTATGCCCGCCTATTCGACGAAAATGGCAAGTGGTATAAAGCAGAACAACGTGTCACCGCAGAAGATCAAGAACAGTTTGTCACCATGTTCAAGCAGAGGATGGGAGGCTTTGACAATGATCGGCGCATCCGGGAACTCATAGCGCTCGTGAGAATGCAGGAGGCAAATCCCAGCAAGTTCAGCTACATGCAAATCGAGTCAACCAGTGGCAATGATTATGATGGCCGCCCTGTTCTTCCATATCCCACTGAAGTTATCGATTAGACGAAATCGGGGGAATGCATGATGTCTGAACTCAGCTCAGTGACCATAGCATTACAGCCACAACGCAATGCACAGATTCCAGCATGGCTTGGTCGTGCTGCCCAGGCACATTTTCTCCACACGCTCGCAGCACTAAATCCAATTTTGTCCAGCGCAATCCATGATGCGCAGGGAGCCAAACCTTTCACGAGTAGTACGTTAATTGGTGCTCGAAAATCAGGTGAAATGGTTCAACTCAGCGAAAGGGATAAACTCTACCTGCGTTATACAACCTTACATCCTCAGTTAACTAAGGTGTTTCACCGTGGGATGCTGCCTCAATGGGACGGTTCAGAAGTGCTATTACACAACCAACCACTAAAGGTCGTTAGTGTTGAAAATCACGGATTATGGTCTGATCAGTCTGACTATGTGAAGCTGGTTGACCACGCACCTTTGCATTACAAAGTCACAATGAATTTCACTTCGCCCACATCTTTCAAGCGAACCGCAGGGGGATTCACACCTCTACCTCAGCCCGAACTTGTGTTTAGCAGTCTGGATCGCTGGAAC
>JGI12277J12856_1000424_pt1 | contig 10012 bp, 10 predicted proteins | sample HotLakmasection5_FD_12856 | JGI IMG/M metagenome (IMG submission 12856) | reverse complement strand
AGGTCATCAGCGGGGGGCGCATCGTCGATACGTCGTACCGCAATATGTTCCACGACGCCGACGCACTGCGTGCCGCGCGCCTGCTCCTCAGGTCCGTCGTCAGCGAATATCACACCCACGAGGCCATCTGGATGTGGAACCTGGGCAACGAGCCGGATCTATTCGCCCATCCCCACAGCGCCCAGGCGGGCCGCGACTGGGTACACACCATGCGCGAGACCATCCGCGAGATCGACCCCGTCCACGATGTCACCTGCGGCCTGCACGTCGATAACCTCGTTAACAATAACGGTCTGCGCGTCGATCACGTCTTTGGCGAATCGGACGTGGCCGTAATACACGGCTACCCCATGTATGCGCCCTGGGCGCGCCACGACCTCGACCCGGATTTCATGCCGTTCCTCTGCGCACTGGTGAGCGCCCTCAGCGGTAAGCCCTGCCTCGCGGAAGAGTGGGGCGGCTGCACCTCCCCGCATGGGCACGACGCCGAGACCTGGCAGTGGATCAGCTATAATGGTCAACTGCGAACGCAGTACATGGCCAACGAACAGGACCTTGCCGACTACGTAGAACTCGTTCTGCCCAGGCTTCAGCAAGTCGGGGCGACCGGGGCGCTGCTGTGGTGCTTCGCCGATTACGACGAAACCCTCTGGCACCGTCCGCCTTGCGACCCGCACGGCGCCAAACACGAACGGCACTTCGGCCTGGTGCGGCCAAATGGCACGCTGAAACCCCATGCGGAAGTGATCCGCAGGTTCGCCGCAACCGATCCGCAGATACAGCCTGCCAGCCGCACTGTGACGCTCGACATCACGCCTAACGACTACTACGCCGCCCCCGATACACACATCGTGCGTCTTTTCCGTGAGTACATCGCCCGCTACGAAAGCTGATTTCTTCAACCGGGGCGAAGACCGTTACCCCCACCGAAGCGTTCGCCCCGTAATGGATTTGTAGTAGCTGCGTCATTACGAGATAGATTTGCGCCGCATCCTCTCAGATATCCACCAAGATCAGTTGACACCACAACTTGAGAAATACATCTGGAGAGGAAAAACACGACCCGCAAATCAGTTATCGTGTTACGACTTGCTTTTTCGCCGTGGCGATCATTCCTGCCGCCACTCAGGACCGCATGATGGATGCGGCCTACCGCAATCTTTTCTGCCACCCGCCATACCTGATCTGCGTATAGTTTCTCAGGACGACACAAGTCCAAAAAATCAGATATCGGGGGAACAAAAGATGAAGGCACTGGTCGTTTACGATTCTGCCTATGGCAACACGGAGAAGGTCGCGCGCGCTATGGGTAGGGCGCTCGCCGCACAGCATAACACCGAAGTCCACCACATCCGGGATGTGACACCCCAGCAGCTCAGCGAGGCCGATTTACTCGTCATCGGCTCACCCACCCAGAAGCTCAGCCCAACCGACGCCATGCGTGACTTCATCGCCAGCATCCCCGCCAACAGCCTGCGCGGCGTCAGATTGGCCGCGTTCGATACCCGCATCTCTATCGATGACGTCCAATCGACGGTTTCGCGCTTTGCCGCCCGCTTATTCCTGCACCGGTATGCCGCTGGCCCCATTGCGGAAGCGCTGACGAAGAAGGGCGCGCAGTCCATAATCGAGCCGGAAGGCTTTTACGTGCTCGATACAGAAGGCCCGCTTAAAGTCGGTGAACTCGAACGCGCCGCCGCCTGGGTGCAGCAGATCGCGCTGCAGATCGCTCACTGAAGCTATAGTAACTCGCGGTCAGACGATCGAAGGTGCAGACACGTAATGCCGACCATCGCCATAAATGCCATCACCAGCGTGCCGCTGATTAACTGCGCCAACATCGTCTGACTGCTCAGGCGATCCACCGCCACAATGATTACGATCGCCAGTACGATGATGTAAAAGCATGTTTTTTCGTGCATCATACTCACAGTTCCACTTCATTGACGCATCTCAACCCGGGCACACGCGGGACTGGTCGCCCGCCGCCGGTTGCCCCCACTGAGCCACCATCATCATTGAACTGCAAAATGGGCAAATCAGCGACCGACCGCAGAGGAGTTTAGCGTTCATTCTGCGGACGGGGCGTTACCCTGGCCGTTTGACCAGTTCATACACCGTAGCTGCGCTGGATTTTCAACAACAGGCAGGTTGCCGATCATAGATTTGTCTTAAACCGCGAAATGGGCTAATATTCTCAATATATGAAGTTGCATTATCAACATTTGAGAGGGAGAAGGTGTCTCTGATGATGGATGCGCGGGCTGTATCCACCGTCGATAAAGTGCTGGATATTCTGGCACTGCTTTCGCATGAGCGCACCCAGATCTCCATCGAAGAAATTAAGCAAGAACTCAACCTCTCTCAGAGTACCGCCTACCGCTACGTCCGCATCCTGGTCGACCGAGGCTTCCTCGACCGCATCGACACGGGCAACTATCGTCTGGGCGCGACACTCATCGCGCTCAGCCAGGCCGCCCTCCACACCGACCGCAACGTACGCCTCGCCGCGCTGCCCAGCATGAAGCGCATCGCAGAAGAAACCCGCGAGTCCGTTTCGCTCATGCGCCGCGTCAACAAACGCGCCGTCTGCATCGAGTCGCTTGAGGGTCAGTACGCGCTGCGTGTCACCATCGAGCCGGGCCGCACCCAGCGTCTGCATGCAGGCGCATCGTCCAAAGTGCTGCTCGCCTTCAGCGATGCCAGACACTGGGAGAGCCTGCTGGAGTTCCCGTTACAGGCTTTTACCAACAACACCCTGACGGACCTGGATGCACTCAAACAGCATCTGCTGGAGATTCGCCAGGCTGGTTACGCCGTCTCCGATGGTGAAATTGACATCGGTGCGCGCGCCGTCGCGGTCCCGATCCTGAACCGTCACAGCGAAATTGTGGCCGCCCTGAGCATTGAAGCCCCGCAATCACGCATGGATAACAGCGTCCTGCAGCTCTATATCGCCCTGCTGCAGGACCACGCGCAGACCATTCGCAGCGCGCTCAACTAGGTTAAAACACTAACCCATAGTGTTTTTATCATTTTGTCAAATCAAAAAGGAGCAGTTCCATGAAACAACGTTTATTTGTTCTGGCCGTGCTTGTGTTGCTACTGGTAAGCGGCCTGATCCAGGCCCAGTTTGCCGAGCCGCAGCGCGGCGGCGTCCTGAATGCCGCCTGGCAATCCGAATGGGAGAGCCTCGATCCGCACGTCGCCAGCTCCGAAGCCACCTTCCAGGTACTCAACAACGTGCTTGAAACCCTGACATTCTTCGACGATGACATGAATCTCATTCCCTGGCTGGCGGAATCCTGGGAGCGCTCCGAAGACGGCCTGACCTGGACCTTCAACCTGCGCGAAGGCGTCATGTTCAGCAATGGCCGCGAGATGACCGCAGAAGACGTGAAGTGGTCGCTCGACCGTCTGACCGACCCGGAGGTCGCCTCCGGCAATGCGTGGCGTATCGGCGGCAGCGGCACGACGATCGACGTCATCGATGATTACACCGTCGCCATCACCACGGAATCCCCGCTGGCTACGCTGCCCGCTTCCATCGCCGCCAACAAGTCGATCGCGGTCCTGGCCCCGGAAAGCCTGAACGACGAGGGCTTCGTCGATGTTCCTATCGGCACTGGCCCCTTCGTCATCGCTGACGTCGAAGGCACTACCAGCCTCCGTCTGGAAGCGAACGAGAACTACTGGCAGGAAGGCTTCCCTTATCTTGACGCAGTAGAGATCACGCCCATCACTGACGATGCCGCCCGCGAACTTGCCCTGCTCGGTGATGAGGTCGATTGGATCTTCACCATCGCCCCACAGAACCTGGCCAGCCTCCAGGACAATGAAGACGTCATGGTCGGCTTGTCACCGCGCCTGTCCTATGACTACATCGGCCTGAACCTCAACCGCGAGCCGTTCAATGACGTGCGCGTGCGTCAGGCGATGGCCTACGCACTCGACCGCGAGACCATCTGTGACTTCGCATTCTTCAGCCTGTGCGAGCCGGTCCACGGCCCCACCGCCAGCGGCACGCCCTGGTACTTCCCCTATGCGCCCTACGATCAGGACCTGGAGATCGCCCGCACGCTGCTGGCAAGTGCCGGTTACGAGGATGGCTTCGACATGGTCATCAACCCGGTCATCGGCTTTGAAGAGACCATTCGTGGCGCACAGGTCGTCCAGCAGATGTGGGCCGAGATTGGCATCAACGCCAGCGTAGAACCCGAAGAAGCCACCATCATCATTGAGAAGCAGGGCACCGGCGAATTCGACGCGCTGATGTGGAGCTGGCTCGGCCTGACAGACGCGGAAGACTACTTCTATCTGCAGCACCGCACCGGCCAGGGCTTCAACTTCACCGGCTTCAGCGATCCAACCTTCGACCAGCTCGTCGATGAGGGCCGTACCCTCGATGACTTCGACGCGCGTTACGCCATCTACGAAGCTGCTAACGAAATCCTGGTAGACGCCGCCCCGTACATCTACCTGTACGCCAAGGCTGAGGTCAAGGCGTGGAGTCCTGAAGTCCAGGGCTACACCGTCCGCCCGGATTCCGCCAACAACTTCTGGACTGTCTGGCTGGAATCAGAGTAAGCCACACAGCCCACAAACAGGAAGAATCAGCGCAGTTCCGGCCCTTCGTCGGGCTGCGCTGGTTCAGATGAGGTGCACTATCGACGCATGATCTGACCTGAGGCTGCTGTGAACTATCGCTACATCCTGCAGAGAATCCTGCTCGCCGGGGGCGTCGTCCTGGGCGTGACGTTCGTCGTCTTCATGATCATTCAGTTGATCCCCGGCGACCCGGCACGTGTCTCGCTCGGCCTGCAGGCGACGGAGGAACTCGTCGCCCAGCGCCGCGAAAATATGGGCCTCAACCGCCCTGTGATGGAGCAGTACGTATCGTGGGTGGCCAACGCCGCCCAGGGCGATTTCGGCCGCAGCCTGCTGACGGGTCGCCCTGTGGCGGAACTCGTGCAGCAGCGTCTGCCCGCGACGCTGCAACTGGCCGGGTTGGCCATCGTGATCGGCATGGTCATCGCCTTCCCACTCGGCATCGCCTCCGCAATGCGGCCGAACAGCCCGCTGGATGTCTTCGCCTCGATTCTCAGTCAGCTTGGCGTCGCCGTCCCCGATTTCTGGATGGCGATCCTGCTCGTGCTGCTGTTCTCCTCGACGCTTGGCTGGCTGCCACCCAGCGGCTACACGCCCATCCATGAGGATTTCAGCGACTGGCTCTCCCACATGATCCTGCCCGCACTGACTGCGGGCCTCATCAGCGCCTCCATCCAGACGCGCTTCATTCGCAGTGCCATGCTGGAAGTCCTCAGCCAGAACTACATTAAAACAGCCCGTGCGAAGGGCCTGCGCGAGTCAGTCGTCGTCACACGCCACGCGCTGCGCAACGCCCTGATTACCATCGTCACCGTGGTTGGCCTGCAGATCACCGCGCTGCTGAGCGCCGTCGTCGTCATCGAAATTGTATTCAATCTGCCGGGGCTGGGCCGCCTCGCGCTCGATGCCGTACTCGACCGCGATTATACCCTGCTGCAAGGCGCGGTCTTCGTGATGGCGCTGCTGGTGACGTTCATCAACCTGGGCGTTGATCTGCTGTATTTCTTCCTTGATCCACGCATTGAGTACGCGTGATCGCCCGTCCTACATGATCAGAACACAGGCACACCCACATGACTGATGTGAAGTCCATCCACACCCTCAAGTCCGAGACACTGGCGCAGATGCTGCCGCGCCGCAGCATGTTCCAGGATGTGCTGCTGCGATTCTCCCGGCATCGCGTTGGCATGCTGGGTGCGTTCATCATCCTGGTTCTGATCCTGACGGCGCTGTTCGGGCCGCTGCTCGCCCCCTACGAGCCGAACAAAATGGACTTCATGGCCGCTTTCCAGGGCCCAGCCTGGAGCATCCGCTCGGCACGGATGACTTCGGCCGCGATATCCTCAGCCGCATCATGCACGGGGCGAGCATTTCCGTGCGCGTCGGCCTGGTCTCGGTCAGTCTGGCGGCGACGATCGGCACTTTTCTGGGGATGATCGCCGGCTACGGGCGTCGCCTGCTGGACGAAGTCATCATGCGCAGCATGGACGTCCTGTTCGCCTTCCCGACGATTCTGCTCGCGCTGGCCGTCATGGCGATACTGGGCAAGGGCGTCAACAACGCCATGATCGCCATCGGTATCGTCTACATTCCGATCTTCGCCCGGATTGCCCGCAGCGCAGTCCTCAGCGTCAAGCAGGAGGAGTTCGTCGTGGCGGCACGTGCCCTCGGCGCCGGTGACGCCCACATCCTCTGGCGACATATCCTGCCCAATATCCTGGCCCCCATCATCGTGGAAACCTCGCTCAGCCTGTCGTTCGCCATCCTTGCGGAAGCCGCGCTGAGCTTCTTCGGCCTGGGCACACAGCCCCCCGACCCGAGCTGGGGCCGTATGCTGGCAGAGGGCCGCGAGTTCTTCAATCAGTCTATCTGGATCGGCATCTTTCCCGGTCTGGCCATCATGCTGAGCGTAATGGGGTTCAACTTCCTCGGTGATGGCCTGCGCGACGCGCTCGACCCACGTATGCGCTAATCCAGCCCACATCAGCGATACGCAGCGAACGGGCTACAATAGGGGTGCTGTATTTCGCCGGTCAATCTGCGCCGAGGGTCTGCCGTGACGCCATCCCTGCAAACCGATCGCCTTTCGCTGCGACCACTCACGATTGATGACGCCGCCGACCTGCACCGCATCTTCAGCGACCCGCGCGCCATGCGCTTCATGCCGACACCTCCCCATACCGACCCCGACCAGACGCGCCGTGCAATCGCCCTGGACCTGATGATACCTGGTGCTGTCTACTGGGCTGTCCGCCTGCACGGCTCGGATACGGTCATCGGGCAGGTCAACTACCTGGGGCAAACGCGCATTGCCGGCCTGGGCTATATCCTGCACCCTGATTATTGGGGCCAGGGACTCACTGCGGAAGCCTGCCGTCCCGCACTGGATTACGGCTTCACGACGCTCGGCCATGATCGCGTTGAACTGTGGATCGACGAGAATAACGCGGCGTCACTGCGCGTCGCGCAGAAGCTCGGCTTCAGGCCGCGTGGTTGGCTCGCCCTGAAATACTCGCATGAGCGCGATCATCATTTCATGCTCGTCTGGGGCATGCTCGCTCAGGAATGGTTGCCCGACGCACCGGCCACGCCCCCGGCGACCGCCTTCTTCACTGTTGAGCCCGTCTTAATGGTGCGCGATATCCGCGCCGCCACAGAGTTTTACCGTGACCGGCTCGGTTTTCATCTCGATTTCCTCTATGGCGAACCACCGTATCACGCTGGCGTATCACGCGGGGAGTGGTCCGGCAGTCTCGTCAGCATTCAGCTCTCTCAGGCAAAGCCTGACCACGAGATCAACCCCGCTGCCTACCTGCATATCCGTGTCAGCAGTGCTATCGACGCGCTGCATGCACAGTATCACAACGCTGGCGTGGAGATCATCGCCGCGCCTGAAGACAAGCCCTGGGGCTTTCGTGAGTTCGCCATCAAAGACCTGGACGGACATGTGCTGGTCTTCGCCACGATTGTCTAACGACGCACACACACGCGTTTTGCCAGACTGAACAAGACACAGCAGGTGAGAGGTTTCTGCCTGAGTTGGCGTTCTTTACCGAGTGAGCAGAAGATGGCGCTCAGGCGCCGCGCTCACTGACCGAATCCACAGCCATGATGATCGTCTTCTCCGCAATGATGATCATCTCCGATGCATCGGTCGGTTTGGCGAATACCGTCACCAGATACTCCCAGGCTGGTATATCTTCGTAGAAGAACCCCTCTGCATCCTGTCCCAGGTTCATCGTCAGAAAGGCCCGCTCAACCCGTGCGTAACGCGGCTGATGGTTGATCAATGCCAGAATCGTCTCACCGATACGATAGCGCGGCAGTGGAACATCAACGGGGAACGTGTTGTCCATGGTGAAGGCCCTTCTTCTCCTGACCGCATGGGGCGCGGTCAGCACTGATGGACCTTTACTATACGCCAGTCTACAAACCGAGGGAAGCCAATTCGGCCAGCTTTAATGTGTTTTTAGCGAGTTCATACACGTCTTTATTATGACACTACCGGCGATGGCCGCATCCTGCGCATGCCGCACTCATCAGACTATGGGCACTCGACAATTCCCTGCGCCCACAGACAGCCGCCGCAGGTCGGGAAGTTGTGCTCGGTACAGTCCTCAACATTGAGTGGGAAGCGCTCGCAGCCGCCGCAGGTCGTGCACGGTGAAAACTCAAAGCGGCGCACCTGCTCCCTGAAATCGACATAAGCCGCGTCCGCCCAGATATCGGCCAGTGGTCGCGTCCGGATGTTCCCAAAGCCGTGATGCAGCACATCACGCCGCCACCCATGAATGTATTCCGAGTGTGTGTGCAGCAGCGATAAACAGGGGCTGACCTCACCGTCTGCGCGGACAGCGGCGAAGCCCTCCTGCGCGAAGCGACAGTAACCTGTGCGCTCACTCAGACTGGTGCCCATCAGATCAACGCTGACCCGCGAGTTATACACGTCCTGCAATGGCCCGACAGTATCCAGGCTGAAGTCCATGCGCGGCAGGCTCATGTTGATCGCCCAGCGCGACTGCCGGAACGTCGCTGCCCGCAGTGCCTGCTCGTACAGAATTTCCGCTTCCATCTCTCGCGTATGCGGCACCACATTCGACACCTTGATTTCCCATGCGCCGATATACGATGCCAGACGCGATAGCTCAGGCAGTTCGTGGATGTTACTCTTCATAGCGACGAAGGCGATCGCAAACAACGGCTTGCCATGTCGCCCGGATTTGCGGATGCGCAACTGATGCAGATAACGCAGATTGCGAATTACGCGGTTCAGGTCCCCGTTGACGCGCACATCGCTGTAACTATCCGGCGTCAGTCCATCGACGGAGACGACCAGCTTATCCAGGTCGAGCGCAATCAGCGCCTGAGACCGCTCCGGCGTGAGCATCATGCCGTTGGTCGTCACCTCGACCTGTGCGCCGGTCGCTTTCGCCAGCCGCACGATCTCGATGAAATCAGGGTGCACCATCGGCTCGCCGTACCCGCCCAGGTGAATAACGGGCGGCTCCGGCAAATCGCGCACCTGTTCCATCAGCGCGGCGAATGTCTCCACGGACATCGCGCCCGGGCGCTCGTCCCAAACGCGCTGCACGCACATTTCACAGCTCAGATTACAGAACGTAGTGATTTCAACATAAAGTTTGGTCAGACGGTCCATCTGACGTACTCCTGATCGCGCGGGGGTCTATATCATGAGGATACCGTCAATCCATTTCTGTTCTCGACGCTAAATGTCACCGATTTCGCTGAAGATGTCACCTGCCTGAGCTATAATCAGAGACGGATCGCAAAGCGGTCTATACCGTGTCATACCGGTTTGCTTGACACAGTGGCTTAGTCTGGCCTAGACTGGAATATGCCACTGGCACATCTCTTCAGAAATATCTGCAGGGCGCCGCACCTGACAAAAAGACTTTCTTACAAAGACACCGGGGACATACCAGGATGCGCATTATTGGATTGATGTCGGGAACCTCAGCGGATGGCGTTGACGTCGCACTTTGTGAGGTTAACGGCCAGCCCGGCAGCATACAGGCGAGCATCCTCGCGGGGGAGACCTACTCTTACGATAGCGCCCTGCGCCAGCGCATCCTCGATAACTGCGACCGCACACTCAGCAGCGTCGAACAGATCGCCCAGTTGAACGTTGATCTGGCCGACGCCTTCGCCGACGCCATCATCAATTTTGCGCAGCAGCAGAATGTCGCCCTCACGGAAATCGACCTGATCGCCTCACACGGTCAGACACTGTGGCACAACGTCCTGCCGGATGGCCGCGTCGGTGCCACCTTCCAGATTGGCGAGGCCGCCGTACTGGCCGAACGCACCGGTATCACCACGATCAACAACATGCGCGCCCAGGATGTCGCCGCCGGCGGACAGGGTGCCCCGCTGACCGGCTACG
>JGI12277J12856_1000412_pt1 | contig 10182 bp, 10 predicted proteins | sample HotLakmasection5_FD_12856 | JGI IMG/M metagenome (IMG submission 12856) | reverse complement strand
GGAGGAGCAGCCTTTTCGTGATGTTTTGGATGAACGCGGAAATCCGGTAGAGTATGCACGGAATGAACGTGTCGGGCACACACAAAACATCGGACCGGTTACCCTGCCTGCCGACGCTGAAGATCAGCCCGCTGTGCAGCTTCTGTGGAGATATTATTTTACGGGGGAGCGACTGGATGATGAGAGCGGACAGCGCAGTATGCTGAATATATCCGAAATCAATGTAACATCCGAGCCGCTGCTGGGTACCGATCCGGGACTGCCCCGGGAAGTCCGGTTGTTTCAAAATTATCCCAATCCGTTTTACCCAATAACGACGATCCGGTATGATTTGCCCTCCAAACAGCATGTGAAAATTGATCTATATACGATTGAAGGCCGCCATGTTGCCTCACTTGAAGACAGAGAAGCAGAATCCGGGCGTCATCATGTAGATGTGGATGTAAGCGGACTGGCAACGGGTATCTACCTGTACAGATTTTTAGCCGGCGGGTTTTCAGAAGTTAAAAAAATGAGCGTCGTAAAATAGTTTTGTTAGATAAGAATATATCGGGCTTTCTATACTCATGCCAATTCACTATTCTGTTTATGAATAAGCCGTTACAAAGAAATAGTCGTGAAGTTTTACAGAGAGCTATGGAGCAAACGTTTCAGAGACAACGTTTTGAGTTGAAGTATCGCATTAATGAGTCATTAGCACGTGAGATACGCTTTTTTGTGGAAGCTTACCTCGACTGTGACCCGCATGGGGTATCCAGGCCGAACAGATCGTATGTTGTCAACAGTCTGTACCTCGATTCTCCGTCTTTATATACCTACAACCGTACGGTGAATGGCGATCGCAATCGATTTAAGCTTCGATTAAGATATTACGACTCCGAAGACTCTCCGGTATTTTTTGAAATCAAGCAGCGGCGAAACCGTGTGATCCAGAAAAAACGGGCACGGGTGCGCAGGGATGCCGTTCAGGATTTACTGAATGGCAATGCCCCCGCCAGGGAGCACCTGGTTCATTATTCCCGAAATCAAATGGATGCACTGGAGCATTTCTGTTTCCTTCAGGGAAATATTCAGGCATCTCCAAAAGTGCATGTATCGTATCTCCGGGAAGCCTACCAAAACAAACAATCGAATGATGTCCGGGTTACCATGGACAGGGATGTGAGGAACAGCATGGTGCATCACAATAAATTTGAGAACCAGCAATCGGGACGCTACCCTACGTTTGGGAATACGGTAATCCTTGAACTGAAGTTTACCAATCGTTTTCCCGACTGGCTCAATGAGCTTACGCAACGATTTCATTTAAGGCGCGAGTCGGCCGCAAAATATGTAGACAGCATCGAATTTCACCGCTTTAGGAAAATTGAGAGCGGCTGGAATACCAAACCCGTTGTTCATGAATAAAAAATTTCACAGGCAGATAAGATTTTAAGATCAGAAGAATGTAACCATGGAAAAAGTGAAGCAGAAACAGATCAACCCTAAAAGAACAGATAATGGCTGACTGGTTTCAATTTGGAGATACAGCTCCCATCCCCACAGATCTTCCCACGCTTTTACTGGGATTGCTGCTGGCATTTATGTGCGGGCAGATTCTGGCGTGGATTTATATGTATACACACACCGGATTGTCCTACTCGCGTAACTTCGTAAGTTCATTAATCATTATTCCAATTACCGTCTCTCTGGTGATGATGGTTCTCGATAATAACCTGATTACAGCATTTAGTCTGCTGGCGGTGTTTGCCATTGTGCGCTTCAGGAATATTTTGCGGGATACGCTCGATACGGTCTATATACTGGCACTCATTGTGATTGGGATGGCGGCCGGTACGCAAAAATTTTCAACGGCTATTGTAGGGACGGTCGTTGCTTCCGCCGCGTTGCTATTTATCTGGTATACAAATTTTGGCTCTCGTCAGCGTTACGATCTCATTTTGAACCTGAACTGGACAGAGCCCATTTCCAGGCTTGAAACACTGCGAAATTTTCTGAACCGCCACTCTCTGAAAACAAGATTGGCCTCTCAACGCTCAGATGAAGATACCGACAACACATATCTCTCGTATCGGCTGTTGCTGCGCGATCCTGATAAACTGGATCTGCTTCTTTCAGAAATTAAACAGCTGGATGGCGTTTCCAATGTGAGCAGCATGATGGCCGAAGATGAATCGGAGGTTTGAAAATGTCTGAACAGTTTGAACCGATTCCGATTCCGTGGAAACAACGCCGGCGCGAGTTTCGTGTTCGGGTGTTGCCCATAGTCGTTTTTCTCTGTGTTGGAGTAGCTGTGTTCTATCTCTGGCAGGATTCGGCCAGTAATCCAACACTCATAGGGCAGGTTGTTGGCGAAAGTGCCGCTATTTCGAGTCCGGTTGATGGCACCCTGATTAATTTTACCTATGAATCTTTTGAAGAGGTACAAAAAGGAGACCTGCTGGGGCAGGTGTTTCCAAGAGACAGCGTTTATCTGAATGCCCAGCTGAACCTGATTCGCGCTGAGATTGAACAGATCAAACAGACAAGGGAACCCATACTGGCGGAGCAGCGCGTTCGCATAGATCTGGAAGGTTTAAAGATAAACCAGATGGAAACCCGGATTTCTCTTGCTCAGTCGAAACTCCAGAAGCAGCTGGCGGAAACAGAGTTTGAACGGATTAAAAACTTACGGGACCGGGACCTGATCTCCGAGCAGCGATTTGATTCGGTTCAAACCAGGGTTGAGCTATTTGATGTGCAGGTACGCGAATATCAACAAATTCTGGACTACTATTCCGGCAAAATTGAGGAAATAGAAGAGTATACATCCTACGGAAACCGGGGAGACCGGAACCCTGTTTTGGCAGCTATTAAAGTTCAGGAGCAGCGAATGGAGGCGATAATCGCAGAATTTGGGCCAACGCCATTTTACGCTCCGATCAGCGGAGTAATCAGCTCGGTTCAAAATGGAGGAGGGTTGTTTGTGTCGCGAGGTGACTCCATTCTGGTCATTGAGTCAAGAAAGCCGACTCATATTGTAGGGTATGTGAGGCAGCCCTTTGCGAAGACGCCTCAGTCGGGGATGGACGTACAGGTGCGAACCCGGAAAGCGAGCCGTCTGTTTTTCGATTCAAAAATTGAAGAGGTTGGTGGACACATCCGGCTCCTTCAGCGAAATCTTCAGCGGCCCGGCCTCACGTTTGAAAGCGGCCTGGCTATTAAAATCGCCGTGGCCGACTCAGTTGAAACCAACCTGGTACCCGGCGAGCTGGTGGATATTGTGCTGGCGCCATGAAGAAATGTTTTTTTGGAGCCATTAAGCATCTTTTTTTCCAAATTTCTGAATTTTCACAAGCCACTTTTCACGAAAAGACTCTTTTGAAAGCAAAACCGTGCAAAGCACCCGGTCGATATCCCCCATCATTAAGGCCGGTACCGAGCCCCACCAGACCGGGTAGATCCACACCAGAAGATCTGCCTGTAAAATGGATTCCTGAGCTTTCTGAAGATCCGGTTCAAGTTCCGTTCGTTTACGGTACCCAAATTGAAGTACCGACCTGAGTTCGATTATAAACGAGGGCAAAATTCACTGAGGCTGTCCAAAAAGTATGCTTACCATAGTTCAATTTAAATTATTCAGTTTACTCATAAATAGTTGTAGCACGAGTTCTTCGTGTTGCTTGGTGTCCTCGTGTCCTTCGTGGTAAAGACCTCCGGTTTATTGCCACGAGGACACAAAGACTCAAAGGTTCACGAAGCAAACTTTAATTATTAAGGTCCCATAAATCAAAACCATCTTTTTGGACAGTCTCTTGGGGGTGGTTATGGTACTTTGATCAGGGCTTGGAATTAAAAAATCGGCTGCCTGATTTTTTCAACCACCCCTTCACGCCAGCTGGCTGATCCCTTCGGGGAAAAAGGAGGGGACTATGAATGCACTTTGGTGAAGATTATGAATCGAACGCAGGTTTACGGATTGTGTTTACATTCATGGTGTTTTAAAAGTGTTCGTGATCAAAGAAAAATTTAATAAGCAGGAAATGTCGTTACTATGATTGATGCACTCATCACAATTTATAAACGTGATCTCGAGAAGCTGAAAAATGAGATTGCCGCTTTTCAATCAGAAAAAACATCTGGAAAACTGTTGGTAATACCTCAAATTCCGCAGGTAATTTAGTTCTTCACTTAACGGGTAACCTGAATTATTATATTGGAGATGTACTTGGTGACTCCGGGTATGTAAGAAACCGAAGTGCTGAGTTCACCACAAGGGAAATTCCGGCTTTCCTGGAGATGTGTTTGGAACGACTGTTAAAACCTCTTTTATGCTGATTCACCTCACCACACATTTATCCTGTCACAGAGGCCAGGTCAACTACATTCGCAGGGTACTCGAGTAGATAGTTCGATAAGTATCTTTTTTATGCAAAAGGTTTTCGGCGCCTGTAAAAAGGTTGCCGTAATAAATCGAATTGCTTAAAGGCACGAACTGTCTTTTAAAGACCCAAAATGGAATAATTAACTTCAGCTTTAAAAATAAAACTCACATATTGTATCCATATTCAAAATAATGTATAGTTCATTTTACTTACATCTAACTAACCGGAGAATAGAAATGAGTATGATCAGTGAATTTAAAAAATTCGCAATGAGGGGCAATGTGGTTGACCTTGCAGTTGCCGTGGTAATCGGAGCCGCATTTGGCCGAATTGTTACATCGTTTGTAAACGATGTGTTAATGCCGCCAATCGGCTTATTGCTTGGAGGAATTGACTTTACGGAGTTTATATGGACTCTGAAAGACGCCACTGAAGAAGCTGCGGCTGTAACCGTGAACTATGGTATGTTTATACAGCAGATGGTTGATTTTACAATTATTGCCTTTGCCATTTTTATGGTGATACGTGCTTTTGAAAAGATGAAGCGCAAGGAAGAAGACATTCCCTCGCCTCCTCCTGAACCGAATGCAGAAGAGAAACTGCTGACTGAAATTCGGGATCTTCTGAAGGAACAAAAATCGTAAAACAGACTGAGTTTTCTGAATAGAAGCAGCTGTAGATTGCCCCTTTTTTGAAGGGGCCATCGAAAACGGGAAGGTTTGTATTCGATTTAAATCTTGAATGTCAGGTTCCAGCAGACCGAACTTTGGCCGTCAGCAACGCACTCTGTAAGCTGGTTACTGCGCATTCAGATAATGGATGTCTTCGAAGTGGGATTTTTAAAAGCATTTTTGTTGCTCGCAAGTCATGTAACAACAATGAGTTGTTTACTAAGATTTGTAAATCTTTAAAATACTTTCTTAAAATGTCTTTTTTTTGATTTAGTAATCAAATGCCGAACGGAAAGTCAGAAATTCGTTGATGTTATTCATATCTATCACTCCGGCGATCTCTCCATTTTCGAGCACGGGAAAGAAGTTGCGGTTTTCACGATTCAGTTTCCGGTAGGCCGTGGAAAGCTCATCGTCGGCATCGAGGTTAACCACGGAGGTATACATTACTTCTCTAACCGGCGTCTCTTTTCCGGATTCTTTAAGGGCCCGGGAAAGATCAGAAATAAACAGGACTCCGGCTATCTCACCATTTTCAGTTACCACAAAATCCCTTTCGGTGGTCGCAAGAATTTTGTCGACTACCGATTCTAACCTGTCATCAGGATTCAGCTTACTGAATTCGGTGATCATGGCATCGCGGATTTTATAGCCTCTCATCAGCTCTATTTGCTGCATCATGATGTTTTCGGAATGAGCACCAAACCATATAAATACAGCGATAATGGAAAGAATGATACCATAGAAAAGCCCGTAAAGGAAAAATATGAGAGCCAGGAATTTACCCAGTGAAGAGGCGATTTGAGTAGCTTTAATGCGCCCCATTTTCATGGATAGTGCAGCCCTGAAAATTCTTCCCCCGTCCATGGGGAAAGCGGGGATAAGGTTAAACAGCACCAGTGCAATATTCACTGTGAACATGTAAAAGAAAAAGTTACCGCCATCAATCATCGCAAGCTCTTCTTCAAGGGCCTCCGCTTCCATCCCGGTGAAGCTTTCTAAAGGGACAAAAATTGCCAGTATAATTGCAATTACAACATTAACTGCAGGGCCTGCTGCGGCCACTAAAAGTTCCTGCCTGGGATTTTCAGGAATCTTCTTAAGACTGGCCAGTCCGCCAATGGGCAACAGTGTTATACTGCGTGTGCTGATCCCATATTTTTTTGCAGTTAATGCATGGCCAAATTCGTGAAGCACCACGCAGAAAAATAGTCCCACAATGAACAGCGAATACCAGAGAAGATCTGTAAAAGTACCTTCTTGTGAAAAAACAAGAAATCCGATGAACAGGAACAACAGCCAGAATGTCCAGTGTATTTGAACACGGATTCCTGCGATCTTTCCGATTTTAAGGGTTGAGTTCATTTACTTATGACGTTTACTTATCTACTGTATTATAGGCCTATTTGAGCTAAATTGGCAATTTTGATTGAGAAAATATCGCTGATAATCCAGAAATTAGCAGATAGGTAAATGATGAATATCCCAGTTTTCAGGACTGCATAAAAAATACCTTACCTGAAACTTTAATTATAGACTCTTACTGTTGAAACCCCTATTGGAGTTTCTAAAGCGGATTCTTAGTTGTAAATCTTGCAACAGTCTCCTGTAGAATTGCTGCTATGGATGTGCTAACGATCAATAACTATCATCGCTTGAGACCTAAAACTCCAAATAGCCCTCTGATCAATTCTCTTCCAACCGTTCTTCCCATTTGCCGAACCATTGTGTTTTTACTGAGTTCAGCCAGCAATGAAGCGTCTTTTGAACCCGATACTCTATTTGTTCCTCTAACAATGTCCACCTCTTCAGGAACTGCGGGAGGCTGTTTTTTTGCTTTCCTGATCTTTTCATTAAGAATTTCGTGTGCACTCTCACGATTGATTTCTTTGTTATACTTAGAACGTATTTCGGAATTGCTTAAGAGTAAATTAATTTCATTTTGATCCAAAATTCCCATTCGCGACTGCGGAGATCGTAATAGTGTCGCCACTAAAGGTGTCGGGATTCCTTTTTCATTAATGGCCGTTATAAATGCTTCGCCTATTCCCAGGGACGTCAATACCCTGTCAGTTTGGTAAAATTCCGTGATAGGGAAATTTTGAGAAATACGTTTAATGTCGGTGCGGTCTTTAGCAGTGAATGCCCGTAATGCATGCTGAACTTTCATCCCAAGCTGACCTAAAACTTCGTTTGGTATATCGCTTGGGGATTGGGTGCAAAAAAAGATACCCACGCCTTTGGATCGAATCAGCTTTATGATAGATTCAACCTGATCTAATAATTCATCCGAAGCTTCATTAAAAATGATGTGTGCTTCATCAATAAAAATACAGAGTTTTGGTTTTGGAAGATCGCCTACCTCAGGAAATGTTGAGTAAATTTCGGCTAACAGGCTCAACATAAATGTTGAAAAAAGCTTGGGTTTATCTTTAATATCTGTTAGCCGAATGATTGAGATCACGCCATTTCCTTCTTTATCATGGCGAACAAGATCGTCAACATCAAAGGAGCGTTCGGCGAAAAATTTATCAGCGCCCTGCTGTTCAAGTTCTAATATTTTTCTCAGTATCGTTGATACGGAAGATCTGTGAATGCGTCCATATTCACTTTCAAATTCTTCCTTTCCCTCTTCAACTGCGAATTGCAGCAGTTTTTTCAGATCCTGCAAATCAATGAGTGGAATTTCATGATCGTCGCAATATTTAAAAAGTACAGCAAGGATTCCGCGTTGAGTGTCGTTGAGATCCAGAATTTTCGCCATTAAAACCGGCCCAAACTCTGTTATGGTAGCTTTTAATTTGGTTCCCTCGCCTTCTGACAGGGACAAAAGTTCCAGAGGAAAGCTTTTTGGTGTCCACTCATCAGAAAGAAATGAAAAACGTTTCACAATATGCTTATTAGAAGATCCACTGGCAGCCAGGCCGCTTAAATCTCCTTTCAGATCCATGAGAACCGTAGGTATACCGTTTAGTGAAAATTGTTCGGCAAGTATCTGGAGCGTCACGGTTTTGCCGGTACCCGTTGCTCCGGCAATGAGTCCATGTCGATTTAAAGTTCTGAGGGGAACGCGAACTTCGGCATTATCGCAAGGAGTTCCATTGTAGATACTGGTACCGAGAGTTATATGGCTCCCCTCAAAATGATGGTACTCTTCCTGAATTGTGGAGAGAAATCTATTTTCCATTTATTAGCTCAGTAAGAGTGTTGACTTTATTTTGTTGCGGCCCATTTTCTTATCTCAGAGCGAAACCACTCATCAGCAGCTTCGGTCCATTTATATTCACTTCGAAGATACGCAACGGTTTCTTTTTCAATATCAGAATAGGTTGCACCATCTTTAACAGATTCCAGTATTTCGGCAGCATCTGCTTTGGAAATAGGATTATTTGCAGCTTTATTATTTGTCAGCTTATCAGCCAGTTCAATAAGTTCGCCGTCGTATTTTTTTCCATTTATTGTTTTATAGTAGCCCATGATTATGAGTTTAATTGTATGTTTTAGTTGTTGTGATATAATTTTGTAGTCTAATGCAGGTTAGTGGCAGCTTTGGAATGATATAAAGGCAATAAACCCGGGATCCTGGCAGAAATGGTTTTCGTAATCTACAATTTAAATTTCCCGAGAAAACCGGATAGCTTTTTTCCGGTATCTCCGCCAATAGACTCCAGTATGAGTGGTAATACCATATCTTTTATCTGAACTGCAACGCCACTCTCAACATTATTTTTAGACACCAGGTCGGAGACGATCTGCGAGCCTAAGTTGCTTTTGTTACCGCTAACGGCATTAGCAATCGTATTGATAATAGAATCTATTTTTTCTTCAGAGAGGTTAAACTTTGAAGCAATTTGATCAGATGCCGCATCTTGAAGTATTTTTTTAATATCCATTTTACCCTAAGTTATTTTTGAATTTGCCAATTTTAGGGAAATGTTCGTTAAAATTTGTTCAGAATTGAGAAAAGTTTGTACAAAATTTACAATGAGCGGCTATTTAGAGGCCCTGATGTGGTATTCAGAGTGAAAATCAAATATCTACCATAGATAAAGATGATTTGCCTGATGATGAATTCCTTTCTTAAAATTTTCAGGCAGGCGCCAAATTTATGCTATAACCTGAGTTCGATTCTTAATCTTCACCAAAGTGCATTCATAGTCCCCTCCTTTTTCCCCAACGGGATCCATTCGGGACAAGGAGGGGATTTCCCCGCAGGGATCCGCCAGCTGGCGTGAAGGGGTAGTTGAAAAAAATCAGGAGTCAATGTTTTAATTCCAAGCCCTGATCAAAGTACCATAACCACCCCCGGGAGGCTGTCCAAAAAGTATGATTACCCATAGTTCAATTTAAATTATTTCGTTTACTTATAAATAGTTGTAGTAAGAGTTCCTCGTGTTGCTTCGCGACCTCGTGTCCTCGTGGTAAAGACCTGCAGTTTATTGCCACGAAGTCACAAAGACTCAAAGGTTCACGAAGCAAACTTTAATTATTAAGGCCCCATAAATCAAAACCACCTTTTTAGACAGCCTCAGTGAATTTTGCCCTCGTTTTTAATCGAACCCAGGTTTATACGAAGTGGAAGGTACTCTCTCTGGTAATCGACTATTTTTAGCTATTCAAACACAAAACCTAATGAAACCGAAACGTTATCCAGGCCGTGATTTTGTCTGCCCCGGGCTCCATTGCTTATATGAGAGTATTTTATTCCAATTTCGGCAGACCCAACCTGAATGGTTTTTCCTGCTTCAACAAGGAAGTTGAAATAGGTGCCGTTATCGTTGGCAAACCGCTTAAAGAAATAACCGGCGCCTGCTGCAACGTGCCAGCCCGACCTCCTGAATTTTGGAGCAATAAACATGGCAGCATTCGTCTGTTTTACAGGCTCATCAAGTTCATCAAGCCTGTTGTCATTTACGTTTAGCAGTGAATACTGAAAAAAACGATAGCGCAGGTCAATCTTTTCAGTACTTTCGGTTCCTCCCCAGAACTGAAAGCTTGTTGGAGAGTAGGAAACCGAGATCTCCTGTGAATGCAGCGGCAAATAAGCCATCAAGATTAAAAAAAATAGACTGAGGACACGTTTCAAACCGAAAGACTTTTCTATGTATTTAAACTTTAGCGCGAATGTTTTGGTTGTCAGAAACCCG
>JGI12277J12856_1000364_pt1 | contig 11148 bp, 9 predicted proteins | sample HotLakmasection5_FD_12856 | JGI IMG/M metagenome (IMG submission 12856) | reverse complement strand
GGGCGATATCAATCAAGCCATATGTCATCGCGCGTTTGAGGGAACGGGCAAATTTTTTGCTGACGTGATTAACGCTAACTAAAGGTTGAGTTGTCATGCTTTCGTCTTTTGTCTTTCGTCCTTCGTCGTTCGTCGTTCGTCTATTTGCGGCAGCTTTTCAGGTATTTAATTAACGCTCCCGTTTTTCGGTGCGTTTTGTCTGCAAGTTCATGAATGGAGTCAAATTCATCTTGATTGATGAACTTTCTGTCCAAGGCACGATACAACTGGCTTTTCACTTCAGAAGATGAACGCTGAGCGTAACTCAGAAATCGTATAAATTCCGGATCTGTACCGCTATCAAAACCTTCCGCAATATTGTCCATGACCGATCCAGATGAGCGATCAATTTGATCGCGCAACGCAAAGGACTTTGTAAAATCTCCCTTGTTTATCACTTCATAAACAGCGCCGCATAATGTGCGAGCTACTTGCCACGCTTCGACGTCCTCAAACCGATTTATCTTCATGAGCTATTCTATCTCACGAAAATAAAAAACGACAGACGAACGACGAAAGACGACGGACGAATGACCAAAGGACAACTACAACCTCTCCGCCACCAGCGGTTCGCAGATATGGAACAAGCGCCAGCCGATTGCTAGAATGAGGAATGCCAAAATGGAGGAAGCGACATATCCGGTCGTCCATTCAAACGTGCCGTAATGCATGAGGTCGCGTGCGGTGTTGATGAAATGCGAAACGGGATTAAGCACATGCACCCAATACAGGAATTGCTGGGACGAGGAATGCGCGTCCGCCAGATCAGGCGTTGGGAAAATAGCCGGAACAATAAACATGCCAAACTGAAAAACAAATTCCACTACGCGGCTCATATCATGCATCATGGTGTTGATCGGAGCAAAAAGAAGCCCGAATCCAAACGCCATGGCCACAAGCGGCAACAACACGATAGGCACTAACACGATTTTCCAACTGGGCATATAAAGGAAAAGCACAAAAGTGAACAGGATCACCAGCACACGAACCAATAAACTGATCATAGCGCTTCCCACGGCGCTTAGCGCAAGCACTTCACGCGGAAAATAGACTTTGGATACCAGATTTCCACCACTGGCCACGCTGGCCATGGATGAACTGAGAAACTGGGTAAAAGCGCCCCAGATGGTAATGCCCACTAACGCAAACAACGCATAAGGCATCGCGTCTTCGTCCACAGGAACATTTACCACATTGGCTTTGCGCAATAGCGAAAACACTATAGTAACGGCCACAGGCGGCAGTATAATCCAAAAGTAACCCAGAAAGGATTGCCGGAATTGCGCCGCAAAATTCCGGCGCACCAACCGCCCCGTTAATTCACGGAACTCATACAACTCCTTAAACATGACATGCCAGGCATGCAAGCTCAGGCGGTCGCGGTTACTGCTGTCGTAGATGGTGGTGTGAAGTTCTTTCGTCATTCGTCGGTCGTCTTTCGTCATTCGTCGGTCGTCAGTTTATGAAGAGGTGCGGGCGGTAGCGAGTGCGCCTGGTGGCGGCGAAGCGGGCGTATACGCGTAATCGGATATTCCCAATCGCGCGTCACGTTCGGCGCGGGCTAGTGGCCACAAGGCAGAGGCAGCTCCAACAAGAATAAACATAAGCGGATTCCAGGGCATAGTGGAAAACTGTCCGCCCACAAAAATGGTCATCGCCTGCAGCTTGAAAGTCCAACCCATATCGCTAAGCGCGGGCCACCAGGATCTTGCTACCCATTCCGACCTCAAACCTCCGAAAAACAGTGTCACCAATAACGCATAATACAAGCCAATCCCTATAAAGCCCATTTGCTTACCGGCCATTAACATCTCGTTGTGGACCATGCCTGTGGCGTGTTTAAAATCATCGGCAAATAACGATTCATCAGGATTCATCCCAATACCAAACAACGGATACTGCTTGACCAACGCCCACGTATCGCGATTCTTCAACCGGCGTTCCGCCGCGCTGTGCTCGTCCATATCGGTTACCGCATCTAAGTTAATTTCCTCGTTGCTTAAAAAAGATCGGATCGAATCCGGTATAGTTTTAAAACGCTCAATATTTAACTGCCCGGTCATGGAAAAAATAACACTCGCAGCTATAGCGATAACCACCAGCGAAAAAATCTGTTTGCGGGCATAGCGCCAGATAAGGAATACCCCCATAAAAGCCAGCACGACAATCCCGGTACGGCTACCGGTATTAAAGACACTGTACAAAGCCACGAAAGCGCCGAAAAGATAAGCGTATTTTAACTTCTTATTTTGGGTCTGGTGATAGAAATACAAATACACAGGGATAATCAACCCAAGTAGATACGCAAATGCATTGGGGTTCTCCACCAGCGATACACCGGGTCCCATGATGCGGTCGCCGCCACCGTATGTTGATCCTGCCGCGGCAAGCCGAATCCCGGCTTTTAACCACCAGATCGTGGAAAGCAACAACGTGGCCTGCACCGCCCACACCCGCTGGACAGATGTGCACATAGCCTCGGTAAGAATCATGACAATGCATGATTTAACCAGCGTATCAATCCACGGATTCCACGCGGTGTTGGGTTGTAACGCGCCGAAATATTGAGCAATCACCCCGAACACCAGCAAAGCAAATCCGATGATAGTCGCCGGCCCCATACGCAAAATAGGCCGGTTCTCGGTCATACACGCAAGCACATGCAACCCCACTGCGATCATAATGCTCAAGTTCGCAATACGGAAAGGATGCAGGAATACAAAGCGATTCTGCGGTTGCGTCAGCAGAATCGCCATGTAATACAGCAGGAATAAAAAAGCAAAACGAGAGGCCATGGAATGCTGAAAGTAAGAGGTTAGAAGTTGGAAGTTAGAAGTAAAAAGTAAGAAGTGGGAAGTAGGATGTGAAAGTTATAGATTAATGAAGTGAAACAGCATAAAGAGCAATGGTCAAATGAATGTGTTTTAGGCTTGAATAAATGAATTTGTGACGAAGCTAAAGTGACTTCCGACTTCCGACTTCCGACTTCCGACTTCCGACTTCCGACTTCCAAAACAGACTTCGTCCCGGTCAATTCCCCTTCGAGGAATCTACAGCTTCATTTTCTTATTTCGTTCAAGCATTCTTTGGAATGCGATTGTTACAACATTTTCCGTACGAGCGGATTATTCAGCAAACGACTGATATTGGCGCGCAAACGTTCGGCTTCGCGCAATTGCTCTTTTAAAAAACGACTTTTTTCTGGAGGAATCCCGTGATCCTCGAGTTGCGCGGCGCTGCGTTCGATTTGGCGTTTAGCCGATTCAAGCTTTTTATTAAACGAAGGCAATAATCCATTTTTTATAATCGCGCGAAAATCCTGTTCGGCAGCATAGTAATCTTTGCGATCCCCTTTTTGCCATACACGGTGCACGGCACCCCACGACTGCAACTGGCGGCAGGCAATACTGACACTGGCTTTGCTTACACCCAACCGTTCCGCGATCATATCCAAACACGCGGGTTCCGGCGATAAATAAAGCAGGGCATAAATCTGACCAAATAAACGGTTCAAGCCGAAGGACTGCACCGTGCGCCCCCCGGCTTCAATCATTTCCCATTCGGCTGCATGAAGATCGTTCATATAGATATCGTTTAGAATGTTTTAAACGATCGCAACAAAAGAAGGTTTGGTCAAGCTTGATCTTTTGGTATCGCGGGATGCGTCTTCAATGCACGCCCCCATCATAGAACTTCTTTTTACCTTATATTAGGCCTGCCGGTGCAACCTCTTCAGAAATGCATTCCACGTCACGACACCGTGCCAATAGGCTGCATAAAAAGCCGGATGGAACGGATGCGGTCGCCAACGCGGCAGTGTGCCATTTAAATGCTGGAAATACTCGCGCACCAGACGATGCTGATGCCCAGGATCACAATACCCCCGCAACTTCTCCAATTGATCAAAAAGGTAACACCGGTTAATTGCATGTAGTTGCGGTAAAAATTCCGGCAACGCCCCTATAGCCTCCAAGCGCTCATGCAAGGTGCGCATCGCCGCTAAACGGGAGAACTCCCACTTGGGTACGCGCGACATAGAACGGGACGAAATGGAGTAGCGATATAACGGTTTCGCTACTTTGGCCATGCGCGGCGTGTTAATCAACAGCGGAACCATTGTCGGAATGTCTTCCATCGGCGCGCATTCCTTCGGAGCAAAATCCAAGCGAGGCCGGACATACTCGGTACGGTAGATTTTTCCCCAAAAAAAGACAGGAACGGATAACAGTAAGCCGGGCGTTTTGCGAATGGGTAGCTCGTCCCGCGCAAAAGCTTCTCCCTCCCCGCCGTACGACACTTGCCGCTCAACGCCATCGTAGACGCAAAGGTACGGACAAAACACCACATCGGCATCATACCGCACCGCCGCATCCAACATCTCCTCGGCGAAAGTCGGTTCCCATGCGTCATCGGCGTCCAAAAAAGCAAAATAGGGCGTATCAACAACCCGCAAAGCAGCTTGGCGAGCGGCATTGGCTCCCCCGTGGGGAAGCTGGAGCGCCCGCACGTTATCCAACCGCGCCGCCGCATCGGCAATCTCTGCTGTATCGTCCGTAGATCCATCATTGGCAATCAGAATGCGAACCGGCTGCGTCTGTGCATGCAGCGATTGAAGAGACGCGGGTAAATCCTTGGCCGCGTTGTAGGCCGGCACGATAACCGTCAATGAAGGTGTTTTCAACATGGATCAAATGTATATCATCCCTCATGGCTAATGTCCATTTGGTCCGGAAAGTACGCCATTCAAATCCTGTATATTTAAACCGCAAAACAGTGCTTGCAGTCAAAAAAAAATAAGGTGAATCTATCTCATCCAGAACCAAGCCGTGAAGTTATATATGGGATAAACATCGTCTCTGTTAAACACCATTGTGAAAGAGAATCATTGTGCGCACTATAAAAAAAATCCTAAAATCATTGAGCGTACTATTGCCATCGCGGCGCTGCGAATTGCTCCTCTACGAGGTCCTAGCCGTACTTGAGCGCAATGCCGTGCGAACAAACCAAATCCTTCTCTCTCAACGCGCTCCGGACTTTGTTTTCGAGCTTACGAGCGGCCCCAAAATGTGTAATGGCAAAGTTGCGAAAATATATGCGCCCGACGCGGGTGCGGACTATATTCAAACCATTATCGCAACGCGACACAATTTCTTTTCGATCGAGGCTTTGGAGCGTACCCGTAAATGGGTAAAACCTGATTCACATATTCTAGATATTGGAGGTAATATAGGCAATCATTCTATATTCTGGGCAGGGGTTGTCGGGACCGCACGGATCTATAATTTTGAGCCGATGGCATCCACATTTGCAATACAGGCCAAAAATATGGCGATTAACGAACTCGAACACATCGTTAAAACGTACCCTTGGGCTCTCGGCGAAAAATCTGGCCGTGGTCGTATTTCACTCCCTGATGCACAAAATATGGGCAGTGTACAAATTCTGGAAGCTATAGATGGCGAGTGCACCATGGAATCGCTTGATGCACTTTTGGAAGCTGGCACCTTTCGTGAGTCTCCCAGTATATCGTTTGTCAAAATTGATGTGGAAGGTTTTGAATCAGGAGTTCTGCGCGGAGGCGCAAAATTTTTCACGCACTACAAACCTCTAATTCTGGTTGAAATTTTTGATAGGAACAAAGGAGAGGTGTTTTCAATCCTCGAGTCTTTCGGCTATCGGTTACTCGAAAAGCCCGAAGCGCACGACTATTTGTTCGCGCATAAGTCCGTAGAAGTTTAAGAATCGGGACAGAACAGATAGTCTGTGCTTATCTCAGAGCCCGTCCATAGCTCAAATTGCTTTTGATTCCAATATTTTATTGAATAGCCATGCTTTTTCATCCGGTCAAAAAGCAAGCGAGCCGGGGATTCTTTATGAGCCGGGTTCTCGTTAATTTCCACGAGCCATGTCGGACGATGATTTGTTAAAAGCTTTTCCGCTCCTTGCAGCAACGCCCATTCGTGGCCTTCGACATCCACTTTCACAAAATCCACGCGCTCCAGACCTGCTTCGTCCACGACTTCATCCAACGTGCGGACTTCGATGCGAACTCGCCGTCCAACGCCGGGAGCGGAAGCGTCGGCCACAATCCGGGATTCGTAAAAATTCTCCGTGCCTGAGGCGTCCGTTGGAATTTCCATTTCAAACGACCCGGGGGCAGACGACAGGCCGACGGGATACGTAGTAACGTTTTTTAGTCCGAGCCGGGCGACGGTACGGGACAACAGATCGTAGGTGTCAGGAACCGGCTCAAAAGACAAGACGCGGCCTTCCGGTCCGACATAATCGGAAAAACGGGCGGTTAGGTATCCGATGTTGGCGCCGGCATCTATGACTGTCCCCCCACGCGGAATACACGTGCGAATGGCGTCCGCATACGGCCAATCCGCGTCCGTAAAACGCGCGGCCACGCGTGGCGCATGCCAGCGGCGCAACTGCCGCACCCATGCGCGCGGGAGCAACGGGAGAATTTTTTTTAGCATTATGTTCATGGTGGAGGAATTGTAAGTAAGAAGTGGAAAGTAAGAAGTAAAAAGTAAGAAGTAGGAAGTTGGAAGTGGGAAGTTATAGATTAATCAAGTGAAACAGTATAAAGGAAGATGGTTAAATGCATGTGTTTTAGACTTGAAAAAATGAATTTGTCACGATGCTAAAGTGACTTCTGACTTCTGACTTCTGACTTCTGACTTCTGACTTCTGACTTCTGACTTCTGACTTCTGACTTCTGACTTCTGACTTCTGACTTCTGACTTCTNACTTCTGACTTCTAACTTCTGACTTCTAACTTCTAACTTCTGACTTCTAACTTCTGACTTCTAACTTCTGACTTCTGACTCCCTAAACGGTCTTTAGCGGTTTGAGCCAAACCGCCCTACCTTATAGTCTTTAGCGATAAAACTAAACCGCTTCCACAAACATACCATCCACTTCCATAAATACGGATTGCTGGATCATTTCAATACTGATCACGACGTTGGTTTTTTGTGCGATGCGTTCGACAATGCCTTCGAGTCCTTTAAACGGCCCCCCGGTCACGCGGACACGCTTTCCTTTTTCCAAATACGGCATAACTTCCACTGCGTCCCCGACAGAAAGCGCATGGACAAGTTGCCGTAGTTGATGCACCAATGCGGCTTGATTCACCACGGTCAAAAGATTAGCTGTATATTGATTTTGTTTCACGGTTTGTTTTTGTTGCGGGTTACATAAACAAAAAACATAGCCCGGGAAAAGCGGTTTCATAAACACGCGCACCCGTCCTTCGTATTGGTGCGCTGACCGTTTCAACGGCACATACACCGGTATGGATTCCGCCTGACAAAACAGTTCTAGTTTTTTTTCGCACCGGGGCCGCACATGCGCCACAACCCAGGCCTGAGGTTCAACGGGATCATAAATGATATCCGCGCCCGTTTGTTCCGAGGCATGGCTCATGCGGTCTTGCTTTGTTTTTTACTTTCGTCGTGGTTTTCAGCGCTTAACACCGTCAATGCCGGCGCCGTCGCTATTTCTTCCGCCTCGATGTTCTCCTCTTCGCTATGCCGCAAGCCGACGAGGATGGTTTTGAATGTACGGAGCAAGACAACAATATCCAACGCAAGGCTCATGTGTTTGATGTAATAAAGGTCAAATTGCAGCTTACGACGGGACGCGTGTACGCTGGACGCATACGGGAAGCAAACTTGCGCCCAACCGGTTATGCCGGGCGGTACCAATAAACGTTCTTTGTAGAAAGGAATGGACTTGGCGAGTTCCTCCACAAATTCAGGGCGCTCGGGCCGTGGACCGACCAAACTCATTTCACCGCGCAGCACATTGATTAATTGCGGAATTTCGTCTATGCGGGACTTACGGAGGAAACGTCCCACGCGCGTGATGCGGGCGTCGTTGCGTGAAGACCACACGGCGCCTGATTGTGTTTCCGCGTCCGTGCGCATCGTGCGGAATTTCGTAACCGTATAAGGCTGGCTATCTAATCCCAGACGCCGCTGCCGGTATAAAACCGGCCCCGGGGAATCGAGTTTGACGAGAATCGCGGTGATTAAGCACACAGGCATTGACAAGACCAACCCTACAACCGCTACGACCACGTCCATGATTCGTTTGAGCTTGCGTATATGAATACGCGAGCTATTCATGGCTGCGTGCATCAGCCATTCGTCGTCAATGTGATCCAGCGGAATTTCCTGGGCAATCCGTTCGTAGAATGAAGCGTAATCAAGTAATTCGATCCCGGCGTACCGGAGCGGGCGCAGGATTTTCAGCAACGCATGTTCTTTCGCAAGCGACGCGGCAATGATCAACGTTTCAGCCCGGTAATGTCGCACGTAACTTTTCAGGTTATCCACATGCCCCACAATAGGCACGCCGTCAATCAAGTCTCCGATTTTGCCTTTGCTATACGTGACAATGCCATAGATTTTATATCCGGTATCGGGCAAGGATTGTAGCAGGCGTATGGCTTGCGTAACATCGCGTCCTTCGCCCACGATCAGCGCGTGCCGGGAAAAAATACCATACCCGGCAATCATGCGATACAAAGTGCGGGAACTCCACGCGCCCGCCATGGTCAACAGGGCGCCGAGAAAAAGCACGCCACGGCCAATCAGCAATTCAAAACGCGCGTAGAAAACAATGATGATTAAAACCAACCCGATCAAGACCGAGGCCACACACGGGAAAATGAGATTTTTTTGCTGGGTCAATGTTTTGCGTTCATACAAACCGCCGATATAGAAAACAAGGAGAAATATCGCAGCAGAAGTCCACAAAGCCCCTTCGTTGGCATGCAGATAAACAAGACCTTGCTGCGGCCCCAAACGGAGTATGGCGGCTAACGCCATGGCTACGAAAATGACAAGCAGATCCCCGAGAAACAGAAATATTCCTCGCGCGGTTAATCCTATGGAGCGCTCAAAAAACATGTCTTAGTTTCCATGTATACGACCGATTGATCAGGACCGTTTCTGGTCCTCGTACCGGTAGTCATAGTCATAATACCCATAATAGGTGGAATAGTAGTAATATCCCACGCGACCGAACTCGAGATTATTCAAAACGCAGCCCAGCATACGGGCGCCACGTTCGCGCAATACATTCACCGCAAGCTGGGATAATTTGCGGGACGTCTGGCCTGCCCACACCACAAATATGACGCCATCAAGTTGGGAAGCCAGAATACCGGACTCGGACACCGCCATCACCGGCGGGCAATCGAAAAAGACCTGGTCATACGTGCGACGCGCATAATCCAGAAAAGCATGTAATTCCGGGCGCAACGAAAGTTCGGCGGGATTGGGCGGGAACGGGCCAGTGGCAATTAGATCAAGATTTGGAATACCCGTTCGCTGAATTACCGCTTCAGGTTTCGCTTGCCCCACCAATAGATCAGCCAAACCACGACCGCCTTCCAGACCGAAAAACTTATGCAATTCGCCACGGCGCATGTCGGCATCCACCAGCAACACACGCTGTCCGGCCTGCGCCATGCTGACCGCGATATTCAAACATGTGGTTGTTTTCCCTTCTTTCGGCACCGCCGAGGTAACGACCACACAACGGGTCTCGTCCCGATGCCCGCTAAATAAAAAGGCGGACCGCACATTACGATACGCTTCGGAAAGTCCGCTTTTCTGGTCGAAATTCGATAAAAGGTGGGATCGCAAATCATCAGGGTCCCAGTTAGCGGCAGGGATCACGCCGAAGAAATTAAGTTTCAGGTGATTGGTTACTTCCTCCGGGTAACGGAGCGAGTCATCAATAAACTCAAGCAGGAACACCAGCCCCAGTCCCACGCCTATGCCAATCAGCGCCGCAAGGAACAAACTACGCACNTGACGGGGAGAGGACGGCGCGCCGGGCGGAGTGGCCCGTTGAATAATTTGCACGGTTTGCGANTCAATGCCAATGGTGATATCCACTTCTTTCANACGGTTNAAGACGGTGTTGTACAAGCTTTGCAATCGTGNAGCGGTGCGTTGCAANGCCGTGTATTCCTTGGCTTTGCGATCTACTTCNATCGCTTCATCCTCCCACAGNAATTCGGCGCGCCGCGCAGCCTGGTATTGAATATCCAGCGATTCGAGTTTGGCGTAGAAATCACGCATGGCAAATTGCAGTTCCACTTCCAACTCACGATCTACTTCCGCCATGCGATCCAGCGCTTCGCGCACACGCGGATGTGCGTCGCGATAGCGTTTACGCATTTCCGTTAACTCGGATTCCAAGCGCGCTTTTTCCCGGCTTAAATCCGTCCAGGAAGGCCGTGTGATGATGCCCATTTCGATCATGGCCTCCGGGCCACGGCCTAAAATAATTTCATTATTACCAGACTGCTGTGCCGCGCCGTCGTCGCCTCCCATCGCGGCAAGAGATGGTCGCGAGGACGAAAACATAGGCGACGCAGGCAGCGCCAAAGTTTGCAACACAACTTCGTCCGAAGCTTCCGCAAGCAAAGGTTGCTGGGATTCCAGCAACATTTTTTCCGTGCGCAGCGCGGCCGCGCGCGAAGATAATTCCGCCAGATTTTCCGCGGCAATGTTGCCGCGCTCGGAAATAGCGACAATGCGGTTTTCGCGTTCGAACGCCGCAATGCGCGCTTCCGCGCGCTGCAATTCGTCGCGGATACGGTTGGCCTGCTGAGTTAAGCTGATTACCGTCGCTTGAGACGTATTCATCCGTTCCTCGGCCTTAAAATCCAGATACGCATCAGCGATTGCATTGGCATATTCGGCCGCGAACACAGGGTCATAAGCAGTGATGGTCACGGTAAGAATGGACGTGCGCCACAATACATTAATATTCACACCGACCAGCAAGTCGCGTATATCGGTAGCCGGACGGCCCAGACGTTCGCGTGCACGGTTCATTACCGAAGCGCTGTTCATTAAACGTATTTGCGTCTGTACGGCATCGGCGCCGCTAACATACTGCACATCGCGTTCCTGCACAGGTAACGTGATGCCTTCGGTTAATAACAAATTCGCGGTGGCACGGTACACCGGCACTTCACGCACGAGCATGACCACCATCACGCCCAGCGCAATCACAAAACTCAATGCAACCAGCCAGATGCGTTTTACCACAATGTGGAAATACTGTTTGATATCC
>JGI12277J12856_1000356_pt1 | contig 11216 bp, 7 predicted proteins | sample HotLakmasection5_FD_12856 | JGI IMG/M metagenome (IMG submission 12856) | reverse complement strand
TCTTCTGACTCTTTAAGCTGGCTTTCCGCCTTTTTTTGCTCAGTAATGTCATTGGCAATGACCAGCCGGTGAATTTTATCCTCATATAAGATTTCAGACCCGGATAATTCAACAATCAGCTCTTCTCCATCTTTGGTAACCTGGATCCACGGATCAAATCCTGTGCTTTTCCTCTGAATACTCCGCTTGATCTCTACCTTAACTTGCTCCAGGTCTTTTTCCCGATGCAGTTCATAAAGCTTCAGCTTTTTAAACTCCTCTTTACTGTATCCGTATTTAAGAATGGCTGCCTTATTAACGCTGACGATGAAGAGCGATTCAGGGTCATATATCCACATCGGAAGCGGGCTGTTTTCGAATAACAACCGGTACTGTTCTTCAGATTTCTCCAGTTCTCTTTTTGCTACCTCATCAGCCGTGATATCTGAAATGGTTCCCACCAGATGAAGCGAACCGTCATCCCCTCTGATAAAGTATCCCTTATCCGATACAATTCGGTAATCCCCCGTTCCGTCTTTGATACGATAATTACCGGCCCAGAATTCATCTCCCGAATCCAGGGCTTCTCTCACACTTTGTGTAATAAACTCCTTGTCTTGCGGATGCAGCAACGACTCCCACCATATAATGTGATTTTTAATCTCATCCTTGTCAAAACCGAATCTTAGAACCCAGCCTTCACTCCACCACACTTCATCATTCTCAAAATTGTGGTCGTAAAGTACATCATTCGATGATTTGGCAATTAGTTCAAACCTGTTTCGCTCGGCCTTCAACATCTCCTGATATTCCTGAACCGGAGTCACATCAACCATTGCCCCAATAATACGCTGAAGTTCACCCTGCTCATCCCTGAATAGTACTGCTGAATCTTTAACCGTCCGGATTCGGCCGTCTGCAGCATAAAACCGATAATCTGCTTCCCACTCTGTGCTATTGTTATTAATTGCTCGTCTTAAACTTTCAGATATTTCCTCTCGATCCTCTTCATGTATATGACTTTTCCAAAAGTTGTCTGAATTTTCAAATTCATCTCTGCTATAGCCTAAAACCGTTTCAAGGCCTTCCCCCCACCACGCTTCACCCGTTAATGCATTCCAGTCCCAAACAACATCTGATACTTTATTTGCCGCAACCTCAAACCTTTTCCTCTCTGCGGCGAGCTGATCCTGAATATTTTTCAACTCTGAAATATCCTGAATGGTTGTCACACGATAAGGTTCCGACACCCCTTTATCCCGAACAAGAGACATATTAATCAAACCTTCAAACTGAGAACCATCTTTTCGCAGTAATTGGGTCTCAAATGAAATGGACCCGCTTTTATTAAGTTCTTGCAAATAGTTCTGAAAACTTTTCTCTTCAGTATCCCGGTACAATTGCTGAACGGAAGCCCCCACCAGTTCGGCCTCACTGTACCCGAAAAGTTGCGTGCATGCGCGGTTTACACGTTTAATCACATTCGTTTCATTTCCGCATACAGCCAGTGCCGTGTTTGATTTTCTAAAAACATTAGCCAGCAACAGGTTCTCTTTCTCATATTCAACCCGTTCAGTAATATCAATATGCGTACCCACCAAACGAGTTGGGTTCCCTTCTTCGTCCCAGTCAACCGTACGCCCCCTATCGAGAATCCAAACCCAGTGCCCGTCCTTATGTCGCATTCTGATTTCGCATTCATAGGATGGAGCATTCCCGCTAAAATAATCCTCAACGGCATCTTCAAACACCTGGTGATCATCCGGGTGTAACAGATCGTTCCATGTCTCTATACTGACCGGTTCAAGCTCTTCAAGAGTATACCCAACCAAGTTAGCCCATATTTCATCAAACTTTGTAACTCCGGTTTGAGGGTGCCACTCCCACAGACCAATACCGGCACTGGTTGTTGTTAACTGTAAGCGCTCTTCATTCTTTCGGAGCTGTTCCTCCATTTTTTTCCGTTCTGTAATATCAAATCCGATTCCGATCGACTTATTTTCACTGACTGTTACATTGATCCAGGTTGTGGAGATGATTTCACCATCGCTTGTTACCAGGTCGAAATCCACCCAGCTTCCATCCGACTTTGCGATCTGTTGCTTCGCCGTTTCATAATCCTTCTTTTGTGTGATAAGCCGAAGGATACTTTCCCCTGAAACATTTTCCTGAGAATAGCCAAACCGCTCTGCAAAAAATTTGTTGACCCTGCCGATTTCTGCATTTCTATCGTGCAGATTGATGAATACCGGCATATTGTCAAAGATCACCTCAAGCTCTTCCCGCTCTTTTTTTATTTGATCTTCCAGCTCTTTTTGATCGGTGATGTCATAACCGATACCTACAAAGGTATTATCGCTCAAAGGTATATTGGTCCACATCTGCCATCGAATCTCTCCCTCCTTGGTCGTCACCCTGTACTCTTTCCACCCTTTGTCCATTTTTATAATATCCTCAACAACCTCTTCACGATAGTCCGGATCGGGATAACAAAGCTTTAACAGAGAGTACTCTTCGATATCCTCCTCTGTCCAGCCAAGCACATCCCTGTGATATTTGTTGATAGAAATTAAATTTTGCTGGTCATCATACATATTGATGAGTACAGGAATCCGTTCAAATAGTTTTTCGAGCCTCTCTTTTTCAATATTCAGCTCTTTTTCAAGCTCTTTGTTTTTTGTGATGTCGATTGTAACACCGCTTACTGTCTCAGTTACTCCATTTTTACGAAATGGTTCGCCGCGCGTCCATAGCCACTTTTCTTCTCCATCCGGAAGAACAATTCTATACTGAACATTGAATTCATTGCCGCCATCAAGCAGTTTAACCACCTCTTTTTTAAAATATTCCAAATCAGCAGGGTGGAGTCTTTCATAGACATCCTCAAGCCTGAATCCATGCTCTTTATTATACCCAAATATCCGATGGTGATTTTTTGAGGTTACATATTCATCCTTATCCACAAAGTATTCCCAGGTGGCCATTTTGGCTGAATCGAGTGCCAAATTAAGGCTTTTTTCTTTTTGCCGAAGTTTCTCTTCATTATGCGTTACAAACTTTTCATAGCTTTTCATCATAAAAAAGAGGCCAATAGCAGTCAGTGTAATATAAAAAAGGCCTTTTGCAGTCTGAAATGAGGTGAGTAACAACGGATCATCTACCAACCACTCAATAAGCGTATCAGTTGAAGTAATCCAAATAACCGCGAATGCAAAATAGATAAGCGTTATTCGAAGCGGTGTAAATTTCATATAAATAACCGGGTTCTGTTTTGAGAACTTTAGCAAATAGTAGTGTACCAATCAAGCAATATACAGATCGATAGCGATGTTATTATCAAAAGATCGTCCCTGAATATAAATCCCATTCGCTGATAATTCTCTGCCTCAACATGGCAATAACTATATGCTTTTCAAAGCCCTCTACCAGTTCCCTTTTCTGACGGGATAACTGCCCAGCACTTTTATAAACTGGGTCTGCCTTTTCAGTTTTTTCAGTGCATTTGCAAGCTTCGGATCTTCACGGTTACCTGAAAGATCCAGGTAAAAAAGGGATTGCCAAGGGTGACCCAGCCTTGGTCTTGATTCCAGTTTCGTCATATTAATTCCTGAATCCCCCAGGATGTTCAAACATTTCAGCAAAGCTCCCTTTTCATCAACTGTTGCAAAAATCAGTGATGTCTTACAATCCAGCTGGGGGTCGCACGATATAGGATCACCTGATACCACCACAAAACGGGTAAAGTTCTCTTTCTGATTGGCAAGATCACGCTGAATAATCTTCAGGCCATAAATCTCTGCGGCGAATGCCCCGGCGATAGCCGCTTGGGACAGATCTGCATCATCCCGAACTTTTCTGGCCGCCATGGCCGTATCAAAATAGGATTCAACGTGGCATCGGTCCAGGCCGGCAAGAAATTTATTGCACTGTGCAATCGCCTGAGGGTGTGACAAAATCCGCCGAATATTGGATAGATCTACCTGTTCAGGAGCCATCAGACAGTGATTTACCTGAAGCACTTCTTCTCCAATAATGTAGAGATCTTTTTCAGCAAGAAGATCGTATGTATCGTTAATTGATCCTGCCGTGGTGTTTTCGATGGGTAAAAAAGCAACATCGACATCTCCCTGTTCCACAGCTTCAGCCGCTTCATCAAATCTTTTATAGCCGATACACTCAACTGTTGCATATCGCGGTTCGAAATGGCGCATTGCCGCCTGATGACTATAGGCACCGTCCGTACCCTGATAGGCAACCTTGATCATCTTTTCACTGGTCTTCTTGTTCTGATAATCTACAAGTGCATGCGTCTGGTACCTGACGGAATACTGAATAATTTCACGATACATCTGTTCCAGGAAATAGGGATCAACTCCCTCTTTAGCAGCGATTCTTTTCAACTTTTCAATCAGCTTCTCCTCCCTTTCGGGATCTCTTACCTGAATGGATGAATTCAGCTTATCGGCCAGCACTTTCTTTACAATCCGCTGCCGTTCGCCCAGTGATTTGACAATCTTTTCGTCAATCCGGTCAATCTCCTTCCGAACATCATCAATCGATTTATCTGCCATCTGCTAACGAATCCTCAGTTTCAGCTCTTCAATTCGGTTCAAGATTTTATCTCTGTTCATCTTTCGAAATTTTTCAGGGAGCAGAGATTTTGAGGTACACTCAATAACGGCCACCAATGTTTGAAGTTCCACCTCTTCAGGATACGTTGGAGGAATAAAATCCTCGAACACTTCATCCAGCAGTTCCGGTGAAACTTTCTCGGAGTTTTCCGAAGCCGCCCGGAATTTTGCCCTGGTCAGAGCTGCTTCCATATCGGCCCCGGAGTACACGGCTTGATCTTTTTTAATCGCTTTGGGAATATATTCTTCTTCCAGCTGAAGACCCGTTTTTCTTTTCATAACATCAAAAAGCTCCGTTCTTTCCTCCTCAGTTTCAGGTGGAAAGAGCGAAATATGTTCCTCGGCCCGGCCCTGCCGCTTCAGGTCAATCGGCATAAGATCCGGACGGGCCGTCATCAAGAACCAAATAATTCTGCCCCGATTGGTTGTATCACTCATGGCGGTTGCAATCTGTGAAAACACCCTGCTCGAAACTCCGCTGTCTCCCGACGCCGAACGGTCGCCAAGATATGCGTCAGCTTCATCGATCATCACGGCCACAGGAGACATAGCTTTTAAAAGCGAGAGAATTTTCTCCAGGTTTCCTTCCGTAACTCCCTGCCACTGGCTTCTGAAGTTTTTGAGTTTCACCATGGGTATTCCAACTTCCCCGGCAAACGAAGTAACCAGAAATGTTTTGCCTGTTCCAACAGGGCCGCAAACCAAGTATCCCATCGGCAGCACATCCCGGCGGCCATTTTTAAGTGCCTGAACAGCAGACCTCAGATGTTTCTTCACGTGTGTGTGTCCGGCAACGGCATCCAGTGAACTGTTAGATGGAATAAATTCAATAAGGCCGTAGGCCTCTTGTTCGATCAGTTCCTTCTTAATCTCTGTGAGTGAAGAGTAAGTGATCGGCTCATCATTCTCCACTGCATTGGAGAGAATTGCTTTAAGTTTCAAATAGCCCAGCCCGGCTGTCATTTGGGCTACAACCTGAACCGGAACCTGTAAAAATTCTTTTAAACTGTGCTCCTTATCAAAATGCTTAAGATATGACAGGCGGCCTTTTTCGTCCGGAAGTGTAATCTTTACGCTTGAAGTGTAAGGATTCTGAACCAATGACCGGTTCAGGTCGGAGAGATTTTCTGTGAGCAGAGTGGTTGTAAAGTCAGAAGCAAGAAAAAGCGGATCGTGCGCCCATTTAAGCAGGTAAACAAGCGCATTACGGTCTTCCGTACCTGTGCTGCCGGCTTCGTTGGCCGGTGTTATTGTTTCGGCATAATCCACAATCAGGGCAATACTCTTCTTTTGCTCCAGCCGGATTCTGAAATACTGCTCCAATACCGAAAATGCACCGACCGGATCTTTGGGGAGTTTTTTGGAATACTCTGTGCCGGTCAGTGTATCACGGCCGGAAAGTGCACGGTTAAAATCTTTTTGAGTTTCCTGATCCCTGAAATAGATACCGGAGGAACGGTCATAAAAAATGACAATATCCCTTGCCCCGAAAAAATCCTCTGAAAGAAAGGATTTCAACCTCATGAATCGTTTTTTCTTCTCATTTCCGACCGAAACCAGATCGTGAACATTCCCGTGAAGGATAAACTGATTCAGTGTACGGCTTAAATATTTTTTTGCCAGAAATTGAGCCCAGCTTGGGTATTGAGGTAACATAATCGTCAGGTTTGTTCAATGCCGGTATTGGCAAGAATTCTATTCGGAAGTGCGTAAAATAAGTTTCACCGTTTCAATACGGCTTGGTGTTGCTTTGCTGATTATAAATGTATTGCCTTGTATATGAATCTCTTCATTCACTTTTGGAATCCGACCGATATGGTCAATAATGTACCCGGCAACTGTTTCAAAATCATCTTCTGAATCCTGAAGTTTAATTTCCGGATAGACTTCCTCGAGCTCATCCAGCTCTACATTCCCTGAGATCACATAGGTATTATCAGCGATTTTCTTAATCACTTCATCTGTTTTATCATACTCATCCTGAATATCACCCACCACCTCTTCGATCAGATCCTCGATGGTGACCATTCCTGCGGTACCGCCATATTCATCTATCACAATGGCAACAGATACATTGGCTTGCCGAAACTCCTGAAGCAGGTCTTTCGATTTTTTACTGGATGGAATTAGTTTTACCGGTCGCAAAATATCGCTGATGGATTCCGGACTGCTGAACAGATCGTAAGCAAAAACAACCCCGATTACGTCATCAATAGTATCCTGATAAACCGGAATTTTTGAATAACCCGAAGTAATAAATAAGTTCTTCAGATCCTCCAGCGGTGCAGTCTTATCAATAGCTACGATTTCCGTTCGCGGCACCATCGTATCTCGAACCCTCTTATTGGAGAGTTCCAAAACGTTGTGCAGAATTTCTGAGTCATCCTTATCATTTTCATCACTCCCCCCGCTGTCGCGAAGTACTTTAAAGATCATCTCCACATCCTGCCGGCGAAATACTTTATCGCTTCGCTCATTCCCAAACCTGAGCCATTTAACCAATAAACTTGAGCTCGAATTTGATATAACAATTAGCGGACGCAAAAGATAGTTAAGGATGCGCAGAGGGGTGGCCACAACCTTGACCATTAAATCAGCCTGAATGCGGAATATTGCTTTAAATAATATTTCACTGATTAAGAGGATTATTATCGAAGCAATCATAGTTAAAATAAAAAGCAGCACTCCAACCGAAGGTTCATCACCAAAAGATGCTGAATAGATTCGGATCACAGGTTCAACCAGAAATATGGCCATCAATGTGGCATAAAGCACATTTACGATGTTATTTCCAACCAATGTTGTGGTTAAAAAGATTTCAGGCTTTTCATTGAATAATGCCAGAGATCTTCCGGTAAGGGTGTTCTTTCGCGACTCGATCTCAAGTTTAAGCCTGTTGGCAGATACAAACGCCATTTCAGACCCGGAAAAAAATCCGCTAAACAGAACTGTAATAGTAATGATGATAAATTCAGGCATTCTCTAAGATAGCTTAACGGCCCTGAAAATTTGGTTTTCTTTTTTCCAGAAATGCAGTGGTGCCCTCTTTGAAATCGTCCGTTTCGCAAAGTTCACCAAACTGTTTTGCTTCCTCTGAAAAACCTTTCAAACGGTAGCCGGAATTTACAGCTTTAATCGCTTTCGCAAGTGCAACCGGTCCGTTTTTTAACATTTTACCGGCTAACTCTTTCGCCTTATCAATACCTTTACCCGACTCCGCGATGTGTCCGACCAAGCCGGTTGCCAGTGCATCTTCAGCTTTCATCTGGCCGCCTGTTAAAATCATTTCCATCGCTTTGGATTTGCCAACCAGCTGCGGAAGTCGTTGTGTACCACCGTATCCGGGAATGAGTCCCAGTCCCACTTCCGGAAGCCCAAAAACTGCGTTCTCTTCAGCAATACGGATGTGGCATGCCATAGCCAGTTCTGAACCGCCCCCAAGAGCGTAGCCGTTTACAACAGCAATCACCGGTTTTGAACAGTTTTCAAACATGAAGAACACTTTTTGTCCTCTTTCGGACTGCTTTTCACCCTGCCTTCTATTCAGCGTGTTGAGCTCCTTGATATCTGCGCCGGCAACAAAAGCCTTCTCTCCGGATCCGGTTAGAATCACGGCACGAACATCATCACTTTTTTCAATGCTTTTTATCGCATCCTCGAGTTCTTCAAGAACTTTGTTGTTCAGAGCATTCAGCTTGTCCGGACGATTGATCGTCAGAACTGCAATACCATTTTCATCGGTTTCGAGCAGCAGCGTTTCGAATGTCAATTCTTTCATGTTTTGGTTTTTACTTTTTGTTCTGTCTCTTTTTGAAGGGCTTCCGCCTCTTTTCTCAGTTCGGCAAGCTCCAGTTCGTGGTCAATATTTTCAAATCCGGGCAGAAGATCATGATCCAACTCCTCGATAATCTGCGTGGTCTCCTCCATCTCTGTAACCAGGTGATCGAGCTGCAAACCAACATCCTCCGCATTCGGCATTGTCATAGACTGCTCGTAAATATAGCGAATTGCGTCTTCAATCGTTTCGAGATGTGTTTCGCAGATTAAAAATTTCTCCTTGGCCGCATCAAATTTCTTCAGGCGTTTCCTTAGAATTTCAAGGCGTCGCTCCCGGGTTTTCTTCAGTTTTTCAGAGTCTATATCATTCAGCTCGGTCTCCTGCTCTGACACCTTATTGCGAATCTCTTCCTCAGCCTCAGAGTTCATATAGATCTGAAAACGCCGGTTCATCTCCAACAGAGTCAGATAGGTTGAAAGCAGGTCTTCCATCTTGTTCTGAATATGATCCAGCATTCCCTGCGAACTGTACGGCAGCGTCTCAAAGTTTTTGCGCACATCATTTGTGATGTGCTTCAACACTAGAAACCGTTTTTGTGAACGCGGATCCAGCCCGTGAAACAACGTCTTATCGCCATTTATTTCATTCCGTTCTTTCTTCTTTTTAAGCGTGACGCTTTTGCGGTATGATGTCAGATTGGGAACTACACCCAGATAAAAAAGCTCTGCCCCGATGGTAAAGGTTAACACCGTGCTGGAAATAAAACCTATATCATTAAATACAAACGCTGATATGGTTCCGGCGAGCAGGCACACCAGATTAACCGGGTGCAGAAAAGCCTCTTTTGTAAAATTGATATGTTCTTCGGTATCCTTACTCATCCTTGTCATCTTTTTCACCGGCCGGACTTTCATCCGATTCCGGTTTCCTGCCAACTGTTTTATCTACATGGAGGCCATTTGCCTGTTCTTCAATTTCGCTGTAGAGCAGGCCCATCTCCAGCTTGATCTGCTTGAGAGTATCCTTTGCCTTCTCTTTTTTCATCTGCTCATCCAGCTCCGCTTCATCCGGTTTAGAATCCATCAGGTGATCCATCGCCACATCCAGCCTGGCCTCCAGACCGGCCATTTTATTGCGAACTTTACCCAGAAACTGATCCACAGATGCAAGAAGTTCGTCGGCGTTCATCTGCTGAAGCGCTTCATTTACGTTCTTCACATAACCCGATCTGCGAAGTTTCTCTTTCGCTTCCCGAATTTTTCGATAGTGCTCTTTGTACTCCTCTTTGAGCTTCTCCCGTTCACGTTCACTGTCTGATGTGGCCGACATACTTACTCACCTCACCTAAGAGTTACGATTTCGTGCGGTCTCGCCCCACGGTTTTTCCGGAATCGGTACTTTCCTTTTCAGCTTTCTCTACATCAATCTTCTTCTCCTCCTCTTTCGGAGCTTTACCCATCTCCTGCTTAAACTGGTTGACCAGTTCCTGGGCTCGAAGTTTCTCAGCATTTGCCTCTATTTCCATCGTTTCTGTATCCACACTTTCGAGTGCAATTTCCATTCTTGCTTCATTTCTGGCCGTGTTTTCATTCAGACGATTCAACATTTCGTTGTGTGTCTGATCCAACCCGCCGGTTTCAAAAGACTCCAACGCATCGGCAACCCTGCCCTGCCATTCGGCTCGTTCGCTGGCCCGCAGTGCTTCTCTTGCCTCTTTAATCTTGCGATCCTTCTCGCGCATAAACGCCTTTTTCACTTTCAGAGCTTTTTCATACGCCTGCTCTGCAAATTTGAGCTGCTCTTGGGAGTGCTCCAGATTTTCCCGTGCTTTCTCAAGCTGGAGTGCATAACCTTCAGCAAGGTCATCACGGTCTGCATTAATAGCTGATTTTATTTTAGACGTCACTTCATTGATCTGCTTCTGATAGCGGTCCACCTCTTTGCGGAGCATAACAGCATTCGCTTTAACAGTGGCGATATTTTCATTCATCTGCGGAATCTGATCATTCAGTTCTCTGATGTTTTGTTCCAGAATCAATTTTGGATCTTCCATTGAACTGACAAATCCGCCAAACATAGACTTGATTGCTCTAATAAATCGTTGAAACATAGTATTGGGTTTTGTGTTAAGCCGGAATCACTGGTTAATGTAAATGTACTCTTTTTTCCGGGTTGAACAACGGTTTATCCATCATAATCATGAATTCCATCCTTATCAACCCGATGCGTGATACTGCGAAGAGGTTTAGGCTCGATGTCTCTAATTGTTACCGCGTCAAGCATTCCTTTTTTAGCAGTATCTAACATTTCTTCCTTGTTCGTATGAAGAGTGGCAATTGTTTCACCCTTTTCAATTTTATCACCAATTTTTTTATTCAGAAGGAAACCCGCCTGCGGGTCTACTTCATCCTCTTTTGCTTTGCGTCCGGCGCCCAGTTCCACAGAGACCATTCCCATCGCAAAGGCGTCCATTTCTGTAATATACCCGTCTCGGTCTGAAGTCACTTCTACTACAGTATTTGCTTCCGGATAGGTTGACGGATCTTTTATTACACTTGTATCTCCACCCTGTTCTTCTACAATATCAATCCATTTTTGTAATGCTGTTCCATCCTCAATCGCCTGTCTGCTCATCCCGATACCCTGTTCAACAGATTCTGCTTTCTTGCCAAGATAGATCATCGTCCCAGCCAGCAGATGTGTAATCTCCATCACATCCTCAGGTCCCTCGTTGTTCAGGCAGTCGATCGACTCTTTCACCTCCAGCCAGTTCCCAACCGCATTTCCAAGAGGTTGTTCCATATTCGTCAAATAGGCAATCGTCTGTT
>JGI12277J12856_1000342_pt1 | contig 11455 bp, 9 predicted proteins | sample HotLakmasection5_FD_12856 | JGI IMG/M metagenome (IMG submission 12856) | reverse complement strand
GCGTGGAAATTGTAACAAGTTTTGGGGATGACATTCAACGCCCTCCACGTTCGCGTCCCGGCGTATGGCCTGCCCGCGCTACGTTGTCCCGCGTGGCGATCGGGCGTGCGGGATTGTATGTGCGCGGGTGGCGTGCGGCTGATCGTATGAAGCCGATTGGGATGCAAGGACGTAAACGTCTTCAAGACATATTTACGGATGCCAAAGTGCCGCGTTCAGAGCGCGCTCATATTCCCGTCATCGTGTGCCGTAACGAGATTGTGTGGGTGCCGGGATTCCGTATTGCAGACAGTATGCAGGCACGCGCAGGGGAAGGTCCTCACGTACAGATTCTGGTGCGCCTCACGCATGCCTAATACAACCGCTTCACGCGTTGACATAAACACGGCGGCTGTGTAACGTGAGCATAGTAAATCACGAAAAGAAATGTAGCTACGTGCTAACTATTCAGGAGATCATCGCTTGACCGCTAACGACGAATACATCGTTGAAATTCTTGAAAGTGTGGGCTTGATTGATCATAAGCAAGCCGAGCAGGCCTTAAAGCTTGCAGGCGATGAAGATAAGCCGGTTATTGATATTCTCGTGCGCGAAGATATTGCAACGCGCATGGAAGTTCTCAAATCCCTTGCCAATCAATTCGGCATGGAAGTCATTACATTGACGGGCCAAGATATTGAACAAGAAGTTATTGATGCTGTTCCTTCCGACGTGGCCCGTCGTTACAAAATCGTGCCGGTTTATCGTGTAGACAACACATTGACCGTGGCAGTAAGCGATCCGCTGGATGTTGAAACTCTCGACTCGCTGCGCTATATCCTGAAATGCAATGTGGAAGGGGCGGTGGCGACTCCGCAGGAAATCGAAGTCGCTTTGCAGCAGTATTATCCCCGGTCCGCGGAAGGATCCATGGAATCCATGCTGGAGGAGATTACCGAAGGCACAGTGGCTGTGCCGACCACCGCCATGCAGGAATTGATCGGCGATGATGTCGAAGTATCCGAGTCGGATGCGCCGATTATTAAATTGGTAAGTCTTATTATTTTACAAGCTTTCCGTGACCGGGCTTCGGATATTCATTTGGAGCCTATGGCTAAAAAATTCCGCATCCGCTATAGAGTGGACGGGGTGCTTCAAGAACGGGAAAGCCCGCCCAAACGTCTTCAGCCCGCCATTATCAGTCGCATCAAAATTATGGCGAATATGAGTATCGCCGAAAAACGTATCCCGCAGGATGGCCGCATTCAAATTAACGTCATGGGGCGCGATCTTGACTTGCGTGTATCTTCCATTCCGTCCAATCACGGCGAAAGCATTGTTATGCGTTTGCTGGATAAAGAAGGACTGAAAATGGGGTTGCCGCAATTAGGCTTTTTATCGGATGACCAGCAAACATTTGAGCAATTGATTGGCTTGTCCGACGGCATTATCCTGGTCACGGGTCCGACGGGATCGGGTAAAACAACCACGCTGTATGCATGCTTAAATCAGATTAATCGTCCCGACCGCAAAATCATCACAGTGGAAGACCCGGTCGAATACCAAATGAGCGGCATTAACCAAGTGCACGTGCGCGCCGATATCGGGTTGACCTTCGGGGCGGCGTTGCGTTCGATTCTTCGCCAAGCGCCTAACATTATCATGATCGGTGAAATTCGCGACTTGGAGACCGCGGAAATTGCGGTCAACGCGTCCCTGACCGGTCACTTGGTTTTTAGCACGTTGCACACCAACGACGCCCCAAGCGCCATCACCCGTATGATGGATATCGGGGTTAAACCTTTTTTGGTTGCCTCCTCCACGCGAGGCATTATGGCCCAGCGTCTTGTGCGTCGCATTTGCCCGTCGTGCAAGGAGGAATATAGCGCGGGAGACCGTGAACTTCGCATGTTGGGACCGTATGCGGAACAAATTCGCGAAGCAAAATTATATCGCGGGCGGGGGTGTCCGGATTGCAACGGCACGGGGTACCGTGGTCGCTGGGGCTTGTTCGAAATATTTGTATTGAATGATTCGGTGCGGCATATGATTTATGATCAAGTGTCCGCTTCTGAGTTAAGGCAAAAAGCCCGCGAATTAGGCATGCGGACGTTACGCGAAGATGGATTGCGTAAAGCGGTGTCGGGGATGACGACATTGCAGGAAGTACTCCGGGTTACGATGGGAGATGGCGCATCATGAGCGAATTATCGTACGTGTTAAACGATTTGATGCAATTAGTCGTGGATGAAAATGCATCGGACTTGCATCTAGCGGTGGGATCGCCGCCTGTGTTGCGTATTAACGGCAATATGGTGCCTATTGACGGGGAAATATTGGAGCCCGCCGACACCGAACGCTTGATGCGTGAAATTACCGATGAAGATCATCTCAAACGCATGGAGGAAACCGGCGGTTCGGATTTCGGTTTTAGTTTTGGCGAGCAAGCGCGTTTTCGTGTAAGCGTGTTCCGCCAAAAAGGGCATTACGGCATAGTGATGCGCCAGATCCCCTCCAAGTTGATGACGCTCGAAGAAATCGGATTACCGCCGCAAGTAAAAGATTTGCTGTTCCGTCCACGCGGTCTTGTGCTGGTCACGGGGCCGACGGGCTCCGGTAAAACGACGACACTGGCCAGTATGCTGAATATCATCAATGAACAGCGCGATAGCCATATCATTACCGTGGAAGATCCATTGGAATATTTTCATCCGCACAAAAAAAGCATTGTAACGCAGCGCGAGGTGGGGGTGGATGTCGTTTCATTCAGCAATTCGTTGCGCGCGGCGTTGCGGCAGGATCCCGATGTTATTCTTGTGGGCGAAATGCGCGACTTGGAAACCATGTCGGCGGCCATTACCGCGGCCGAAACCGGCCATTTGGTATTTGCCACGTTGCATACCACGGGCGCCGCGCGCACGGTGGACCGTATCGTGGATGCTTTTCCCACCGATCAGCAAGAGCAAGTGCGGACGCAGTTATCCTCTACGTTGATCGCGGTAATCTCGCAGGTGCTGCTCCCGCGCGCGGATCACCCGGGACGCATTGCCGCGTTTGAAATCATGATATCCACGGATTCGATCCGGGCGTTGATTCGTGAAAATAAAACGTTCCGTATTACCTCGGATATTCAGACCGGCGGACGTTTGGGTATGATGACGTTGGACTCCAATTTGATCGCTCTGCATCAGCAGGGTATAATATCGTATGAGGACATGATTCGTGTAGCGGACAGTCCCAACGATATTCTGGAGAAACTTGAAAGGGACAAAGGGAAATCCCGCTAACGAGGTGCACGATGGCGCAAATGGAAGTCAAAGACGCATTAGTTCAGGAAGCTCTGGCGGATGACATCCTGACAGAAAGTCAGGTCGGGGAAATCATGGACGAGCATACGCGCACGGGGCGGCCGACGCGCGATATTCTTCTGGATATGCAGTTAATCACAGAAGAAGACCTGCTTAATCTGATTGCCCGTCATCTTGGCACCGAAGTCATTGACGTGAAAGACGTCGAAATTTCCAACGATGTGGTACGCATGTTACCCGCAAGTGTCGCGCGCATGTATAATGTGGTTCCGTTGGAAGGGGACTCGGCCTCGGTTGTATTGGCCACGTCGGATTTGTTAAGTCCCGAAATCGTGGATGAGTTGATGTTTGTATTAACGCGTGATGTGACATTTAAAGTCGCGCGTGAAGCGGATATTAAGACCACGTTGCAGCGCTTTTACGGTGACGAAAGCGAGTCCGTTAGCGATATGCTTTCCGCTCTGGAAAATGAATTGGAAGGGGCGGGGGATCTGCTGGATCTGGAAAAACGCGATGACAATGTATACGAGATTGAAAGCGCCGCCAATGCAGCGCCGGTTGTGCGATTTGTGAATTTAGTGCTTTATCAAGCCGTACAGGATCGCGCATCCGATGTGCATTTTGAACCGTTTGAAAGTGAATTCAAAATTCGTTATCGCGTAGATGGCGCATTGTATGAAATGGCTCCGCCGCCTAAACATTTGGCGTTGCCGGTAACATCGCGCATCAAAGTTATTTCCGGGTTAAATATTGCCGAACGCCGCTTGCCGCAGGATGGGCGTATTCAATTAAATGTAGCAGGGCGAGCGATTGATTTCCGTGTGTCCACGTTGCCGACGCAACATGGTGAAAGCGTGGTATTGCGTGTATTGGACCGGAGTGTTGTATCGCTTGATCTTGAAAACCTCGGTTTCCCCGACGATGTATTTGAATCCTTTGGGCAGGATATCCAAAAGCCCAACGGAATTGTGATTGTGACGGGACCGACAGGCTCCGGTAAAACAACGACGTTATATTCGGCGTTGCGCCGCCTTAATGTGATTGATTCAAAATTGCTTACGGCGGAGGATCCTGTCGAATACGATATTGAAGGACTCATTCAAGTGCCTATGCACGAAGCCATTGGCCTGACGTTTGCCCGGACGCTTCGCGCGTTTCTGCGTCAAGACCCTGACATTATCATGGTCGGTGAAATTCGGGATTTGGAAACGGCGGAAATTGCCGTGCAAGCGTCTTTGACGGGCCATTTGGTTTTTTCCACGCTTCACACCAACGATGCCGCGGGCGCGGTTACCCGTTTGATTGATATGGGCGTAGAGCCCTTTCTTATATCCTCCACGCTGGAAGCTGTGCTTGGTCAGCGCCTGGTTCGAACGATTTGCAAAGATTGTCGCACGCCATACGATCCCACGGATGAACAATTGGCTTCGTTGGGATTGCGTAGGGATCAAATTGAGGAACGCCCATTTTATTTTGGGAAAGGCTGTTCCAAATGCAACGAAACAGGATACAGAGGACGTTGCGGTATCTATGAATATTTGCGTGTGTCCGATCCTGTGCGTGAAATGATTACCGAGCGCAAACCTACCCTTGTTATTCGGGACAAAGCTGTTGAAATGGGTATGCGCACGCTGCGCGAAGACGGAATCCGGTGTATTTTGGACGGGCATACCACGGCGGAGGAAGTCCTGAAATACACATAGAAAATCCTTTATACAAATTTAGAGCATGACGAGCCATGCGATCGCATGTTAAGTTTCGTTCGTCAGGAGAAATAGTTTATGCCGACGTTTACATTCAAAGCAATGGATCCGAAAGGGAAAGAGCAGGCTGGAACCGTAGAGGCTCCAAACCAAGCTGCCGCCATTGCGGCCATTAAAGAGAAAAAGTGGTTTCCTACATCTATACAGGAAGCGGGCGCGCCAGCGCCTAAGAAATCCAAACCTGCGAAAGCAGCAGGCGGAAGCAAATCCAGCGGCGGCCTCCTTAAGATGGATCTGAAAATCCCGACCCCTTCTTTTATGATCCGGGTTAAACCCAAATTGCTGATGACCTATACGCGCCAGTTGGCTACGTTGATCAGCGCTGGCCTCCCGCTTATGCGCGGTCTGCAAGTTATTTTGAAGCAGGAAAAAAATCCCGTGTTGCGCGACGCGACGTCTTCCGTCGTGGATGCAATTCAATCGGGTAGCACTTTTGCGGAAGCTATGGCCCAGCATCCGCGCGTATTCAACCGCCTGTATGTGAACATGGTCAAAGCAGGCGAGCTCGGCGGCGTGCTGGACGTGGTGCTGAATCGTTTAGCCGAGTTCATGGAAAAAGCTCAGCGTATTCGCAATAAAGTGGTGAGCGCCATGGTCTATCCTATTGTGGTTATGGTCATGGCGTTGGCGATTCTGACCTTTCTTATGATCGTAATCATTCCGAAATTTGAAGCTATTTTTGACGATTTGCTGGGAGACGCAGGATTGCCATTCCTGACACAAATGGTATTAAGCGTCAGCCGCGCTTTTGTATCCAATGTCTTTATTGTGTTCGGCGTTATTATTGGGTTAGTGTTTCTGATCAAGATGATAGCCAAGACCCAAAAAGGTGGCTACATCATGGATTTCATAAAGTTAAACATGCCTATATTCGGTGTGCTTGTGCAAAAAACCGCCGTCGCTCGTTTCACCCGTACGTTAGGCACGTTAATGACGTCCGGGGTGCCGGTGCTGCAAGCCCTGAATATTGTGCGTGATACAGCAGGCAACGAAGTGATTGCTAATGCCGTGGTCTCCATTCACGATGCAGTGAAAGAAGGCGAAAACATGGCGCCGTCTATCGCAAGCTGCAAAGTATTCCCCCCTATGGTGGTTAGCATGGTGGAAGTAGGCGAAGAAACCGGCGAGCTTCCCGAGATGCTTATGAAAATTGCCGATAACTATGATGATGAAGTGGACAATACCGTTGCCGGTTTGACGTCAATCATTGAACCTTTGCTGATCGTCTTCCTTGCCGTCATGGTCGGTATCATTGTGATATCCATATTCCTGCCTTTGATTTCCATCATCGGTCAGATCGGGGGGTAAGAAACGCGTTCGATGACAGGATGTTGCCTTGTCATGATCCGGCCATCTACTATTTAAGCGCCGCCGATTACCCGGGGATTAAATCAAAGGTAAAACGTGAGCGTCAATGTCTGCTTCGTCTGTGCTAACACGGACGTGATGGAGCGACCATTTTTCTTCATGCGTGACGCTGGCGCCCGGCGTAATGCGGGTAAGAGGCCCTAGCGACTCAATTTCAAGCATCCCAGGCTGTGTGTAAAATTCGCAATTACATCCTAAGTCGGGATATTCGGCGCCGGGGATCCACGGGAAGCGTTTGATAAAAAGCTCGCTATCCAATGCATACGCCGCCCAGCCAAGCGTGTTCATCGCGCCCACTTTTTGTTTAGCATCTACATGTTCATCTTCACGCAATTGCACATATTTGGCGCCCCAAATCCAGCGGGGATCCGCCATATTCGCAAAATGCCACAAAATTAAACGTCGCGCGGCGGAAAAACTGTCGCCGTGTTCAATGTAAGGTTCCTGTGGAAATAGCGCCCGGCCTCCTTCGGCCATCACACTTAAACACCAAGGGGCCAACTCGACGTCCCACACGCCAATGTTTTGTATCCGATGCAGCACCGTCACGGCGCTGGTTTCAGGGTCCAGCGTGACGTGCATGGATAATTGAAGGCTATTGCTTGACTCAGGGGGAGGGGTCAGCGTGAGGGTGGCGCCGTCCCAGTCATAACGCACAGGGGCATTGTCGGGATAATAAGTGCGTGGCATGACTTCGGGCGCATGCCATAAACGGTGGCCTCCATAACTTAGCCATTCGTCGCCGCCGGTTTGCCCCAGCGTATCATCGAATTCCTTAAAAAGATTCCGCCCCCCCACAAAACCATAACGAAGTATGCGCGGACCTACTTCCAGCGTAGCGATCAGCTCCACTACACCGTTGGTTAACCGCAAACATTTTTCCCATCCGCCGTATGCTATAATTTCCGGGTTCATTGTATTGATGCTCCTTTAAGGCAGAAAGGCTCCCGGATAGGGAGCCTTTCATACGTTACGTTGATTGGCTGGATAAACCTTAGTATTTCGCGGCCATTTCTTCCAGTGAAATGCATTTGACTTTGCCTGCGTTGCCGGCTTGTCCAAACGCAACCATACGGTCCACGCAGACTTTCTTCATCGCTTCGCGCGCGGGTTTTAAGTAGTCGCGCGGATCGAATTTCTCCGGTGATTCCGTGAAGACTTTGCGAATGGCGCCGGTGATAGCCAAACGGTTGTCGGTGTCTACATTGATTTTACGGACACCGTGTTTAATGCCACGCTGAATTTCCTCGACCGGCACGCCCCACGTGGGTTTTAGTTTGCCNCCGTTGGCGTTGATGATGTCCTGCAAATACTGCTCAACACTCGATGATCCATGCATAACCAAGTGGGTGTTTGGCAATTTCTTGTGGATGTTAATGATGGTTTCCATAGAAAGCACATCGCCATCGGGCGCGCGTGTGAACTTGTACGCGCCATGACTGGTTCCAATCGCAACGGCCAGCGCGTCCACGCCGGTTTCGGACACAAAGCGTTCGGCTTCATCGGGATCGGTCAGTAATTGAGAATGGTCTAGTTTGCCTTCGGCTCCGTGGCCGTCTTCTTTTTCACCTTCACCGGATTCCAGGGACCCCAAGCAGCCCAATTCGCCTTCAACCGAAACGCCTGCTTTATGGGCCATGTCCACGACTTCTCGCGTGACTTTTACGTTGTACGCATAATCCGCAGGCGTTTTGCCGTCGTCTTTCAGCGATCCGTCCATCATGACAGAAGTAAAACCGTTTTCTATGGCGCTTTTGCATGTGGCCGGGCTGTTGCCGTGATCCAAATGCATCGCAATCGGAATCGTCGGGTACAATTCGGAAGCCGCAATCATCAAGTGGCGCAGGTAATTGTCCTGTGAATACGAGCGCGCGCCACGGGATGCCTGAATAATGACCGGGGAATCCGTTTCTTTTGCGGCTTCCATGATTGCTTGAATTTGTTCCATATTGTTGACGTTGAATGCGGCCAGGCCGTAATCGTTTTCGGCGGCGTGATCCAGCAGAATTCTCATTGGTACTAAAGGCATAATCTTAACTCCTTTTCCTATTATATTTTTAGGCCGTCACACTACAGGGGGGTAGGGAAGGCCGGTTCCGGACAACCGGGAACTAGTTTCAACATGTAACATTGCATGATACGCGTCAAGCTTGGATACGTCCTTTCTTTGTATTTAATGGAATCCACGATAATCCCGAACGGCGCTCCCCAAGTCCAAAATGATGGCGTTTATTCACGTTTATTAATTAATAGGTTAGCGGCGCGTAAGAATGTATAAAAATGCCGGGCCGCCGAGGACTGCGGTGATTACACCGACCGGAATTTCAGTAGGGGCAAGCATTGTGCGGGCTAAACTGTCGCATAACGCAAGGACCACCCCGCCGAGCAAAAACGAGGCGGGCATGACCAGGCGGTGATCAAATCCTGAAAGGCGGCGCACCGCGTGTGGAATGATCATGCCGACAAACGCGATAGGGCCTGCCACAGCCACACAAGCTGCGGTGACTAAGCCCGCGCCGCAAAACGTGTATTGCTGCACACGGCGCACATCCACGCCGTGACCCAAAGCCAATTCTTCGCCTAGCGCAAGATGATTGTAGGCTTTGGCCATNGCGCCCAGCACGGTNAGGCCGGGAATGCCCAGCANAAGAATCGGCCCGAAGTCGCGGTATCCCAATACATCAAGTCCTCCCATCATCCAGCGATGAAACGATACGAATTGATAAGGCGACACGAAATAAANCATCAGCATGATAATACCNCCTGAAATGATGCCGATTGTTACACCGGCAAGCAAAAGCGTATGGGTAGTAGCCAGCGTCGTGCGACGCGCAAACGCCCATACCAAAGCCAGCGCCGCCATCGCGCCTAGAAGAGCAAACGCTTGCACACTGGTAAAAGGGCCTAGCGCAAAAGCAAACAGCGGAAATAAATGCGAGGCAAACGCTCCCACCGATGCGCCACCGGCCACGCCTAGCGTCCAAGGCTCCGCGAGAGGATTGCGGAACAATACTTGAAGGGATGCTCCGCATACCGATAAAAGACCGCCCACAAGAAGCGCCAGCAAGACACGCGGGATGCGTTGCTGGAAAAAAATGAGACCCTGCACATTGTCCGCGCCCCCTACATAATTTCGCACAGACGAAAACGGAATCGGTTCAGCGCCGATCCAAGGTAGACCTATCAGCGCGATGACAAACAAAAGTGCATACCACCGGATACGGATGGGTGCAATGAACGTGCCGGGATTATGCATGGCCGGATTCTCCCTGCGGGCTGCCGCAGACGCGACTGGGTAGCAACATCGGAATGTCCAGTTCAGGATGCGAGCGCACCAGCACATCGGGACCGTATGCCGCCGTCATCCATGAGGGTTGCATAACTTCATGTGGAGTTCCATCCACAACAATTTTCCCGTCCACCAACAGAATCATTCGTTGAGCAAAAAGAGCCGCAAGATTGATGTCATGGGTGACCAGCACCACTTGCGGGCAGGAAGGCGCAAGATTGGATAGCAGCCGCATGACACTGGCCGCATGATGGACATCCAACGACGCGGTAGGTTCATCCAGCAGCAGAAAACGCGGTTGCTGCGCGAGCACCGAAGCAATCAAGGCACGCCGCCGTTCTCCGCCCGACAAACGTCCTAGCGGGCGGTGTCGTTTATTTTCCAGGTCCACACAACGCAAAGCGCATTCCACCGATTGCTCGTCCCGTGGCGTCATCGCGCCGGTCCAACCGGTATGAATATAACGCCCCATGCGCGCAACCATGTCTACGGTGTAGTCATACAAAGACGGGCTTTCTTGAGGCAGGTACCCGATTGTTTGCGCCAGTTCCCTTCGTGGCCGATGGGCAAGGGGGACATGGTTAAGTTGTACGCTGCCGTTGCCGGGCGATAAAATTCCCGCAGCCAGGCGGATAATGGTGCTTTTGCCTGATCCGTTAGGGCCCACGAGACAGGTCAACCGTTCCTTGCCTAGCGATAACGAGGGGATATCCAGCGACCATTCGGAATCTGGATAGGTAAAATGTACCTGCGAAAAATCCAGGTTTACTTCGGTCACGGGAGTGGCTCCTCGGGATACAACGCTTCGGCCATGCGCCGCGCAGCCTCGGGCATACGCGGGCCGGGCATCAGCATGTAGTTGTCCGTTAGAAAGTAAATGCGATTGTTTTGCACGGCGCGCAGCGTATTCCACGGTTCCCAATCAGCTCGCAGCATGTGCAGCTTGGCTTCGTCCTGCGCGCCGGGTTGAAGTTCAATAATTACTTCGGGATTGCGCGCGAGAATGGCTTCTTTGGATATGACGGGAAAAGCGCCGGAGGCATCGGAAAATATATTGCTGCCTCCCGCTAACGTAAGGAGTTCGTGCAGATAGGTGTCCGGTCCAATGGTCGAAAGCCCGGCCATGGTTCCGGGCACGCGACCAAAAACCACCAACACAGCGGGCGCGGGACGTGCGGCATATTTATCAGCCAGATGATCGAGGTCATGTTGCATGCGCGTGCGAAGGGCCTGTCCTGCATCCGGGGTATCCAGCACACGCGCTATTTCCGTAATCGCGTGAAAGATGTCGTCAATGGAATCCAGCGAATAACTATGGAACGGAATGGCGTTTGCTTGGCAAAGCGCAGCCAGCGTTTCATGTTTTCCTTGCGATAAAACCAAATCCGGTTGCAGCGCGAGAATTCGTTCTTTGTTAGGATTGATCCAACCGCCGATGGACGGTTTGGCGGCTGCTTCAGGCGGGTATTCCGTAAAATCGCTGACGCCTGCTACGCGATCTCCGGCATCAAGGGCAAAGACGATTTCCGCGAGGGCAGGTGACCCGCACAGAATGCGTTGAGGTTTGCTATGGGCGTCGGGCACATGCTGCGTGCGTAAGGTATCCGCGCAACCAGATACTCCAAGAGCGAAAGCAAGGGACAGCATAACGAAGCTGTTTAAATTCATAACACAACGCGTCCCCGGTATCGTTTAAGAATATTCTCGATGTATTTGCGTGTGGTTGGATACGTAATTTGTTCCAGGAA
>JGI12277J12856_1000316_pt1 | contig 11897 bp, 8 predicted proteins | sample HotLakmasection5_FD_12856 | JGI IMG/M metagenome (IMG submission 12856) | reverse complement strand
TTATATGGAATAACACGAGCCGTATGATGGGAGACTATCACGTACGGTTCTGTGAGAGGCTTAGGGGTGAAACTCCCCTTTGCCTACTCGGCGTCCTCGAGTCTTTGTGGCAAAAATCAGCAGTTTATTGCTACGAAGACACAACGTCTCGAAGGTTCACGAACTGAACTTAAATAATTTAGACATCCATAAATCAAAACCATCTCTTTGGACAGCCTCAGTGAGTGTTGCCCTTGTTTATAATCGAACTGAGGTAAGTAGGTTTTACCGCTGGCTTCCATTTGGGCAACATCCTTAACAAAATCTTTTTCCATCTTTTTGATTTTTGACGAATTTTCAGGGAAGATTTCAAAAGCTTTCTTCGTATCCCCTTTTAATCACGGTTGATATCACTTTGAAGCGGTTCTTTGCCTTAATCCAATTGGGGTGTGAGCCGGAACAATAATGGATTCCCCGGTCTCTAAATGTTTTGATTCCCCGTCGAATATAATTTCCGCTTTTCCGTCAATCATTTGAATAAACCCGTCGAGGGGGGACGTTTTTTCATCCAGTTTTTCCCCGCTTTCAATCGAAACCTCAATGATATTATCAGTCGATTTTTTATGATCGTTTTGATCACAACCGAATCATCCACATATTCAATGATCTCAACGACGATATGAGCTTTTGATTTTCAAACTCTAAATTTTCGTCTCTTTACATGCGAAATATAGTTTATCTGGACAGTTTATAACCTAAATTCTTAACTATTTACGTACTAACATTTATTGTAGAGAAACTTTCTTTAAAAAAGATTGAAAAGTTCTTCTCCATTTGCATTACGGGTATTTCATATTGTTACAGGTATGTTTTGAGGGTTCGTTTAAGTGTGAAGCATATTTTTTAGCGGGAGAGTGTTCATAAAAAATGCGGGCCGGAATTTTTAAATAAAAAAGGGGTTTCTTCCGGCGAATTAGATAATCATTAAAAATTGGTAAGTAGTGGGATATATAATCTTTACTCAAAATTTTGTAACGTTCGCGGGGAACAGTTTGAGCATTATTCACCCGTAGATGCATTAAATACAGGGCACAATAAAAAATAAAACACAAAAATATGGCTGTTGTTGAAAAAGTAACGTTTAACAACCGAACCAGTCGCGAGTTCGGGAAAACTGTAAAAAAGCGGGTTGATCAATATTTTAAGGAGCAAGGGATTTCCAGGAATGCCAATTCGGCTATGGTGATAAAAACCGTTCTGCTGCTCACCCTGTATATTGGTTCCTACGCTTTAATTATGTCGGGACAATTGTCACTCGGAGCCATGTGGTTCTTAACGTTTGTGATGGGCATAGGGATGGCCGGTATCGGGTTTTCTGTTTCTCATGATGCACTTCACGGTGCCTACTCATCAAATAAACATGTAAATCGTGCCCTGGGGTTTACTTTCGATATGCTGGGAGCGAACGGGTACATCTGGAAAATAACCCACAACATTATTCACCATACCTACACCAATATACACGGCCATGATGAGGATCTTGAAGTGGCGGCATTTATCCGGCTTTCGCCCCACTCCGAATATAAAATGGTTCATCGGGTTCAGCACATCCTGGCCTTTTTTGCCTATAGCCTGGCTACATTTTTCTGGGTGTTTATCAAAGACTATGTAAACTTCCTGAAGCCGAACATTGGCCCGTACAATAACAAAAACCACCCGGTAAGCGAATGGGTGATTCTCTTTGTTACGAAGGCTGCATACTATACGTTTATGCTGGTTCTGCCGCTGCTTCTGCTCGACATTAACTGGGTTCATCTTTTAATCGGTTTTACTACGCTGCATCTGACTGCAGGGCTGATTCTTGGAATTATTTTTCAGCTTGCGCACGTGGTAGAAGAGACCGATCATCCGCAGCCGGATGAAGAGAATATGATTGATGAACACTGGATGATCCACGAAATGGTGACAACAAATAACTTCGCGCGCGATAATAAGGCACTTTGCTGGTTTGTGGGCGGACTCAATTTTCAGATTGAACACCATCTTTTCCCTAAAGTCTGCAGTATTCACTATCCGGCCATAAGCCCGATTGTGGAGAAGACAGCACGGGAGTTTGGTATTCCATACAATCATCACGACACATTTTTTGAAGCGGTGGCTTCACACTACCGTACTCTAAAGAAGTTTGGTGATCCGAAATTTATTTATCCCGAATCACCAAAAGCAGCTGTTTGATATATTGATGCGAACGTGCAAATGCGGGCATTGATGATAACTCCGGTAACTTCCGGTTCATAAGATTATATAGAAACATTGATATTTTATTGATACCGGGATGAACTGGCAAATGTGTCAAAGGCCGTTGATTATACAGATTTTTTTTGCTCTCCCTTTTAATTAGAGGTAGGCCCTGAGGATAACGGAGAGCTTACTAATTTTCCAATAGTTCTTGACTCACTATTCTAGATGAACTCACCAATAAATATTTATTGCAGGTTCATTAGGATTTACTACATTTATAATAAGAGAAGGGTTGGAAGTTCAATAATAATTTGAATGGAGGTATAGAATATGGCACGTCTTGTAATAATGGGAGCAGGTGTTTCCGGACATACGGCTGCACTGCACGCTCACAGAAAGCTGAAAAGGGACCATGAAGTCGTTGTGGTAAGCCCCAACTCAAAGTGGAATTGGATTCCGTCGAACATCTGGGTAGGTGTGGGTTTTATGAATACGGATCAGGTGACGTTCGACCTTGCACCAATATACAAGAAAACGGGAATTCCGTACTACCAGGCAAAAGCTACGGCCATCTATCCGGAAGGGAATGAAGAAAATCCCAAGCCCTTTATTGAAATCAGCTACACCAGCCCGGAACGTATGGGCGAACAGGAGATCCTTACGTACGACTATCTTATAAACGCTACAGGACCCCGCCTGCGATTCGATAAAACCGAAGGGCTCGGACCTGATAACGGGTATACAACCTCAGTATGTACCCACGGACATGCCGAACACGCGTTCCGTCATCTCGATGAATCTATTGAAAGAATGAAAAAGGGAGAGCGGCAGAAAATAGTGATTGGTACGGGGCACGGTACCTGTACATGCCAGGGCGCTGCGTTTGAATATCTTTTCAATGTGGAATATTTGATGAGAAAGAATGGTGTTCGTGATAAAGCGGATCTCATCTGGATCACAAATGAGATGGAGCTTGGTGATTTTGGTATGGGTGGAATGCATGTGAAACGCGGCGGATATGTAACACACAGCCGCATTTTTACGGAGTCACTCTTTACGGAACGTGGTATTTCATGGATCAAACAGGCAGGAGTGAAGGGAATACAGGAGAATAAATTTGTATACGAAACCCTGGATGGAACAGAAGCTGAACAGGAGTTTGATTTCTCTATGATGCTGCCGCCATTTACAGGCGTACCCTTTCAGGCGTTTGATAAAAAAGGCGGGGAGATTACAGAACAGATCTTTGCTCCAAACGGGTTTATGAAGGTGGATGCCGATTACTCTGGCAAATCGTACGACGAATGGAGCCCGAAAGACTGGCCCGAAACGTATCAAAACCCAACCTACAGCAATATTTTTGCAGTGGGTATCGCTTTTGCGCCGCCTCACGCTATTTCAAAACCGGCAAAAAGCACGAATGGAACGCCTATTTCACCCACGCCCCCCCGAACAGGCATGCCATCCGGTGTAATGGGAAGAGAGGTGGCCTTTAACATAGTGGATATGATGAAGGGGGATGCCGAAGCCCCTGTACGGAAAGCATCAATGGCAAAAATGGGAGCCGCCTGTATCGCCTCGGCAGGAGCCAGTGCGATAAACGGAACGGCCGTTTCGATGACCATGTACCCGATAATACCGGATTTTGAAACCTATCCCGACACGGGGCGTTCTCTGAGATATACCACGGGAGAAATCGGCCTTGCGGGGCACTGGATTAAACATTTGCTGCATTTTGGCTTTATGTACAAGGCAAAAGCGAACCCTCTCTGGAGAATCATACCGGAGTAAAACTTTCAATCAAAATCATATAAAAAATGGAAAAGAAAGAGTCGCTTCGAACACCCTACGAACAGAACTACTATCCGCCCACACCGTCGAAGTTTACCGAATGGAAACGAACCAACCCGATTTGGCAGTTTTTCCGGTTTCTTGTGATTAACGTTAAGATGTTAATCATGGCGAGAAAGCATTAAGTTGACGTTTCAGATAGAGATGAGTCTTTGCCGGCTGTTTTGCCGTAAACACCGTCATATAAATCTTTAGCTGTTTTAATTGTTCACTTATATTGTTCATCTCCATGGAAAGACTCCTATTTCTGACACTGACCGCTTTTCTTTTTACGGCATCTGCTGTTGCACAAGAGAGTGATGAATCTGCCAGAACGTTAATTCCTGAGACGATTATCTCCGACTCTCTAAGCAGTGATGACGTCCATACCTATTTGGCTGAGCTCGATTCTGCCCGGTTTGTACGCGGGTGGGTTGAACAGCAAACAGTTGATGTCGTGATCACTCTTTACAGTCCATCCGGCGAACGAATGTATTCGTTTGATATACCGGCACGGGGTAAAGAACGATTTCAATTTGAAACTGACGAAGCCGGACAATATAAACTGGAAGTGTCGCCTTTCGAGGCTGAAGAGGGGAGGTACTCCATTTATTTAGCTTCTCCGGAACCGATAGCTGAAGATCCCGAGGGAAAAGTGGATCAGTTAATGGCATCCTACACCGGTACCGATGTGCCCGGTGCGGCGGTCATGGTGATGAAAGACGGGGAAATAATTTTCCATAAAACCTATGGAATGGCCAGCCTTACCTATGATGTACCTATGGGTACAAATACCCGCCACAACATTGGCTCTACATCCAAGCAGTTTACAGGTTTTGGGATTGCACTTTTGGAGGAAAAGGGACTGCTTTCTCTTGACGACGACATCAGAAAGTATATACCGGAGCTGCCCGCGTTAGACGATACGGTTACGGTCAGGCATCTGCTCACACATACCAGCGGCTACCGAGAATATCTGAACACACTCTCCCTTACCGGCCGAAATTTAAGTACGGAAATTGACCCGGGCATGATTATTCGAATCGTTCAAAACCAGGATGAACTGCAAAACAAGCCCGGTGATGAATTTAATTACAATAATACAGGCTTCTCACTGATGTCTGAGATCGTTCTCAGAGTTACTGACGCACCATTCCCTGAATGGATGCGTGATAATGTTTTCTTACCTCTGGGGATGAACCAGACGGTGATTAAGAACCGCTCGGGTATGATTATTGAGGATCGATCCAGTGGATATATGATATCTGAAGATGGGGTGTATGAGGAGGTAACCGATCTATCCGGTGCGATGGGCGCGGGCGGTATCTATACAACGATGGATGACCTGGCCGAATGGATCAGAAACCTGAAGTCACCTGAGGTGGGCAGCGAAGAGATAATCAAAGAGATGTCCACATCGTTTGTGCTGAATGATGGCAGCGAGACAAACTACGGACTGGGCCTGGGTATCGAAGAGCATAAAGGACTCAGGGTTTTGCAGCACGGCGGGGCAGACATGGCTCACCGATCGATGCTCGTATATTTTCCTGAAATTGATGCCGCAGTGGTAACCCAAAGCAATGATGCAGGTTTTCGCGGAGACCATGCGATGACGATTGCGGATGTGTTTTTCGAAGAGCACTTTGATGAACACGCTGCCGAAGATGAAGAAGAACCTGAAAACGAAAGTGAATTTACATACGATCATCAGCAGTTTGATGCCCTTTCCGGGCGATATGAGCTTGAAATTCAACCCGGTTTTATATTAACGTTTAACCGTGATAATGAGCGGCTCTATACGCAGGCAACCGGACAGCCGGAGATAGATATTCGGGCAACCTCCGACTCAACATTTACACTTGTCGGTGTGCCTGCAGATGTTACCTTTCATCTGAATGAGGATATGTCCGCCGATTCACTGACGCTCCATCAAAACGGGAATCATATTGCAAGAAAGGTTGAATGGGAGCCTTCCGCAGACGTGCTTGAAAAATATACCGGGACATTTTACAGTCGTGAAATAAGCACCGTTTATACGCTAGCCACTGAGGATGAATCACTCAAATTGAAGAACTATCAAATGGATCCGGTTCAGCTAAATCCCGCACAGGAAGATGAGTTCGCCGGAGGGTTTCCTATCGGAAATATTTCGTTTATTGAAAATAGTGAGGGTGACATAACGGGTTTTACGGTTTCGAATGGACGAACAAGAGGAGTTCTTTTTAAAAAAATTGAGCTTATGAATCAGGAATAATGGCAAATTATATGGTCATTGAGAGTAATACGATTCATGTGTTGCCAGTGACTTATACACATAAAAACTTTACATATTTGAACAGAATAGATAAACTACATATAGGATTGATAAAGCAGATGATTTTCTGAGAGAGATTATTTAATAAGGCCGGGTAAAAATGAATAACCAAACTGAGACTGGTATCGTGAAAAAGAAGTTCTCTTTGGATTGTGAAGAACAATTTGAACAGCTCATTAGCAATTTTTTTGATATTCTGGTTTTGATTGATGAGCGTGGATACCAGCACTATGTAAGCGGGTCCTGTGAAAAAATCTTAGGCTACAGTCCGGAGGAGCTTTTGGGGGTATCTGTAATAGATGAATTTATACATCCGGAGGATCAGGAAAAGACGAAGCGGGGACTTTGGAATATCATTCATCGTGCTAAAAACGGGGGCACACAGTATCGCCATAAACATAAAAATGGCGGCTGGGTTTATCTTGAAGCGTTTGGAACCAATCAGCTAGATAATCCATCTGTACGGTCCGTAGTATTGAATGTACGCGACATCACAGAGAGAAAAAGAACGGAGCAGGAATTAAGGGAGGGCAGGCAGCGCCTTAAAGAGCTCAATGCTACAAAAGACCGGTTTTTCTCTATCATTGGGCATGACCTTAAAAGCCCGGTGAACAATATTCTGGGGCTGAGTGATCTGATGCTGGAACAGCTGAAAAACGGGGATTATGACGGTATGGAGGAGTACACAAAAATGATTAACCACTCCTCGAGAAAGGCGATCGATCTGTTATCGAATTTGCTTACCTGGGCGCGATCTCAAACAGGAAGTATCACCTATCAGCCCGAGCCTGTGAACCTGAAAAATCTGGTTGATGGTACAATTGATCTCGTGCGCGATAGCGCAGCCCGCAAATCAATCACTCTTGAAAACCGGATTCCGGAAGATGCTGAACTGATCGCCGACCCGGTAATGTTGGAGTTAATCATGAGAAATCTGATTTCGAATGGAATAAAATTCACGCCCGAAGACGGCAGTGTAAAGATTGCTGCAAGAGAGAATCAGGATGAAACGGCCATTCTTGTTGAAGATTCCGGAGTGGGAATATCAAATGAAGCTATGAAAAAACTTTTCCGTCCGGAGTATAACTACTCTACGAAGGGCACTAAGAAAGAAGTGGGGACCGGCCTGGGACTATTGCTTTGCAAAGAATTTGTTGCTATTCACGGCGGTGAAATAGACGTGGAAAGCAACGTGGGAGAGGGCAGTACGTTTTCGTTTACGATACCTAAACAGTGAAAAGATGCCGCAGAGACACTGAAAGGCACTGAGTATTTGGTGCCTATCAGTGTCTTTGTAGCGATTAAAACACCTGTAAGATTATTGACCTTTTAGTTTAAAATTTAGATTTCTCAGTTATCTGAATCAGGCCTCCTGTATCGCACCGGATCTTCAGGTGTCGGGATGATCGGGTCTTCATAATTTTCGAGCCGGCGCATCGCCTCTTCAACAGCGGCTTCGAGCTGCGGGTCGCGTCCTTCTATTACGTCTTTTGGCGTCTGCATCACCTCGATATCGGGTTCGATGCCTTCGCCTTCCACATCCCATTCTCCGTCGAGATTGTAAAATCCGCCGCGCGGTGCCACAAATCCTCCGCCATCAACAAATGGAGGGGTATCCCATGTTCCTACCAGGCCGCCCCATGTGGTGGTTCCCACCAGCGGACCGATCTCCATTTTTCTAAACAGGAATGGCAGCAGATCACCGCCCGATCCGGCGCGCTCATTAATAATCATCACTTTTGGCCCCCAGATTCCAGCTCCCGGAGTGGTAAAAGGCTTCCGGTCTGCCGCTTTACTGTTGAAAAAGCCGTGAAGCTCACGCGCCATGATGTCTACCATATAGTCGGCAGCGGAACCTCCACCGTTATTTCGTTCATCGATAATGGCTCCTTTCTTGTGCTGCTGGGAAAAATAGTAGCGATTGAAGTAGGTGTAGCCGCCCTGACCGGTATTGGGAACCCAGACGTAGGCGAGCTGCCCATCGGACATCTCGTCCACTTTTCGTCGATTTTCCTCAACCCAGTCGCGGGTGCGCAGGCCATTTTCATTCGATACTGGAACGACGGTTACAAGCCGGGCTCCACCGCTTTCCGGAGAATCGTTAATCAGAAGCCGGATCTGCCGGTCGGCCGTGTCCTCAAAATACTTATAAAAGTTTTCGGATGGGTTGATGCTCCGCCCATTTACAGCAAGAATATAATCGCCCTCGTTTACATCTATTCCGGGTCCGGAAAGTGGCGCCCTGAGATCGGGGTTCCAGCTTTCTGCAGTATAGATTTTCGAGATTCTGTAAGCATTGTTCTCGAGTGAAATATCGGCTCCCAGCAGCCCTGCATTTGCACCATCGATATCAGGAAAATCGCCGCCGGCCACATAGGAGTGCCCCACAGCAACTTCACCGCTCATGATATCGAGCACGTAGTTGAGGTCAGACCGGTGCTTGGCGTGGTCAACCCATGGCGCGTACCACTCATACACGTCATCCCAAGGGGTACCGTGCATATTATCCACATACAGGAAGTCGCGCATAAATCGCCATCCATCCCGGAAAATTTGCGTGAACTCTTCTATCGGTTCTACCTTCACATTTATCTCAGAGATATTAAGGCTGCCCTCACCCGGCGATTTCTCACCTGTTCCGGTATCGGTAATGCCCCAGGTTCCGCCGCTTCTGTAAAGAAGCTGTTTACGGTCGTGAGATACAACCGCTTCATTGACATTTGCCATGTAGAGGCTCCCCTCTTTTTCGGCAAGGTCGTATTTATGAAGCCGCATTCCTTCATTGGGAACAGATTCCATGTAGAAAACATCGCCGCCGGGACCGGGTTCAAGACCCATATAATTACGCTCCGGCACATTGAGTGCAAGTGTTCGTTCCGCAATTCCTTCGGGATTGATGCTTATGATCAGTTCGCTGTCATCGTTTTCCTCACTATCCGATTCATTTTCTTCTGACGGGCTCTCATCGTCACTTTCGGGCAGAAGCGGCGACGGGTCATCATTAGAAAGCACAATCATGTAGAGTGCACGGTTTACCGGCATATTGTACGAGCTCATGTCGAGCCAGCCGGTGTTCAGCCCGTAGTCGGTACTTGCCAGGAAATAGAGATATTTCCCGTCTTCGCTCCAAACAGGCGTGATGGTATCCGCCATTCCATCGGTGAGCTGCAGCGTTTCGCCGGTATCAATGTTGTGTGCATGTACCGCCTTAAACTGATTGTCGAGCAGTTTCACGTACGCAATCCATTGGCTGTCGGGTGACCAGACGGGATTCAATGTTCGGTTTGGATGAGCATAGCCGTCGGTATCAACTAGTTCAGCTTCACCAGTTTCAATATTCACATACCAGAGATTATAGTCGGTGTCGGTGTATGCAATGTGTTCCCCATCGGGTGACCAGTCGGGGCGAAAATAGAATGTGGGATTTGGCAGGGAGATGGTTCGGGGTTCATCGAGTCCAAACTGATCGGAAATGACCAGCTCATACTCACCACCGGCATCCGAAAACCAGGCTACGTGTCCGCCATCGGGCGACCAAACCGGATAGCGCTCAGCACTGGATGACGAATTACTGAGGTTTCGCCATGTCCCGTTCTCTTTGGGAACCGTTACAATTTCACCACGAAACTGGAAAACTGCCCGCTGGCCTGTGGGTGAAATGGCTGCATTATCCAGGTTAAAGGCTGAGGGTTCTTCCCATCGCTCGCGTCCATAGCTCATATCACCGGCAACATGAATTTCGAGCTGTTCCGTGGTGCCATCATCCGGATTCAGCAGGTGAAGATATCCGCCCTGCTCGTACACAATCATCCCAAATCCTGCATCCAGGTTTTTGGCATCGAAATCGCTGTGAAAAGTCCACTGCTTCTCATTTCCTGTTTCGGGGTTATAGGACCAGATATTATTGGCAAAATCACGCTCAGAGAGATAAAAAACCTCATCCCCATGCCAGGCAGGGTCGGTGTGGCGCTCATTATCGGTGCGGGGTGTTTGAATCAGTTCATACGAATCCATATCCACAATCCAGATGGGCTGCGCCTGTCCCCCGCGATAGTTCCGCCACTCAGGGTCCCAGAAAGTGATGGGATTGTATGCGATATAGCGTCCATCGTCCGACATGTCCCCATTTGCAGCTCTTGGGATCGGAAGTACATCAGGAGTTCCGCCCTCGGTGCTCACTCTCCAGATTCGGTTCAGCTCTGTGGGATGGCCATCGCGAGATGATCGAAAGAGTACATCACCATCGGGCGACCATCCGGTAACCACATCGGCTCCCGGGTGCCAGGTAAGCCGCTTGGGGGATCCGCCCTCTGCAGGAATTACATATACATCGGAATTTCCTTCGTACTGCCCCGTAAAGGCGATCATGCTGCCATCGGGCGAAAAGTGGGGGCTGGTTTCCCCGCCGATATTGCTCGTGAGCCGAATGGCGTCACCGCCGTTTTTTGAGACTTTCCAAAGATCATTGGCGTGTACAAAAACAATGTGGTCCTGCGAAATCGTGGGTTCGCGAAGGAGCTGGGTGCCCTGTGCCAAAAGCGCGGCAGAGTTGAACAGCAGCAAAAAGCATGTGGTGAGAAAAAGAGAACGGTTATTCATGGATTTGATTCGTTTTGTTGATGTGCGTCCAGAATATAGTTAAATCGTTAAAAAAGGACAGGCAGCGTAACGGTTTTTAACAATCCGGGAGCAGTTTACAATTCACCGAGATTGTATAAACCCGGGTTCGATTAATAATTGGCTTTTCCCAAAGGGATCCGCCAGCTGGCGTGAAGGGACGGTTATGCCTTGGACATCCCGTTGAGGAAACCATTTTTGAGTTTTATTCGAGCTTAAAAAACTTAGGGTTACCACTCCCGGGAGGCTGTCAAATAAGTATAGTTGATTGCAGCTCAACTTAAATTATTCAGCTTAATTTTAAATAGATGCAGCACAAGTTCTTCGTGTTGCTCGGCGTCTTCGAGTCTTCGTGGCAAAAACCGGCCGTTTATTGCCACGAAGGCACTAAGTCTCGAAGGTTCACAAAGTAAACGTAAATGGTTAAGACATCCATAAATCAAAACCATATTTTTAGCTAGTGTCATGTCATATGTGAAATGTCGGTAAAAAGTAGTATCTTGAAAGAAACTGCTATGATTACCTACAAAGTCACCTTAACCCAATCTGAACGCGACCAACTGGAAGCGATTAAAGCCAAAGGGTCGCACCGGTCTCAAAAAGTGCTGAATGCGCTTATTTTACTTAATTGTGATCAGGGAGAGTTTCAGCCCGATCGCTCCACCAATCGACAAATCAGCAGTGTTCTTGGCATTAGTGAACGAAAGGTCAGCCGTGTGAAGAAGAGATTTGTAGAAGAAGGATTTGAGGTTGCCCTCGGTGGCAGAAAAGCCGATCGAGTCTATAAAAAGAAAGTAGATGGTGATCTGGAGGCCAGAATTATTGCTACAAGCTGCTCAGAGCCTCCGGATGGGTTTTCTCGCTGGTCCCTTCGGATGCTGGCCGATCGCATGGTTGAACTGGACTATGTGGATGA
>JGI12277J12856_1000307_pt1 | contig 12076 bp, 8 predicted proteins | sample HotLakmasection5_FD_12856 | JGI IMG/M metagenome (IMG submission 12856) | reverse complement strand
TTCCGGGGCATCCCGTTTCTGAACGGTGGGTTGTTCGAATGTCTGGACCGTGACAAGGCGTATTTCGACGGGTTCTCTCGCAAGAAGGCCAAGCAGGCCCGCGTTCCGAACCGCCTCTTCTTCGATGCGGTCGAGGGCCTGATCCCGTTGCTTCAGCAGTACAACTTCACGGTGGAAGAGAACTCGCCCGGCGATGAGGAAGTGGCGCTGGACCCGGAATTGTTGGGGAAGGTGTTCGAGAATCTGCTGGGCGCGTACAACCCCGAAACACAGGTCGCGGCCCGCAATGCCACTGGCTCGTTTTATACCCCGCGCGAAATCGTCAACTACATGGTGGACGAAAGCCTCAAGGCGCATGTCCTCGGCAAGCTGGAAGCCTCGCGCGGAGGCGCGGAGGCGCAGAGGAAGGCGGACGAGGAAGCGGTCGGGAAGTTGTTCGCGGAAGGGCTGCGGCCAGGGGAGGCGGCGTTGTGTCGGGAGATTGAGGATGCGTTGACGACGGCGCGGATTCTGGACCCGGCCTGCGGGTCGGGCGCGTTTCCTATGGGGATTCTGTTGCGCATGGTCGAGGTGTTGCGGGTGTTGCGCGGGATTCCCGACGACGATCATGACGCAGTCTATGCGCTGAAGCTGCAGTTGATCGAGAATTGCATTTATGGCGGCGACATCCAGTGCATCGCCGTCCAAATTTCCAAGCTCCGCTTTTTTATCTCGCTGGTCTGCGAGCAGCAGCCCACGAATGATCCGAAATCCAACTATGGCATCCACACCTTGCCCAACCTCGAAACCAAGTTTGTTGCGGCGGATTCATTGATCGGATTGCCGCGCAGCGGGGATATGCTGCCGATGCAGAATGTGGAGGCGTTGAAGAAAGAATTGTGGGACGTGCGGCACCGTCACTTCCTCGCCCGCAGCTATCAGGAGAAGAAGACGTTGCGCAAAGAAGATAAGCGTCTGCGCGAGGCCCTTGCAAAGGCGTTGGAAGAAGGCGGGGGGTTTGATACCGAGTCCGCGCGCCTCATGGCCGCCTGGGATCCCTACGACCAGAATACCAGCGCGCTGTTCTCCGATCCGGAGTGGATGTTTAATGTGAAGGACGGGTTTGATGTGGTGATAGGGAATCCGCCGTATAGCGCAAAACAGTCGCTAGCAACAAAAGTCCTTCGCAAATCATATAGTCATGTGGAATACAAGTGCGACCCTTTTGCCTTTTTCATTGAGTGGGCTACACAAAATACAAAGACACGTGGATGCATTACCTTTATTGTGCCCGTTACTTGGATGACAAATGTCTATTACGAAAAGCTGAGGCGCTTTTTGGTAGAATCGCACTCTCTCGCGCGTGCGATCTTGATACGTGGTTTGGTATTTGAGAGTGCAAATGTCGATACATCATTGCTGTTCCTTTTCAACCGTGGCGTCAGCACTGAAAGTTTTGACTGGATGGTCGCAGATCCATCTATGGAGTCTTCGGTCATTTCGCGACGAACCTATGCTTCGGTTCGGCGAGAACGAAGATACGATGTAACACCTATGACCGATCCCGCATGGGAGGAATGTCGGGCGAATATAGAGAAAAATGCCGTACGGCTTGGTTCATTTGCTAAGATTTCACTTGGCATGAAGTTGGCAAGAAACAGGGATTTTGTGGTTAATGCCCGCGACAAAGAGCATCCAGATCCGATCATATTCGGTAGCGACATTCAGATGTATGGCCCCGTCGTAGCATCACGTTATTTCGACTTCTCGAATGCCTCGATTGTGGGGGGGACAAAGAAGCCGTCCATACATAAAACGAAACCAAAAATTTTAGTGCAGGCTATCAGAAACCTATCGCTTCAGCGCCGTATTGTGGCGGCGCTTGACACTCAGGGTTTCTGTTTCGTTGGAACGGTTAACAGCATTATTCCACAAGAAGGTATATGGACTCTTGAGTATTTGCTTGGTTTGTTGAATTCGACTTTGTTGAACACCTACTTCACCTACAGATTCACCACAATATCTCTGACGTCAGCCTTCCTTGGAGAATTGCCTATAGTGCCAGAGGATGCGAACCCTACCGTCGCCCAGAGGATAGTGACTAATATCACCCGCATCCTCGCCGCCAAAAAATCCGCCCCCGCAGCCGACACCTCGCCACTGGAAGCTGAGATTGACCAATTGGTCTACCAGCTTTACGGGTTGACGGAGGAGGAGATAGCGATTGTGGAGGGAGCGAGTGGGGGGAGTGGGAAGTTGGAAGTAGGAAGTAAGAAGTTGGAAGTAGGAAGTAAGAAGTCAGAAGTAGGAAGTAAGAAGTCAGAAGTAGGAAGTAAGAAGTCAGAAGTAGGAAGTAAGAAGTTGCCGCGTGATGCCGCTGGCGCAGCAAACGCGGGCTTCGCAAAGTCGGAGATCGGAGATCGGAAGCAGGTGGCGACGAAGTCGCGGCGGCGGAAGACGGCGGCGTTGCCGCCTTCGTTGGAGGGGTGGGATTGATGGGCAGTGTAGGGCAAGAAATAATCCGCACAGCGGGCTTGACAGTATTAACCTATAGGTTAATGTGATGCACGTTCTTCTCACAGAGATCGTCCGGGGCGGTGCCAGTCGGATTTCCGCCATGGGCGGCGTAAAGGGGTGCGAGCTACTCCGATTTCTGATGACGTTACAGAAGGATAGTCCAAGTGAGGCGAGCAAGATGGCGGCTTTGCTGCAGCATGTGGCGGAAAACGGGATACTGCGAAATGAGCAAAAATGCCGTGTCTTACCGGGCACGGGTCTCTTTGAGTTCAAAACATCGGGAAAAAAAACGTTTGATTGTTTGCACGCACGGGTTTCTGAAAAAGAGTCAGAAGACACCTAAAGCGGAATTGCAGCGCGGTAAGCGTCTGAAAGATGAGTATTTTGCAGCGAAGGCGGAAGGACGTATCGCCTTTGCTTAGAAAGGAAAGGATATGAGCAAGGAAACAACGTTTGAGGCTTTTTTCAAGGAAGCCGAAAAGCAGGACGCCTATTGGGTGGAGCGGGCGGTTCTGGAGTTCACGGAGGAACTGCTGGCGCACATGGAGCGGGAGAATATTTCCCGTGCCGAATTGGCCCGGCGACTGGGCAAAAAGCCTCCGTACGTCACCAAGATCCTGCGCGGCACCACTAATTTCACCATGGATTCGATGGTGCGGATCGCGCGGGCGGTGGGATGCCAGTACCGGTCGCATCTCCAGCCCGAGGGGGCACGTACCCAATGGTTCGATCTTCTGGATTCACCGAGGACGGGTCATGCGATTTTTGAATCGCCGGACCAATGGGAGGCCGTCAAAAACGATTATGTCGAACACCGTGTGGCCGCTAATGTGGAGGTGACCGATGATTCCATCACCGCTGCGGCTTGATAAGTATTTCTTCTCTAAGATACATGTGGATATTCAGGAGGAGACCCCTACGGGTGCGGGCCGGGGAGAGTTAACGACAAAGTGCAATTTTATGTGGCACAAGGATGACCCCGCACGATGGATTGTTGTACTGGATGTTGTTCAGTCAAAGGGCGCGGAGAAGGGTGGCCCTGACTACAACATTGATATACAGATTGCAGGGTTCTTTACTGTGGAGAAAGAATATCCACAGGATAAAGCCAGCCAAATGGTCCGGGCCAATGGTCCCGCCTTGTTGTACGGCGCTGTCCGGGAAATGGTGACGCTGTTGACCAGTCGAGGCCCTTTCGATCCGGTGCAATTGCCTTCCGTTACTTTTGTGGATGAATCGCGGTCGGCGACTGATAATCCATCCGCCTCCAAACCGAAGCCCCGTAAACGGGCACCCACCCGAAAATCGAAATAGGCAGGCTGTACGTCGTGCTGATCAACAACATAAGTCAGGAAAACAGTCTGCTGACCCGTTTGGACCATCTGATCGCGGAAAGCGATGAGATGCGGGTGTTGGTGGGCTTTTTCTATTTCTGGGGCATATCGGCCCTTCACGGTGGGCTACAGAAAAATCCTGATTTCCGACTGAAGATTCTCGTGGGGTTGGAGGCGGAGGAGCACGCGGGAACGATTGTAGAATTTGCCGGGGGGCTGGGCAAGGATGCCAGCGACGAGGAACAACGGCATGCGTTTCTGAACGGCCTGCGCTCTGTGATGCGGGGCAAGGAGATGGATACAGAGCGCTTTTACGAGCGGGTTTCCCTGTTTGTGGATCTGGTCAAGTCGGGGCAGGTGGAGATTCGGAAGACGCGGGAACCCAATCACGCCAAACTATACCATTTCACCTTGCGCGAGAGCTTGGCGAAAACGCTGGACCGGAAGTTTTGCTGGATCACCGGCAGCAGCAATATGACGCGACCGGGCTTGCGGGAACAGAACGAGTTGAACGTACAGTTGCTCGACTTCGGGGGCGAGGAATCGTGCAAGTTCTTCGATGCGCTGTGGGCGGTGGCCGTGCCGTTAACCGATGACCCCGCCACCAAGACACGGATTGTTGAGCTGGTAAGCGGCGATGAGTCGTTAATGGCGGAAGTGACCCCCTTCGAGGCCTATGCGCTGGTGCTGAAACATTATTTGGAGCACCGGGAGCTAGTGGATAAGACCGTGACTATTCAGCGCATTTTCGCGGATACACCGGACGAGGAGGGGAAGCCCAAGTACCGGTCATTGACGTTCCAAGTGGACGCCGTAAATCAGGCGTTATCTATCCTGCGTGAGTATAACGGGGTTATTGTGGCCGACGTGGTGGGTCTTGGTAAATCGGTGGTGGCAAGCGTGCTGGGCCGGGTCAATGCCAAACGCGGCATTGTGATTGCGCCGCCGGGTCTGGTCGGCGACCGATACACCGGCACCGGCTGGTGGGGGTATCTACAAGATTTCGGGCTGAATGATTGGGAAGTGGTGTCGCGCGGGAAACTGGATGACGTGTTGGAGTTAGTCAACCGTCAGCGGGACTTTGAGTTGGTGGTGGTGGATGAAGCGCACTATTTCCGCAATCAGGACAGCGAAGACTACCATTACATGTCCCAGATTTGTCGCGGTAAGCAGGTGATGCTGTTGACGGCTACGCCCTACAGCAATCGCCCGAATGATATGCTGGCTTTGCTGAAGCTCTTCACCCCCGCGCGCCAGTCCCTGCTGACGCCGGACGGGAATCTGGAGGCGTTGTTCCGCGTATATCACGCTAAATACAATCGCATTGATTATGTCCTGAAGCACCTCGAGAATCCCAAGCGAGCAAAATCGGTCGAGAATGCATTAAAGCATTTGAATGTGCCATGGGAGCTGCGCGAGGGCAATTACGCGAAAATCAGATCGGAAGTTAAGGCGATCTGCAAGACGTTGGCGCAGGAAATACGACAAGTGGTCGAGCCGGTCATGATCCGTCGCAATCGCCTGGATCTGCGGGGCGACCCGGATTACCTGAAAGAGGTAGGCAAGAATCTACCTACCATGCACGACCCCGTTGAGGAGTTTTACGCTTTATCACCAGAGCAAAGCGCTTTTTATGACCATGTCATAAGCGAGTACTTTGGCGAAGATAGCGCCTTTACGGGAGCCATCTATCAGCCGGCGGCCTACACGCCGGGCGCGCCTGATCCCGACGCCGATCCGGAGGATGAAGAGGCGGAGGGCGCCTGGCAGGGCGTCAACCAGCAGCGAAACATGTATAAATTCATTCGTCGTTTGCTGGTGCGTCGTTTTGAAAGTTCCTTTGGGGCTTTCTCAAAGACCCTCGACAATCTGATTGCCATTCACAAGAGCGTCAATCGCTTGGCTACACCGGAGCCCTTGGGACGTGGTATTGTGGTATTGGACCGCAGTTTAATGGAGAAACTGATTAGTCTGGAAGAGGCTTCGGACGAAGAGGTTGTGGAATTATTACAGCGATATGAAGATGATCTGAACTTGTCCGGGGACCACGCGCGCCCTCGCAATATGCAGGTGTACCGCGTGAGCGCCGATTTTAGTGACGAAGGCCGAAAACAATTCTTTCAGGATTTGCGTGCAGATATCCAGTTGCTTCAAAAGGTCAAGGAAGAGGTGGATCAACTCAATCTCATTGCCAATGATCCAAAGGCTCAACAATTGATCACTGAATTGAAGCTGGTTTTGGCTGGAGAGCACCAGGCGATTAAGAACCGCTCCGATGAGCCCCGGCGGAAGGTACTGATCTTTACCGAGTTTGCGGATACGGTGTCGCATCTGCAATCCTATTTGGACCGGGCTTTTCCTAATCAGGTCCTGACCATTCGGCATTTGGGCAAGGACATTGCCACAGCGGTTCGCCGCGAATTTGATGGATCCTGCAATCCGGGGCTGCAGCAGAATCAATTTAAGATTTTGTTGGCGACTGATAAGATGTCGGAAGGATTCAATCTCAACCGTGCCGGCTTGGTGATTAACTATGACATTCCTTGGAATCCGACCCGCGTCATTCAGCGATTAGGCCGCATTAACCGGATCGGAACGAAAGTGTTTGAAGATCTATATCTATTTAATTACTTCCCCACCGAGCAAGGTGCGGATGAACATAATGTTCGTCAGATCGCGAGCAATAAGATGTTTATGATTCACACTTCTATCGGTGAAGATTCAAAAATCTTTGCAATGGATGAGCAACCGACCGCGGCGGGCTTGTATCAACGATTGAGCCGTAATCCCGATGATCTGGAAGAGGAAGGTTTCTTGACGCAGGCCAAGCGTGAGTGGGCGGAAATTTGTAAGGTACATCCTGAGGTCCCGGTGAAACTATCGAAACTCCCTGGCCGCGTGAAGACGGCCCGTATACAAGGGCCTGCGGGAACCTACCTTTTTACTAGAAAAGGAATGACCTTGTTCGCTCTACGGCACCAAGTAATTGGAGAAGAGCGGGCGGATATCGTCCATTTGTCTCTCCGGGACGCCATGGAGGAGGTCAAATGCTCCTTTGACACCGAGCGCATTCCCGAATTTGCCGACAGTTTTTGGGAGGCTTATCAAGCTTTGCAAGCCAGCTTGGAGGATAGGCGGCATGGCGCGCAACCAGGCGCTACGTCACTTATTGTGAAAGCCCGAACCGTTCTGATGGGCGCTGTAGAGCGAGGCCTTGGCGGCGAGTTTGCCAAGACGCTGCTCGATGACCTGCAAAATCACGGAACGTTGGCCGATCGAACCTTGCGAAAGATCGTTGAGACCGCCGGGGATACCGATGGATTTGAGCGGTTGCTAAAGCAACTGCTTCGTGAAATGGGCGCCGACTACCTGGACGCCATTCGGGATAAATTACCGCCCAATGAAATCATTGTTGCGATAGACCATCAACTATCCTCCTAAATCGTTGTTATTCTTTTGGGAGGAACTTCAGGGACACAGCGTTTGATGCCGCCTCGTTAATGCTTGGTTCCCCATACCTATGAACCTTGATAGCCCCGCATAAGCTGCTCGGTCAGCGCAGATTCACTATTTTTCTGTTTCTTCCCTTAACCACGTCTCCGGGTCTCTGCGCGAAGAAATGGACCGGTTAAAAACTGAATGGGCGGAATTTAAGCGCCAGTTCGAATAAACCGGGAGCGCACCAACTGAGGGCTAAGATTGGTGGTTCAAGGCTATGAGCGAGCTGTCTTTCCCTATATGGCGACAGAAACGGCACCGAGTTCATACCGTCGCCAACTTCACAGGGGAGGACGAATAGATGGAATTAAGACAGGATTGATAATTTGGAGACGACAGTTTAGTGTCACTTTATGCAACCAGCAGATCCATGGAGATATGCGGGAGGGAAGGTATGTGTTAAAACTTGAAGGCGATTCACTCGATCTGATGAATGAATGACGGGTTATACAGGTTCTTAGGATAGAGTTGTGCAGGGAGACAATATGAGTGGTGATGTATATGGGGTTTTGACGGGCGATCTAGTGGGGTCTTCGAATCTATCGCCGACCGCATTGGATGAGGTGCGGGAGTTCCTGCAGGCGGTGCCGGGTCACTTCAATGCCGTTTTCCCAAACTCGATGCGCAAGGGTGTTGACATTGCGCGGGGCGATGGCTGGCAAATGTTGGCGCTGGAGCCGCGTCGGGCGGTTCGGGCGGCCCTTTACGTCCGCTTCGCTCTGAAAGCCCGGTTTGAAACGGATTCACGGGTTGCCATCGGTATTGGTCGTGTTTCGGCCCTGCACCGTTCTTCTCTGGCCAAGTCCAGCGGTACGGCGTTTCAGCTCTCGGGCAGCGGACTGGATCGTTTGCCTTCGGACCGTCGTATGGCCTTTATTGAAGAAGGAGCGGATGCCCGGTTGGTGCAGGCGGAATCCCTGCTGGTGTTGTGGTTGGACCGGCTGGCTACTGCGGCGACCAAGGCGCAGTCCGCTTCTCTGTCGGGGGCGCTTCTAAATATGACGCAGCCGGAACTTGCCCGGCTAGAAGAGGTCGCCCAGCCGACCGTGAACAAGAAGTTGCGGGCGGCTGGCTGGCAGGATATGGAATTGGTTCTGGACCATTGGGAGCATGTATAGCCGTAGAAGGCTATAAAAGGGAATAATAGCCCTTAGAGGCTATACAGTAAGAGGTGAGGCGATGATTGGGCTCATTAATATTGGTGGTGCAGCGGTGTTGGCTTTCGGCTGTTGGACTGTACCAGCGGGAGCGTGGGGAAATGCGCTTTATGCTGCAGGCATCCTGTTGGCCGGATTCCTTCTGGCGGTGTTTGGCAGTGGCATCCTTGTGGCGTGGGTGATGGGCCGGATTGTGGAGGAAAATGGTCTTGAACTGAACGGCCTGAAAAATGGTGGACGCCTGATCGGTCGGTTGGAGCGCGCACTGATATTCCTACTGCTCATGATTGGACAACCAGGCGGGATTGGATTCCTTGTCGCCGCCAAGTCTGTTCTGCGCTTCGAGGAGGCCAAAAAACAGCCTTTGGCGGAATACGTTCTAATCGGCACGCTTCTCAGCTTCAGCTTGGCCATAGCCGTTTCGGCCCTCGCGATATGGGTGGCTTGCCGCCTTTCCAGTCCTTGACCATGGGCATGATCCCGGAAGCCGGACGCTGCTGGTTCAGCAAGTCACACATGACGCGCATATACGGGTCAACGTGCATAAAAAACTTCTTGTATCCCGCGCAAAGGTAATTTAATCCCGGCTCGCCGTCGGGCGTATGGATAAAACGATGTTTCGGACATTCCCCGTTGCACGCGAAGCGCACCGGGCATTCAAGGCAATAGCGGGGAAGCGTGTCGAGTTTATCCGAGCCGAATTTGCGTTGGGCAGGGGAATCCACCATTTCACCCAGCGACTGGTTCATTAAATTCCCCAGTTTGTATTTCGGGTAAACAAAATGGTCGCACGAATATAAATCCCCGTTATGTTCAAGAGCCAAAGCCCGTCCGCATTTTTCCGCAAACACGCATAATCCGGAACCCATACCCATCCAATTCCCCAGGGCTACATCAAACATTTGAACAAAAATTTCCCCTACATCTTCTTTAACCCAGTGGTTAAAAATCGTGATCAGGAAATCACCGTACGCCACGGGTTGTACGCTCCAGGACGTAACAGGCGAGTGCTCGTTGTCGTCTTCATCCAAATCGGGCGGCGCGGCAAGATCCAATCCCCAATCCTTGGCGGTGGTGTCTGCTTTGCGTTCCACTAAGGGGATAAATTGCAGGAATGTAGACCCGATGCTTTTGAGGAACGAATAGACTTTAAGCGGATGTTTGGAGTTCTTGCGATTGACGACNGTGAGTGTGTTGTATTCCACCTTNTGTTTTTGCAGGAATTCCAAACCGCGCATNACNCGTTCAAATGTCGGCCGTTGCCGTTTATCCACGCGATACGCGTCATGCANTTCCGCGGGGCCGTCNACACTTAAGCCCACAAGAAATTGGTTTTCGTGAAGGAACTCGCCCCACTCGTCATTAAGCAAAGTCCCGTTGGTTTGAAACGCATTGGTGATCGGACGTCCATCGCTATATTGTTTTTGCAGAGCGACTACTTTGCGGAAGTAATCCACCCCGAGAAGAGTTGGCTCGCCGCCTTGCCACGCAAAACCAATTTCCGCGCCGCTTTGTGATTGAATGTACTCTTTGATGTATTTGTCGAGCAGGACATCGGACATGCGGAATTTTTCGGTATTGCCGAACAGTTTTTCTTTCTCGAGATAAAAACAATACGTGCAATCCAGGTTGCAAATGGGGCCCACCGGCTTGGTCATAATGTGGAAAGGCATGGCTTTCCACGGGGCGGGTATATTTTTCTTATCCGATGCGTTCACTGGGGCCTTTCAAAATATATGTTTTTTTCATGCGCATCAAACGTCACGATAAATTTGTTCAACGCCTTGATCCCGATCCTCGGAATGGCGGGCATCCCTAAATCCAAGGCAGACGAAGGCGTGGCGGTAAGGTGGCGCAGCACTAGATCGCCAAGGATAATCTGCCTAACAGTGGTGGGTTTCTCCACAGGCAAAGCCAGTTCAAAATCCCCCACACTATCCAGCAGAAACGGTGTTTCCTCGCCGTTTAATAAACCGGAAACAGCGATAGAAGCATTGATTTCGCGTAAAGGAGCCGTTGCAATCAGACGATCTGGATTGGGGGTATACGCTTCTGTGCTGGAAAACCGGACCACACGATTCGGAAAATCAATTTGGACGTAATAAAAAGCGCGAATAAAATCCGCACCTAATACAACCGGCGCACGCACGCGGTCGCGATCACGCATCAAGGAATGTAAATTTCCTTTGGCGGCTTTGACGTACAATAAAGCATTTTCGATATGCAAATCACCCAGGCTTAATCGCGAAGCTACACTTAAATATCCGGGAATGGGGTCATTAACATGCGTGGGGTACAAACGATACGCAGGAGGGCCTAACGCAATCATGCCAGTTGCGATCGCAAGCTCGTAGGTCATCCAGGACGCCCGCGAACTGGTATCCAGCAAAGCCAACTGCTCATTTTGTCCGCGAAAAAAAACGGATATTAACGGGGCATCGCTTTTGCGTCGTGACTCAAAAGAGCGTTCCGCAAATTTGCCGGTGTGCAGACGATGCGCGCCTGCAAAACGCGGGCCATCCTCGGTTTCATACACGGTAATCCAAAAACTGCGAGGATCCTGGGCGCGTCCGAAAAAATCGCTTAATTCGCGGGAAGATAACGGTTCGGCCTGCTTGGAACGGTTTGTTGCACAGCCGCTGAACAGCAACAGCGAAAGGCAAAAATAAGCCCTAACGTTGGAAATATATGTCATGGGCTTACCATGCCACGAAGAAAGCCGCAGGTCAAAAAACTTTATAGGATTTAGATTAAACGGGACGTGATCTGATACGTGATCATGGCGGCGATATACGCCAGCAGGCTCATGTACGTGAACTGGAAAACCGGCCATCGCCAGCTATTGGTTTCGCGTCGCGTGATGGCTTGCGTGGGAAGACATTGAGCCGCAAGAATATAAAAGATAAGAAGACTCAGGCAGGTTGCGGTATTAAATACCGGCGTGCCATCGTTGCGTTCGGCGCGCCTTAAGGTATCAAGCAAAGTGCCTCCTTCTTCAGAATCCGTGTCCGCTTCGCCTACGCCGTATACGACGGAAAGAGTGGGCACGATCACTTCACGGGCGGCGAGCGACGTGACCAATCCAATGCCGATCTGCCAATCGTAGCCCAGGGGTTTTATGACGGGTTCCATAAACTTGCCTATTTTACCTGCAAACGATTGTTCCAGAGCGGATACGTCGGAATGCTCAGCAGGGCGGGGAAAATAGGCCAACGCCCACAGGATAAGGGAAATGACAAGAATAACCGTGCCTGCTTGTTGAATAAAAATGCGGGAACGGTCTACCATAATTAAAAGAGCCGTGCGCAGACTGGGCCGTTGAAAGTCAGGCAATTCAAGAAGAAGGGGAGCGCTTTTCCCTTTGATTAAACCAAGGCGAAACAGCCAGGCCATGCCTAATGCCGCGCTTAACCCCAGCGTATAAGCTCCGACAAAAGTTAACGAAGCTTTAAGCGGGTCATCGGGAAACAATAGCGCGATAAGCATGGAATAAACGGGAATGCGCGCTGAACAGCTCATCAGCGGCGCCACGAGAATCGTAAGCAGCCGGTCTTTGGGATTTTCGATAACGCGGGTAGCCATTATGGCGGG
>JGI12277J12856_1000301_pt1 | contig 12218 bp, 9 predicted proteins | sample HotLakmasection5_FD_12856 | JGI IMG/M metagenome (IMG submission 12856) | reverse complement strand
TGACAAAAGCGGCGGCCAGATAATACTCATGCCAAGAGTTCGCGTGTTGGCTGGCAATCTGACGTATCCCCGCAATGACGTTCAGCATGTCGGCTGTGACGCTGTTGCCATTCGCAGAGGCTTGACCGCTGTCGAGATCTGCGATCCATTGGGCACACTGGCGCGCCCCCTCCCAGCCTGGTGCTGCCAGTGGCCGTAACCGCTCGTTGATCAGGCTCATCTCCAACGTAACCCAGTCAAAGATCGTATGACCGTCGCGTGTGCGGCCAAAATCAATCAGCAGGGCACTCAGCTGGGGACCTACAAGAATATTGCCCAGATGTAAATCGCCATGAATGGTGCTTAAATTGGCGACTACTGTCGCATCCAGTAGGGTTTGGTAGGTAGCAATTGGGTTAGGCAACGCCTGATCGCCTAACTGCACGACGCGACTGTCGATGTTGAAATCAGGTTCGAGTATGCGCAGTGCGTTGATGAGCTGCTCATTGCGCGTCTTCCAGACACGTCCAATGAGCTTCTCTACGACCTCACCGCGAAAATACGTCTCCTGCTCAAAATCGATGCCGCGCACCTCGATCTTGTAGGCGCGTGTGATGTGGCTGCCCTGGCTCAGGCCGAGTTGAATGGCACCGCGTTCGCGATCGACCTTCTGCACGATGAAGTTTTCGACCAGCACCAGGTCGCCGTATTGGAGCTTTCTGATGACATCTCGTTTGACAGGATGCCGCAGAACATGGACACCCGTTGGCATCTTTTCCGGCGCGAAGAGTTCCAGCGTCAGAACTGGAGGAAGCAGCCAGTCATATTCCTGCCAGGCCTCAAAACGATAAGGACGTGATTGCTTCCACCAGCTCTCTCCAAAACCTTCGTAGAGCTGTTGGCGCAACCAACTCAGCAGATGATCGCCTGACCAATCCTGGATCACATCACGTAGGTTTTGTGTGCGGCCATTGGCATCTGCAATAAGCGTATAGCGAATTGCTGCCAGGTCGCATGTCTCCGGGGCAGTGGGGCGGTCTTCGAGGCGCGCAGTCAACGGAGGAAGCGTCCCCTTGACGTAGCGCTCATAACGTTGTGCTTCGTCCAGAATGGCATCTGCATTGCCAATCTTCACCACAACCGCAGCATCCGCGCGATTATCGACCTGGATCGGTCTGACGACGAGCAGCCGGGCGGAAGTGTAACCACCAGTAAGCTGCTGTTCGACGACGATGCGCCCATAACCATGGAACATGCGTCGCAGAACAAAAAGCTCGTCCTTCGTTAGATGTCCTTCGAAGTCAGAGGCGAACTCAATCTTGAGGAAAGTCTGTTGAGTTTGCGTCCGCGTTCTGGGTTGGTTGGAGATAGCGTCGCGGGCCTGATCTGGCGATACGCCCAGAGCGTTAAGGACACGCGTTGCTATGCTGTCATTCTCATCAAGGATAGCCAGCAGCAGGTCACGCTCATTGACAGCATCACGGCCCTCTTCCATGGCCATTTCCTGTGCAATGTTGAGAATGAGCTCTGTACGGGGCGTATTGGGAATGCCCGCCCACAGCCGGTGTTGACTTCCTTTACCGACTTTGCGGCGAATGGCATCAATGACGTAGCTTGGCGTCAGGCCGTGTTCGGTCAGCAGGCCACTAGCGAGGCCGTTGTGTATTTCCAGCAGCGCGATGAACAGGTGCTCGATGCCAAGGTAGAAATGGCGCATGCGATGCGATTCCTGGCGAGCAGCAATGAGAATGTCTTTGAGTGCGACGTAAGACATGGTCTACTCGTCGGTCTGAATACGCAGCCAGGTTCGTCCTACCCGGAATGGCTGTCCGGCCTGGATAGGAACAATGCCCTTGACCTGAATATCGCTGAAGAAATCCGTACCGTTGTCCAGAAATGTTCCATTAGTGCTGTCACGATCTTCCAGCCACCACTGATCATCGCGCCAGTGAAGGTAGGCATGATATCGCGACACAAACGTGTCATTGCGCAAACGCAGGTGGTTATCTTCTCGACGGCCTATGCTCACCCGCCATTGTATACCGAGCAGCTCACCATCATCAGCCATACTCAATGGGATGAGTGCGCCATCTTCGACGCCGCTGAGTACCATGATGGCTATCTTGCGATCCACAAGGCGACTCCAGAGCCGGTAACATGCCTAAACAGGCTGGCAAAACCCTTCTTTGTATCATGCCATAACATGCAAATCGCAGGCAAGCGTAACCGTCTTAACGGTGTCAGACGGTTACAGATGTTTTACAGGTTGTTCGGTTATTCACCTATGGAATGATGCTCGCGACTTGGATTGGCTGCGGCTGCACCTCAATGCGACTTATCTTTACGCCCAGTTGGTGCAGCTGATCTTCGATACGCTCATGGCCACGGTCTATCTGGTAGCCGTTCTCGATGATGGTAGTGCCTTCTGCACCGATGCCTGCCAGCAGCAGCGCGGCACCGGCCCGGATGCTGGCGGCCCGCACGCGGGTTCCCTGCATTCTTTCCACGCCGTTGACGATACACACGTTGTTCTGGCTGATGAGAATATCAGCGCCCATCTCGATCAGGCCATCGATGAAATCATACCGATTCTCGAAGATGCGTTCACGGATGAAGCTTTTGCCACTGGCCAGCGTCGAAAGGGCAGTGGTGCAGGGCTGCAAGTCTGTCGGGTAGCCTGGATAAAACTCAGTCATGATGTTAATGGGGTTGAGTGAGCGATTCATGTCCCGCCGGACGTGCAGTCGGTGGGCGTCGACGTCGATGTCGACGCCCATCTGTTCCAGTTTGGCGATCACAAGCCGCAGATGGTCGGGATAGGCATGGTGAATCGTAATGTCACCGCCGGCTATTGCAGCAGACATGATCAGCAAGCCAATGACCAAACGATCCGGAATCGGTGTGTACTCAACGGCATGTAGCTCTTCGACCCCCTCAATAATCAGCGTACGCGTTCCCTGGCCGCTGATCTTGGCTCCCATTTGAGTCATATAATTGCAGAAATCGATAACTTCTGGCTCGATCGATGCGTTTTCAATGATGGTCATACCCCTGGCCAGCGCAGCACCCATGACCAGATTCTCGGTGCCAGTGTGGCTCGGTAAATCCAGATAGAGGGCGGCACCCTGTAAGCGGCCTCGGCTGCTCGTAATGATGGTCCGGCCATCTTCGCGGTATTCTACGCGGGCGCCCAGCCGGGCGAAGCCACGGTGATGGAAATCGATTTTACGGGTGCCGATATCACAGCCACCGCTGCCGGGCAACTCAACATGTCCCAGCCGTGTGATGAGTGGTGCCAGGAACAGCACAGAGCCGCGGAAACGCTCCGTCAGGCTTGCAGGCAGTTCACTCTGCACGACATTGCTTGCGTCAATGATGACGGTATGGTTAGCGATGTCATGATCGACATTCGCGCCGACGTAACGGGCGACTTCCAGGGCCAGGCGTACATCGGCGATGTCGGGTACACCATGCAGGACGGTCTGCCCACGCCTGGGAATGAGAGCGGCAGCAATCATAGGCAGAACAGCGTTTTTACTACGCTGGGCAGTGATCTCGCCTGTTAATGTGCGGCGCCCTTCGATCTGAAACGCGATGTCGGTCATGAATGCTCCTCCGGTCATCAAACCGCCTCAGTTTGATATAGACAGTCGGGATTTACAAGTGTGGTATTGTATCCGCACAATTCATAAAGCTCTGCTTGCATTTCTCGAAAAGGCGTGTTACGCTCGTTACCAGTACCTTGACAACTGATATCAGTTTCACACTTATCCAGAGCGGGTGAGAGAACGGCTCAGTGACCCCGCGGCAACCCCCATTTGGCGATGGGAAGGTGCCAACTCCGTCAGGTAATCTGGTAGATGAGGGTGAATGCTCGGTGAAGCCGAGATTTGTGCGGGGTGAGTGCCACCACCCTGATTGCAACGCGCACAAAAGCCCGAATCTACAAAAAGGTTCGGGCTTTTTTCATTGCAGGGTCTGGTTGAAATTGAGGGGATAACATGACCAACCATTACGAACACTACAATGCATCCACGCCGCGTAATCAGGGAAATAGCACCCGTGCCGTCCATGCAGGCACACAACGGCGCAAGCCACACAATGCGCTGACGACGCCTATCGTTCAGAGTGCGACGTTCACTTTCCAGGATACGGCGGATCTATGTGATTTCATGGATCAGAAGCTGTATGGTGATCTGCATGATCGCGAAGAATACGGTCGCTATGGCAATCCCTCGATATGGGCCGTGGAAGAGCGGCTGGCCGCACTCGATGGCGCGGAAGATGCGGTGCTTTACTCGTCCGGCATGGCGGCAGTTACCTCGCTGTTGCTGACCGTGCTCAAGAGTGGGCAGCATATCGTGATGACGGATGACTGTTATCGTCGTACGCGGCAGTTTTGTCTGACTGTTCTTGCGAAGTTCGGCGTCGAAACAACGGTTGTGCCAATGGGCGACTATGATGCGCTCGAGGCAGCGATTATCCCCAAGAAAACACGCTTCATCATCAGTGAGACCCCAACCAACCCTTACCTGCGCGTGGCTGATCTATCGCGTATTGTGGATATTGCGAAGCGGCATCGCGTATTGACCATGATTGACACGACGTTTGCGACGCCGATAAATCTACGCCCGATCGAGTTCGGCATTGATTTTGTGCTCCATAGTGCGACCAAGTACCTGGGCGGCCACAATGACGTGTTGGCTGGTGTCATCACCGGCCGTGCTGATCGCATCAAGGCGCTGAAGGACGCTCGTGGTGTTTTTGGTAATGTGCTTGATCCGCAAGCGGCATTTCTGCTCGAGCGTGGCATCAAGACACTGGGCGTGCGCGTGGCCCAACAGAATCGCAGCGCGCAGCGCGTCGCAGAATACCTTGAACGGCATCCGAAGATCGAGCGTGTCTGGTATCCTGGCCTTCCGTCCCATCCTGATTATCACATCGCACGCAAGCAGATGCGAGCTTTCGGTGGTGTTGTCAGCTTTGAGGTCGCAGGTTCATTGGAGGATACCAGCCTGTTCATTGATCGCTGCCGCATCCCGTATATTGCGCCGAGCCTGGGTGGTGTCGAAAGCCTCATCGAACAGCCAGCACTCGTCAGCTTTTACGAACTAACGACGGCAGAACGGCTGCAGGTTGGTATCAAGGACAATCTGGTGCGCTTTGCAATCGGCATTGAAGACACAGAAGATATATTGGCCGATCTGGAGCAGGCGCTTGCGGGCGTTCCTGATCGCCGCCTGGAAGCTGCGTGGGAGCACCGCTTCCGGCTGTGATGCGATCATACCAGTGTATCAACAAAGGCGGCCCGCAAGCCGCCTTTTGCGTTTGTTGCTGTGCAAGCGTTTTAAGTAAGTGTCTTCTCGCGCTCGAGCAGGGCGATGATCTCTTCAATGCTGTTGCCTGCTTGTAGCAACCGATTGGGATAGGTTGGGCTGATATCTTCCAGCGTGTTGCTGTGGTAACCGATGGTGGCGTCGGGGTCTTTCAGGACGTGTCCGGTGAGTATCCCTACTACCGTTTCGTTGGAGCGTATGATGCCGGCGGCAGCCAGCTTGCGCGTCCCCGCCAGCGAGCAGGCTGAAGCCGGTTCGCAGCCGATACCAGCGCGGTCAATCAGCGCCTTTGCGTCCATGATTTCCTGATCTGTGACACTTTCTACGACGCCATCTGTCCATTGCAGTGTACGCACGGCTTTTTGATAGTTAACCGGGTTGCCGATCTTGATGGCGGTGGCAATGGTCTCGGCCTTCACAGGTGTGTAATCTGCAAAGCCTGATTTGTAGCTGTGATACAACGGGCTGGCACCGTCCGCCTGGATAATTGCCAGACGCGGGATGCGATCGATCAGGCCCAGATCGTAGAGTTCTTTCAGCGCTTTACCAAAGGCAGAGCTGTTCCCCAGGTTGCCGCCAGGGCAGACGATCCAATCTGGGACTTGCCACCCGAGCTGCTGTACCGCCTCAATAATGATGCTCTTCTGGCCCTCGAGGCGGAATGGATTCACGCTGTTGAGGACGTAGATGTTCAGTCTTTCGCTGACTTCTCGCACCAGTTCCAAATTACGGTCGAAATCCGCATCAATACGAAGACAGGTCGCCCCATAAGCAAGGCCCTGCGCGAGTTTGCCCAGGGCAATCTGCTTGTTTTGCAGGAAGATGATGCCTTCCATTCCGGCGAGAGCTGCGTAAGATGCCAGTGCTGCCGAGGTATTACCAGTCGACGCACAGGCAACGCGCTCCATGCCCAGGACCCGGGCTTGTGTCACACCTCCGGTCATGCCACGGTCCTTAAACGAACCAGTTGGGTTTTCTCCTTCGTGTTTCAGGTGCAGCCGACGAACGCCTGCCCATTCCGCAAGACGTGGAACGGGGTAGAGGTTCGTGTTACCTTCAGGTTTGCTGACGATCACTGATATATCGACATCAGGGTAGATGAGTTCCCTGTAGCGCCAGACGCCGCTGTTGAATGGGGCCCTGAGGGTGCCGAGGCGGGAATCGAACTGCTCATGGGCGAAGCGCACGTTGGACCAATCATGCACGACGTCGAGCAGACCGCCGCATGCGTCGCAGGCATAACGCACCTGATCGATAGCGTATTCGGTCTGACAATCCATGCATTGCAGCACGCTCGGCATTGGTGTTATCCTCAAAGACCGCGACTAAACATCGTAGTGGAATCAATCTATTAAAGGATAGCTAGTTTCGATGGCATTTGCCAGCGCGCGAGCCTTTGCGCCAGCGACCGTCGCCAACCTGGGAGTTGGTTTTGATATTCTCGGTCTTGCGGTTGAGGGGGTAGGGGATACAGTTATTGTCGAGCCCCGGACGGAACCCGGAGCGGTGATTCTCAGCATCACCGGCGACAAGGGGCAGATTTCCCACGAGCCCGACAGGAATGTGGCGACTGTCGCCGCCAATGCTCTACTTAAACAACTGGACAGCAAAGTGGGTGTCGGGATTCATCTGCAGAAGGGGCTGCCCATTGGTAGTGGTCTTGGGAGCAGCGCGGCCAGTGCGGTCGCAGCGGTCGTCGCAGTGAATCATCTGCTGGGCGAGCCGCTGCCGCGTGAAGCCCTGTTGCCTGCCTGCCTGGAAGGCGAGGCTGCGGTCAGCGGCTATCACGCGGATAACGTGGCACCCGCATTGCTGGGTGGTATCACGCTGACGACCGGTACAGCGCTTGAGCAGATCAAACGAATGCCGGTGCCTGACGATATCTATTTGGTGCTGGTAACGCCCGATGTGGTTGTGCCGACGCGTGAGGCGCGGGCCGTTTTGCCACAGATGGTAGCGTTACGGGACATGGTTCATCAGACAGGTGCCGTCGCGCAGCTCGTTGACGCGCTGTATCGAAGCGATGTCCGAGCGATGGCGGCAGCAATGGCATCTGATCGAGTTGTGGAACCCGCACGTGCCCATCTGATGCCTTACCTTACAGAAGCACGGGCAGCGGCGTCGGCAGCGGGGGCTTTGTCCCTTATTATCAGTGGCGCAGGGCCGACATTATGCGCGATTTGTGACACAGTTTCCACCGCAGACGGTACAGCCGAAGCATTGAAACACGTTTATGTCGAGCGTGCGATGGAGTGCGTCGTCAGACAGTCACGGGTTAACCAAACCGGTGCCATTTCTGACGTTAGTGGATAAGTTCTCAGTCCGGGCAATATCGGTGTATTCCTGATATAATTCCCATGTGTCTGGGTGTTTGTTTGTGTCCGGCTGCGCCGAGATCACCCGCTTCTTTTGCAGGCTAGTACACAACGACGTACGCATTTGTGAAAAACTTGACAAGCATTCTTGAGCTTCCTATACTGGTCTCGCCTTTCGGTCGCTGCGGCTGAAAATGACCACCATTTTTGCATCTACAATGCTGGAAAAGTGAACTTATGATTCAAGATGTCACACGTAATTTTATCGGCGGGAAGTGGGTAGATTCTCGCTCCGGAAACACATTTGAGAGCGTAAACCCGGCGACAGAAGAGGTCCTGACTACAGTATCGCGCAGTGCTGCGGAGGATGTGTCGGCGGCAGTCGAGGCGGCACGTACGGCCTACGACAAATGGCGTCTGACCCCGGCACCTCGTCGTGGTGAGATCCTCTACCGCGTTGCAGAACTGCTCAAGGAGCGCAAAGAAGAGATTTCGCGCATTATGACGCAGGAGATGGGGAAAATCCTGCCTGAGACCCGGGGTGATCTGCAGGAAGCCATCGATATGGCCTACTATATGGGTGGAGAAGGCCGTCGCCTGATGGGATATACTGCCCCCGTTGAAATGCCGAATAAGTTCGGTATGGCCCTGCGCGATTCGGTCGGGGTGTGCGGCATGATAACGCCCTGGAATTTCCCCGTGGCCGTTCCCAGTTGGAAGATCCTGCCGGCCCTTATCGCTGGCAACACCGTCGTCTGGAAACCGGGCGAGGATGTGCCCGCTTCAGCCGCGGCTTTTGTAAAGGTCTTTGAGGATGCTGGGCTGCCCCCGGGTGTACTCAATCTCATTCAGGGCTATGGTCCTGAAGCTGGTTCACCGCTCGTAGAACACCCTGATGTTCGCATTATTTCGTTTACTGGCTCGACAGATACAGGTCTCAGGGTTTACGCGCAGGCTGCGGCGCTTGGCAAGAAAGTCACGCTTGAGATGGGCGGTAAGAACGCCATCATCGTCATGGATGATGCCAACTTCGACCTGGCGGTTGAGGCGATTACCTGGAGCGCTTACGGCACGACGGGCCAGCGCTGCACGGCCACCAGTCGTCTGATTGTGCAGAATGGCATTAAGTCTCGGCTGGTTGATGCATTGATTGAGAAGGCAAAGGCGATTCGCCTTGGTGATGGCCTGCAGGATACGACGGATATGGGCCCCCTTGTCAATCAGAAGGCGCTCGACAAGGTCGCCGGTTACATGGATGTGGCACGCCAGGAGGGTGTGAATATCGTCGCCGGTGGCCAGCGGGCTGATATGCCAAAAGGTTTCTTTTTCGAGCCTACGCTGTTTGATGACGTGACACCCCCCCCCCCCCCCTAGAAGAAGCTGTGCGTGTCAATAATAGTACCCGCTACGGGCTTTCCAGCAGCATCTTCACTGAGAATGTCAATGCAGCGTTCCGTGCAATACGTGATCTGACAACAGGCATCGTATATATAAACCATGGGACGACCGGCGCTGAAATACAGTTCCCATTTGGCGGTACGCGTGGCACTGGCAACGGTATGCGTGAGGCAGGGCAAGCTGCATTGACCAGTTTCACTGAGTGGAAATCCGTCTATGTGGATTACAGCGGACGGCTGCAACGCGCCCAGATTGATACAGATACAGTTCTGGATGAAATCTAGGACTAATAGAAATCTAGGGCTAATAAGCGTGTAGACCACTTATTTCACTCGTAATGATTAGCAAAATTCGGTATGCTAACAGTGAGTTGCTATGGATCCATCTTCGCTTTACTGGGACACCTCGTATGAAATCGTTCAGACCTTAATGGAAGTCTATCCTGAAGTGGATGTTGAAGAACTGGGAACACAGCAACTTTTCGAAATGATCGTTGCGCTGCCTAATTTCGCAGATGATCCGTCGTTAGCGAATGAAAAGCTGTTGACTGATATTTTGCGGGAGTGGTACGAGGAGAGCATGAACTGATGGAACTCAACCTGCAAAACCTCAATACGACGGAATACCCGGTTCCGGCTGAATTGCAGAGCAATGTCGCCATCACCAGTCTGAATCATATCTATAACTGGGGACGGCGTAACTCCATGTGGCCGATGCTGTTCGGTCTGGCGTGCTGTGCGATCGAGATGATCGCTACAGCGTCATCACGTTTTGATTTCTCTCGCTTCGGGATGGAAGTTATGCGGGCAACGCCGCGTCAATCAGACCTGATGATTGTCAGCGGCACGGTGACCAAAAAGATGGTTGTGCCAATTGTGCGCCTTTACAATCAGATGCCTGAGCCTAAGTACGTGCTGGCGATGGGTGCCTGTGCAAGCGGCGGTGGTCCTTTTAAAGAAGGATACAACGTTGTTTCCGGCATTGATAAATACTTGCCAGTCGACGTGTATGTGCCTGGTTGCCCTCCGACTCCTCAGGCGCTGCTGTATGGGTTAATCGCATTGCAAAAGAAGATTGATGGGCAGTCACTTGTCAATGCGGATGATGTGCCGTGGTACGGTGTCGGTCCATCCGAGCCAACCCCGGTGCCTATCCTCGGCCCGGACATTATTGATCCTCGCCAGATGGATATGATCCGGCGGCAGGCGGAGGCCCACGCCAGACAAGAGTTTGAAGAAGAGCCAGTACGCCTTGAGGTCGGCCGCGACTTGCCGGCAGTGGGTTCAGAAGCCGTTGCCGCCGTTGCAACGAAGAAGGCCGCAGCGAAATCCGTCGTGAAGAAAGAAGAAAAATCCTTCTCTCAGGCGGGGATGTCACCAGAAGCCGTTGAATCGTTACGACAGAAGCGCCGCGAAAATGCTATGGCGCGCAAAGCCGCACGCCTGGCGAAGGGAGACTGAGTCATGGTAGACATGACCGCACCGCAGATTAACACGCTCAAAGGTGGCACGGTTGAAGATGCCCTTGAGAATCTGAAAAAACGCTTCCCTTCAGCAGTATCGACGGACGCACGGGATGGTTATGAAGGTGTCNTCGTCAGTGCTGAAAACCTCACCGAAGTTGCACGCTACATCAAATACGATCTCGGCTTTGATTTCCTATCGAGCGTGACGGCAGTGGACTATCTAAACGAAGGTGTTCATAGCAATGATCACCTGGAGATGGTTTACCATGCCTATCGCACTTCAGGTGGTCCAGCCCTTGTCTTCAAGTCGCAGACTGATCGTGAAGAAGCCCGTATGCCATCCCTGACATCAGTCTGGCGCGGCGCGGATCTTCAGGAGCGCGAAGCCTGGGATCTCATGGGCGTTCGTTTTGAAGGTCATCCAAACCTGCAGCGGATTTTGCTGTGGGAAGGGTTCCATGGCCATCCATTGCGCAAAGACTGGCACGAAGCCTACTACGAAGAAGACAGCAAGCCGTTTGGCAGCCGCTGGCCAGGAGGGCACGTGCATCGCGCTGAAGAGAAGAATATCTTCGGCAAGAACGTAACCTATCCGGCGGACATTGATCTCAGTCGCCTGAATGATGTGTCAGAAGCGCGCATGTATGATAGCTTCGGCCTGGGTGTCGATGTCTCGCATGTTTCTGACCATGATGGTATTCAGACGGATCGGCTCGTCGTCAACATGGGACCACATCACCCGAGCACTCATGGTGTGTTCCGTATGGTTATGGAACTTGACGGTGAAACTGTCACCAAGCTCGAACCGGTTATGGGTTACCTGCATCGTAACCACGAAAAGATCGGTGAGCGCAATACCTTCCTGCACAACATACCGTTTACGGATCGACTGGATTACATTTCCAGCATGGGCAACAATCACGGCTATGTAATGGCCGTTGAACAGTTGCTGGCGCGGGGAGCGAAGTGGAGCCCGCCAACTTATCGTACCGAAGTATTGCGCGTGCTGATGGTCGAACTAACACGCATCGTCAACCATCTGTGGGCGATCGGCTTCTGGTTGAACGATCTGGGCGCTTTCTTCACACCGGTGCTGTACTTCATTCAGGAGCGTGAGCGTATCCTTGACTTCTTTGAAGCGGTCGCTGGCAGCCGGATGATGTGCAACTATATGCGCTTCGGTGGCGTCTTTGGTGATCTGCCCGAACGGCTGCGCAGCGTTGCGAACCTTATCAATGATCGGGTGCGCGATTACGACACGATGGCTTTCCTCACAGAGATGATCAACGAGCGTATCCCACGCACGATTGATGAGCTCGAAGAATACCTGAGCGCGAATGAGATTATTCAAGCTCGTGCTAAGGGAGTGGGTTATCTCAGCGCAGAAGATGCTATCGACTACAGCGCGTCCGGCCCGGTGTTGCGTGGCAGTGGTGTCGCCTACGATGTGCGCCGGGCGGACCCATACAGCATATATCCAGAACTGGATTTTGACGTCGCGGTGCAGTACGAAGGCGACATGTATGCGCGCTATATGGTGCGCGTGCTGGAGATGCACGAAAGTGTGCGTATTCTTAAGCAGATTCTGCCACGGCTCGAATATACCAAGGGCGAATCGGTCACAGAGAATAATGCGCAGTATTCGAGCAAAGTTCCCATCGGTGAGGCTTATGGTCGCGTTGAGAACGGCAAGGGCGAATTGGGCTTCTATGTCGTATCGGCGGG
>JGI12277J12856_1000196_pt1 | contig 15988 bp, 7 predicted proteins | sample HotLakmasection5_FD_12856 | JGI IMG/M metagenome (IMG submission 12856) | reverse complement strand
TGATCGGCGGAATTGTTACTACAATGTGGCAAGCACAGCAGGCGGAAAGAAATGCTCAGGAGGCTGAGCAGGTATCGGCTTTTTTAGCCCAGGTATTTGAAGGTTCTGACCCAAACCGGGCGAATGACGGATCGATGACCGCCAGAGAGCTCCTCGATCAGGGGTTTGAACGAGCAAAAACCGAGCTGACGGACGAACCCGGACTCCAGGCCCAAATGTTAAGCATGATCGGTAATATCTACAGCAACCTCGGCCTTTATGATGATGCGTATCTCGCTATTGAAAAATCTGTGGAGCTGTTTCACAATATCGAAGACAGATCACCAAAAATGGCAACGGCTCTGTTAAGGTTAGCCAACCTGGAGTACCGGCTCGATAATTTTGAAGCTGCGGCAGAAACCGCTAAAGAAGCTCTTGAGCTAAACATTGAGCACTACGGTGAAACCCATGCAGAGACGGCCAGCGTAATGAATACGCTGGCAATGTCTCTTGAAGAGATCGGCGAAAAAGATGAGGCGTATAGTATGTACTATCGTATTATCGAAATTCGCAGAGATCAGCCTGAACAGGGTTCAAATCTTGCTGTTAACCTGAATAACCTTGCCATCTTGCTACAGGAAGACGGTAAGCTGGATGAGGCCGATGCCCTTTTCAGCGAAGCCGTTGATTTGATTGGTGAGGTACTCGGTACTGAACACCCTTTTATGGCTTATATACTAAATGGTTACTCGGGCTTGCACCAGGATCGGGGAAATTTTGATCAGGCTGAGAATCATTTAATGCAGGCTTTGGAAATTGGGCAGGCTATTTTTCCGGAAACACACCCTTTCATTGGAGTAGTTCAATACAATCTCGGGGAGCTGTTTCGAATAATGGAAAATTATACTGAGGCTGCCGATTACTACTTACTCTCTCTGGAACAGCGTAAACAGTCTTTACCCGATAATCATCCTGATATTGCTAACACTCTTTACTCACTGGGAGGTGTGCTTATCGAAACGGATCGGCCTGATCTTGCTGAAATCTATCTGCTTGACGCTGTCAGGCTGCGAAAAGAGATTTACGAACCGGACGACAGGCGTATTGCATTAGCCGAAGCACGATTAGGAAAGTGTCTGTTGTATCAGAGAAAAATGGATGAGGCAGAACCACTTCTTTTGAAGAGCTATACTTTGCTTAGAGAGCTTTTGGGGGAAGACGACCTGATAACTCAGGAGGTATTGGCAGATCTTGATGCACTTCGCCTCAGATGAGAAGAATCTCCAAAGATAATATGAAAAGACTCAGAGAAAATTCCCTCTAAGTCTTTCGTATTTGTTTTTCTTCTTACGAGCCGGGCATCAGCTTCTCGTAGTCTTCTACGGTACCGCCGTCCAGGCAGCATTGAATGATTCAGGGCCAGATAGCCGTTACAGGTACAAGATATACATTGCAGAAAACATATTTACAGATTGGAAAAAGAACAATAAACCGCTGATTACTATTATAAACAGTCGTACATATACGACCGTATATACAGTTCGTGCCTTAGCCATACTCACAAAAAGCTTCTCGGCTGGAACCGGGGCGGGTTTTTCATCCTAGACAGCAAGCTGATTGCTCGGTTTTCATCAATGAACATTAACACACGTTCTCTGTCTAAGACGAAATCCATGCTCACAAAGCACGGCTTTACGATCCATCAGCACAAAAAATGGCGCTTTCGCCTGTGGAATTTCTTTTACCTGAAGGCAACCCTCACTTAGATTTGCCCGTATTACAGATCAATTGAAGTAAAAAAAGGCACCTCCCTAATATCATGGGAGGTGCCTTTTATATATAAATATACCTGCAGACTTATATAGCGCTGGGCATGATTTTTTCATAGTCCTCAACCGTACCGTTATTCAGGCAGGTTTCTATGATTTTTCTTCCAAGCGGGTCGAGATCCGGTGTATTAAACTGTTCGAGCATTCTGTGGAAAAACTCGAGCAGTATTTCTGCACCGGCATCATATCCTTCCTCTTGCACTTCTCTTTGAAGTTCAACGCGCAGCATCCACTCTGGAATTGTTCGGCCTTCAAATGTCATGTGCTTCAGTGCATAACCTAACACGTTGCATCTGGCAGGCATGATTTGTTTATCAGAGAAATTTGCATTTCCTTTTCTTGCCAAATACTCACGGGTTACCCATTGAGACATAAATCCAACTTTCCAGGCTCCAATAGTCTGGTTTGGTGTCAAAATGTACTGCACATTAGGAGTATTTTTAATTTGCTCTAACAACAAATTAGCCTGTTTTACCTTTTTCCCGGTTGCAAACGGCCAGTAACTTCCCACGCCTTCACTACTAATTCCCTGAGTTTGAATAATACTTGGATTAGCATGGCCGCGAGGTGCTACCAGTCTCCATAGCCACGCAAGTGCTGGAGGCAGTATATGCATAATGCCCACAATACCATAGTTTGGCTCTTCCTTTGTGCATGGTGGTGTTCTCATACCTATACTTCGGATATTAATATCAACAGGTTTTTCAACGATATTGTGCACAATATCCCTGGGCAGAATAACCCTTGGATTGGGACATGGTACACCTGGTTCATCCATTGTGTGATCCCAGATCATCGCCCTGCCGCCAGGCACAGACTGGATATTGAGGAATAGCAATGGTTTTGGAGGTACAGCCGTCATTTTCTCCAGTGTTGGGTCTGTACCATACTCTTTAATATGGTCGACTCGAACAAACCACCCTTCTTCTGCATCTTCCAGCGTCAGCAACCCACCCTCGTGCTGTAATGAAGGATGACATAAGGCCATATCATCGGCTACCGGCATCAAGTCACATGTATGCGCAATATCCAAATAGCGTTTATCATCCTTGTAAAGGTTATCTCCCAGCAGGAGACGTCCATCAGCCAATCGGTGAGGCTGCTGCAGCATTTCACTTTTACCACCACCACTGGCTCCTTCGTGCATAAAGGTTACCACATTATCATAAGGAGTTTTTACCTGTACTGCAGAACAGTGAGCGGTTACCCAGCCCTCCTCTTCACCCTGGCCGATAAGCATTCCATATACCCCTTTCTTAGCACTGGGTCCGGGATATAAATTATATGAAAACATCTCGTAGTTGCCGGGCTGCCGATTATGTACAACAATCTGCTTCCCTTCAAAATGGGTATGCCGGAATGGTGGTGCTGTATAAATACATGCTGTAGGCTCAAAATCTTCGTCCAGTTCGTCGGGGTTCAGAATACCCTGCAACAGCGCCAGACCAAGTCCAAAGAAACCAGCATTAGCGGGGATTACAGCAACTGCCTTGTATCCCATTCCTTCTTTTCCTGCGTTAAAGAAAAACATTCCCAAATCCTGAGTTTTCAACCATTCGAAGGTTTCATCACGCAGGTCATCAAACGCATAATCGAAGCGATCTTCCCATTTCGTTTTATCCGTTGGAAAGTTATCGGCAATCACCATACAGTTTGGATCTCTTCGGCGCATATACACTTCCAGGTAGTTAGCAGCGATTCCGTTCTTCACACGGTGAACGATAGCTTCGTGTTTTTTTTCACCATCCGGAAGTTCGTAGTATACTTCTTGCGACATCCCCTCTTCACCACCTACGGAAAGATTGACAAGATCATTGATATTTTTCGCAACCGCCATGCTGGGTGCTTCATTGATTAATTCTTCCAGCTTTGGCGGAAGTTTAAAGTTAAAGACAGGTTTATTTGATGAACTCATAACATTATTTTTGAGTGTAAATTATCCTACGTAAAAGTAGCTTTTGTTTTTTGGCTGGCAATTGCTTGTAGCACTTACCATCCTGTTCGTTAATTCTTTTTTTAATTCAACAGATATATTGGTCTGTTACTCCAAACATAGACATAAAAAGTAAATGTTTCATGTATTTCAACTGCTTTTATTGTTTGAAAACAAGTTGGAAGCGCTTTGCTCAATACTTCTATAAACTAATGGCTACAAATGAATTTAAAAAGCTTATTCACCGATTTTTCCTCAGTTGAGAAGTCATCTTTAATTTACCTTGGTAAAGCCTGAAAATATGATAGCGGCAGCTCCGATTTCTGATGCAGACAACGACATCTGTACGTATATCTATCTCGGTAAATAAACCCTGAAAACGGAACCCTTTTCCGGCTCACTCTCCACCTCAATATAGCCACCCATCGCTTCAACCTGCTTTTTGGTTATAAAAAGCCCCACGCCACGGGCATCCTCATTGCCATGAAACGTTTTGTACATACCAAAAAGCTTATCTCCATGCTTCTCCATATCTATACCCAAACCGTTATCTTCGAATGAAATAACGCGGTATTGCTTCGTAGCTGAGACCTTAATCCTAACCACGGCTTTGCGACTACCGGATCGATATTTAATCGCATTACTTAGAAGGTTGTGAAAAATACTTTCAAGATAAGCGGGTATGGCGACGATCTCTTCACCGCTATCTACATCAATTTGTACTTTCACACCGGCTGATTTAATAATGGCGCTCAGGCTGCTCTTTGCTTTCTCAAGAGCCTCCATCATATGTACAGATTTGTACGCTTCCTTTGGTTTTTTGCTCGTTTCAACAACCTGAATCAGGTTCTTTACCGTCTCATCCAGGTTATTTGAAGCCATTCGCAGCATTTTTACATACTGAAGAATCTCCTGCGGATCTTTTTCTGCTTCGAGTAAACCCATAATCATTGAGAAATTGGAGGCGTGCCCCTTTAGATTATGTGAAACAATATGTGCAAAATTGAGCAGCCGCTCATTCTGCTCCTTGTTCATTTCGAGAAGATGCTTCAGTTCGTTTTCTCTCTGTTTCAATTCTGTAATATCGCTTACAATACCCAGATATCCGTTCAATTCTCCATCCTTGCCCACAATCTCGGTAATTGTAAGCTGCGCCGGAAACGTTGCCCCATCTTTCCTCATTAAAACCCACTCTTTCGTCTCAAACTTTGTTTGCCTGACGAATCTGGTCAAAATTTCAAAATCGTCAACCGCTTCTCCGGACTTATTCATTAGCTTTTTGCCTCTGCTATGCAGTTCTTTTTTCAGGTGAAACGTTAAAGGCGACTCTTTATCAACAACCTCCTCAGCACTATAGCCGAGCAAATTCTCAGCCCCCCGGTTAAAGGATTTAATCACGCCCTCACTATCCGTGCTCAAAATTCCCACCCTGGTGCTGGCAGCCAGGATACTTCTGAGTTTATTAAGAGCTTCATTAAGTTTTTCTTCGGCCTTTTTACGCTCCGTAATATCAATCGATATTCCCACAAGCGATTCCACATTTCCATCGCTGTCGGTAACCGGTATTTTTGATACGATGGCCCAACGGCCAAATCCCATGTCATTTTCCATTCCCATGAGGGCATTACCGCCATCAAGCACCTGCAGGTCTTCTGCCAGATAGTTTTTTGCTACTTCACCCGGGTACAACTCCTCGTCCGTTTTACCCAGCACTTCCTCCTCTTTTTTAAACCCCGAATATTTAACTTCGGCCCTGTTTGCCAGAATTTTACGCCTGTTTTTATCTTTCATGTAAACGTTTACGGGAACGTTATCTATAATCGTTCGCATAATCTTTTTCTCTTTTGCCAGCTGTTTTTGGACTTTCACCTTGTCGGTTTGATCGAACATAACCCCAATTAGCTTACAGCTGCTACTGTTACTTATCGGCAGAACATTTCCCCGGTCATTTATCCACCGAACAGATCCATTTTTATGGTGAATCCGGTAGTCTACCTGCCAGCCTTCATTATCATCAACGGCACTTCGTAAAACCCCTATTACCCGTTCCACATCCTCTTCATGAATGATCTTGTTAATCATCAAATTCTCACTCTTTAGAAATTCCTCAGGCTTGTAACCCGTCGCCTTTTGCACATACCCCGAAATGTATTTCAGCTCGAAAATCCGATCTTTTGCATTTTTATGTACCGTATACTGGTAAGTAACCCCCGGGATATTTTCGACCAGACTTTGAAACTGTTCCTTACTATCACCAAGGGCCACTTCCGCTCTTTTCTTTTGATCAATGTCTTGCAAAGTGCCATACAAACGAACACAGCGGCCGTTAAAAAACTCTGCCTGCCCCAGTGATCGCACCCAGATTGTACGATTTTTTGCTGTAGTTAGCTGCAATACATGGTCAAAGGAGGTTCCTCTGTGTTTCAGCTCCTTAATTGCGTACTTAATTTTGTCTCTGTTTTCTCCCTCCGGATAAAAGTTTAAAGCGTCGTTTAAATCCGGCTCATAGTCAGCAGGCATGTCATGAATTCTCTTAATCGTATCACTCCAATACAAATTTTCATTCTCTATATCTACCTCCCAGTAGCCGATATTTGCAGCTGAGTTGCAGCGCTCCAAAAACTTCTTCTTTCTCACCTGATCACTGATATCAGTATGTGCCCCAAGCATTCTTACCGGATTGCCATTCTCATCTCTGATGGCCATTCCTTTACAGCGTATCCAAACCGTTTGTCCGTTTTTATGTTTGTAGCGTATTACCTCATCGAAAATACTTTCGGGATTAGCCAGGTGTTTCTCAATTGCTTTTTCAACGTTTCGCAGATCTTCTCTGTTTATAATGTTTTGCCAGGCCGATATTTTGTGTGGTTTTTCGGCAGGATCATACCCCAGTGTAGTCCAAAACACGGGGTTCATCCATTCATTTTCAGGGTTTTCAAGATCCCAATACCACAGCCCGTCCTGAGTGGTATTCTGAATAAACTCAAAGATCCGGCTATCTTTGCTAACCCGATTATAAAGCTCTTCCTTTAAATAATTCATTATCGCTTGCCCTCTCTTTTGTTAAGCATTCCATCAATTCAATATACAGTTAATCAAAAAATTCGCGTGTATGACCCTGTAAAATATTAATATTTTTTAATTTTATTGCATTTACGATCTGAATTATTGACTATCCATACAATGAAAATTGGGTACGACTGCTGCTTTTTTGAAAAATCTCATCTGCTTTTGATATCTCCCCTGCTATTTTTTATGATTTTTTCCGCCTGAACAATTTTGGTTTAAATGACTGAACGTAACTACATTTATTCAAAACTGATGACTCCCGTCTTCTATCTATTAACTTATTAACCCTTTATGAAAAAGTACTGGAATGAAATTGACGCCCTGATCAATCAATCTCTGCTGCTGGCCCCTGGAAAAAGAGTGGCTTTTATCAAAGAGAAGTGTCAGGATAATGAGGAGCTTTTAAAAGAAACACTCAGTTATCTTTCATTTATTGAGAAAGCCGATGACGATCAATTCCTGGAAACAGATCTGATCTCTTCAGACACATTTACGGATGAACTATCTTCCATTTTGAACCGCGATGATGAGCTGAAACATATCATAGGTAAAAAAATCGGAGCTTATGAAATAAAGGAGCTCATTGGCGAAGGCGGCATGGGTGCTGTATACCGTGCAGAACGTATGGATGGTGAATTTGAGCAGACCGTTGCCATAAAATTTCTCAGAGGCGGATTCTACTCCATGTACCTGCGTGAACGTTTCAGCAGGGAAAAGAGAATTTTATCACGGCTAAATCACCCGAATATTACTGCTATGCTCGATGGGGGCATTACCGGTGAAGGGTCTCCATATTTCATAATGGAGTTTATTGAAGGCAAACCCATCCATCAATACTGCGAGGAGAAGAAGCTGCAGCTGCCCGATCGGCTTGCCCTTTTTAGCCAGATATGCGATGCCGTACAGCATGCCCATACAAAACTGGTCGTGCACCGCGACCTGAAGCCCGACAATATTTTTGTAACCCGGGACGGGCGGGTTAAAGTGATGGATTTTGGCATTGCCAAACTGTTAACGCCCGATGTGGATGATAATTCCCCGCAGGTGACGCAAGAGGGCCATATTATTGCGAGCTTTGATTTCGCAGCGCCAGAACAGTTTAATGGCGGTGAACTCACCGTTAAAACAGATGTTTATGGATTAGGAGCACTGCTCTACCTCTTAACCACTGCGGAGCATGTCTTTCATTTTAACGGTAAGTCTCTGCAGGAGATTCGCGCAACCATCGCTAACACGCCCCCGAGACGCCCGAAAGCTGTTGCAAAACCGTTTATTGGCGACATTACAACCGACCTTGAAGCCATTATTCTGAAAGCCCTTCGTAAAGATCCTGATGAAAGATACCAGTCGGCTGCACATTTTCAGGAAGACATAAAAAGATATCGCAGAAATCTACCCGTACTCGCCAGAAATGGCACACTTAGGTATAGGGCCGGTAAATTTCTCAAGAGAAATTCCTATCCCATTATAGCAGTTGCTCTGTTACTCATTTCTCTCACAAGCTTTACCTGGTACCACCTGAACCAGCTGACCAAAGAGCGCAACATAGCTACAGCCGAGGCTGAAAAAGTGACACAAATTAAGGATTTGATGATCGATATCTTTTCTGCCAATAATCCACGATCTGCATCCTTTGCCACCAAAGACCTTACGGTGAGCCAGGCACTATCGATGGGACTGGAGCAGGTTACAACGGGGTATCCTCAAAATCCGGAAGTTTACCTGGAATTGCTTTCTTCCATTGGATCCACGCTTTCCAACATCGAAGATTACGGGAATGCCTACACCGCCTATAGTTTTGCCCTGGATCAGACCCGCGGCTACTATGGGGACATCAGCGTTGAATACTCAACAGCGCTGGCAAATATGGCCGATTTAATGAGCAAGGCCGACAGCCTGGAGATATCCAGGGAGTACATTGAAAAATCGATTGAGGTCGTGCTGCAGGCCGGGGATGCATCAGAGATGGATATTGCCAACCGTTATGGCATTTACGGTTTTATTCTCGGACAACTGGGTAATTTTGAACAGGCTCGGGTAAACCTGATGAAAGCAGACAGCCTCTACGTAGCGGGGGGATATGCAGAAACCATTCCGCGATATAATACAATGAGCAACCTTGCCGACCTTAATATCGCCTTGAGGAACTATGAAGAGGCAGAATCCGCTTTAAAACAGGCTACCGATTTTTATGAATCCATATACGATAGCCTGCATGTAAATATCGTTACCAATATTTCAAAGCTTGGACATCTCTATTCCAGAATGAGTGAGAACCATCTTGCGGAAGAGTATTTGCTGAGGGCATTAGACCTCCGCCAGCAGGTGTACGGTGAGAACAGTGCTTATACAGCTACAACACATTCATATCTGTTTTCGAACTACAGGGTTTTGGATGAGCCGGAAAAAACTCTGTTTCATGCCACAAAACAAACCGATATAACTCGTGAGGTGTATGGTGATCAGAGCTTAAACTACGGCCAGGCACTCAACAACCTGGGACTTGCTTATCAGGAGAACAATAACTATCCCCTTGCTGAGGAAGCATTCAGGGAGTCCATAAGAATTAAGGAGATCCACCTCCCGGCTAATAGTACATATCTTGGGATAAGCTACTACAACTTGGCGAACTTAATGCGGCTGACCCAGAAGTACAGCGAAGCACTCGGCCTGTTTCAAAGAGTTCTCGAAATTGATATAGAGAATTATGGGGAGACGCACCCAGAAATCGCTATTGATCTCAATAAGGTGGCTGTTACACAGCGCGATATGGGCAACTTTGATGATGCTCTAATTACATTTAAAAAAGCAGAAGAGATCTTTGAGGAAAAATATCCTGAGAATCACTACCGGGTAGCCGAATTTCACATGGACATCGGTAAGCTTTATCATCTCCAAAAAAATTCCGGGGAAGCCCGTCCTCATTTCGAAAAGGCGCTTCAAATTTACCGGCATAATTTTGATGATACCCACTCATCTGTTCTGGAAGCGGAAAGGTTTGTAAACGAACTTTCCTCTATTTAGGATACATTTGGGCAGATTCTCGCAAACTGAATTTACAAGGCAGCGAAACCGTTCTCAAGCATGTAGTTACAGCTCTCCTCAAGCAGAGCGAACACATCGCCGTCTGCCTCGTCCATTTCGAGCACCATCCACTCTGCAGTTCCTGTTGAAGCGTCCATAACAGACGGAATGTCCAGTGTTCCCTCGCCCACAGCCGTCATTGGCTCGTGCGGTTCATCTGCGCTTATGTCACCAGGGTTGGCCGGGCCATCTTTCACATGCAGCATCTCCACCCGGTTACCCAGCTCCCTGATTACTTCCGAAGGATTTAAGCCGGCCACGGCTACCCAGTAGATATCGAGCTGAGAAAAGATCTCTTCATCAAGTTCACGGTGCAGGATTTGCCAGGGAGTTTCTCCGTTTGGCAGCGTACGAAATTCCCACCAGTGGTTATGAAGGCCAAAGCGGAGACCACTATCATTCAGATATAGGAAAAGTTCATTGTAGACCGATGCCAGTTCCAGTGTGCCATCAACGGTTTGATAGCGGGGATCTTCCGGCCAGCCGTGCCAGATAAGCCTGTCGCTCTGATAAAGTTCAGCAAGCTCGGGGAGGAGTTCCCGGCCGCCGTTTTCAGGAAGTTCTGCATGAATCGAAGACACCTTCAGCCCCGCCTCCCGTAAGAAGGCTGCACCTTCACGGTGCGACACACCATCGGGCCAAAAAGCCGTCTCTACGTGGGTAAATCCAATCTCTGCAAGCCGCCGAAGCGTGCCCGGCAGATCTTCTTCAATCTGTTTGCGCACGGTATAGAGCTGCACAGAAAGCCGCGGAAGCGCCATGGCTTCGGGCCGGGTGCATGAAGTGATACCCAGGGGCAGTGAGGTTGCGAGCAGGCCCAGTCCCGAGAGTTTAAGAAACGTTCGGCGGTTAAGTGGATTAGTCATCGGTATCCTGATTTTTAAGTGACTGACTCTTAAACTCTTTTAGGATAAAGAGCATAATGTTTTACAGCTTTAAGGCACAGATCTTCATGTAATGTAATCAAAAGACGCCATTCGGAAAATGACATCCCTCAAAAGTACAGTATAAAAGACTTCAACAGTTGCGCAACCCATTGGAAACTGTTTCGCAGGAAATTTTCTCCCAGACTGATTGTGTAAACGAAACTATCATTTGGATAATAGATCTCCTCTGAACAACTTAATTATGTTGCCTGTGTTTTTTAAACCCGGTTTCAACAAAATTGATAGAAGATTAAATAGTTATTTCAATGTCGTTCGAAATTCTGTTCGTTTTTCTGCTTCTCGGGCTGGCACTCTTCCTGTTTGCCACCGACTATGTTTCTTTCGACGTAGCCGCACTTGTTATTTTGGCCTGTTTGCTCTTGAGCGGCATTTTATCTCCCTCCGAGGGCTTCGCCGGTGTCAGTAATCCCGCCACCATCACCATTGCGGCCATGTTTGTTCTGAGCGAGGGAATTCGCCGGACCGGCATATTGAAAACGGCCGGAGATTTTTTCTGCGAAAGAATGCGCCACAGTTTTTACCTCTGGCTATTCATTATGCTGATCTTTATCAGCTTTGCATCTTCGTTTATGAACAACACCGCCGTTATCATGGTGTTTATACCCATCATCATCGATATCGCATCAAAACTAAACATCAGCCCCTCAAAACTTTTAATTCCCCTCTCCTTTGCCGGAATTTTTGGGGGAGTCAGCACATTGATGGGTACATCAACAAACTTGCTTGTAAACTCGATAATGGAGGACAGGACCGGCGTTACCTTTTCCATGTTCGACTTTACCCCGATGGGCCTGTTATTCCTTTCTGCCGGGTTTCTTTTTCTGTTTTTCGCAGGCATTAAAATGATACCCCCGCGGAGGTCTGAAAAAAAATCAGAGCTTACGAATGAATTTGAAATCCAGCCCTATCTCACGGATCTCATTGTGCTCGAAAACTCTGACCTGGTGGGCAAAATATTTGATGAAGAGAAACTTACGCACGAGCTCGACCTCGACGTGCTCCGTATTTTCAAGCCCGACAGCGATTCATCGGCCCAGCGGTCCGATATCCGTATCGAAAAGGGAGACGTCTTCCGAATACGCGGGAGCGCCGGGGAAATTGACAAACTGCTGCAGAGAGAAGATCTCGCACTGAAAACCACCGTAGAGTGGTTCGATACGGACCTCGAACAGGGGAGAGATGCACTGCTCGAGGCATCGGTGGCTCCGGAATCACAAATTGAGGGACGGGCACTGGGATCCATCAATTTTTATGAAAAATTTGGAGCCATTCCCCTGGCCATTCGCCATCACGGTAAGCTTCGCCAGGAAGATCTGGGTGACGTAAAAATTGCAGACGGGGATTCGCTTCTGCTCAGCCTTAGCCGCGACCGCATTCCCGACGTTGAAAATAATCCCTCGTTTGTCATTACATCCGAAGTGGAAACAAGGCAGCCGCGAAAAGATAAAACCTACCTGGCCGTTGGTATTTTGGCCTGTGTTGTTCTGGCAGCCGTTTTTAATATTGTACCGATTGTGGTGAGCGCTACAGCCGGCGTCGCCGCGATGATCCTCACCGGCTGCATGAATATGGATGAAGCCTATAACGCCGTGAACTGGAAAGTGATTGTTCTTCTGATTGGCGTACTCCCCCTGGGAACGGCCCTCGACAAAACCGGTGCCGCTACGCTGATGGTCGATAATCTGCTTATGTTCTTTTCTGATTCCGGGCCGCGAACCATTATTGCGGGACTTTACCTCTTCACGCTTCTTATCACCTCCATCATCTCAACAAATGCCTCCGTTGCGCTGCTGGCGCCCGTAGCCATCGAAATATCAGGACAGATTGGAGTGAATCCCGAACCTTTAGTACTCACGGTGAGCTACGCTGCCTGCCTCACCTTTATCACTCCGTTTGGCCACCATGCGAATACGCTGGTTTACGGGCCGGGACAGTATAAATTCACAGATTTTACACGTATCGGACTGCCGTTAAATATCATATTTTGGATACTGGCAATAATATTCATCCCCTTAATCTGGCCTTTTTAAAAAATGAAAGAGCATCTGCGAAATATATTCAGAGTTACCGAATGGGCCACATCATACGGAAAGGTGGACCTTACCGGTGACCTGAAAGCCGGCATTACCACAGGAATCATGTTTATCCCGCAGGGAATGGCCTATGCCGTAATTGCGGGGCTTCCTCCCATCTACGGACTCTACGCCGGTGTTATTCCGCTGCTGATCTACCCGCTGTTTGCCACCTCCAGGCATCTGTCGGCAGGCCCCGTAGCCGTCGACATGATTATCGTTGCGGCCGGTATAAGCGCGGTTACGCTTACTGCTTCATCCGACGTTATTGCTCTTGTGATTCTTTTAACGATGATGACGGGGATGCTTCAGCTTTTAATGGGGAGTCTTAAACTCGGCAGTATGCTCAACTTTTTCTCACGGCCGGTGATCACGGGATTTATTATGGCGGCTCCTATCATTATTTCACTCACTCAGCTCGAAAACATGTTCGGACTGCCGGTAAATATCGATCAGAATCTCATCTTTATTCTCAGCGATTTTGTCTTTGACCTGCAGCTGATTCACCTCCCCACGCTCTATTGGACATCCGCCTCCATTCTTCTGCTCGTCATCATAAAAAAAATATCCCCCTCGCTGCCCGGTTCCATGATTGTTCTCGGCCTTGGTGTTCTCATAGCCTGGCTTACAACGATCGAACAGCAAGGAGTTGAAATCGTGGGTGAAATAGAGGACGGGCTGCCTCCGCTGTCACTGCCCGATCTCTCATACACGTCGTTCGTGGCGCTCCTGCCAACCGCGCTTACGCTGGCGCTGGTACAGTTTATGACCATTACCTCGCTCGGGAATGTATTTGCAAAACGTCACGGCTACCTAATCGACTCCAACCAGGAGCTGATCTCCATCGGGTCCTCAAATTTTCTTGGCAGTCTCTTCAGCTCACTGCCCATCTCGGCCAGTTTTTCACGGACGGCGGCTTCCGATCAGGCCGGTGTTAAAACACCTGCGGCCAACTGGATTACGGCCGTTCTTGTAATCCTTACGCTTCTGTTATTAACCCCGGTATTTTACTATCTGCCCATGCCGGTGCTGGCGTCCATTATTGTGGTCTCTGTATTTGGCTTGATTGATATACAGGAAGTTAAATTTTTGATACGGACCCGGCGAAGCGAAGGCGGGATAGCGGTATTTACGTTTGTGGCTACGCTGATGATCGGTATTCAGGAGGGAATTCTTCTGGGAGTTGGTGTATCGATGCTGATGATGATCTATAAAATCAGCCGCCCAACCGTTGCCGAGCTCGGCGTGCTCCCCGATACTCACTCCTTCAAAAACATTGAGAGAAATCCCGATGCCACCCGCATCGAGGGAATTTTAATTCTGCGAATCGACGCATCCTTCTCTTTCATTAATGCTGAATTTTTCCGTGATTTTATTCTCAGTAAAAGCAAAAAACAGAATAGTGAAACACGCTACGTCATTATCGACGGCAGCAGTATCAACCATCTCGACACCACCGCGATCGACTCGATGATCTCCGTAATAAAATCGCTGCGTACGTGGGATATGGACCTATACCTTTCGGGGCTGAAGGGACCTGTGCGCGACATCGTTGAGCGATCGGGCTTTGAGGAGTATCTGGGCAGCGACCACTTCTACCGAACCCCGCATATGGCCGTAAAACACGTACTGGAGAAGATGGACGAGAAGGATGACGGCAGCCGGGCGGAGAAGTACAAATCCATAAGCTACTGACGTTCTATGGATCGGTTTTCATATCATGTATCGCTGTACGATTTAATGAACCTGATATTGTCAAGTGTGATAACGATCCGGACTAGCTCGCGGGTTGGTTGCTCAACCATAGTCAGGGTGGTGAGGGCGATGGTTCCACGATGTTCCCGAAACCCCTCGGCAAAGTGTGGTGGCTTGTCCAAGTTTTTCGCCTCGGGGTGCGGGGTTATTTAATCTCAGTTCGATATATGAATATGTAAAAGAGACTCCCCTCCTTCGCAAGGAGGGGTTGGGGGTGGTTCATCAAGCATTGCCATGTTTGGCGGTCTTTATTCCCACGATATTGCCGGAACCCAATGGCAGACTATCACAGGGAGATGTCTCGGTTCACTCCGAAAAGCACGGAGCTCACTCGACATGACAGGGGTGCCAGGGTCCACGTCGGCGTAGAACGTCCACAGCTGCCTTACCATTTTTCCCAACGCCGTTTTATTCATGGTATGCTGCAGCGGCGTAAGACAAACCATCATTCTGTCGCCGGATGTCATACGCCGCGGTTGTACCCCTGCGTCCCTGTCACCTCGACCGGATCCCGACAACTGTCGGGAGGAGTGGAGAGGTCTCGTTAAATATGGGCGGAGTTGCTCATCATCATACCACGAAAGTCCCGAAATCTATTGCCAGGCTATCACAGGGAGATGTCTCGGTTCACTCCGAAAAACACGGAGCTCACTCGACATGACAGGCAGATCGGTATCCACGGCGGCGTAGATAGTTTGCAGCTGAATCTAGATTTTTCCCTACGCCGTTTTATTCATGGTATACTGCAGCGGCGTGTGACAAGTCATCATTCTATCTCGCACGTTATACGCCGCGGTTGTACCCCTGCGTCCCTGTCACCTCGACCGGATCCCGACAACTGTCGGGAGGAGTGGAGAGGTCTTCTTGAATACGGGCAGAGTGCTCTTTATCCCTGAACTTTCACGGCCAAACGTGATCAGGATACCAGGGGATCGTCCACATTCGGCGGGTCGAGCTGGTTGGTCTGCGATGCCGGCAGCTCGCTGATGTGCGGGTGTACCCACTCTTTTTTAATAGAAGTTTCGTTTGTGTCTATCGTTGTTTTCATGAGTTTATATATGTGATTTTATTGGCTTAGGGTTTGGGGTCTTGAACCTGGAGGCTGTCATCCCGGACTTGATCCGGGATCTCCTTGCAGGGGAATGCGTATTCCCGGCCATAGCCTATTTCAATATCGTCAGTTTCCTTGTTTGGACATTGCCTCCCGCCTGCAGGCGGTACAGGTACACCCCGCTCGAGAGGTTGCTCGCATCAAAGTTGACCGTGTGCCGGCCGGCGGCAACCTGTCCGCTGACCAGTGTTGCCACCTGCCGGCCCGCC
>JGI12277J12856_1000192_pt1 | contig 16223 bp, 10 predicted proteins | sample HotLakmasection5_FD_12856 | JGI IMG/M metagenome (IMG submission 12856) | reverse complement strand
TTTATGTTAGCTTCGCTCATTATGTCATCAAAAACAATGGATTCATCGCAGGTTCTTCTGGCTCACCCTCCCGGTTTTCGTGCGCGGCGCGGCTTGAACTGGGGCGTGTTAGGCATGATGTACGCCTCGTATTACATGTGCCGGTATAATTTCCGTTTTGCAGGGCCCGGCATGGTAGACGAGTTCGGCTTTAATGCAGCCGATATTGCTCAAATATGGATGATTTGGTCGTTAGCTTATGGCACAGGCCAATTGGTTAACGGGTTGTTTGCGGACCGGATTGGCGGAAAATGGATTATGCTGGTCGGCGCAATCGGCACCATTTGCTGTAACTTCATTTTCGGTTTTTCCTCGTTTATTGGCACATTGGCGACGTTCGGAACCATCGCGCTGATCAATGGTTGGTTTCAATCCATGGGCGCGCCCGGCATGATCAAGATCAACGCGGCCTGGTTTAACCGGACCGAGCGCGGCACATTCGCCGGCATTTTTGGCATCATGATTCAAATAGGTCAGTTCACAAGCAACACCATCTCGCCGCTTATTCTCGGTGGATTCACAATCACATTCTGGACGTTGGGCGCATGGGTCGTCGAACCGGGAACGTGGCGGCTATTATTTATCGTACCCCCGTTTATCACAGCGTTTGTTGCACTGGTCTTGTTTTTCACGGTGAAAGAAGAACCCGCGCAAGCAGGTTATCCCACGGCGATTGAGGACGAAATAGATAACAGCGCCGGCACGCGCGTTACGATCGCCGAATCGTTTAAAACGATTTTTCGCCATCCTCTGGTCTGGTTCTATGCGCTGGCTTACGCCTCCACCGGCGCCGTGCGCCACAGTTCCGACCAAATGTCCGTGTTGTTTTTCCGCGAACAATTGGGCATTGACGTGAATACGTCGCCGGTGGTGGTCATGGTAACGATGAATTTTATGACTGCTGCAGCCATCATCGGCTCCATAGGAGCGGGTATTATTTCCGACAAAGTTTTTAAAGGGCAGCGATCTCCTGTCGCGATGAGTTTGTATCTGCTGGAAGCCGTGACGATCAGTTGCGCCGCCATCGCTATGTTCTCGGGCCTGATTCAACCAGGCACATTCGGCATCGCACTAGGTTCAATATTCCTGATCCTGACATCGCTTACAGTCAATTCCACGCACTCGATTGTGGGCGCGGCCGCGCCCATGGATATCGGAGGTAAAAAATTCGCAGGCTTTGCTTCGGGCGTTATTGATTCTTTCCAATACTACGGATCCGCCTTAAGCTTATTTATTTTCGGGAAAATGTATCTGCTTTACGGGTGGAATGCATGGTATCCGCTTATGGTGGGTTTTGCCCTGTGCGGCGCGATTTCCATGCTGATCGTCACCCGTAAACAAAAACGCATGCGCGAAGCATCCGCCTAAGGAGCGAAGCATGAAAAAAAAGACAACAAGCTATAGATTCATACGAGCGCTGGCTTTGATCTCAAGCATAACACTGGCCAGCGCCACACACGCGGAAACGCCGGAAACCGTCACCATTGCCGGATCCAATACATTCGGCGAAGAACTTGGCCCGACTTTGATCGAGGCTTTTCACCAAGAGCATCCCCATGTGCGTGTGTCGCTGACATCCGAAGGAACAGGCGCGGGCATGATTGCGTTATTTAATCGCAAAACAGATTTGGCGGCCGCTTCACGCGTAGCCTCCGAAGATGAATTACGCACGGCGCGCTCACGAAACATCAAGCTCCGCAGTCACTTCATCGGAAGTTACAGCGTGACCGTCGTTGTGAACGAACAGAATCCTTTACAAGGACTCCGTGACCGGCATGTCCGCGACATTTTTAGCGGCGTGATCACCAACTGGAAAGACGTCGGCGGCCCCGATGCGCCTATAAATGTTTATATTCGCGATCCCGTGTCCGGCACATATCTCGGTTTTCAAGAGATTGCGATGCAATACCGGCCTTATGTCGAAACCGCGGAACGCCTGCGCTCCTACCCTGCCATTGCGGATGCCGTCGCATCGGACGTCCATGGCATCGGATACATTGGTTTACTGTCGCGCATGCCGCAAACCCTGCGCGCGTTGTTGATCAACGGCATTCCCCCCAACGCCATGGCTGTAAACGAAGGGCTGTATCCGTATGCGCGGGGCTTGCGCTTCTATACTATTGTCGGACGCGAATCCAGCGCCGCGCGCGCGTTTATCCGTTTTGTGCGTGGACCCGACGGACAAGAAATCCTTGAACAACAAGGCTATGCGCCGCGCGCGATGCAACGCATGGATTCCGGCGGCATTTCGCCATGATGTGCTTGCACGACGACGCGACCTTTGACATAGTGCCCTTTTTGCAACGCCAAAAATGGGAACCATGCGAACACAATATGTATTGCAATGCGCATTTTTCTGCGCGCTTTTTTTATGCTTACCGTGCATGACGCTCCACGTCGCGGCTCAACGGGCCGTGCCTGTGGATGCCTATGCCGCGCTAGTGAATGACCGCTTAATCACGGTCAATGAGGTTTTTGCGGCTATTCAGCCCATCGAACGGGAACTGCGCATGCGCTTTTCCGGCGAGCAACTGCGTCAACGTCTGGAAGAACAATACGATCGCGCGCTTGATGTGCTGATTGAACGAGCCATGATCCTGGAAGAATTTGAAAAAATGGAAGGCGCGATTCCGCCGCAGTTTATTGACGATCATATCAACGATATTATCGCCGATCAATTCGACAACGATCGTCAGGCGTTTGTGCGGGCCATGCATCAGGACGGGCTCAGCATGGAGGAATTCCGGGAGACGATACGCGACCGGTTAATTATTATGCTCCAACGCCGCAACAGCGTCGGCATGCATGTGGCGATTCCTCCACGCGCAATCCGGGACGCATACGAGTCCCGCATTGAGGAATACACGCAACCGCCGCAAGTGCACGTGCGCATGATCACCCTGCTGCGTCCTGAACAGGAGGAAAACGAAACCACGGATGAAGAGGCGCTGGAACGCGCCACACGCATTGCCGAAGAAGCGCGCCAAGGCGAATCTTTCGAACGGCTGGCTCAATTGCATTCCGAAGATGCCCGGGCGGTAAAAGGCGGCGATTGGGGATGGATCGAGCCTACAATTCTTCGCGCGGAAATTCAGAGCGTGCTGGAAGCGATGAACGCAGGCGATACCAGCGGAGTCATTGACACACCGGAAGCATTTTATATTGTCCATGTGGAAGGTCGCAAACCTGCCCAAGTCACGCCTTTCAACGATGTGCGGGAAGAATTGGAAAACGAATTAAGACAAGCCGAAGAAGAACGGTTGTACGAGCAATGGATGACCCGGCTTCGCCACGAATTCTATGTGGAACGTTTTCCCCCGCCCCTAAGCACATGAAACAAGGGTCCGTCATAGGGCTTACCCTGGGCGACATCAATGGCATTGGCCCGGAAATTGCCCTGAAAGCCGCGCGGCAGAAATGGCCCGGCGCCGCGCGTATCGTATTGATCGGCGATAGCCCGTGGTCGGCGCTGCAACGCTTGCCTGCCTGGGATCCGGCGCATACAGCGCGCCCCGCGCACGCGGTCACAATTTGGCGCCCTGACACAGGACTCCCCTCGCCTGTATACAAACCCGGCCACATCCGCGCCGATGCCGCACGCGCGGCGCATGCCTGGATTGTGGCCGCCACGCATGCCGCCATGGCCGGCAGGCTTGACGCCATCGTCACCGCGCCCATTTGCAAAGAAGGTTTTATGCGCGCAGGCTTGGCCGCGCCCGGCCATACGGAATTGCTGGCTGCGCTTACCGGCACGAAACGCTATGACATGATGCTGTTGTCCGACGATTTCCGCGTAACGATTGCCACGCGTCATGTCCCAATCCGCGCCGTAGCGTCCCACCTATCCCGGACCGGCATTGAAGACACCATTCGCATGACGCACGACGCGCTGGCCTGGCTTGGCTTGCGTAAACGACGCATTGCCGTGTGCGGCCTCAATCCGCATGCCGGGGACGGCGGCGCCATTGGGCGCGAGGACCAAACGCTGGTCGCGCCCGCGGTACGCGCCGCACAGCAACAAGGCGTGGCGGCATCCGGCCCGTTGCCAGCCGATACTGTGTTTTATCAAGCGCGAACAGGCGCGTTTGACGCAGTGGTAGCGATGTACCACGACCAAGGTCTGGCTCCTTTCAAAATGTTTGCGTTTGAGAAAGGCGTGAATCTAACGCTTGGCCTTCCTTTGGTGCGCACCTCCCCGGATCACGGCACCGCGTTTGATAAAGCCGGGCGCAACCGCGCGAATCCGTCCAGCATGATCGAAGCTGTAAAACTTGCGATTCGCCTGGCGGGCCGACCGAACCCGTGGCGACGGGCATGAAACGAACCCGGCCATCGGAAATCAAAGCCTTGCTTGCGTCCCGCGACATCCGGCCTAGCCGCGTGCTGGGACAAAACTTTCTTGTGGATGGCAATATTCTCCAGATCATTCTGGAATCCGCGCATGTGGCCGAGGATGATACCGTGCTGGAAATCGGTCCGGGCCTGGGCGTGTTAACAGAACCCTTGCTCGCACGCGCCGGCCGCGTTATTGCGATTGAAAAAGATCCGCGCTTAGCCGCGTACCTGCGCGAAGCGTTTGAAACCACACCGCATTTAACGTTAATCGAAGGCGATGCGATGGAGCAGGATTTATCCGGGCTCCTGCAGCGCGAAGCGGTTACGCATGTCATTTCCAACCTGCCTTATTCCGCTGGCACACGCATCTTAATGGAATTGATTGAAAGCGAAGCGCGCCCGTTACGCATCGTGGTGATGCTGCAACAGGACGTCGCGGACCGCTTAACCGCATCGCCGGGCAATAAAGCCTATGGCATTGCCGGTATATTCGCGCAATTGCATTACGATGTAGTGCTGCGCAAAATTGTTGCGCCAACCTGTTTTTATCCCCCGCCCGACGTGCGCTCCGCTCTGGTGGAATTTTACCGGCGCGCCGCCCCGGTAGAACCTGTGCATGATTTGATCCAATTCAGGGAAGTGGTAAAGTGGTGCTTTTCCCAACGTAGGAAACAGCTCGGACGGATTTTGCACGATGCCCCGCTACGAATTATTCCGCGCAAACGCGAAACAGACGCTGCGCTGGACGACGTTGGCCTGCGCCCGGATCAGCGCCCGGAATCGGTTACGGTTGCGGAATGGGTACGCCTGGCCAACCGTTTTGGCGGAAAAGCATAAACATCAAGGCCATTTGCCCACCCGCGCAGGAGCATTGGGGGACATAGCATTTATGGCCTTTGGCGTTCCCATCGGCGTCGGGGTCGGAATCGGTATCGAACCCTGTTGATTACTCCGCCCTGTCCTCATGACACGACCATTGGGGACATAGCTTTTATGGCGTTTGGGTTTCTGCCCGATTGTTTTTGATTGTGCGGGCTTTTCAGCGCCTGCCTCAACAATCATGTTCCTTAAATTAATCGTTATGCATTCATTGTTAAGGCATTACAAATGCATCATCACAACTTGTCTGTCCCTTTTTCGTCTTGTCCCTTTTTCGTCTTTTTCGTCGACGTTGTCGGGCACCTTTGCCTCTCGTTTGGCATTTTCTTCCGCCATGATCGCTCCCCGAGGTCAAATCGACTCTTCTGCGCTGAGATGCTTGTCTAATGGGCTTGAATATGCAATTCTCTAGGACGTTTGGCAAGACACTATCCAGATAGAGGTCATGATATGCAGCCTGAACCATGGATTTCCCTTGAGGAAATCGCGCAGCATTTGGCTGTGAGCCAGGACACGGTGCACCGATGGATTCGCAATCGGGGGCTGCCTGCTCACAAGGTGGGCCGCATTTGGCGGTTCAAGGTATCGCAGGTCGACTCCTGGGTGCAGGAAGGCAATGCCAAGGAGGATGGAGAGGTGAATGAGTGAGACGGGAACAAACATGGAAGCGCTGAAGCCTGGATCCGTTGTTCGGGGGGCGATCTTCCCGGAGCCGGTGAAGGTCATCGCATCCGTTCCTATGGGCAACTCGCTCAAGTTGATCTGTGAGGGGCTGGAGACCGGACGCGTCCACCAGCCGGTTCTGCATCCCGAACAGATCGACGCACTGGAGATTTCTCCCGCCTCCAAACCGTACGACGGCGACCCGATGAGGTTCCGGTTGGGCATCGAGGCCATGCGCCTGGGGCTGGCCTATGAGTACGATCCTTACTTCAGCCTATCAATTGCACGAGTTGACCCGCTGCCCCATCAGTTGGAGGCAGTGTACGACTACTTTCTGAAACTGCCGCGCATCCGGTTCCTGCTGGCGGACGATCCGGGTGCGGGCAAGACGATTATGGCAGGTCTGCTCATCAAGGAGTTGAAGGTGCGTGGCCTGATCCGCCGGATTCTGATCGTGACGCCGGCCAACCTCTCTTTTCAGTGGCAGCGTGAATTGAAGGACAAGTTCCGGGAAGATTTTACGGTCGTGCGTAGTGATGTCCTGCGGGCGAACTACGGAGCAAACCCATGGCAGGACATGAACCAAGTCATTACCTCGGTGTCGTGGGTGTCCCGTATCGACGACGCTAAAGACAGCCTGATGCGAAGCCACTGGGACCTGGTGATCGTGGACGAAGCTCACAAGATGAGCGCGTACAGCGAGGACAAGAAGACTCTGGCGTATCAGCTCGGTGAAGCTCTCTCGACGATGACCGATCACTACTTGTTGATGACAGCCACGCCACACAAGGGCGACCCGAAGAATTTTGCGTTGTTCCTGCGATTGCTGGATGCGGACGTGTATGCAGACGTGAGCAGTCTGGAGGAGGCGATGCGGAACGGGATTGCTCCGTTTTACCTGCGCCGCGTGAAAGAGGCGCTGGTGACATTCCCCGATCCTGATACAGGCAAGTGCCAAAGCCTGTTTACGAAGCGAATTGTGCATACTGCCGGGTTCGCCATCGACAACGACGAATTGGATTTCTACGACGCGCTGACGAACTACGTCGAGGAACAGTCCATTCGTGCGGCCGAAACGGACACGGCGGCGGCCCGCGCCGTCGGCTTCACGATGGCAATGCTACAACGGCGGTTTGCGTCGAGCATGTACGCCGTTAGGCGGACACTTGAGCGGATGCGTGACAAGCGGGAGAAGATCCTCGCCGACCCCGAAGCGTACCGGCAGGAGCAGATTGCCAAACGGATACCCGAAGATTTCGAGGACCTCCCGGAAGAGATGCAGCAGATTGTGATGGATGCCGCCGAGTCCTACGTTGTCTCGGTGGATCCCGAGTCCCTGCGGGAAGAAATCGTCGAACTGGGGAGTCTGGCCGTCAAGGCCAAGGCTCTTGAGGCCCGGGAGATCGAATCGAAGCTCATCAAACTGAAGACGCTGATCACTGAGGAAGGATTCTTCAAGGACCCGAAGATGAAGCTGCTCATCTTCACGGAGCACAAGGATACGCTCGACTACCTTGCCGCCGACGGCAAAGATGGTCGACCACTGGGCAAATTGCGGGACTGGGGTCTGGATGTCACCCAGATCCACGGAAGCATGAAAATCGGCGACCGGGATACGCCCGGCACACGCATTTACGCGGAACGGGAGTTTCGGGAGAAGTGCCAGGTTCTGGTTGCGACCGAAGCCGCCGGAGAAGGAATCAACCTCCAATTCTGCTGGTACATGATCAACTACGACATCCCGTGGAATCCGAACCGGCTGGAACAGCGGATGGGCCGAATCCATCGGTACGGTCAGGAGAAGGACTGCTACATCCAAAACTTCGTCTCAACCAACACCCGAGAGGGCAAAGTCTTCCAAAAGCTCTTCGACCGCATCGAGCAGATCGAGATGGACCTGGACCCCAACCGGACCGGCAAAGTCTTCAACGTGCTGGGCGACGTGTTCCCCGCCAACCAGATCGAGCGGTGGTTGCGGGAGATGTATACACGCAACCAGACTCTCGACAGCATCGAATCCCGGATTGTCGAAAACGTGGATACGGCCAGGATGCGCCAGATTACTGAATCCACACTGGAAGGACTGGCCAAGCGCGAGTTGAACCTGTCCGCCATCGTCGGCCGCTCCGAGGAGGCCAAGGAACGGCGACTGGTGCCGGAAGTAATCGAAGACTTCTTCCTAAGCGCCGCGCCGCTGTCAGGTATCGGCCCGAAGTTGACGAAGAAGGACGGGCATGTCTACCGTGTCGGCCGGTTGCCCCGCTCCGTGATGCCGCTCGGAAACGAGTTGGAGCCGCGCTATGGCAGACTCGGGCGTGAGTACAGCCAGATCGTTTTTGACAAAGAAGAGCTGAAGGCTGATGCCACCCTCGAATGGGTGACGCCGGGGCATCCCCTGTTCGAATGTGTCCGCGTGTTCGTCGAGCGCAACGTCCGCGACGATCTGGCTCATGGCGTTGTGTTCTATGATCTTCAATCGAGCAAGCCGTATCACCTGGACGTATTCTCTGCAGAGGTCCGCGACGGGCGCAGCAACGTGCTGCACAAGCGGCTGTTCGTCGTTGAAGAGGGCTCCGACGGCACGATGCGGGTCCGCCAGCCAACCGTGTTTCTCGACCTCGCTCTGGCTCCCAAAGGGGCTGCAGTTCCCGAGGGAGCGAGCGACCCGGATCAGGCGGCACTGGAATCCGTGCTCTATCGTGATGCATTGACGCCGCTCCTGAATGAGGTTCGCGAGCAACGCGAAGGCGAGATTCAACGAATTACCGCGCATATGGACATCAGCCTGAACGCCGTCATCGACCGGGCCCAGTGCCAGTTTGCCGAGTTGATGGAGAAGAAAGAGGGCGGCTCCAGTGAAACGGGAATCGATGGCCGCATCCGCATTCTGGAGGACAAGCTCGACGAGTTGAACAACCGACTGGAGACCCGCCGCGAGGAGTTGATCAAGGAACGGGAATGTACCGTCAGCAACATCCAACACATCGGAGCGGCTTGGGTTGTTCCCCATCCCGAACGTGAGACTCCGGCGATTCGGCAGATGGTCAGCGATCCCGAGATTGAGAAGATTGCTGTCGAGACCGTGATCAAGATCGAAGAGGCACGCGGCTGCAAGGTCCAGAGCGTTGAGTCTGAGAACCGGGGCTTCGATTTGATCTCCCGGCGGCCGCATCCACACGATCCGGAGACAGCCGTCGAGGTGCGATTCATCGAGGTCAAGGGTCGCGCGCATGTCGGCGAGGTCGCGCTGACATCCAACGAGTTCAAAACTGCTGAGCGATTGAAAGAGGATTTCTGGCTGTACGTTGTGTTCAACTGTGCGACCGAACCCGAGTGCCATGTGGTACGCAACCCCGCAAAGATGGGATGGAAACCTGTGCGGGTTGTTGAACATTATCACGTCGGGGCGCAGGCGATTCTTCAGGCAGAACAGGACACAATATGAGTGATGATGTACGACGGCTCATAGAGAGCGACCTCCCGATCCGACGCGTGTCAGAGTTGTCGCGCAAAGAGAAGAACGTGCGCCAGGGGCATATTGCGGCGTTGCATATCTGGTGGGCAAGACGACCGCTCGCTGCGTGTCGTGCCGTGCTTTGCACGTCTCTGTGGCCTGATCCTCAGCACGAAGGTTGCCCAAAGGTATTTACGGACGCCGCGCAGGAGTTGATGACGCTTTGGGCAAAAGGATGTTTGAGGAAATGCAGCGAGGATAGTTTTGCCCGGTTCAATCGTATAGCTCAGAAGCCCCAAGTGCTGAACGATGCCGGTGAGCTAGCAAGTGCGTTGGTGGACTTCGCGGCAGATTTCGCCAATTGGGAAAACTGTACGGACGAGGACTTCATCACTGTTGCCCAAGCACTGACTCTCGCAGCGCATGCTGGATTGGGGGGCGCAGGAGTCTCGGTTCTGCCCAAAAGCGCGACAATGTTGGCTGTGAGGGAATGGTGTGGAGCACAGCCGCGTCCTCTAGTTCTGGATGCCTTTGCCGGTGGCGGTGCAATCCCTCTTGAAGGGCTGAGATGTGGTGGCGACTCCTTCGGCAGTGACCTGAATGCGGTTGCCGTGTTGCTGAACCGCATAACTCTTGAATACCTGCCAAGGTACGGACAGAAGCTCATCGACGGGCTTCAAGAGCATGGGACGCAATTACTCGGTGCGCTAAGGGAGCGCCTCGGAGAACTTTACCCCTGTGACCAGGACGGAGCGACGCCGATCGCGTACATTTGGGCGCGTACGGCGATCTGTGAGGGACCGGGATGCGGTGCCGAAGTACCTATGATAACGCAGGCCTGGTTGAAGAAGAAGGGCGGCGAGAAATTCGGGATGCGCCTGCGGCGAGGAGGCAACGGGACGATCGTGGTCGATGTCGTAGCGGGAGAAGATGAATCGGATGTCGGGCCAGTGACTGCGAAGGGCGGAAGCCTTGTCTGCCCGATGTGCGACTATGTGACGCCTGTGAAGAATGTCAGGAAGCAGGGTTGCGAGACTGGCTTTGGGCAGCGCCTTTTAGCCGTAATCTTGGCTATTCCCGGTTCACGCGACAGGAGATTCCGTGCACCTACCGATGTGGATCTCCATGCAAGTGAGACGGCGGCCACCGAAAGAGATCATTCGGGAGTCTTCGAGAACCTCCTTGAAACCCCGATTCCGTTAACCGAACTGCGTCGCGTTTCAATCCCGCTCTATGGGATGAGCGCTTTTCGGCACATGTTCCTTCCGAGGCAGGTGCTTTTCTTCGAGAACATGAGAAAAGAGATTGCGTCGGTTCGCGATGAACTGAGCAAAGAAAACGAAGACTACGCGGTTGCGATTGCCACTTGCCTAACGATTTGTGTATCAAGTGTTCTCCACTATAATACGAGTCTCTCCACTTACCTGTCGAACGGCATGATATCGGCGTTCATACAGGGCACCTCCTTGGCGATGCGAGCTGACTTTGCAGAGGCGAATCCGCTGATGGACCGCCTCGTAGGTGGCTTCGAGTACGCACTTGAGCAGACTACGAAGACAATGAACCGCCTCGCAAAATGGAATCGGAGGGAGGGGACCGCGATACGCGGAGACGCGCGTGAAATAGGGCTGGCAGACAACTGCGTAGATGTAGTTCTGACAGATCCTCCCTACTATGACTCCGTGCCATACTCGCATCTGGCTGACATATTCTACCTCTGGCTAAAGGCAAACTTGGGCGATGTGCAGCCGGAGCTCTTCCGCGAAGCTTTGACGGACAAGGGCGGCGAGATTGTTGAGGACCGAGCGCATTCGAGGAGTCCCTGCGTAAAGACGGCGGATCACTACGAGAGGGGGATGCGTGATGCCCTGCGCGAAATGCGTCGATGCTGCAAGAAAGATGGACTCCTTACTGTTGTCTTCGCTCACAAGTCAACGAGCGGCTGGGAGGCCATGCTTCGAGGGTTGTTGGACGCAGGTTGGCGTGTTGTTGCATCGTGGCCGATAGACACCGAACGGCCGGCTAGAATGAACGCATTTCAGAACGCATCGCTGTTGTCGTCGGTTCACATTGTCTGTCGGCAACGGCCCGACGGTGAGCATGTTGGAGACTGGCGGGACGTATTACGGGAACTGCCTGAGCGGATCGGCACCTGGCTGCCGCGCCTCGCGGCGGAGGGTGTTGTTGGTGCCGACGCAATCTTCGCGTGTTTAGGTCCGGCACTCGAGATCTTCTCGCAGTACTCCTCAGTAGAGAAGACGAGCGGCGAGATTGTGGATCTCCGGGAGTTCCTTGAGCATGTATGGGCTGAGGTGGCAAAACAGGCGCTGAACATGATCTTCGAAGGCGCAGACACGGCGGGGCTCGAGGAAGATGCCAGACTGACGGCCATGTGGCTCTGGACCCTGCGCACGGACCTGCCTGCCGGCAGGCAAGGCGCGGAAGCGGACGTCGAGGCGGGAGAGAAGGTAGAGAGGATATCGGGGTACGACCTGGAGTATGACGCGGCGAGGAAAATAGCACAGGGCCTTGGGTGTCATCTTGAGAACCTTGCTCATTTGGTTGAAAGCGTGGGCGAAACCGCGACATTGCTATCCGCCGCATCGCGGGCACGTTATCTCTTCGGCAAGGAAGATGTGAACGTTCCGAAGAAGCGGGGCAAGAAGGCGGCAGCGCAAGGTGACCTGTTCGCGGCGCTGGATCTTCCGTCCGATGAGGACATCGGCAAGGAGCAAGCCGAGCTGGACCGACCGGCGGCGGGAAAAACGACACTCGACCAATTGCATCAAGCGATGATTCTTTTCGGAGCTGGGCGTGGGGCAGCATTGAAGCGATTTCTGGTGGATGATGGCGTCGGGACAAATCCGCAGTTGTGGAGCCTGGCGCAATCGCTAACCGCCTTGTATCCACCGCAGTCTGAAGAAAAACGCTGGGTGGATGGCGTTCTTGCCCGGAAGAAGGGTTTGGGATTTTGAGATGAAGACGTTAAAGAATTTTGTGGCGACCACGCCCGCGATACCAACAGCCACCGTTTGGTTGTTGAGCGATTTGGCGGAGTATCGCGGGAAGCAGGAATTATACACCCGGCAAGCACCGCAAAGACTAAAGGTGTTGCGCGAACACGCCTTGATAGAAAGCGCGGTTTCGTCCAACCGCATTGAAGGAGTTGAAATAGACCGCAAGCGGGTTGGAACCGTCGTGTTCGGAAAAGGCTTGCTGCAAGACCGCAACGAGGAGGAAGTGCGCGGCTACCAATCCGCTTTGCGATGGATCCACGAGAGCCAGGAAGCCATTGCCCTAACGCCAGCCATCCTGCTCCGATTGCATCATCTTACACGGCCCAACATCTGGGATAGCGGCCGATTGAAGAAGGACGATGGCGAAATTATCGAGAAGCACCCCGACGGGAGCGTATCCCTGCGTTTCAAACCGATGTCGGCCAAGGAAACGCCGGAGGCACTCCAGCAGCTTTGCACACTTTCAACGCACCTGTTGCGGGACCGGGAAGTGCCTCCGCTGATCGTCTGGGCAGCCCAGAATCTCGATTTCCTTTGCATTCACCCGTTCCGCGATGGCAATGGACGCGTTTCACGCTTGCTCCTTCTGCTGATGCTCTACCAGTTGGGATTCGAGGCCGGTCGCTACATCAGCCTTGAACGTATCATCGAAATAAACAAGGAACGCTACTACGAGACCTTGAAAATCAGTTCGGATGGATGGCATGAGGGGCACCACAATCCCTGGCCTTACGTCAACTATCTGCTCTATACGCTCAAGGAAGTCTATGAGGAGTTTGCACGGCGCGTTGGCGACTTAAACGCCCAACGCGGCGAAAAAACAGCAAACATTTTGCATTGCATCGAGCAACGCAGCGGCCCCTTCACGGTAGCCGATATCCAACGTGCCTGTCCGGGGGTGGGCGTGGACATGATCCGCAGGGTTCTTAAACAACTTAAGGCAAAGCAACAAGTTCAATGCTTGGGAATGGGACGGAACGCCCAATGGACAAAGAAGTAGGTAATACCCAGTTATGTGGGCAATAAACTGGGTAACGAATCGAAGATAGGAAATCGAAAATGAAATTAAAGCCTTGGTACAAAGTGGTGACACCCCGGGAAGACTTGCGCGAGGGTCGTCCGTTGGATGCGTCGGAGTTTGCCGTTCATCTGGATCATATCCGGGATGGGCAGGCCCACGTGGATTATCAAGACCCGGCGCGATTTTTTGAGCGGACGTTCCTGACGAAGAACCTGCTTGCTGTTTCGGCGGAGGTGATCCGGCGGTTAAGCGGGATCAATACAGAGGCTTCGGCCGTCTACAACATGACGACGCAATTTGGTGGGGGCAAGACGCACGCGTTGGCCCTGCTCTTCCACCTGGCGAAAGCGGGCGATGCGGCGAAGGGCTACGCGGGCGTGTCGAGTATTCTCCAGACAGCCGGTGTGAGCGCGGTGCCAGAGGCCAACATCGGCATCTTCGTAGGCACAAGGTTTTCCCTCCTCAATGGGGTGAAGGGCAAGGATGGGGAACCCGACCGGAAAACCCCTTGGGGTGAAATGGCATGGCAGATCGGCGGTGCAGCGGCATTCGAGGCGGTTCGCGAGTACGACGAGAAATGCATTGCCCCTTCTGGAACGGATATACGGGCGATGATTCCAACCGATAAGCCCTGCATTCTCCTGATCGACGAGGTGATGAACTACATCTGCGGCGAGCGGAAGACTCCACATGCCGGTGAGATGTACCGGTTCCTGATGAATCTGTCCGAGGAGATTCCCAGCATCGACAGCGCGGTGGCCGTGGTGTCGATCCCGGCGTCGGAGCTTGAGATGACGGCTGAGGATCAGGCGGACTACACGCGTCTGAAGAAGATGCTCGATCGCAAGGGCAAGGCCGTGATCATGTCGGCCGAGAACGAGATGTCGGAGATTATCCGTCGGCGCCTGTTCGAGTGGGATACGCGGGCCATCGGTGGCGATGGGCGGGGGATGTTGCGATGTTGCCGAATGACGCGGTGGCGGCCTGTAAAGAGTGTGCCGACTGGATTCAGGATAACCGGAACCAGGTGCCGAACTGGTTCACCGATCACGCTTTGGAGGAAATCAAAAGCAGCTATCCATTCCACCCGACCGTCCTGTCGGTGTTCGAGCGCAAGTGGCAGACGTTACCGAAGTTTCAGCAGACACGCGGTGTGCTGCGGCTTCTGGCGTTGTGGGTATCGAACGCCTACAAGAGAGGATTCACGGGAGCACAGAACGATTTACTGATAACCCTAGGCACCGCGCCGCTGGATGAATCGCAGTTCCGCACGGCCGTCTTCGAGCAACTTGGCGAGAATAAGCTGGAAGGCGCGGTCACGACGGATATTGCTGGGAAAAAAGGTTCACATTCCATCATGCTCGATACGGAGGCCGAAGAGACATTGCGAAAGGCGATGGTGCATCGCCGGACGGCGACGGCTGTGTTCTTCGAGTCGAACGGCGGCCAGGGCCAGAAACGCCAGTTTGCCACGGTGCCCGAACTGCGGCTGTGTGTCGCCGGGCCCAACGTGGACATCGGCAACGTTGAGACAGCGTTGGAAGGTCTGGTCGACCGCTGCTACTACCTCACGCTCGACCAAAACAGCTACTACTTCAGCCTGCGAGAGAACCTGAACAAGCGATATGCGGACCGGCGAGCGAGCGTTCAGCCTGATGATGTGATGCGCCTGGTACGCGAACAGGTCGAGAGCGTGTTCGGGACGGCGGAGGGCGTGGAGCGTGTGTTCTTCCCCGAGAAGAGCGGTCAGATTCCGAATCGACCGGTTGCGACGCTGGTGGTCGCGGCCCCGGAGCGGCCGCTGAGCGATGATGCCGGGCTTCCCGGTGAGTTGCTGGCGATGACGAAGGAATGCGGCGGCACGATGCGCACGTATAAGAGCGCACTGATCTGGTGCGTGCCGGACAGTGCGGATACGATGCGCGATGAGGCCCGAAAACTTCTGGCCTGGGAAGCGATCGAGGCCGAGTTGAAGCCGGAGCAGTTGGACGAGAATCAACGGCGACAGCTTTCGGAAAACATCAAGCGCGCGCGGCGAGACCTGAAAGAGTCAGCTTGGCGCGCGTACAGCAAGGTGATGCTGTTGGGCAAGGACAACGACCTGAAGACTGTTGACCTCGGCCTCGTGACATCAAGCGCAGCGGAATCCATGACGAAGCATGTGGTTTCCGTCCTTCGGCAAAACGATGAAATCGTGAAAGCGGTGAGCCCGCGGTTCCTGGTAAACAACTGGCCACCGGCGAAGGAGGAGTGGAGCACGAAGGACGTGCGGGACGCGTTCTTCGCCTCTCCCATATTCCCGCGTCTGCTGACGCATGAGGCGATCCGAGTCGCAATTGCGAAGGGCGTGTCCGAGGGGCAGATGGCCTATGTCGGAAAGAGTACGGTGGGCTACGATCCATTTGTCTTCCGGGAGAGATTCCTGGAGAACGGCGTGGATATCGCCGATGACATGTACATCATCAAGGCCGAGACCGCCGAGCGGCACATCAAGCCGCCAGAGCTGGTGAAAGTCATCGTGACTCCGAGCCAGGCGCGGGTGAAGCCGGGGGTGAAGCAGACCTTCGAGGCGAAAGGCGTCGACCAGTTCGGCAAGGATTTCCCGTGCGGCAACGTCACCTGGTCGGCAACCGGCGGCGAGGTCGGGGCCGATGGCGTATTCGAAGCCGGGGACGACGAGGGTAGCTTCCTCGTCCATGCAACGTCGGGCAAGTTGACGGGTTCTGCCGGGGTCATTGTCGCGAAAGAGAGCGGAGGAGCGCCTCCGCCTCCCCCGCCAGGCGACAAATCACTGCGCTGGACGGGCGAGATCCCG
>JGI12277J12856_1000126_pt1 | contig 20825 bp, 19 predicted proteins | sample HotLakmasection5_FD_12856 | JGI IMG/M metagenome (IMG submission 12856) | reverse complement strand
GGATGTGGGAAGTTTAAAAATGGCTCGTTCTTATTCCAAAAAACTGGGAGCGGGACTTGCCTTTATCGATAAAAGGCGGCCCAAGCAGAATGTGGCAGAGGTAATGAATATTATTGGTGAGGTAAGCGGTAAAAATGTACTTATTGTGGACGATCTGATCGACACAGCAGGTACCATTACCAATGCCGCGTCGGCGCTAAAGGATCGCGGAGCCCTGAGTGTTGCGGCAACGTGCACGCATCCGATTCTGTCGGGGCCTGCATACCAGAGGATTGAGGACTCACCGATAGACGAACTTTTGGTGACAGACACGGTTCCCCTCAGGAAACCATCCGATAAAATTAAAGTTCTGAGTGTAGCAGGAATATTTGCTGAGGCTATACAACGAATTCATACAAATGACACCATCAGTGAATTATTTGATGATTAAATAGATAAAATAAAAACAATGAAGCAAGCAAACTTATACGATCTTAAAGGTGAAAAAAGAGAGGTTGGCAGAAAATCTGTTAATGTATTGCGCGACGAGCTAAAAGTGCCCGCCGTACTTTACGGACCTGAAATGGAAGAGAACATTCATTTTTCTATAGATGAATCTGATCTTGAAAAAATTCTTTCTGTCAGTGAAACCAAACTTCAAAACTTAACGGTTGATGGCAAAGAGTATAAAACTCTGCTGAAAAACGTTGAATTCGATCCGGTAACTGACCGGCCTCTGCATGCAGATTTTTATGTATTGGATCCGAAACGCCCGGTTAAACTGAACGTACCTGTACGCCTTAATGGCGTTGCCAAAGGTGTGCGCGACGGCGGCGGACGAGTTTTCCAACCGCTGCGAATTGTTCGCGTTAAGGTACTTCCGGAAGTAATTCCTGCACAGTTTGAGCTCGACATCACCGAACTGGGAATTGGAGATTCTCTGCACGTTAGCGAACTGCACCTCGAAGGTATCGATCCACTGGACGATCCGCGCAGGACCATTGTTACCATTGCGCCTCCGAAATCTGAATCAGTGTTCGAATCATCAATTCTTGACGAAGATGAGGAAGATCTTGAAGCAGGTGCGGAACTCGAAGGTGATGAGGAACTCGCTGAAGGTGAAGGGGCGGAAGAATCTGCAGAAGACGAAACAAAAGAATAATACGCTGTTCTTAGCATTATGGCACTAATTGTAGGGCTGGGAAATCCCGGACTTGAGTATGTAGGTACACGCCATAATGTTGGTTTCGAACTAATTGATATTTTATCGGATAAGCTGACCATTACCCTTCAGAAGGGTAGTGGTCTTTTTTTTATTGGCAGGGGCCAGTTCAAAAGCAGACCGGTTACGCTTTTGAAACCCACTACCTATATGAATCGAAGCGGGAAGGCGGTAACAAAAGCACTGTCGGTTACCGGAGATTCGCTTTCTGAATGCATGATTTGCTATGATGACATACATCTTGAGCCGGGCCGCATCCGAATACGGCCATCGGGCAGTGCAGGAGGGCATAACGGACTGGGAGATATTGTTAGACAGCTGCAGTCGAAAGAGATACCCCGCCTTAGAATTGGCATAGGAAATGATTTTGCCAGAGGCCGGCAGGCAGACTATGTTCTGGAGCCTTTTACGGCTGCCCAAAGAAAACAGATTGATGAGGCGCTTGAGGTTGCATCCGAGGCAATTTTAACGTTTATTCGTGGTGACATTGAAAAAGCTATGAATCTATTTAACTAACTAAGCACGACCGCTAACTTTAATTCAAACATCTATTATGGCTAATACAATTCTATACCTGATACCAGTGGCAGGTGTAATTGCCCTGTTATACACCTTTTTCAAATCTAAATGGGTATCGAAGCAGGAGATCGGTACCGAACGAATGGAACGCATAAGCAAGAGCATTTCTGCAGGGGCGATGGCATTTTTAAATGCCGAGTATAAAGTGCTTTCTGTATTTGTTCTTGTAGTAGCCGTTTTGCTTGCGGTAAGTGCAGATCCTGTAACATCGAGCTGGATGGTATCGATTTCATTTATCATGGGGGCCTTCTGTTCCGGGCTCGCCGGTTTTATTGGTATGAAGGTCGCAACCAAAGCGAATGTGCGTACCACACAGGCTGCGAGAACCAGTCTTGGAAAAGGACTGGAGGTTGCTTTTGCAGGTGGATCTGTGATGGGGCTTGGCGTTGTTGGCCTTGGTGTACTTGGCTTAAGTATTCTGTTTATCATTTTTGGCAACGTTTTTGGCCTTCAAGACGGCAGCGCCGTAAACAAAGTGCTGGCCATTGTAACCGGATTTTCTTTCGGTGCCTCTTCCATTGCCCTTTTTGCCCGTGTGGGTGGCGGTATCTATACCAAAGCTGCTGATGTTGGTGCCGATCTCGTAGGTAAAGTAGAAGCAGGAATTCCTGAAGATCATCCGCTGAACCCGGCCACTATTGCCGATAACGTTGGCGATAACGTGGGAGACGTTGCCGGAATGGGCGCCGACCTTTTTGAGTCATACGTTGGATCCATCATAGGAACAATGGTTCTTGGTGCTGCTTTTATTATCGGTGCTACCATTGATGGCGGTGGATGGGCGGATAATTTTAACGGTTTGTCTGCGGTAATTCTCCCCCTGGTTCTTGCAGGTGTTGGAATTTTGACCTCGATTTTCGGAACCTTCTTCGTTCGTGTGAAAGACGGCGGGGATCCGCAAAAAGCTTTGAACCTGGGTGAATTTCTCTCTGCAGCCGTTATGCTTGTGGCATCGTTTTTTATTATCAGCTGGATGCTGCCCGAAAGCTGGACATTCAACGGCGTTACATACTCAAGTATGGGAGTGTTCTGGGCTACCATTTTTGGCCTTGCAGCCGGTCTTTCCATCGGTTTGATTACCGAACACTACACAGGAACCGGCACAAAACCGGTTTGGTCCATCGTTAAACAGTCGGTAACAGGTTCTGCAACGAACATTATTGCAGGATTAGGCGTAGGTATGATTTCAACAGCTATTCCGATTATAATCATAGCGGTTGCTATTATGGGAGCCTTCCATTTTGCAGGCCTCTACGGTATTGCCATTGCGGCCGTGGGAATGCTTTCCAATACAGGAATCCAGCTTGCTGTAGATGCGTATGGGCCTATTTCTGATAATGCAGGCGGCATCGCTGAAATGGCGGAGCTCGAGCCTGAAGTGCGCGAACGCACCGATAAGCTGGATGCTGTAGGTAACACTACAGCAGCCATTGGTAAAGGATTTGCCATCGGTTCTGCTGCTTTAACTGCCCTTGCCCTTTTCGCTGCTTTTATTACCGCTTTTGAAGCAGCAAACCCCGGTATTGAAGTAATAATCAGCGTTACCAACCCCTCTGTTATGGCCTCTCTCTTTGTAGGAGCCATGCTTCCTTTCCTGTTTTCTGCCCTTTCCATGCAGGCCGTGGGACGTGCAGCTATGAGCATGATTGAGGAAGTTCGCCGCCAGTTCCGCGACATTCCTGAGTTGACAAAAGCACTTGCTGCAATGAATAAGAACGAAGGCAAAGAGCTTAAAGACTGGTCGCCGGCAGACCGTGCAACCTTCGAGGCTGCTGATGGTAAAGCGGAGTATGAAAAATGTGTGGCAATCTCGACGAAAGCTTCTATACGCGAAATGGTACTGCCCGGCACGCTTGCCGTTGTAGTTCCGGTTCTCTTTGGCTTTGTGCCGGGATTTCTGAGTGAAAGCCCCACTCTGGGTGCCGAAATGCTGGGCGGTTTGCTGGCCGGTGTTACGTCGGCAGGGGTATTGATGGCGCTCTTTCAGTCAAATGCCGGTGGCGCATGGGATAATGCCAAGAAAATGATAGAAGAAGGCGTTACCATCGACGGAGTTGAGTATGGTAAAGGCTCTGAGCCCCATAAAGCCGGTGTTGTGGGTGATACCGTTGGAGATCCGTTCAAGGATACTTCAGGCCCGTCACTTAACATTCTGCTTAAGCTGATGTCGGTTGTTGCCCTGGTTATCGCAACAATGATTTAGAAGAGTTATAGATTTCACGACTATAAAACCCCGGTGAGCGATTGCCGGGGTTTTTTTGTTTACGGATAACGCTGAAGTAATCTAAAATTTACGCAACAGAGTATGGATATTTTTAAACTGATATATGAACACGATTTGAGGCTTGATACACTGAGAGAGCGGCACCTGGACCGTTCAGAACAGGAGATATCGACATCGCTTGAAGATTTTTTGAAACCCGATCCCACCTATTCAAAATTCTATATCACAGGAACAGATCTCGCAGACAGGCAGTTTGGACTGAACTGTTTGAAAAATTACCGTGCTGTTTTAAGTGCACTTGAGCTTGCATTCGAAGACAAAGAGCTTTTTTTGAAGGGAAACCCGGTTAAACTGGACCATTTTCTTGAGTTTGCTGATATCGGTGATCCTTTAATCATTTCTGAAGAGAAAGTGTGCAGCTGGAATATAGAGAAGCTAAAAATAAACAATGATAACAATGTGGGGCATATCAAAACGGAAATTGCTGAGGTCCTGAAATCTGACGATTACATTCTCTATAAAGAGAAAGCTCATCAGGGGTTTGATCTCCATCTCTTTTCAAAAAAGAATATCTACAGATCTCTTTTCTATCCTCTTCAAAAACTGGTGGGAGAGGACTTCCGTTTTTTTAGTATCAATGGTAAACGTATTCGCTCCGAGCGAAAATTTTACTTTGAAACGTGGACACTGGACAGGCCGCCGCACGGAGCCGAAGAGGTTTTTAAAGAGACTGTTCTTTAGCTTAAGGGTTCACTAAGCATGATGCAGCGCGGGCTCTGCTCACTGCTGTAGGAGCTGCCATCGTAATTTCCATATACATCAGTGATTTTTAATCCGCACTCTTTCAGATGAGATTTGAACCAGTTCAAATCATACAGCTTAACCCGTTCGGTATGTTGTATGGGCTCGCCTGTTTCGGGGTTGGCAAGTGATATCCTTTTAAATACCATATTTTCTTCAATTTTTCGCTCAATGGAAAAAAGGACGCCATCAATCGTTATTTTTTCAGCGGGGATCAGCTTCATTTTAACATATTCGGGGTTCAGATAATCCATCAGAAACAGTCCTTTATCCTTCAGCATAGAGCGAATATTCATCAATACCCTTATGTTTTCATCATCATCAAGAAAATAACCGAATGAAGTAAAAAGGCTGACAACGGCATCAAAGATGAGTCCGGGATTCTCCCTCATATCACCAGTGAAAAACTGCACATTCCCGACCTGTTCCTTTTGGGCTCGTTTTTTTGCTTTCTTTATGGCTGTTTCAGAAAGATCGATTCCGGTTACATCATATCCTCTTTTTGCCAGCAGTATCGAGTGTCTGCCCCTCCCGCAGGCAAGATCGAGCAGATTGGGATGTGTATGAACGGGAATTACCTTTTCTATGATGACTGCTAATTTTGCAGCATCATCCATATTTCTGTGAGAGTATAATTTCTCGTATAGCGGGCTGTTAAACCATTTCTCGAACCAGCTCATGTATGTCCTTCTGTTTACTAAATTGGGAAAAATCTGCTCATCAAACCGAAACGCCTTATCTTAGTGCTTTAAAATCTATCTTGCAAAGGCAGAGGCTCTTTATCTATGAATTTTACCAAAAAGTTAGAACGTGCAGTCGAAAGCAGTGAATCACTTCTATGTGTGGGGCTCGACCCCGATCCATCGATGATTCCTGCTCCGCTGAAAGGAGAAATTAGTGATGATTCGAAGTTGATTACAGAATTTTGTCTTCGGATAATTGAGGCCACGAAGACGTCCGTTTGTGCCTATAAGCCAAATATGGCTTTTTTTGAAGCGCTTGGGAGCAAGGGGTGGGAAGCTCTTGAACAGATTGTGGACGCCATACCATCAGGTAAAGTGATTATAGCTGATGCCAAGCGCGGAGACATCGGAAATACGGCTGCGCGCTACAGTGAAGCACTGCTGAATCGCCTTGGTGCCGATGCCGTGACGCTAAACCCGCTGATGGGCCTCGAAACGCTTGATCCTTTTTTGAGCAGTGAAGAGAAAGCCGCGTTTATCCTGGTAATGACGTCGAACAGAGGTGCGGCAGACTTTTTGCAGCGCAGGTTTGAAGGCAGGATGTCTTTAGGTGAATATATTGCAGAAGAACTGAGTAAAAAACAGGGTCGAAGCGCAGCTCACATAGGTATGGTTGTGGGGGCGACTCAGGCCGGCTGGATGGAACCCGTTTTAAAAGCCCATCCCGAAGCGCATCTGCTTATTCCCGGTGTTGGTAAGCAGGGAGGTTCTGTTGATGAAATGGATGATGTACTTCGAAACCACAAAGGGCTGCCGATATTTAACTCATCCCGGTCTGTAATCTATGCGGGCGGAGATAACGATGAGTGGGAAATGAAAGTGGGAGAAGCGGCAACCGTTTTAAAACAGAGTTTGGAACCGATTACAAGAAGATATGTCTCGAAATAGACCCGAAGTAATTTTATATACGGATGGTGCATGCAGCGGAAATCCAGGGCCGGGCGGATGGGGAGCTCTGCTGAAATATAACTCCAGGGAGAAAACCCTTTCAGGCGGAGAGCCGCATACTACCAACAACAGAATGGAGATGCGAGCCGTAATTGAGGGACTAAAGGCGCTAACCATGCCGTGCCACGTAAAGATTCACAGCGACAGCGCACTCATCATCAACGCCTTTACCAAAGGGTGGATTGAGAACTGGCAAAAGAGAGGATGGAAAAAATCGGACAAAAAGCCGGTTGAAAACCGTGAACTGTGGGAAGAAATGATGGAGGCCGGCAAGCCGCATACGCTCGAATGGATTAAAGTAAAAGGGCATGCCGGCGATATTCTGAATAACCGCGTGGATGCTATAGCCGTGGAGGCGTCGCAACGGTATAAATAAAAAGCCCGGCATTCGAAGCCGGGCTTAGGCGTTATTCTGTTTGGGAAAAGAGACTATCCAAAAATGGATTTAAGGATTGCTGAATGCTTCTCTTTGTTTTTGAGTATAAGCATAGGCACCCCAAAAGCGTAGTTGGCCATTCTTTCAGTGAAATCGTGGCGGAGCATGTCAGCCAGTTTTTTCGATTTTGAGCCAATGATGATCAGATCGGCCTGCTTATTAATGGCCTCTTCATACACATAGTCTGCGTGCCTGCCATCACTGAGCTTGCTGAGTATAAATTCTACCCTGTCGGGGATGTCGTATTTTTTGATGAATTCACTCTTCTTCTCCTCAACTTCTTCCCTGATTTCCTTCTTATCCTGCTCCGAAAGCATATAGGGAAAAAACTGGGCCCTGTATTCAAAAATGTGCTGTGCGAAAACCTTTCCATCTTCGCTGTCCGAAAGCTTTAACGCTGCCTTTACACCGTTGGCCGACTGCTCGGAAAAATCTACGGGTGCCAGTACATTGTGCAGCTGGTACCTTGCATTTTCCGGAACGAACAGAATGGAGGTTGGTACATATTTGAGCACACGTTTGGGAATAACGCCTTCACCAACGTAACCCTCTTTTTTACCCATAATAAGCAAGTCGGGCTCAATACTTTTATCAATTCCGATGATTTTATTCGTTGGCCTTCCTTCCTTTATCAAAAGGCGGATTTCCCCTCCCGTTTTGTCGAAATGGTTCTCTATGCGTTCATTCAGCTCACCCCGGATAATTTCATCGAACTCCTCTTTGCTGCTTATTTCCGGAAACTGGTCGATGATCTCCCTGGATGTTGGTCCGATGTCCACAATATGGAGGAAAGTTATAGTCTCGGGGCCGATTATATCCGCCAGAAACCTGGTGTATCCGATTAGCACATCGTCCATTTTGGACAGGTCGAGGCATACAAGCCAGTGTTTTGAATTGTTCATAATGGTTCTCCTAATTTCTAATTTTTTTTCTGTTTTTTTATGGCATTTGCTACAATATCCCTGTAAGATTCGCGCTCTTTTTCTCTGTCTTTATGCATCAGCTCATGGTGTTCCTGGCTGAGGCCCTGCTGAAGGCTGTAGCACATCACCAGTAATATGATAACAAAGGGCAAGCCTGTACTAATTGCTCCGGCCTGAAGCGCTCCCAGCCCTCCGCCTAAAAGTAGTACAGCAGCAACAGCACCTTCGGTGGTTGCCCAGAAAATACGCTGGCCAACGGGTGAGTTGATTTTTCCGCCGCTTGTGAGTCCGTCAATTACGAGTGAGCCCGAATCAGACGATGTCACAAAAAAGCTGAGTACCAGAATTATGGCAAGAAAAGAGGTGATTGTGGAGAGGGGAAACTGATCAAGCAAAATAAAAAGTGACGTTGTTTGATCTGCCTCTACAGCACTAGCAATCTCTGCAATGCCGCCGGTTTCAAGAAAAAGCGCACTTCCGCCAAATCCGCTCATCCACAGGAAAGTAACCATTGTGGGAACTATAAGAACCCCGAGAACGAACTGTTTAACAGTCCGGCCTTTCGAAATTCTTGCGATAAACATTCCTACATAGGGTGACCATGAAATCCACCAGGCCCAGTAGAAAACGGTCCAGGTGGTCATAAATTCACCTTCCTCAAACGTCTGAGTCCATGTGGCGTAAGTGGCAAAATTCTGGATATAGTGTCCGGTACTTTGGATAAACGTTCCAAAAATGAAGAGCGTTGGACCTACAACTATAATAAAAAGCAGGGAGAGGCCGGCGAGCCGAATGTTGAACTCACTCAGAACCTTCACGCCTTTATCAATGCCAAGTACAACGGATATGGTGGCTATCGCGGTAACGGCAGCGATGATAATCACCTGTAAGTTCACTGTATTTTCCAGTCCGAAAACATATTCAATCCCGGCTCCTGCCTGTGAAGCCCCCAGCCCGAGCGATGTGGCCAGGCCAAAGAGTGTTGCGAGAACGGCCAGGATGTCAATTACGTCTCCCATCCAGCCGTTAATGCGGTCACCCAAAAGGGGGTAGAAAACCGAGCGAAAAGAGAGGGGAAGATCTCTGTTGAAGGCAAAGAACGCCAGTGCCAGGGCGACTATGGCATATATGGCCCAGGCATGCAGCCCCCAGTGCAGAAAGGTGATCCCCATTGCGTCGCGAGTGGCGGCAATTGTGCCTTCATCAGCATGTGGGGGATAGAGCAGGTGCCACATAGGTTCTGCAACGGCAAAAAACATGAGGCCAATTCCCATTCCCGCACTGAAAAGCATGGCGAACCATGCGGCTGTGCTGAACTCCGGCTTGGCTTTTTCTCCGCCCAGCCGTATGGATCCGTATTTACTGAATGCAAAGTATAGAGAAAAGCCGATAAAAATGTTTACAGCTGCAACAAAAAGCCAGCTCGCCCACCCGGTGATGCTGATTCGCGCGGTGTTGAATGCCTCTTCGGCTGCGTCACCGGCTATCAGTGTTCCAATAATGAGTGCGGCAATTAAAATCACTGACGGCCAAAAAACCGGGCCGTGAATATCGAAATATTTTTTTATACCGTTCTTTTCGGATGCCGGTTTTTCATCTTGTCCTCGTAAAGCCATATTGTTTTACGTTGGTTATTGATTAATGGTATATGTTGGAGTAGGTTAGCATTATTTATATCAGAAATAGAAGCCAATGTTAATATTGAACCGGATGTTGTACTCAGACTCTCCAATTCCAAGGTCTTCGTGTCCCGGCCCCACACCAACTCCGAAATTATCGGTTAACCACGGTTGATTTACACCTTGGGCAATATCAAAATAGGTGAAAACAGGTCCCGCACTAACTAAAAATCCGGTAATGTTTTGTATAGTTGACTGGAAATTATCATCAAGAGTGAGCTGATCCCCGGTAGCCCTGGTCGTTGTCCCTTCCCCGATTGTATTTTGCATATAGCTAAAATCATTGTAAAAATTCAGGTTGGTTATCGGTCCCCATTGCACATCATAAGAGTACGAGATCCCCAGAGTAGCAATCCACGCCTCCGTTGAAACTTCATAGGGTATACCATAAGCTCCCATATATGCAGTACTCAGGTCGTTACCGCTATCATCAACGGCATCCATCGAATAGTAGAGAAATTGCGGCATAATGTTGAAATTACCTGAATTAAGGTTGGCATGAACTGCTGCTGCAATTTGTCCGTTAAACTCTTCAATTGCAGAGTTGTAGAGCTGACCATATTGAAGAGAACCCCCAAATTCACCGCTGTCGAATTGGTAGGCTCCACGAACGTTAAATTGATTTCGTTCGGTTAGCGATGCATTCCCGCCCGGAACCACGTCATACGAGTATCGGCCAGAGCCGCCCACTCCAAAATTTGAGTCGCCTCCGTTCGATGGGCCTTCAGGTTCAGCCTGAAAGAAATAGGCAAAATCCCACTGAAAATTATCGGTGTGTTTGGTGAACTTAATTCCCATGTCGTGGTCGTCTTCGAGCCCAACATAGTAGGGCAGACTGAACCACCAGTTGTGTGAATTGTACTGAATATTGCCAAACGGTACTTGTGTAACACCAAGCTGTACTTCGGTTTGCTCTGATATCTGATAGTCGAGCCACCCCTGTTTGATAAAATGTGTCCCGAACGTAGGGTAAAACCGGTACTCAAAGTTAAGCCCGATTCCGCCCGGATTATCGTAAAGAACATTAATTCTCCATGTATCAAAGGTAAACTGAGAACTGTTTGCATCGATTTCACTCTCGTAGCTGGTAAGTATCATATTGTAACGAACAGCGCCGCCAACGTGAAGTGAAGGCTCATCATCGTTCTCATCACTTTGTGCCAGCAAATAGCAGGGGATGGCTGTGAACGCCATCAAAATAGTAGTTAAAAAAATGAACTTTAAAGTAGATTTTAAATCCATATATTGGAATAATATTACAGTTAAAATTTTATGTGATTAGTTAGTCATCAGAAAGATAATATCTTTGATGTCGGTTTCATTCCGTCAGAGCAGGGATAAAGAAACTTAGTGCGATTTAAATCATTTATCAAAAAGAACTTTGACGGGTATGTGTTCAGGAAAATTATAAATAAAATACAGTGTAAAATATAAGATTTTGACACTTATATTTTTCTGATGAGAGATAAAATATCAGTCCAATAAATAGATCTCAGGAAGCCGCTGATATTCAGTTTGGTGAACGAAATTTTCATCTTTTCTGATTATCAAAAGCAAAAGGGTATGTATGAATATTGTTTGGTATCGGAATGATTTAAGGGTTAAGGATCATCAGCCGCTCTCAGAGAGTTTGCGGGGCGGAGAAAGTGTGGGCCTCTATTGTTTTGATCCGATACAGTTTCGAAACGCACAGTACGGTTTTAAGAAGACAGGATCGCTGAGAGCTCAATTTCTGATAGAATCGGTTCAAAATTTAAAGAAGAATCTTAACGGAAATCTTATTGTAAAATTCGGACCTCCTGAGGAGGTGATTCCCGAAGTAGCAGAGAGCTTGAACGCAGACGCAGTATACTGCAGTGCAGAGGTTACGTCAGAAGAGCTTGGAACAGAGCGCCTGGTAAGGGATAAACTTAATGATATTCCGGTTCACTCTTTCCACACCCACACAATGTATCATCCCGACGATGTTCCTTTCGAACTTCAAAATATACCGGATGTATTTACCCGGTTCAGAAAAGAGGTTGAAAAGAGGTCTGAAGTGAGAGATCCTCTGCCGGTTCCCGATTCACTGCCTGAACCTGATCCAGGGATCGATTATGGCGGTATCCCGTCTCTGGAAGATTTAGGGCTGCAGCCAGTGGGGATGGACAAACGATCTGTAATTCCTTTTAAGGGCGGAGAGGATGAGGCCTGGAACAGGCTGAATCACTATTTTTTTGAGGCAGATGAGCTTCGAAACTACAAGTTTACCAGGAACGGACTGCTGGGCAAAAACTATTCAAGTAAATTTTCACCATGGCTGGCTCACGGCTCTATTTCGGCACGTTCTATTCATAAGAAAGTAGAGGAGTATGAAAATACCATCCACAAAAATGTTTCGACCTACTGGCTTAAGTTCGAATTAATTTGGCGCGATTACTTCCGCTATTCTGCCATGAAACATGGTAACAGCATTTTTCATCTGGGCGGAATTCAGGAAAAAAAATTAAGCAAGAATACAGATTCATTGGTTTTCAAACAATGGGCAGACGGGGAAACGGGTATCCCGTTTATTGATGCCAACATGCGCGAGCTTAACAGTACGGGGTATATGAGTAACCGCGGACGCCAAAATGTGGCAAGCTTTCTGGCTCAAAACCTGAATTTCGACTGGCGATGGGGGGCCGCATGGTTCGAATCAAAGCTGATTGATTATGACGTATGCAGCAACTGGGGAAACTGGGCCTACAATGCAACGGTTGGGCACGATCCCCGAAACCGATATTTTAATATTGTTGGGCAGGCGCGCAAGTACGACAAAAAGGGAGAGTATGTTCGCCGGTGGCTTCCTGAGCTAAAGGAGCTCCCATCGGAGTTTGTACATGAACCGCATAATATGACACCGGACCAGCAAGAGCTCTATGGCGTAAGAATCGGCCGGGATTATCCTGAACCGGTTATTGATCTGGAGAAGAGTTATGAAGAGATAAAACAGAGAGATTGATATTTTTATTCAGGGATTTTTTCAAGGATGTAACTCTCTGCAAGGTCACCGGTAATTTGTTCACCTTTCATATTTAGCTGAACAACTCGATTTTCCTGCACAAGATATTCAGACGGACGGCTACCGGCATCTACACCGAGCTCAATTTTACTGCCTGTTTCGTTCCAGGTAAATGATCCGTCTGTTTTAAAGAGGCTGTCACTTTTTCCGATATATCTTGTAGTGAGCTCATAGGTTTCATCATAACTGAGCGTCAGCCGTGTTTCAATTCCCCGGCAGTCTGCACAGGGAGTGGTTCCCGCGTATGTTCCGGCCCAGTCGAGGGAATTTCGGCTGTAGTGTGCAGCATCCGGAACCGGCTCTCCAGTATTGTCCGATTCTGCTTTGTTTTGCGAACCACAGTGCGCTGCAAAAAGCGGAAGTAACATCAGTAAAATGAAACCGGCAAGTACTCTTAACATGACATAACAGGAGTATATTTTTGATTTATTCCTGCATAGCTGATTTAGTATAAATTGTTTCCGTTATACATGAAACAACTACATACAGAAGGCACAGAACAAGCCTTGAGATATTCTGTGAAAATCGCGGATCAACATCATATAAAGCAATTAGAGTTTGCTCTATTGCCACTGAAACACAGAAGGCACAAAATCTTCTGTATTTCAGCAGCATTTTTTATGCACCCGATAAATTCGGTTCCTACTCCTCACCCATATAAGGATACCGCCAGTCTTGAGGCGCTACAGTTACTTCTTTGATAGCGCGTGCCGACATCCATCTGAGCATGTTAATAATACTTCCTGCTTTATCATTCGTCCCCGATTTACGCGATCCGCCAAAGGGCTGCTGATTCACAATGGCGCCGGTTGGTTTTTCGTTGATATAAAAGTTACCTGCGGTCTGTCTGAAGCGATCCGACATCATTTTTATCACGTGCCTGTCTTTGGCAAAAATGGCGCCCGTAAGTGCAAATGGTGAGGTGCTGTCGCAGAGATCGAGCGTCTCTTCAAAATCTTCGTCTTTGTAGACATAAATGGTTAGAACCGGGCCGAAAATCTCTTCCTGCATGGTTTTGAACTTCGGATTGGAAGTGAGAATGACGGTTGGCTCAATGAAATATCCTTCGGAGTCATCATAACCACCGCCTGCAATAATTTCAGCATCATCGGCCTGCTTAGTGTAGTCGATATAGCCAGAGATCTTGTCGAAAGCTTTACGGCTGATAACCGCTCCCATAAAGTTTGAGAAATCTTCCACATCACCGACTTTAATCTCAGATATTTCTGCAAGGAACTTCTCTTTGAATTCGCCCCATAGCGACTCGGGGAAATACATTCTGGATGCAGCTGAACATTTCTGTCCCTGGTATTCGAAGGCTGCTCTCAGAGCTGCCACAACAAGGTCGCTTACGTTAGCACTGTTATGGACAAAAATAAAATCTTTACCCCCGGTTTCGCCAACAACACGCGGGTAGGTATCATAAAGATCAATATTTTCGCCAATAGTTTTCCAGAGATGGTTAAACGTTCCAACAGAACCGGTAAAGTGGAGTCCGCTCAGGTGTTTATTGTTTAAAACGGGATCTCCCACGTCGGCTCCCTCTCCCGGGAGAAAGTTAATCACTCCATCGGGCATCCCGGCCTCTTTCAGCAGCTTCATAAAGAAATAATTGGAGTACACCGACTCGATGGATGGTTTCCACAGCGCCACATTTCCGCACATTGCCGGAGCACTTGGCAGGTTCCCCGCGATAGCTGTAAAGTTGAACGGGCTAACCGCAAAAATGAATCCCTCCAGCGGGCGATACTCCACCCGGTTCCATACGCCATCGGGGGAGTAGGGCTGCTCGGTCATAATTTTTGTAAGGTACCAGGCACCGAATCTCAGGAAATCGGCCAGCTCTCCTGCCGCTTCAATTTCTGCCTGATGCGGAGTTTTCGACTGCCCCAGCATGGTTGAGGCGTTCATCGTATCGCGCCAGGGCCCGGTTACAAGATCAGCTGCTTTTTGAAAAACAGCTACACGCTCTTCCCAGGGAAGGTTCGCCCAATCTTTTTGAGCTTCCAGTGCAGCCTCAACAGCCATATCAACCTCTTTCTCTCCGCAGAGATGAACGGTTGCCAGTTTATGACCGTGGTTATGAGGCATTACCACATCAGCCGTTCTGCCGGTTTTCACCTCTTTCCCGTTTATGATAGCAGGAATTTCAATAGTTTCTGATTTTAACTCCTTGAGGCGATTTTTAAGAGATTCGCGTTCCGGTGTTCCCGGCGCGTAAGAGTTATAAGGTTCATTTTTTGGTTCCTGAATGTTGAAATAAGCGTTAGGCATGGCAGTACTTTTTATGTGTTTACTTTTTATTTTTTCTGATGGTAAGATAATGGATTTCGGGCGGAAAATAAGGCCGGTTCTCTGTCAATTGAATGCGGCAGATAACTTGATGAAGCAGTGATAGAGAGGATTGGTTTCTCAAACACAGACGTGAGAAAGGGAGGGATAAAAAAAGGAGACTCTCCATTCAGAAGAGTCTCCCTAACCTTAACTAATACGATTCAGCAGAATAAGCCGATCATATCAGATTCTTGTCAAAATCAAAATGCCTGCTGTTGAAAACAGATTTCCATTTGTTGCAGGAGGTCTTTTTTTGGACTGTAAAAAGCAAAAGATTATGAGCCGGAGGTCCATTTTGGAGTAAGGTGATTTTCGAATTTCTCACATTATAGGTCCATAATCTGTAGACTTTTTGAAGTTTGTATTCATTAGGAATAATAATAAGAAGATAAAATATTGTTATAAATTAACTTAACATTTACAAACTTATTTTTAAGTCCATTCAGAATAATTGGAGATGTTGCCGGAAGGATTGTGCATGAAACAGAAATTTGATTATTTGGGCGGGCATACTGCTGGTGAATCTACTTTTCAGGACGTGGAGGCCATCGAACTATTGAGCATATCCTGGAGAAGCTTGGAGTGAGGGTATAATCTGCAGAAAAAATCAATAGTTTTTATAAAAGTCTCATACTGGCAGAGATTTTGGTAACAAATACCAGCTCTGAGTAAAAAAATCCGGCTTCTCACCGGAGCGGCTGTTTTACCCTTGATTTAAAATCGATGAGTGTATGATACTTTCATGGTGCCGGAACGCTGCAGCGTATCAAAGCGGGTATTTTGCTCGAGCCAGTTGTGGCTGTAAACCAGGAACACATCTGACCCGGGAGTTATGATCCATCGAAGCCTGTTATTTGTAGCGAGCAGCTTGCTGAGATTGTCGTACTGTACGTTTGTGGTTAAAAACAGGGATGTTGTAAGGTCAAGGTTCGCGGTAAAACGGAAAAGATCAGCCGAAAAATCGCCCTCAGCCAGGTTAACATTCGTTCTTACATACTCGGGGGAGAGTTCAATGCCCGGGAATGGCCGAACAGTAAGCTCTGAAGCATACTCGGTGCGGGTTCCTGACCAGAATTCGCCTGATTCCAGCTCCAGTACAAGAGACACTTTCCGGAATGAAGCCGTCGCAAATCTTGAAGAGAAGAGATAGCTGGTATATTCACCCTCAGGAATAATCAGGCTCCCATCTCTTCGAATGTCAAACGGCCTGTCCAGAAACTCGTAGTTACGGGTAACATTTATCATGAACATCTCATCACTCATAAAATCGATATTGAAAAGCATTAATCGAATGTCCTGAGTAAGGAGATTAAAGTCCATGTCCATAAGGTGTTCCAGCCATACATTCCACTCCAGCTGGCGAATCCAGTCGCTGTTTGAAATTTGCGGCGCGTAGCTTACGGAAGGATTTAAACGACGAAATCCGTTGCGCTGGGTAAAGCCTACCGCGGGATTAAAGGCACTTCCCAGTTCCCTGTACGATACATGCCCGAACCAGGGCTGATTGGGAAAATTAAGCCTCATTCCGCGTGAGGAGCGGTCCCAAAGATCTGTTGTATTGTCGCTGGCAAATGGTGAATTATGGAATACAAAAAATGCCTGAAACTGGAGATTCTTATCACCTAAAAAAGTAGATGTGCCCAGCTCCGCATCGGCACCAAGCGTGTGCCGGTCCAGGAAATCAATGGTTCCGGTTTCGTCATTCTCTGCAGATCTCCGTGTATAGATGAGCCCGACTGTACTTTCACTGCCTACATTTCGCTTAAGGCGCGCAACGGTGTAGTGCTCTGAATCGATATCCCCTTCAGTGGCGGTATTTACGTGAAGAAAAGCCAAGTTATACGGCCCTGTGTTCCCCAAAAGGCGCGCTCCGAAATTGATGGGTACCGGCCTGCCGTCCTGAAGCCCGATACTGCGGCTAAAAAACGGAAACACGCGGCTTCCCGGTGCAAATTCATAAATATTCGACCCCTCAAGAAAAAAGTCGCGCTGCTCGGGAAACATGATGGGGAAACGCGTTAGATTAACCTGACGCTGATCAACTTCTGCTTCGGCAAAATCGGTATTTACGGTAAACGAGGCCCTCAAGCTTGGAGTGATGCTGTAGTTGACGTCGAAACCACCATCGGCTGAGGAGGTTTGGTTTGTTCCGGTCTCTGTGGTCTCTTCACTGCCGGTAACAATTCCAAAAGGAACCACTTCGAGCCCTATTCCCTGCGACATACCCGTAAGTCCGGTGAGTACTCCGGCATTTTGAGGGCGCTCAATACCCTGATTTCGCAGATGCCCCGACCATAGCACCGTTTCACTTTTTCGGCGTATAACCCTCATAAAATTAATCCCCCAGCGGTCACTGTCGGGATCAAAATTAAAGGTTCTGAAGGGGATCCGTATCTCAGCCGACCAACCAACATCGGTAATTACCGCCCGTGCGTCCCAGATTCCGTCCCAGTTCAGGTTTATTGACGACCCCTGTCCCGTGGTAATCAGTCCGTCTGTTCGCAGACCATTCGGGTTAATTTCCATAAAATATGCGCTCCGCTGGTCGTTAAAGGTGTCAAAAATCCAGGTAAACCGTTCGTCAGCCTCAATCCGTGCGTCGCGTCTTTTTTGTGAAGCTTTGATGCCCGATGGATTGCTATCGAACAGAATCACACCTAAATAGAGATACTCATCATCGTAGGCAATTCGCACTTCTGTTTTTTCTGAAGCGGGAGAGCCCTCGCGTGGTTCCTGCTGCAAAAACCCGGTTGCGGGCTTAATGGCATCCCAGAATGCTTCATTAACATGACCGTTAAACTGAAATTGTTCAGGATTTTCGAGTTTATAAGCCTCTATTTCCCTTCTGTTTTGCTGATTCTGCGACTGCAGAAGGTGGGGGAAAGATACAAGGATGATGAGTATCGTTACCGAAAAAATAATGGTGAGTGTGGTAGTTTTTGTATGCATCATTACAGCCTCTTTACCCTCTGTTTATTAAAAATGTTTTTTACTTTCCCTGTCTGACTCTGACGAACTTCTGTTCGGAAAGTTTGTTTTGAGCTATCGGCCTGTTTAAATCTTGATAATAGAATACGGCACTATTTTGTATACTTTTTGAAGGTGATTTGCTATGAAACTCAATCTATTTACATAACCCTATGAATTTTCTGCAACTAGCGCTCTTACTTTTATTTTCGCTTTCAATATTGCCGGATAAATCAGCAACAGAACTGTTTCTTGAACTGCTTGACGATCACTGGGAACACACACTGCGGGAGAACCCGCTCTTTGCAACCGGCCAGGGAGATCATCGGTTTAATGATCAGCTGCCAAACACAGATCTTGAAGCGATGGAAGCTGATTATGAATCAAATAAGGAGTTTTTAAGGAGGCTGAATGCCATTCCCCGGGATTCTGTGAGCAGTGACCATCAGGTGAACTTCGATATATTCCGTATTCAGCTCGAAAATGCTATTCAAAATTATGAGCTAAATGGTCATTTACTGCCACTAAACGGCTGGTGGGATTACCACGCGTCATTTGCCGACCTGGCAAACCGGGTTCCTCTCAATACACTTGAGGATTATGAAAATTACCTGAGCCGTCTTCGGGCTTTCCCCGCGTATAATGCCGGCTACATCGAAAGGCTGAGCCGTGGTGCAGAGATCGGTTTTGTGCGGCCTAAATTGGTGTTTGACGACTACCTGGAATCGATTGAGGCACTCATCCCGGGAACTGCAGAAGAGAGTCTGTTATTTGATCCGTTCGAAAACTTTCCGGCACAGATTGACGAAGATGCAAGAGAGTTGCTGAAAGAGGAAGCCGCTGAGGTGATCCGGAATAGCGTGCTTGCTGAATTTCAGAAGCTGTATGATTTTCTGGCTGAAGAGTATCTGCCGGCAGCCTCAGAAACCATCGGCATAACAGATGTGCCCGGTGGCAATGCATATTACGAAACTCTCGTAAAAACCTACACTACGATGGAAATTACTGCTGATGAAATCCATCAAACCGGCCTGGACGAGGTGGCCCGTATCCGTGCAGAGATGATGGAGATTGTGGAAAGTGAAGGATTCGGGAATGATTTTGATGCCTTCACGGAATACCTGAGAACGGATGAGCGGTTTTATGCAAAAACCCCCGAAGAGCTGATGAAAGAGACGGCCCTGGTGCTGAAGAAAATGGACGGAAAACTTCCCGAACTTTTCAAAACCCTGCCGCGGCTTCCGTACGGAATTATCGAAGTGCCGGACTATCTTGCCCCGCGTACGGCAACGGCGTATTACAGCCGTGGCACTTCCGATGGAACAAAGGCCGGAAACTATGCGGTGAACACCTATGACTTATCAAGCCGTCCCCTGTATGAGGTAACAGCTCTCTCTCTGCACGAGGCAGTGCCCGGCCATCATCTGCAAATTGCGCTTCAGCAGGAACTTGAGGGGCTTCCAAAATTCAGGAGAGCTGCGAGCTTTACGGCTTACACGGAGGGATGGGCGCTTTACTCCGAAAGGCTGGGGCTGGAAGTGGGCTTTTATGATGATCCCTATCAAAATTTCGGGCGGCTGAGTTACGAAATGTGGCGGGCTCTGCGGCTGGTCGTGGATACCGGCATGCACGCGAAAAGGTGGACGCGCGAGGAGTCTGTCGATTACATGGCTGCGAACTCCGCACTCTCACTGCATAATATCCGCTCGGAAGTAAACCGGTATATCTTCTGGCCGGGGCAGGCGCTGGCGTATAAGATGGGAGAGATTAAAATACGCGAGTTGCGCGATATGGCAGAAAATGAACTTGGCAGTAAATTTGATGTAAGGGAATTTCACGATGTGGTACTTTTGAGTGGTGCGGTGCCTCTGATCGTACTTGAGCAGAACGTGGTGAATTGGATTGAGCAGGTTGCAGTGCAGCAGACCGATAGTTAACAGGTATGTTTGCGATTTGAACAATAGAATGAATTTAATGGTGTTGAAACCATTCATGGATTATGATGAGTGCGATTGTAACGGCAGCTTCAAATAACACGCATTTCTTTTCGTTATTTATGCGCATCTTTTATATTGAAAGGTATAACTGTTCACCTATACCTTTGTTGAAACGTTTCTAACTTTGAATAGATCGTTGTTTCTGAATGTATGGCCAGATATTGTATGGTTTTCAATATCCAATTCCTGCTTGAAAAATCGGGATATGTCTCAGGCTTTCAGCCTGCCGGTAGGTCCCATTTGTAGACTTGGGGCGATGCCCCAAGCTACGTTATAACAGGCTTTCAGCCTGAAATACTACAGCCCAGGGCGTCGCCCTGGGTAGAAATACGAAAATTACGGGCAGGCTGGAAGCCTGAGACTGACTCCATACCTTCAAATTATGATCACGTTTTAGACAATTATGATTGCAAATATAAACTTATTTTAAATCAGCGCTATGACAAAAAAAGCATTAAATCTTACTGTAGAAGTGCCTATTAAGGAACGGGCAAAATATATCGCAAAAAAGAGAGGGATCAGCGTTTCAAAACTCTTTGAGGAGGCAATTCTGCGTGAAGAAGAATATGAAGAGTTTATTCCGGAACCAGGAAGTGCAGTTGAAAAGATCGTGAACGCGATTCCGGAGTCCAGAAAAGTCGATGATTATGATTATAAAAAATTGAAAATGAAAGCATTAAAAGAGAAGTATGGGCTATGATAAAATTTTAATTGATACAAATGTTTGTCTTGATGCGATTCAAAGAAGAAAGCCATATGACATCCAGGCTCTAAAAATATTGAATTTATCTGAAACGAAAATTATCAAAGGGATTATTTCAGCGCACACGTTTGAAACGATATTTTATATACTCAACTTTCGCAGTTAATATGTTGGGAAGAAAATATGAGATGTAAGCATTTGTAAAGCATGGATTTAAAGAAGAATAAGCCCCCTAAATTTTGTATTT
>JGI12277J12856_1000054_pt1 | contig 31319 bp, 20 predicted proteins | sample HotLakmasection5_FD_12856 | JGI IMG/M metagenome (IMG submission 12856) | reverse complement strand
CCCGCCGTAGCTTTAATAATAACCGGGTAGCCGATCTCTTCAGCAATTTTCTCTCCCTCTTCCACAGAGTCTACAATACCGCCCGATCCGGGAACTACCGGCACGTTATTTTTTATCATGGTGGCTTTTGCAGTGGCTTTATCACCCATTGTGCTGATCATTTTGGGCGATGGGCCGATAAACTTCAGGTCGTGTTCGCCGCATATGCGGCTGAACTCGGCATTTTCTGCCAGAAATCCATATCCCGGATGGATCGCTTCAGCATTGGTAATTTCCGCTGCAGAAAGAATGGATGGAATTTTCAGATAGCTGTCTCTGCTTGCCGGAGGGCCAATACATACAGCTTCATCGGCAAATTTAACGTGGAGACTGTTTTCATCTGCGGTTGAATATACAGCAACCGTTTTGATCCCCATCTCTTTGCATGTTCTGATGACCCGCAGCGCAATTTCGCCGCGGTTGGCAATCAATATTTTTTTAAACATAGATGAAGGGGTTATCCTTTATTGATGATGAACAGCGGCTGATCGAACTCTACGGGCGAACCGTTATCTACGAGAATCTTTTCAACTGTTCCGGAGAATTCTGCTTCAATCTCATTCATAATTTTCATCGCCTCAATAATGCAGATTGTCTGCCCGGCCTCGATGCGGTCTCCGACGCTAACAAACGGGTCTGAGTCTGGAGAGGGGGCTTCATAAAAGGTGCCAACAATGGGCGACTTCAAAACATCGCCGGCGGGCTTGCCGGAGTCTGCCTTTGCACTTACTTCCCCGGATGCTGAGGGCTGGGGTGCCGCAGGTGGCTGAGGTGCCTGTGGCTGCTGCGGCATCTGGTAGTGCACGGTTTGTGCTGCAGATTCGGATGTTTTCTTTACTTTAATTTTAAAATCGCCCTCTTCAATTGACACTTCATTTACTTCACTTTCTGATATCAGGTTGAGCAGATTTTTTACGAGTTTTAAATCCATGATTGTGGGTTTCTTTTGGGTTGATACAGTGCTTGCTTATTTATGTTGCAGATGTGTGTTCTGTTTACCTTATGTTATGATTTTACCCGTTCTACATATTCACCGCTGCGGGTATCCACGCGTATTTTTTCATTCCTTTCGATAAACAGGGGTACCTGAACTACGGCTCCGCCAGCTATAGTTGCGGGTTTGGAACCGCCCTGAGCTGTGTCGCCCCTTACCCCGGGATCGGTATCAATAACCTCGGTATTAATAATATCGGGCGGCTCGGCATACAAAATACGTTCGCTGTCAACATCAATCGACAGGGTGCAAACGAGTCCGTCGGTAACGTATTCCGCTTTTTCCACTCTGGAGCGTTCCAGCGGAATTTGCTCATACGTTTCCTGATGCATAAAAAAGAACATGTCGCCATCGGCATACAAAAACTGGTATGGATGCTTTTCTACCCGGACAGATTCCACATTTTCACCGGCGCGGAATGTTTTATCAATATTTTTATCGTTTTCAACACCTTTAAGCTTGGTTCGTACAAACGCACCGCCTTTTCCAGGCTTTACATGTTGGAAATCAATGATTGTATAAATTTCATTATCGAGCAGAATATTCATTCCCGTTCGAAAATCAGATGTATCAATTTTTGCCATAATTCATTTTAGTTCAGTTCAACAGGCGAAAAATACTACCTGCTTGTTTTGATAACAAAAAGATTAAATAAAATTGGAAAGTACATTATAAAGAATTGCAGCCGGACAGATATATTTAATGAAAACAGGCCAGACTTTGGAAAAGAGTCCTTTCCTGATGCCAGCGTAGCCATTTTCCATTTCGTCCAATGCCTGGTTCGTTGTCCAGACGTATCCCACAAATATACAGATAAAAAACCCGCCAAGCGGGAGGCCCACACTGCTAAAAACGTAATCGAACCAGCCGATAAGAACGGGGAAGTAGGCTACAGCAATAGAGATAGCTAAAATTCCAAGTCCAACGCCCCAGGCAGCATTTTTTCGCTTTACTTTATATTCATCAATTGCATAAGAAACCGGTACTTCCAAAAGAGAGATAGTAGATGTTAGTGCAGCAATACTGAGAAGCAGAAAAAAGGTTACGCCCAGGAGCATTCCAACAGCGCCGCCTATGGTGTGAAAAAGTGCCGGCAGGATCTGGAATACCAGATCTGTACTTGATGCGAGCGAGCCACCCGCATCGATGGTAATTCCCTGGCTTTGGGCAAGGTACATGGCGGGTATTATTAAAAGGCCGGCGAGAAATGCAATGCCAACATCGGCAAGCGTAACAAAAGCGGCCGCCTGAGGAATGTTTTCACGCTTGCTGAGATACGAACCGTAGGTAATTAAAGCGCCCATCCCCAAAGAGAGGGAGAAGAAGGCCTGTCCCATTGCCGAGAAAATTAACCCTGTATTTATTTTACTGAAATCAGGTAAAAGATATACGGCAATGCCTTCGTTGCTTCCGGGCTGAGAAAGCACGTAAACAATCATAATAACAATAATACCTACTAGCATGGGCATCATCGTTTTTGTAGCTCGCTCAATACCCTCGCTAACTCCGCCGGTGATTATTTTTATGGTAGCAAGCATAAAAACGGTGGCAATTATGGCATTTCTAAGGCCATTCCCGGTATCGGTTAGCCAGTCGGCCGCCGTGCTCATTCCCAAATAGTAGAATATCTCTTCAAAAGCAAAACCGAAGGCCCAGCCGGCAATAACGGTATAAAAGGAGAGGATCATCACACCGCAAATTACCCCCCAGAGCCCGACAAGAGGAAAAAATTTATTACTGCTAATTGCTTTAAACGCCCCGACCGGATTTTTTCCGGCTTTCCGGCCAATCGCAATTTCGGCGGCCATTACAGGAAAGCCGATTGCAAACGTACAGAGCAGATATACCAGCAGATAAGCGGCCCCGCCCTCAGTGGCAACTTTTGTGGGGAATGCCCAGATATTACCAAGGCCTACTGCCGAACCTGCCGCGGCAAGTATAAAGCCAAGTTTGGAATTCCAGGAACCTCGTGAAGACGTTTGGGTAGTTGCCAATGTGTTTTTGCTTTAATTCACGTTAAATAATTCACTAAAATATCTTGTGTAGCTTAATGACGCAACTTTCGCAGTAATAATCCACTTCGGGGAGGAACATTCGCTTCTCCGCTTATAGTGGTAATACTCTGGAGTGATGCGATAGAGTCGTTTGCCAAAATTTCCCACTCACCGGAGGGTAGTTTTTGATGGCTGGAGTGATAAGCATTTGCATTTAAGATCACGTAGTAGTTGTAGTTGTCGCGGCTCGATTTGCCAGATACGTAAAAGCTGACAACCAGCGGATCGCCATAATAATCAAAACAGACATCCTCAGGGGCACATTTTCGAAGAGCCGGAGAGTTAAGCCTTATATCAATCATCTCTTTGTAGTAGTCGAAAAGATCTTTGTTTTTTGGCAGCACGTCAAAATTAAGCCAGTTGGTTTCGTTATCCTTTTGATAGCTGTTATGGTCAATTTTGCCCTCATCAGGGTCTTTGTAAGGAGATTTTGCAATCACTTTGGACCGGCCAAATTCCTGCCCCGCGTGTATCATGGTAATACCCTGAGCCGTAAAGAGGGAAATAGCTGCGAGTTTGCAGAGCCTCATCTGGTCGTTGGTAAGGGTATTGTGCTCCATAAGATCTTCTACCCGCTGCTCGTGAATTTCGGGGTCGAGCCCTATTCGCACGAAATCTGCCAGCGTATAGCCGTCGTGGCTCTCAAGGTAGTTTACACTGTGCTCCGATGTTTGGTAGAGCCCGCCTTCTCCATGATTGAGAGTCCCTTTAAAAACATTCTCAATACGTTCACGTCGTGTTTCGTGCTGCCATTCAGAAAAAATAAATCCGCGGTCGTGAAGTGGGTCAGATCCTTTTATACTGTTTCTGATGCGGTCGTTCCAGGAAGCCCAGTCGTGGTTCGAAAAATGTTCGGGCGAATAGTAGCCGCCCCAGGGCTCTGCGATCAGTACAGCGTTGGGATATCTTTTATGAACTTCTGTTTTAATGGCATCCCAGGTATCCCTGTCGAGAAGAGCAGCCAGGTCGAAACGGAACCCGTCAATTTTATACTCCTCCATCCAGTAAATAAGAGAGTCGATAATTATTTTTCGCGCAATCGGATTTTCTGATTTAAACTCGTTTCCCGTGCCGCTGCGATTCAGAAAGTTTCCTTTTTCATCCGTTCGCAAATAGGTTTCAGGAGCCAGATGAGTAAGCGGATTCAGGTCGAAAAGGGATGTGTGATTGTATACCACATCCATCAGAACGGTGATCTTCTCCTGGTGAAGCGTTTTCACCATCTGTTTAAATTCATCGATTACAGCCGTGGTCTTACCCGAATAGTTATTGCTGAAATCGGATGCAAAACGGCTTTCCGGAGCAAAAAAGAAGGATGTCATATATCCCCAGTAGTTTTGGGAATAGGGATTCCAGGTATTGTGAAATCCCTCCGGAGTTTTTTCATTGAACGGAGGCTCTTCGGCCGCAAATTTCTGCAAAGGTAACAGTTCTATGCAGTTCACACCCAGCTTCTTTAGATGTGCGATTCCGCCTTTCTGCGAGGGGTCCGTCAGTTTTTGAAAGCACGCCATTCCCGAAGCTTTGCTGCTGGGATGGGCTGTAAGGTCTTTGAGATGTGCTTCGTAAATAACAAGGTCCCGAGGATCTCCGGGGAAACAGTGGCCCGTTCCCTCCCAGTCAAAATCGTGGGTGAAAATGTAGGATTTTGCCTCCTGCCGGTAGTTGTTTTTTACGGTAACGTGGCGGCTGTAGGGATCGGCAAAAACCTCTCCGATGTAGGGGGATTTTGGCCGGTTCTTCTTTTTGAAAGCCGGTTTATAGCCATACCATTTACCTTCCAGATTCTGTTTAACCCGGCAGACCCACCAGCCATCATCTCTCATTTCCATGGGCACGGAATCGCCTTCATCATCCCTGTAGTTTTGGTAGATGATGCACTCAACAGATTCGGCTTTCGGGCAATAAAAACAGAAATCTGTGGACGATTCTGAAAGTTGAAACCCGGGGCTGTACTCTTTCTTAACGTTCTTTTCGGCTATATCCATTAAACTACTGGGCTTCCGGGTTCAGCGGTGGTTTCAACAAAATGCAGCGATCCGTCGCTGTTTTCTCCCATCAGAATCATGCCGTTGCTTTCGATACCCATCATCTTTTTGGGCTCCAGATTGGCCACAATGCAAACGGTTTTTCCGATAATTTCATCAGGAGTAAAATGTTCAGCGATTCCGGAGAGGATCGTCCGTTCTTCAAACCCAAGATTTACGGCAATTTTCAGCAATTTTTTTGATTTTTCAATTTTTTCAGCGTGTTCAATTTTGCCGGCCCTTAAATCGAGCGATGCAAAATTTCCAAAATCTACTGATTTTTTGAGTGGTTCGTATTCGATTTTCTTTTCCCTGTTTTCATCTTCCCCGGCTCTTTCAATCAGCTTTTGAATCTGATGTTCTACCGCATCATCCTCAATCTTTTCAAACAGAATGCCGGCTTCTCCAATAATCTGGCCAGATGAAATGAGGTGATTATTTACCTGTTGCCATGTTGTGTTTTCGGGCACCCCAAGCTGTTTTCTAAGCTGCTGCATTTTCTGCGGCAGTACCGGCTGGAAAAGTACGGAAAGAGCAGAACAGATCTGAAGGGAAACGTAAAGTGTATTTCCGCACGCTTCGGGATTCTCTTTTCTGGTTTTCCAGGGCTCGGTTTCGGTAAAGTAACGGTTCCCTATTCTTGCAAGATGCATTGTTTCGGCAATCGCCTCGCGGAAACGATACGCTTTATAGGCTGCCTCAATTTTTACTTTTTGCCTTTCTATCTCTTTTAAAGTATTTAAATCGATTTCGGCAGGATTGGAAAGTTCGGGCACGCTTCCATCAAAAAAGCGGTGTGTAAAACTTGTTGAACGAAACACGAAATTTCCGAGAATATCTGCGAGTTCACTATTTACACGATTCTGAAAATCATTCCAGGAAAAATCGGAATCTTTTGCCTCCGGCAGGGTGGTGCCCAGGACGTAGCGCAGCAGGTCGGGCTCAAAGTCATCAAGATACTCCTCAAGCCAGACGGCCCACCCTTTTGAAGTCGAAAGTTTTCGGCCCTCAAGATTCAAAAACTCGTTTGCAGGCACATTTTCGGGAAGTACGAAGTCGCCGTGCTCTTTTAGCGTGGCTGGAAACATAATGCAGTGAAACACAATATTGTCTTTACCAATAAAGTGAATAAGGCTGGTTTCTTCGTCCTGCCAGTAGGTTTTCCACAATTCAGGTTCGCCTTTCTGCTCTGCCCACTCTTTAGTGGCCGATATGTAGCCTATGGGCGCATCAAACCAGACATACAATACCTTTCCCTCGCCATCGGGCAGAGGAACGGGCACGCCCCAGCTTAGATCCCGGGTAACTGCGCGGTCAGAAAGTCCGGCATTCAGCCAGCTTTTGCATTGGCCTGTCACGTTTGGTTTCCAGTTCTCGCGGGAGTCGATCCACTCCTGGAGCCAGGGCTGAAAATCTCCCAGCGGAATAAACCAGTGGTCGGTTTTTTTGACGACGGGTTTATTTCCGGTTATAGCACTTACGGGATCGATCAGTTCGGTAGGCGAAAGTGAAGATCCGCATTTTTCGCACTGATCGCCATACGCTTCCGGATGGCCGCAAACGGGGCAGGTGCCTTTCACATAGCGGTCGGGCAGAAACATATCTGCATCCTCATCATAAAGCTGTTCCTGCGATTTTTTCTTGAATATTCCCTTCTCAAAAAGCTTCAGAAAGATATCCTGAGAGGTTTTCCGGTGCGTTTCGGAGCTGGTACGTCCGTAGTAGTCGAAGTCGATGCCAAACTTTTCAAAAACCGCTTTATTGGCCGTGTGATAACGGTCTACAATTTCCTGTGGTGAAATACCCTCTTTTTCTGCAGCGATGGTAATGGGTACTCCGTGTTCATCAGAGCCGCAGATGTGTATAATATCCTTCTTGTTAAGACGCTGAAAACGGGTGTAAAGGTCGGCCGGCAGGTACGCGCCTGCCAGATGGCCAAGGTGGATAGGCCCGTTGGCGTAGGGAAGTGCAGAGGTAACTAAAATACGTTTCGACATATATTATGTGACTGTACGAAAAATTGATAAGTACTTAACATTTAGCAAAGCATTCAAAATTAGTAATTCGAGCAACAAGTTGCAGTGGTAGTTTGGGATTTTTGGTGATAGCTGCCCAAAACACCTTTGAATTGACTTTACCATCAGTTGTTCGACGTTAAAGAGAGATTCTTTGTCATAATTTTAAACCACCCTCAAAATTATTCTCGCGCCAGGGGCGTTGCGATGGGGCTGAGTCCTGCAAATGAATTCGTTGATAATGTGCTGCGCAAAAGATGATGGTAACCCTGCGATAGTTTCAGCGAAAATCTACTTAAGCGTGATTCCTTGGCCACGATAATGAAACCGGATGTATGTAATGTTATAATCTGTTTTACGGCCCTTACACGTTTTGGAAAGATATGATCTTTGGTTTTTTCCCAATTCGGAAAAGTGCGAATTAAAAATTACTGAGATATGGATGAGTGGAGAGAGAATCAAAGAGTTGTTTTGCGCAATTTAGAAGCCTTGGAAATCTGCAAAATACCCGATGAAGTGTGTATGTAACTCATTTCAAAAGGCTGAATTTATACGACAATAGTCCCCCTCTTCGATTTCTGGAATCAAAATCGTTATATCTATTTGACGGTGATGCTTTACAAAATTCCGGCAGGGTGCCTGCGCTTGTCTTCCGAACTGTATGCATGCCAGCCTATCAAAATCAAAAAGAAGAAGGGAACAAGAAGGCCGATTCCTGCAGTGGCAAAACCTAAAATTAGCGCGGCCCAAATAAACAGCGGGCTAATAATCAGTAAGCATGCACCGGTTCTGTATTGGCCTTTGTAGAAGTGTCCCAGGCCTGGAATGATACTGGAAAGAGCGGCAATCACATTGCGGGATTTAAGCAAACCGCTACTGAGCTGTGTATGATTGTGAGTATTCATATGTACCTCCTGATTGCTTAGAGTAAATGTACTATAAATGAATAAAGGTTCTGTGAATTTTGGAGGTGAAATTTGGAGTTATTTATATAGAAACAGTTTCGCCTGCATGATTTTACAGGTTTATACCTGGCCTGTTTTAAAGAGGCCGGCGGGCTCTGAAAATTACAGAAAATGGCCGATCCGATTGATCGATGTATCCTGAGAAACAGATCTGGTGAATTTGCCCGTAGAGCGGCTCATGATCGGGTATTGGGAGAGGAAAATTTCTCAAAAAAGCTGTAAAGCGCCACGCCTGCAGCCACAGATACATTAAGGGAGTGTTTTGATCCGAATTGAGGAATTTCAACGGCAATATCCAGCAGCGGTAAAATAGTGTCATCAATTCCCGTTACCTCATTTCCAAGAACCAGGCATATTTTTTTTGATGGTGGTTTGAGATCATTCAGCATGACGCTGCTGTCGGTCTGCTCAAGTCCGCAGAGAGTGTACCCGTTCTCTTTGAGCCACCGAATCGGCTCCTTTTCGTTTGGAAAGGAGTTCCAGGAGACATGCTCCTCTGCACCAATCGCGGTTTTGGTGATTTCGGGGCGGGGCGGGGCGGGCGTGTATCCCGAGAGCCATAGCTCTTTAATACCGAAGGCATCCGCACTTCTGAAAGCAGCTCCCACATTATGAAGGCTGCGTATGTTGTGCAGCCATAAAATAAAGTGATCCCGGAGGGGTGAGTGCCGTTCCTGGTTGTGCTGGTAAATTTGCCGGGTGGATAGCTTTTTCAAAATTCAGGTTGATGATTCGGGGTTATATCACAAAAAGATAGCAGGATAAGATCGAACCTGAAACTTTGCTTTTACCCATTGCAATGTTAATAATCCGAGTTCGATGGTTAAATCCTTAACGCAAAAGGCCACCTTAAAAAAGCTACAGTGTGCACATAAATTATCTGTGAAAACCCATGGACTACTCAATTTTTTGGATTTTTTAACGATGCAGCTACCCTTCGTGGTGATTTTCGAAGGCTGCCACGAAGCCCGAAGGCTCAAGGAAACACGAAGAGTTTTTGCTTTCTGAAAATATTTATGCTAATAAATAACAGTGTCTTATTATGGTTATATGAATAATTTCGGGGTACCTTCTGTGAAAACCTGCCTGGAATTAATTATCGATGGATTTCGGCCGGTAAAAAAGGGGTATGAATGAAAAAACCTGAGTTCGATTGTTAAATTTTGAACGTACAAGTCCCCCTTAACAAAACTTGTCCCGAACCCTCTAATTTAGATAATAGAAAATATTATTAATCGAACTGAGGTAAAAAGTGGAGAGCAGGGAAATTTTATCCCTTTTATCATAAAGCTGATGCTTTCTAACTTTAGAAAGGAATTCAGAAAAACAAGACCCGGCGGATATCGGGAGTCTATTGATCAAGGTTAATTTTTCATTAAAAAACAGACTATTGTATAACCTGTATCCAATCAAGACAAGAAGATGACGGGAATTTAACAGACTGGTTAATAATAATAGATAATAACGTCTAATAATTCTTATCTTTCAGTTTGTTGCGCTCCGGAATCAGAAAAATGATCAATATGCTTATGTAATACATGTTTTTTGATTTCTTATATGAATTTGCCAACATACAGCGTTACATAAGTATTCGATGAACCAAAAAAACCAGATCTGCTATGAATTTCAGAGATAATAAACTTTCGAGACGTGATTTTGTAAAAGCTTCATCCATTACGGCGGGGGGGTTGCTGCTGGGATCACTGCCAGTAGGCCGCAGCGCCTTTGCTGCGGGAAATGATCGTTTAAAAATTGCGCTCATCGGATGTGGTGACCGCGGGACCGGTGCTGCAGCAAACGCACTGGACGCCGGTGAAGATATACAGCTTGTAGCCATGGCCGATATTTACGAAGAGCGACTGAGCGGCTGCTACAACATTCTTTCGCAAAGGTACAGAAACTCAGATAAACTAAATGTACCGGAGGAGCATAAGTTTGTTGGCTTTGACGCCTATAAAAAGGCGATGGAACTCGCAGACGTGGTTCTGCTTACAACACCTACATTCTGGCGTCCGCAGCACTTTGAAGAGGCGGTACGTATGGGTAAACATATTTTCATGGAAAAACCGGTTGCGGTTGATGCCCGTGGAGTACGGCGGGTACTGCAGTCGGCACGTACTGCTAAAGAGAAGCAGCTGAATGTGGTGGTTGGTCTTCAAAGAAGATATCAAAACAAATATCGTGAGCTGCACAAAAGAATTCAGGATGGACAGATAGGAGATATTACATCGGGTACGATTTACTGGATGGAGGGAGAATTTCCAGACCTTACGCACAACCCCGAATGGCCGGAATTGAGAGTGCAGATTGTGAATCAGTTTCAGTTTTTATGGGCCTCTGGCGGACAGGTGCTCGATCAGTTGATTCACAATATTGACGTGGCCAACTGGTTTATTGGCGAACATCCCGTTTCTGCGCAGGGTATGGGCGGCAGATTTGAATCCCTCACCGGAAAAAATAAGGGACAGTTTTACGATCACGGATTTATTGAGTACACCTATCCCAATGAGGTTGTGGTGGCAGCACAGGCAAGGCGGCAGGCCAATGCCTACAACAGGGTGGCCGAGGAATTCATGGGCACACGTGGCTCAATGCAGTCCCACGGTTTTGGTTCTGATGGCGTTCTTAAAAATCATCAGGGCAGTATTCTCTACAGTCACGATAGTTCGGGTGATCCAAGCCCGTATGTACAGGAGCATGTTGAGCTGTTCAACGCTATCAGAAGCGGGAATGTGATTGACAATACAGTACGTGCCGCTCACACTACCATGACCGCCATACTGGGTTATATGGCTACTTATTCGGGACAGAATTTGACCTGGGAGGAGGCGCTGAACTCTGATGTGACGTTCTATCCGCAGCACTCTCTAACACCCGAAAATGTGGGCTACGACACTGAAGCACCCGTTAAACGCGACGAAAACGGGCTCTATCCGGTACCCGTACCTGGTGTTACGCAGGTGGTTTGACGCTGGTGTCAAGTCAGAGATGGATTAGACTTCCGAAGTCTCTAAGGTATTTTGGAAGTGAAGAGATTATGGAAGACTTCGGAAGTCTTTGATCGATTGAAGTTCCATTAGAGCAGATTTTTACAAAAGGTTTACGCGATCAGGCTTTTAAAATTCATTTTTTGTGATAGATTTCAGGTGATATATTCATTTGAAATCAATCCCAAAGATGATGAAAACCATTATTGTGAATAGTACGGTATATGCCTGTCTCTTTTTATTGATCAGCGGCATAACCTCTGTATATGCGCAGAAGACCGTAAGCGGTACCGTATTTTATGACCTGAACGAAAACCGTGTGCTCGATTCAGGCGAAGCCGGCATATCGGAAGTGCTTGTTTCCAATGGCAGTGAAATTACAGAGACCGATCAGCAGGGCAATTACACGATTGAAGTGGAGGAGAATTCGGTTCTCTTTGTAATTAAACCGAACGGGTGGCAAAATCCATCAAACCAAAACAATATTCCACAGTTTTTTGCCATCAACAGCCGTGAGGGAGCCGGTGGTGACGTCTATGAGGGGCTTGAGGGTGAAGAAGAGCTGAGCTCACCCGTTAATTTTCCACTCTATCCAAAGGAGGAGTCAGACCAGTTTCGGGTGCTGATCTTTGGCGATACGCAGCCCCGTACCATTGAAGAGGTCAATTATATTGCTCATGATTCAGTGGAGGAGGTGATCGGCACAGAGGCTGCTTTTGGAGCAACTCTCGGTGATCTCGTTTTTGATGACCTGAATCTTTTTGAGCCGCTGAACCAGGTGATCGGGCAGATTGGCGTTCCCTGGCGGCACGTAATGGGGAATCACGATATTGACTTCTCTGCCGATGACAACTGGAATGCGCGCGGCACCTACTTACGCACCTATGGACCCTCCTGGTACGCTTTTACGGTGGGGAGCACTCATTTCATAACGATCGATAATATCCGCTGGATCACGGAAGAAGATGAGCGATATTACCGCACCGGGCTTGGCCAAAAACAGATGAACTTTGTCCGGAATTTTCTTCAGCAGGTGCCCGAAGATGAGCTCGTTGTGTTTATGGCCCATATTCCGTGGGTTGATTCCACTCCCTGGGCCGATGAAAGCGAAAAGGAGGAGCTGTTCACGCTGATGGCAGATCACGGAAATACGATTTCATTTGTTGCGCATACCCACCGCCATTACCACCGGTTTATCGGGCAGGATGATGGCTGGACTGGACAGGGTGAGCACCATATGGTGAGCATGGCAACGGTTTGCGGATCGTGGTGGACCGGCGCGCACGATGAGTATGGTATTCCGCACTCCATGATGCGTGATGGTACTCCCACCGGCTACGGTTTCCTTGAAATTGACGGTGCCGACTGGAAATTTTCGTTTAAAGCGGCACGACGCCCGGCCGATTTTCAAATGCATATTTCTGCACCAAGCGAGGTAACTGCATCTGCATCTGATACAACCGAAGTGTATGCTAATATCTTTAATGCACTGCCGGACGCATCTGTAGAGATGAAGATTGGCGAAGGCGGTGAATGGCAGGAGATGAATTTTGCGGAAGAGCCCGACCCGGTTTATGCAGCCATGAAGCTAAAAGAGGACCGCATGAGAGTGGTGGAGTGGAGAAGAACAGGCCAGGTAAATGAAAACGCCCGCCATCTGTGGAAAAAAGGTTTGCCCACAGGTTTGGAACCGGGAACCTATACGATCTTTATACGGGCGAACGACAAGTGGCATAGCTACGAGGACCGCAGAATTATACGGATTGTGGAGTCATAATTGATAATTTTTAATCTCCAGGGCTCCGTTGCGAAGGGGGCAAATTTTACAACTCAGCTCTTTTAAATTATAAAGTGAAAATTTTCAGTGTTTTAAACATCATGTATAAAATTGATTATGAATAAAACTATTGGGGCAGGTTCGTTAAAAGTAGTGGTGTTAATTCTCATTCTTTTCGCCGGTGAAAAAGCACTGACTCAAAATATTTATGAGAGTTCACAACCCAATGTGCTCATCATTTTAACCGATGACCAGGGGTATCACGATGTGTCGTACTATGGGACGGAAGATATTCAAACTCCCAATATTGATCAGATTGCCACTTCCGGTGTCCGCCTAGATAATTTTTATTCCAATTCGCCTGTCTGCTCACCGACCCGGGCTGCCCTGATGGCCGGACAGTATCAGGATTATGTAGGTGTTCCCGGGCTCATTCGAACGAATCCTGACGACAGTTGGGGATATTTGGATCCTGATGCAACACTACTCTCCGAAGTGTTACAGGAGAACGGATATCATACGGCATTGGTCGGGAAGTGGAATTTGGGACTGGAATCACCCAATAAGCCAAATGAACGTGGTTTTGATCATTTTCACGGGTGGCTGGATGATATGACGGAGGATTTCTGGGATCACAGCAGAGCCGGAATAAACTATATGCGACTGAATGAGCAAGAAATTGAACCAGAGGGACACGTAACTGATTTGTTGACCGAATGGGCCGTTGATTATATCGAAGACCGGGCCAGTGCTGATGAACCCTTCTTTCTATTCCTGTCTCATTTAGCCCCTCATTTTCCGGTTCAGCCGCCGGATAATTGGCTTAGTAAAGTACGTGAGAGAGAACCTGAACTTTCAGAAACCCGTGCAAACCTGGTTGCATTTATTGAGCATATGGATGACGGAATTGGGCAGGTTCTGAGTGCTTTGAAAAGAACCGGCGCCTACGAAAATACCCTCATCATCTTTACGAGTGATAACGGGGGGCATGAACCGAGCGAGGCCAATAATGGTCCATATCGTGGAGCTAAACAGAGTGTTTATGAGGGAGGAATTCGGGTTCCGACGGCCGTTTCATGGCCGGAAAAAATTGAACCGGACGGTTCTTCAGACAGAATTTTGCTCACGATGGATATATTCCCAACGGTACTTGAGGCAGCCGGAATAGAATATGATGGCCCGTTAAACGGGATTAGTTTTCTGCCTGAACTGCTGGGTGAGAGTCAGGGCAAATACAGGGATGAACCGCTCTTTTTCACCAGAAGAGAAGGCAATATGAGATATGGCGGGCTTACGATCCATGCGGTAAGAAAAGGGGACTGGAAACTGGTACACAATAGCCCGTTCGCTCCCAGGGAGTTATATAACCTGAAAAACGATCCCTATGAAGAGCATGATTTAATTGAAGAGTATCCTGAAAAGGTTCGTGAACTGAACCGGTACATGATGAAGCATATTCAAAAAGCGGGCAGGGTTCCGTGGCAGAGGCCAGAGAAAGGTAGATAATTGTACTAATCTTATAAGCTCGTTTCTACATTACTTATCAGGTAACGCAAAAACTCCGTCTTTAAATATCATAGCTAACATTCATACCTGTTAAAGTATTAATTTCGTAATTAACTAACAGGCAATGGGTTATAAACAGGTTTAGTGACTAAAGTTATATTTGCTTTTAAATTTGGAACCGCTTTTATTGATGAAAAGATATTTAGTATGTTCGATAGTGTGCCATAAAAACGGGAATAATGGATGGTCTGACCGATACAGATTTAGCAATAAAAATTCGAAATGGTAATGAACGTGCGTTCAGGGAGATCTATGATCGCTATCACGTTCAGATGTACTTCATAGCTAAAAAGTATGTGAAGAGATCCGCGTTAGCTGAAGATGCGGTGCAGGATATTTTTGTGAAACTGTGGAGAAAGAGAGAATCCATTGATGAAACCAAATCAATCAAGGGCTTTTTGTTCACGATGCTGAAAAATCATTTACTGAATCAGCTTCGTAACAACAAACAAGAGATTGTATCTATTACCGATGTAAACCGGAATTTACTGCAAAGCAGAGAGATGACGGATGACGAGATCCTTTATAAAGAGTACCATAGTATTCTGGAGCGAGGTCTGTCGGAGCTATCCGAAAGAAAAAGAGAGGTTTTTGAGCTTCGGACAAAAAAAGGGCATACGAACTCAGAAGTCGCAGATCTGTTAAAAATCGATATCAGGACCGTTAAAACTCACTACTTTTTAAGTTCAAAGTTTATTCGAGCCTATTTAAAAAAACACGCCGGTCTTTTGGGACTGCTATTCTTTTTTAGTGTGGTTTTTTGACTCATCCTTCGGCTCCCTCCCTATCCAGCTTAAGAAAGGGACTTAGAGGGTTTTTGGTGGGTCACTAAAAATTATTTAATTCTCTTCTAATACTTTTCCCCATTTCTCGTGTACTACCGGTAGAGACATGACAAAAACACCTGAAAGAACGAGGAATGAACAGAAGAATCGTTAACAAATATTTTTCAAATCAGACAACACCAGAGGAGACTCGAAAGGTGCTGGAGTGGTTTGAGACCGATGAGGGAAAAAAATATTTAGAAAAAAGGATGAATATCGATGCCGGACTGATGGATCGCCGGGAGCTTGAGGAACTGGTTCCCGAACTTAACTCAGAAGAATTATTTAGCGCCATTCAAAAGGATATAAGGAAAACACCGGGCCTGTTTTCTCTGCACCGCCGGAACTGGCCTGGCTACACAATGAAAGCCGCCGCCGCAGCGCTTGTAATGATTACCGCTTCGCTCTTCTCAATTGCCCATGAAGAATATGTGGCCGAGCAGATTGCTGAGCACGCACAGGTCATCTTTCAAACGGGGGATGAAGAGAACCGGAATATTACCCTGGGGGACGGAACAAAGATTCGACTTAACAGCAATTCAGAAATTACTGTTTCCGCGGGTTTCATGAAGGGGGAGAGAGAATTGACCCTGACCGGCGAGGCCTTTTTTGACGTAGAGCACAATCCGGATCAGCCATTTATTATACATGCCAATGAGTCGTCAATAGAAGTATTGGGGACAGCCTTTAATGTGAAATCCATCAAAAACCAGAAGAGTGTGCAGGTTGCCGTTGTGGAAGGCCGTGTGGCTTTCCGGGGAGCAAAAAACGGGGTTGATTCCGAAGAGCTATCGGTCACGCTTTCAAGAAATCAGTATGGATACCTGGACCTGGAAAATCGCGTATTGAACGTGGATGACTTTGCAGTTGAGAACTATCTCGCCTGGAAGAGCGGCCGGCTTGCATTCAATGAGCTGACGATGCGGCAGGTTTGTATGCAACTGAATCGAATATACAGTATTGAATGCAGTTTTAGCGTGAATGAAATCGAAGAGTTAAAACTGACTGCAAATTTCTCAAACGAGTCGTTAGAGAAGACGCTGGAAGTTATTTCCATGTCCCTCGAACTCGAATATGAGATGCAGGACGAAATTGTAAAGTGGGCTGAAGAGCACTCAGTTCCCTCTAACCAATCCAAATAACCAACCAAACAAAACCATAAACCAGATGTCTACATTACTTACAAAAACTAACAGGGTATGGAAGCGGTTCCGCAAATCCGGTATGCTGCTTTTATTGAGCATGTTCATGTTATTCACAGGATTTAATGAAGCGACGGCTCAAAATGATTCACTAATCCAGGATGAAACGTTGCTATCACAAGTTCTGAAGGAGCAGAAAGTTTCAGATGAAAAGTTGATGTCCATCAATTTTACAAACGTCTCGCTTGTGAAGGCATTGGAGATTTTAGCTGACAGGCTAAAGGTTGGTTTCTCTTACAACCCGGACGTGATCCCTGATAAAACTGTCAGTTTTGAAATGAAGAATGTACAGGCTCATGAAATTATTTACAAACTGCTTGAGGGAACTAATTTGGAACCCATTCTCCCTCCAAGTAAGGATGTAATAATTTTGAGGAAGAAAGAGTCTAAAATTGAAATTAATAACATACAAGACACTATTGCAGGGAAAGTAGTTGATTCAGATGGAGAAACTTTACCTGGTGTGACTGTTTTATTAGAAAATAATCCCAACATCGGTACTGCAACAGATGTTAATGGAGAGTTTGAATTAACTGTCCCCTCTTTAGAAGGTACTTTGATATTCTCTTCGATTGGATATCAAACACAGGAGGTTTCAATAGATGGACGAACGGAAATAGATGTAACACTTAGAGCCGGTAGTTGTTACGGGTGATGAGTTAGTTGTTGTTGGATTCGGTACACAAACGCGAGAAAGTCTTACTGGATCTGTTTCAGCCAAAAGTGCGGATGAGATAGAGAATAGACCTATAACAAGCTCTTCACAAGCTTTACAAGGTGTTCAGGGGGTATACGTTAATCAAGCTGGTGCACAACCAGGAAGAGATAGTGCAACAATAAGAATTCGAGGCAGGGGGACATTGAATGATAATAACCCTTTAGTTTTAGTTGATGGAATTGAATATCCTCTTGATCAAGTAAATCCGGATAACATTGAAAGTATTTCGGTTCTTAAGGACGCATCATCTGCAGCGATTTATGGAGCAAGGGCAGCGAATGGAGTTGTTTTAGTGACAACTAAAAGTGGCGTCGGTCAAACGGGTTTTAATGTTCAATACAATCATTATTCAGGTTTTCAAGAAGTAACAGCATTACCAAATGTAATAACAGATCCAATAAGGTTCATGGAACTTAGAGATCAGGCTCAGCGAAATCAAGGGCGCAGTACTGTTGATTATGGTACTGAACTTATTGAAGAGTATCGTCAGGGTATAAATGTAGATCCATATGTTTATCCTCAGAACGAGTGGCTAGACATAATGTTCGACCCTGCTTATATGCAAAATCATAATTTGAGATTTTCAGGTGGTGCCGAAGATTTCAATTATTCCTTGTCTTTAGGATATTTAGGACAAGATGGTGTTTTAATGGGTACAGATACGAATCGATATTCTCTTGCATTAAACACCGGTGTTGATATATCAGACAGATTAACTGTAAAGGCAATTTTTGACGGTAATTTTGAAAATTTTAATGAGCCTGTAGGTGGTGTGCCGTACTTAATGGAAATGACACTCAAAGCCCAGGGCTTTCATCCAACATATCTGGAAGACGGAAGATACGCAGATACATTTGTACGATCTCCCGGACATAATATATATCGTCATCCACTGGTTTTAGCTAATGAGGGAACCAATAATACTAGAGAACAACAGTTTTTAGCTGTTGTACAGGCAATTTATGAACTGCCTTACAATTTAACGTATAACGTAAAAGGGGGGATTACTAAAGCAGATAATATTAATCAAGTTTTTGAACCCCGGACATTTCAGTACCAAGTTAAAACTTTAAATCCACTGATTACCTTAAATCCTACAGGTACCAGGCATGCTGAACAGACAGACATAAATAATAGAACATTGACTTTTCAGCAATATTTAGAGTGGGAAGAAACTATAAGAGAAGGGCATAACGTAAACGCTTTATTAGGATTTAGCGCAGAGTCATTTGAACAAGGGTTTTTTCAGGCATATCGGGAAGGGTTTCCTGGAAATGATCTGATTGAATTAAATGCTGGTTCTCAGAACGCTGCAGTAAGTGGTACTTCAAGTGAGGCATCACTAATGTCGTACTTTGGTAGATTTAATTACGACTTAAATAGAAAATATCTGTTTGAAGCAAACTTTAGGTTTGACGGGTCATCAAAGTTTGCAGAAGGTAATAAGTGGGGGCTTTTCCCATCATTTGCTCTAGCTTGGAGGCTCATTGAAGAAGATTACTTTCAAAATATTAACTGGCTAAGTGATTTAAAAGTAAGAGCCTCTTGGGGGCAATTGGGAAATGAAAGAGTTCCACCTTACAGATATTTAAATACAGTTAATTTAGGACAGGATTATTCATTTGGGCAAAGTGTGGAATCTGGTGCTGCTGTGACTCAAGCGAGCGATCCCAATGTAACATGGGAAACAACTACGACAGCTAACCTGGGTATTGAATCTTCCTTTTTCAGGAATAAACTTGGAGTAGATATTGACCTTTTCCAAAAAAGAACTTCAGATATCTTAAGACCTGTAGCCATCCCAAGCCAGGTAGGAAATTTAGGTGGTCCACTACGTAATATCGGGACTGTTGATAATAAAGGTTTAGAAATCGGACTTGTTCATAGAAATGATTTAGGTGATTTCTCTTATCAATTGTCTGGAAGCATTACCTGGATTAAAAATGAAGTAGTTGATCTGAATGAACAAGAGATTATTTGGACTGGTTACAGAGGTACCGGTAGCTATATTATTAAAGAAGGGCATCCAATCGATTCTTCTTACCTGTTAGATGCTGTTGGGATCTTCCAATCTCAGCAAGAAATTGATAGCCATGCATTTCAAAGTAATGATACAAAACCCGGATATCTTAAATATCGGGATGTTAATGGAGACGGAGTAATAAACCAAGATGATCGAGTAATCGGACCTAGTTTAATTCCTGATTATACGTATGCTTTTAATATTGATTTAAATTATAAAGCCGTTCAGTTAACGGCCAACTTTAATGGCGTACAAAATGTAGTATCATACCCATTTCACATTGGTGTTGTCCCATTTTGGTTTGGCACAGCAGTTACAGAAGATTGGGTAAATAACTCCTGGACACCGGAGAGGGGAGATAATGCAACTCTGCCAATTATGACTACCTATGAGGGTGCAATTGATACCAATTTTAGGAATTCTAACTTCTGGTTAAAAGATTCATCATATCTGCGGTTGAAAAACCTGCAAATTACATACACACTTCCTGTTAATGTTACAAATGTGCTCGGTATTCGATCAGCAAGAGTATATGTAAACGGACAAAATTTACTGACATTTTCTCCACTCAAAGATTTTGACCCGGAAAGAAATATCGGTCAGTCCAATTACTACGAATATCCTAGTGTGAAAACATATACTGCTGGTGTACAAATTGACTTCTAATATTTTTAATTACTTAAGATTAATTTTCAAAATGGCCAAAGAAATGAAAAAACTAATCATTTTAATATTGTTTATTCCTTTTGTAATAAGTTGCGAAGGTGATTTTTTATCCACTTCACCTTCAGATCAATACACATCAGAAACATTTTGGCAGACTGAAGAACATTTGAATGCTGGTATTGCCGGAGTATATCAAACGTTAAGAGGTCAACCCGCCACAGCGATAAGGCTTAGGTCAAATATCACTCCGAATTCATTATCGTATCATGACCCAGGAGGGTGGAGAGCTGTTGCAAGAGGATTGGCCATACCAACAAATGCTCTTTTCAATAGTACCTGGAATTCTGGTTATCAAGGTATTGGCCGTGCAAACACGGTGATTGAAAATGCCGGGAATGTTGATGCTGATGAGGCATATATTAACGAAGTAATCGGTGAGGCTAAATTTATAAGGGCTTTTTACTACGCAGATTTAGCAAATTCCTTTGGTGGGGTTCCATTGATCCTTGAAAGTCCTGATGCAAATTCTCATAGTGATTTACCCAGGGATTCAAAAGAAGATGTAATCAATCAGGTTTTAATCGATTTGGATGAAGCAGCGGCAGTTTTACCCATATCAAATGCCCCTGGTAAAGCCACAAAAGGTTCTGCTCTTGCATTAAAGGCAAGGGTACTTTTATATGAAAAAAGATGGACTGAAGCTGCTGCAGCTGCAAAAGAAGTAATGGATCTGGGTCACTATTCATTATTTTCAAATTATCGAACCATGTTTATGCCGGAAAATGAAAACAACTCAGAGATAATTTTTGATATTCAGTTTAAACTACCTGAATTTGGTCATAGTCACGATCAAATAGCTGGAATTCTTAATGATCCATCACCTACAAAGGAACTTGTGGATGCTTATTTAATGACAGACGGAATGCCAATTACAGAGTCGCCTCTATATGATCCTGATAATCCATATGAGAACAGAGACCCCAGATTATACCATACCGTAAGACTTGTTGGTTATATGTATAATGGCGAAATAATAGAAGAGGGAGATGTAGCAGAGTCTGGGTTTGGAACTAAAAAATTCATGACTTACACGGACAGTACAAAAATTCCACAGATATCGGGCGGACAGAGTGAAACGAACTTTGTAGAGATCAGATATGCAGAGGTATTACTGACATATGCTGAAGCACAAAATGAATCTGTTGGACCTGATGAGACCGTTTATGAAGCACTAAATCAAATCAGAAGCAGGGTTAATATGCCAGCTGTAGAACCCAATCTCACTCAAGATGAAATGAGAGAGGTTATCAGGCATGAACGAAGAATTGAGCTTGCCATGGAAGGCAAATACTATTTCGACATATTACGTTGGGGTATTGCTGAAGAGGTGCTGAATGAACCTGTACGTCAATCAGACGGAAATATTCGCCAGGACCGTTCTTTTACCGCTCCTCGTGATTATTTATTTGCGATACCCGCGAGGCAAATTGATTTAAATCCTAATTTGGAACAAAATCCAGGATGGTAAAAATATGATTAGAAACAAATTAATTGCAAGTAATAAAATATCAATGATATGCCATAGCATAATTATGTTGATATTTTTATTCGGATTAACCTTAATGGGAGTTACAGAGAAGGTTATTGCTCAAGAAAAACCAAATATTGTAGTCCTGCTTATGGATGATGTTGGCTATGGTGATTTAAGCAGTTACGGTCATCCAATTATAGAAACCCCCAACATGGATAAAATGGGCAGTGAAGGGGTTCGGTTTACTTCATTCGTGACAGCCATGTGGTGTACTCCCTCGAGAACACAATTAATGACTGGCAAATATATGCCAAGAATTGAATTTGGCGATAATACAGGTCCCGGGGGAGAGGGTGGAATACCTGATAGTGAAATTACCCTTGCCGAAGGTCTGAAACAAGCAGGTTACAATACCGGAATGGCCGGTAAATGGCATCTTGGATGGAAAGATGAGTATTTGCCGACTAACAAAGGGTTTGACGAATGGTTTGGCATTCCTTATTCCAATGACTTCCGCCCCCCCTGGGTCCCAACCGATGTTCCTCTTGCTCTCTATCAGGGCACTGAAAGGGTGGAATTCCCCATTAATCAAAACACTCTTACTACAAGGTATACCCAAAAGGCCGTAAACTTTATTGATGAGAATAGTGGTTCCGGTGAGCCTTTCTTCTTCTATCTTGCATACGCCATGGCTCATCTCCCCATTTTTACAGCAGAACAGTTCGAGGGGACTTCTGACGCGGGTTTATATGGTGATGTAATGAGTGCCCTGGACTGGAGTGTCGGCGAAGTATTAAAAGCACTTGAAGACAATGGGATTGATGACAATACCATTGTCTTTCTTACATCAGATAATGGGCCGTGGCTTAACTTGCCAGACAGGATGCTTGCTGAGGGTGTTCGTCCGTGGCATCAGGGTACAACGGGTCTTTTAAGAGGTGCAAAACACACAAGTTATGAAGGTGGTAACAGAGTACCGGCAATGATCCGCTGGCCGGGACAAATACCTGCCGGTCAAGTTACTCACGAACTTGTAGGAATGCCGGATATGTTCCGCACTTTTATGGAAGTTGGTGGTGCAGATTTGCCGGATAGCAAACTGGACGGTTTTAACTTGATGCCTTTTCTATCAGGTGAAGTCAGTGAGTCACCGAGAAACGAGTATGCATATTTCCGAAATGATGTGTTGGAAGCTATGCGAATTGGTGACTGGAAATTGAGATTGGCAAGCGGTGAGCCGGAACTGTTTAATCTGCAGTTGGATCCTTCCGAGCTTTACAACAGAGTAAATGAGGATCATCAGATTGCAAAAGAAATATATACCGAAATGCTGAAAATGGCGGAGGAAGTTGGTGTAGACGTCTCTGAGTCCAATATCAAATTTACTGATCTTAATTAAAGTCGCTTCATTGCATTAGAACCGCATTAAGAATAGAGTTCGAGTACTGAACTACTGATTTCTGAGTTCAAATAATATGTTCAACACGATGAAAAAAAACCCTGAAGGTGCAGCCCTCAGGGTTTTTAAACATGCGCCTTATATTCGTGTTACTATACAAAAATAGAAACAAATCGACGTGCAAAATCTCGTCATTCCATCAAATTTCTGCTCATGGCAGCCCATTCAGAAACGAAAATCGCAGAAATAACCGGCGTTAACAAATAAACCAGCTGCTGTGAGCTTTATCGATATTAATGAATCCTTGGTCGCTAAGGCAAATATTATCGATTCCTGCCAGCACAGTAAAAAGAGAAGAATTTTTGATGGCTATTTTTGAATGGATGATGGGTAGACTGGATCAGCAAATCGGCCTGGAAGTACAGCGCCCTGAGATGCTTGGTATTGAGGATAATACTGTAGGTATGTTTTATATCCGATAATGGTGCTACTTCGTTTGATTTTAATAGTAGATCTGATAAAATGCCGGGAGCTGCTGATTTCGAAAGCTGGCATATTGTAAGATTGACTATTGTATGAATTACACCATTTAGAAAATATATGCAGTAGAAACACGAAGGGTGGTATTTCAACCCCAATGATTGCTCTCTGGCCTGAAGCAATCACGGCAGGTATGATATCAGGTTCATTATGCCATATTTTGGATATTATGCCTACATTGTTGGATATCACATGTGTTTCATATCTTGATAAATTCAGGGGTAATGCGATCCTGCCAATGGAAGGAGAGAGTTTATACACGGTGTTTCAGGGAGACACGGAATGGAATCGTTCTCCTATATTATATAAATTTTCCGGCAACAGTTTTTTGAAAGAAGGTGACTGGAAATTAGTGGCTCAAGTGGGGGATAGTTGGGAATTGTACAATCTTCGTGCCGATAGAACAGAGACCAATAATTTGGTTAAAAAGTATCCCGAGAAAGTTAGAAGAGTGTCAGAAATGTATGAGGATTGGGCTAAACGGGTAGGAGCTTTGTCCAGCGAACAGGCGATGAAAATGCCTTTGAATACAAGAGCTCATTACACATTTCAGAAATAATAAACCCATTTAAAGTTTTTGCCATTTTAAATTTAAAAGCTGAAGAACATTATGTCTGGATTATATTTTTTTCTCTCACAAAAATATTTAATCATTTTAATTATATCTATTTTTTTGAATAGTGGTTGTAGCTCTCCTAATGACTTATCCCTTTCAATTTCTGACAACCCCAACATCATCCTCATCCTCGTAGACGACATGGGCTATGGCGATATAGGCAGTTACAATCCGGATTCTAAAATCCCTACACCAACCATTGATGGATTAGCTGAAGAGGGGATGCGTTTTACAGATGCTCATGCACCGGGGGCTGTTTGTCACCCATCCCGGTATGGGCTGTTAACAGGGCGCTATCCGTTTCGGACAGATACCAGCGTGTGGCCCAATCAGCCTGTGGTTGATGAAGATCGAATGACGATTGCATCTATGCTCCAGGAGGAAGGGTACCGGACTGCTATGGTGGGGAAATGGCACCTGGGCTTTGATGAATCTCATACAACAGATCCATTGGTATCGGGTGACCCGCAGAACGGAAATAATACTCGGGCGGCATACCGGCAATACGATCCCGATCATCCGCTAACTGGCGGTCCGTTTGATCGCGGATTTGATTCCTTTTTTGGAATCAGGGCTTCGACTGATATTCCTCCCTATTTCTATATACGGGATGATAAAATAGTGGCTCCGCCCACAGACAGCGTGGATGATAACTTCAGCGGCGGGATATGGACCGATATCCAGGGGGCATTCTGGCGAGAGGGAGGAATAGCTCCCGACATGGAACTGATTGATGTATTGCCGCGCTTTACGGATGAATCCATTGAGCTGATAGAAAACCATAGTTCTGAAAACCAAGATCAGCCTCTGTTTCTCTATCTGGCCTATCCGGCTCCTCATACCCCCTGGCTGCCTACAGAAGAGTTTGAGGGTGTCAGCGATGCCGGAATGTACGGTGATTTTATGGCGATGGTGGATGCTGAGATTGGCAGGATTCTGTCGGCAACCGATGAGGCAAATATGTTTGATGAGACTCTTGTAATTTTCACCAGCGACAATGGCCCTGTCTGGTTCGATAAAGACAAAGAGCATTTTGGTCACGATTCTCAAGGTGGCTTAAGGGGCATGAAAGGTGATGCTTATGAAGCCGGCCATCGGGTCCCCTTTATTGTCCGCTGGCCCGGAGTTATTGAAAAGGGCACTGAATCCAATCAGACGATCTCTTTCACGGATCTGATGGCTACATTTGCTGACATCCTAAATAAAGAACTGCCGGATGATGCGGGCGAAGATAGCTTCAGCCTCCTTCCGGTTCTTACGGGAGATCATCCCGAGAATGAATCGATTCGGCCTCCTGTGGTAAGTATATCAAGCCGTGGCGTGCGGGCTATTCAGGATGGCCGGTGGAAGTTGATTGAGGCACTTGGATCGGGTGGATTTACAGATCCTGCTGTTGTCGAGCCGGAAGCCGGAGGGCCGGAAGGCCAGCTTTATAATCTTGCGGAGGATTTGGAAGAGACTAATAATCTCTGGAATGAGCGGCCGGAAATTGTAGAACAGTTAATGCAAAAACTGTCAGAGTATGACAAAAATGGAAGAAGCAGACAGAACAAACCATCGAACCCATAAAATACTTATCTGCCAAGTAAATTTTATTGAGAAAAATAGTATATACATCGATCTCACACCAGCAATATGGGATTAACCAGGTGGTTGTATCCCGGATGTTAGATTCAGAAGACCGTCAGATTTTTTTTCAGATGAAAGAAATCAATATTGATTCAGCAGGGTAAATAGTATTTATCAGAAATAAGAAGTAATTCATGTTAGAAAAAAACAGACTTAATATTGTCGCGGCTGCATTGGTGTTTCTCGCTTCAGTTTCAATAACGGGTTGTCAAGCAGAAGACAAAATCAGTATCAAGCCGAATATTGTTTTTGTATTTACCGATGATCACGCAAGCCATGCAATTAGCGCCTATGGCTCGAATATCATTGAAACCCCGAATATGGATCGCCTGGCAAATGAAGGCATACTCTTTCGTAACGCCTTCGTTACCAATTCGATTTGCGCCCCAAGCCGTGCTGTACTTTTAACGGGAAAGCACAGCCATATCAATGGCCAGCTGACCAATGGCCAGGAATTTGACGGAACCCAGCTTACCTTCCCAAAAATATTGCAGCAGGCCGGGTACCAAACCGCGATGATTGGAAAGTGGCACCTGCAAAGTAACCCCACGGGATACGATCACTGGGATATTTTGCCGGGGCAGGGACACTACTATAATCCTGAATTTATAACTCCGGAGGGGACCCACCAGATTGAGGGATATGTTACCGACATCATCACCGACAAAGTAATAAACTGGATTGACGAAAATCACAATAGTGACCAGCCATTTATGGTTAGCTATCACCATAAAGCCCCGCACCGAAACTGGAAGCCACATCCTGATGATTTGGGAATGTTTGATGATGTGGATATCCCGGAACCGGAGACACTTTTCGCGAACTGGTCTGGTGAGCTACCTGAAGAACAGGTAAGTGAGGATGTTCCAGATGGGGAGTGGAAAGGCAGGACTTCAGCTGTTAAAACCCAGGAGATGACGCTAATGGACCACTTTGATATGGGCTGGGACCTGAAGTTCCCCCCCGACAGCATTCCGGATACTCAACACGGAGAGTTATGGGAAAGCAGATATGAACGTTTTACGGAAGAACAGAAAAGCAAATGGGATGAAGTGTATGGTTCCTATTACCGGGAACTTGAGGAGAAAGGTCTGGAGGGCAGAGAGCTTCTTAGCTGGATTTATCAGAGGTACATAAAGGATTACCTGTCTACCATTGTGTCCGTTGACGATAATCTTGGAAGGTTGCTTGATTATTTGGATGAAAACGGGCTTGCAGAAAATACAATTGTAATTTATGCATCGGACCAGGGATTTTACCTGGGGGATCATGGCTGGTACGACAAGCGCTGGATGTATGAAGAGTCCTTGCGATTTCCTCTTTTGATGAGATGGCCAAAAGGAATTCCAGCCGGAATTGAAAACAGCGATTTAGTCCAGAATATCGATTTAGCTCCCACATTAATTGATTTTGCAGGGCAGGAAGTTCCGGAAGGCATGCAGGGTAGAAGTTTGGTTCCACTAACCCATAATTCCACTCCTGGGGACTGGCGCACATCAATCTACTACCACTACTACGAATTTCCGGGTGCCCACGCCGTTCAGCGTCACTACGGAGTTCGGACTGACAGGTATAAACTCATTCATTACTACCAGATTGATGAGTGGGAGCTGTTTGATCTGGAATCTGATCCCAATGAAATGAAGAGTGTATATAGTGATCCGGCGTACTCTGAAACTGTTATCCGCTTAAAAGATGAGCTTGAAATATTGCGTGATAAATACAGAGTTCCGGCAACTGATGATATTTAATGTTCAGTTACAAACATAATACAGGGGATATCTGTCCAGGCATGATTTCAAAAATCAGGCTGAATAAACACAATTCCCGATTTAGAATTCAATAAGGTCATTTTTGCGCTGCCAGAAAACTCAAATTTGTCAATAACAAAGGCCGGATTTCTACATTCAGACGCTACTGCATAATCTACTCAATCAAAAAAAATATTTATGAAAACAGCACTAAATCCTGTCTTTATTCTTACAGTATTAGCTGGATTAATTTTAGCGGCTGAAAATGTCCACGGGTTGAATGATCTGGACGGTTCGCAAAACGATCCCCCAAACCTCATCCTCATCATCGCCGATGATATGGCCTGGGACGACTGCGGGGCGTGCGGGCATCCCCATATTCAAACCCCGAATCTTGATAGAATGGCTGACGATGGAATGATGTTTCAGAACGCCTATTTAACCACAAGTTCCTGCAGCCCTTCCAGGGCAAGTATTATTACGGGAACTTATCCCCATCAAACGGATGCCGAGCAGCTGCACTGGCCTCTGCCGGGGGAGAAGGTCACATTTGTTGAAAAACTGAAAGAAGCCGGCTACTGGACGGGTCAGGCCGGTAAATGGCATCTGGGAGATCAGGTGAAAGACCGGTTTCACATGCTTGCAGAAGAGAGTACAGGCGAGTTGAAACAATCCGTTGGAGTATTGCCTGAAAATGACGGCAGCGGTGCCCACCTATGGGTTCCCATGTTAGAGCATCGTCCTATGGAAAAGCCTTTTTTCTTTTGGTTTGCTGCATTAGATCCGCACAGGATATACGAAGAAGGGATTATCGATGAACCACATACACCAGATGATGTGATTCTGCCACCTTATGTACCGGATACGGAACAGGTTCGAAAAGATTATGCACTCTACTATGATGAAGTGAGCCGCCTGGACAGTTACTTGGGTAAGGTGATGGAAGCACTGGAAGAACAGGGAGTCAGCGATAATACTCTGATTCTGTTCATCAGCGATAACGGACGCCCGTTTCCAAGGGATAAAACGACCATGTACGACAGCGGCATCAAAACGCCTTTTATTGTAAAATGGCCCGAGAGGATTGAAGCGGGAAATCGTACCGAGTCGCTGGTCAGCGTAATCGATATCGGCACCACATTCCTGGCTCTTGCGGGCGTTGGATCGTTTGATTCGTCACCAGGCAGGGATTTCAGCCCGATTCTTGAAAATCCGGATGCGCAAATTCGTGATCGGATTTACGGGCAGGCACACTGGCACGATCATGAGAATTTTGTTCGTGCAGTAAGGGATGGCCGCTTCAAATACATCAAAACCTTTTTTAATGATCTGCCGCTTACTCCTCCGGCTGATGCGCTGAATGGCGGTACCTTCAGTGAAATACGCAGGCTTGAACAAAGCGACCAGCTCGGTGAAGATCAAAGAGCACTTTACTATCTGCCGAGACCTGAAGAGGAGCTATATGACCTGGATAATGATCCGCACGAATTGAACAACCTCGCCGGGATGCCGCAGTACAGGAATGAATTGATCAGGCTTAGAGGGGAGCTGCTGGCGTTTATGGAGCAGTATAATGACGGAGTTCCCAGACTGCGGACGCCGGATGAGTTTCACCGGATAAGCGGAGACCGGCTGCCCAATAATGAACTTCCCAGAGATCCGAAAAAGGTGATGTTCGGGGAATGTGAATGTATGTACCTTCTGCCTGAAGAACTGTTTTAGCCAATAATTTTCTAAATCCAGGTATACCATGATTGCGTGCATCAATAAACGGTTAAAATCCCTTTTACAAATAAAATTTTATTATCATCCGGAAGGGAAGTGATGGCGAAGCCAACGATCACCCGGTTTTTGAGGGAACTCAGTACCTGGAAGAAAATGGATACACACTGTCAGAAGAATAAAATAACGGCTGCGGGTTTATTTGAACCTCGATACAGATCCGGACCGGGTAATGCATCCTGTAGAGAGTAAACGGGTTGATTCGCGGCAGGAATTCATGACTTAACTTATTTTAAAGTTAAATGAAACAATCGAATGTACTGTGAGAATTCAAGCTGCTTTCAAAACAATACTGATATCTTTTCTGTTTTTTACACCCTGCCGGCTTTTGGCACAAGGCGGCAGCTCCGGCCAAATGCCAAACATCCTGTTTGCCATCTCTGACGATCAGTCATTTCCCCACGCGGGAGCCTACGGAACGGACTGGGTAAAGACGCCGGCTTTTGATCGCGTTGCCGAACAGGGAATATTATTCAACCGAGCCTACGTTCCCAATCCGAAATGTGCTCCTTCACGATCCATCATACTCACCGGACGCAACTCGTGGCAGCTGGAAGAGGCGGCCAATCACTGGCCCTATTTTCCGCAAAAGTTCAGGGTGTTTCCGGAAGTTCTGGCCGAGCACGGATACTTTGTCGGGGCAACCGGCAAAAAGTGGGCACCCGGCATTGCTGAGACGGCTGAAGGGGAGCCGCGCCCACTCACAGGTATTGCCTATGATGAGCACCGCGCCGAACCGCCAACGGATGCAATTTCAGATAACGATTACGCCGCTAATTTTGAGGCATTTTTGAAGGATCGCCCGGCCGGACAGCCTTTTTCTTTTTGGTTTGGAGCCACTGAACCGCATCGTGCCTACGAATATCGCTCCGGTATAGAAAAAGGAGGGAAACAGGTTTCTGATATTGAATCGGTTCCGGATTTCTGGCCTGACGAGGAGGAGGTACGGATCGACATGCTCGATTACGCTTTCGAGATTGAGCATTTTGATAATCACCTGGGGCGTATGCTGCAGCTTTTGGAGGAGCACGGGGAGCTGGAGAATACTCTTGTCGTGGTGACTGCAGATAACGGCATGCCGTTTCCCCGAATAAAGGGCCAGACATACGAATTATCGGCCCATATGCCGCTTGCAATTATGTGGCCTGATGGAATTGAAAACCCGGGCAGGATTGTAGACGACTTTGTCAGTTTTGCCGACTTTGCCCCGACCTTTATCGAGCTGGCGGGTCTCAACTGGGAGGATACGGGAATGCACCCCGCCACCGTGGGGAGGAGCCTTACTGATATTTTTACTTCTGAAAATGAAGGACAGATTAATCCAGACCGTGACTATGTGTTGCTGGGCAAAGAACGCCACGACGTTGGCCGTCCCTACGACTGGGGTTATCCAATTCGCGGGATCATCAGAAGTGATATGCTCTATATCCGGAATTTTGAGCCCACGCGCTGGCCCTCCGGCAATCCTGAAACCGGGTATCTGAATACCGACGGCAGCCCGACCAAAACCTTTATACTCGATCACCGGACAACTTCCGGTATGTATCACTACTGGAACCGGAATTTTGGGAAACGTCCGGCAGANGANCTGTACGATATCGCAAANGATCCNNANANCATCCATAATCTGGCNGATGATCCGGAGTACAGCGAAACCAAANAGGAACTCAAGTCCGAGCTGTACCGAAAGCTCAAGGATCAGGGCGATCCGAGGATGTTCGGACGAGGATATATCTTTGATGCGTATCCTTATGTAAATGAAAATGACGCCAATTTTTACCGGCGCTATATCATAGAAGGGGAAGAGATCCCCGCCGGATGGGTGAACGATTCGGATTTTGAAGAGAAGCCCCTGCCGGAGCAGAGACACTAAAATATGATGATAGCAAGTTCAAAAAGTTATAGAGTTGTAATTCTTCTGCTGGTATGCATAATTGGTGGCTGTACTTCATCAAATAAAAGTGAAGAATCCCGCATGCCTAATATCGTTTTGATCATCTCAGACGACCAGGGCTGGGGAGATCTGAGCTTTCACGGGAACGAAAATATCCGAACGCCCAATATCGATTCACTCGCCATGGATGGCGCCTCGTTTACCANTTTTTATGTGAGCCCGGTCTGTTCACCTACGCGGGCGGAGCTGTTAACGGGCCGTTACCACCCCCGCAGCGGGGTTCACGGGACGTCAGCAGGCGGAGAACGGATGAACCTGGA
>JGI12277J12856_1000031_pt1 | contig 35993 bp, 33 predicted proteins | sample HotLakmasection5_FD_12856 | JGI IMG/M metagenome (IMG submission 12856) | reverse complement strand
TCTGCCAGGCGAAGTTCCAGCCAGGATTGTAAAAAGGCTAAGGTAGACTCTGCCCCCTGATTTTCATTGACACGATCAGGATGGAGACCGTCACGGCAGCCACCCGTCGTAGGATCATAAACAGCAAGCCCCAGATCATTACGTCCGAGATACCACTCGAAAACGCGCTGAGCCTCTTTATACCAGCAGGGATCATAGGTCAATCGATAGGCTTCCAGACAAGCAGAAACCATCGTTTGGGCTTCAACAGGTTGTTGATCAAACCTCGCTTGTTCTCCACCTTGTTGATAAAAGCCATTCGAACCGATCGGCACGAAATGTCCGTTGAGTGTTTTGGAACGTTGCAGGTCTGCCAACCAATTGAGCGACTCCAGACCGGCTGTGGTCATGGCAGCATTGGACAGCCGCTCGCCGCACAACAGCATGGCACGCGGAAGCACCGCGTTACAATAAGCTAATTCCTGTTCATACCAGTGCCACCCTTCTCTGGAATTGGCCTGATACAGGGTAAGCAATCGCTGCGCGAGTTCATCACGAATTTGACCAATAAGGCGATCCCCCTCGAACCGCCGTAAATATTCGTGAATGCCAATCAACGTAAACGCCCAGGCGCGGGGACTGGTTGTGTCAAGAATGGCGGGTAACGCCTTTTCAAACAGCCAGCTTGCCAGACTGGTGAGGGTTGACGCGCTGGAACGACCGATCAGCGTGCCCAAAGCCCACAGAGTACGACCATGACTGTCTTCCGATCCACTTTCCTCCAACCAGTTCCGTTGGTAATCCATAAAATTGCGGAAACGCCCCGTCTCACTGTTAAAAGCATAGTTGATAAAAGCAAGATAGCGGGTCGTCAGGGTTAAAGAAAGACCATTGCTCAATTCCAGTTCCGCTAGATAGATACTGGCAATCAGGGCACGGGCATTATCATCAATGCAATACCCCTCACGATAATTTGGTACCGTAAATGTAGCGTGCTGTAACATCCCTGTATCGTCTGTCATATGATAAAAATGGTCAAGTTTGAGTGGTGGCAAGTCGTCAGGACGCTGATCCAGGGACTTAATTACAAAATCCGTCGGGGATGAATGCTGTCGTTTTGTGCGTGCCTGTTCGAAACTTTCCATATAGCGTTGTGCGACCTGTGACCAGATCATCTGACGACCAAACATGTAGGCACGTTTGCGCATCGCATGGCGCTTCGCGTCGTTATCCAGCAGGTCAATGACCGCCTCAGCCAGCTTGTCCGGGTCGTGGAATGGGATAAGTACACCGCGTTCGTCGGCAAGCACTTCTTCTGCGTACCAATATGGTGTTGAAACGATGGCTTTGCCTGCACCGAGTGTATAGGCCAGCGTGCCGGAGGTGATTTGTGCGGCATTCAGGTAGGGTGTCAGGTAAATGTCTGTTGCACTGATGAACTGGTTTAGCTCTTCCAGCGTTACGAAACGGTTGAAGAAGATCACATTTTCTTCAACACCACAATCGCGTGCCAATCGCTGTAATGACAGGCGGTAGGTTTCGCCTTCGGTTCGTATGACATGAGGATGCGTTGCGCCCAGAATAAGATAGACGACATTGGGATGTTGGGCAACAATTGCCGGAAGCGCGGTAATGACATCCTCGATGCCTTTGCTGCTGGAGAGCAGCCCAAAGCTGAGCAAGACCATTTTACCCTCAACCCCAAACAGGTCTTTATGAAAGCTCGAATCGGCAAATGGTACATCGGGAATACCATGAGGGATGAAGTCAATTTTATGGGCGGGAACATCATAGATTCGTTGCAGAAATTCGATTCCGCGTTCACTCATGACTACCAGACGATCCGACAATGCAGCGATTTCTTTGAGCACCCGTAGTTGATGGGGGTCTGGACTTTCTAAGATCGTATGCAAGGTTGTCACAACCGGCATGTGTAAATCCCGTAGCAGGGCGAGAATGTGACTCCCTGCTGGACCACCGAAAATCCCATATTCATGCTGTAGGCAGACAATATCGACATTGTTTATGTTGAGAAAGTCAGCAGCGCGCCGGTAAGAGGCGATGTCTTTCTCTGCCAGTTCAAAGCGCACCTGAGGGGGATAGGCATAACCCCCTGCAACGTCATTGACCGGTAGAGCAATGCACGTTGTTCCACTGTATTCTGTCGCTACCGCTTCGCATAAATCCGTGGTGAAAGTCGCAATCCCACACTGACGCGGTAGGTGATTACCAATAAAGCCAATGCGCTTGATCTGTGTGTTCATGAAGTCACTCTGAGTCATATGCAATCCTTCCCCTTTCGTTTTCCCATTTCTGTAGCGGTTCCTGTCTGTCCTGAGTAGATTTGTAGATAGAAAAATGATTGAACCCATATTGCGATTGCACTGGCATATTATGCTTTGGAGAACCTTTGGGCTTAACAGTGGTCAAACCAAAATTATCAATGTGGCTCACGATAGCGTCCAGTGCACTCATGTCCAATGGTTTGGAAACACACAGGATACCTACCAGACTATCATGAAGGCTTGCCTCTTCACCTTCGAAGGCGGTCAAAATCACAATTGGGATATGCGCCAGAGTCGCATCCCCCTCAATTTGCTGCAAAAGCCTATTCCCTTTCTTCCAAAGCTCTCTGATACTAATCAGCATAATGTCAGGCTGTATCGCCAAGGCATATTCATCCTGAGCACGCAGGAATTTTAGGGCTTCCGAATCATCCTTCACCACATTCAAACATGTCGATACGCTGAAGTCTTTAAGATACTCTCGCGTAAGCCGAATATCGCCTGGATTGTCCTCAACCATTAAAAACTCAATTGTCCTATACATGGCACGATTCCTTCGGCAGATGATTAGCCTTTGGCGATGGCACTGGCTTGTTATGCAATAGAGAGTGATTTATCAGCAACAAGGGCTTCGATAGTGAGGATCATGGCGGCAATTGATCCAGCACTTTCAACAGCATGTCGAGTTACTTTAGCCGGGTCGGGAATGCCCGCCACAATCATATCGACATATTCGCCTGTCATGACGTTGTATCCCACACACGGATTCTTCTGGTCGGTTTGCATCCGCCGCACATTGGCGACAACGACCGCGCCTTCCTGCCCCGCATTTTCCACAAGTTGTCGCATCGGAACCTCAAGCACACATCGTACAACATTGACACCGGTGTTGATGTCGCCATCGTCAAATCTGAGATTCACCAGAGCTGCCACCGCATTCATGAGTGCTACACCACCACCCGGTACGATACCGTCAGAAATTGCAGATCGAGTTGCGTTCAGTGCATCCTCAAGACGATGTTTCTTTTCATTGAGTTCAGTTTCGCTGGCGGCCCCCACTTTAATCACGGCCACGCCGCCGCTGAGTTTCGCTACCCGCTCCTGGAGTTTCTCGCCATCATAATCGCTGGTGCTGCGTTCAATCTCATGTTGAATAGATAGGATATGATCCTGAAGCGCATCAGCATCCCCCATACCATCAATGATGGTGGTAGTTTCTTTGCTCACCACCACTTTGCCTGCTCGTCCTAGCTGTTCCAGAGTTGTCGTTTCAAGCGTATGTCCGGTGTCTTCACTGATAACCGTTCCACCTGTTAAGATGGCAATATCCCGCAGCATTTCCTTACGACGATCGCCGAAACCGGGTGCTTTCACGGCAACCAGTTTCACAGTGCCCCGCAAAGTATTGATAACCAGTGTAGCCAGAGCTTCGCCGGTTACATCTTCGGCGATAATCACCATTTCGCGCTGACCGGATTGAATGAGTTTTTCAAGAATGGGCACAAGCGCCTGTGCAGCGCTGATTCGCTTATCGTGGATGAGAATATAGGGATTCTCAATCACGGCTTCGGTAGCGCCATCAGCCATGACAAAGTAAGGGCTGATATAGCCGCGATCGAACTGCATCCCGTCGACATATTCAACCTCATACTTCATCGTGTTGCTATCTTCAACGGTTATAACGCCATCTTTACCCACTTTGTCCATCACAGTTGCGATCAGTTCACCGATCTCGGCATCCTGGGCGGAAACACTGGCGACCTGGGCAATCGCTTCACGCGTATTGACTGCAATTGACTGCTCCAGGATATGATCGGAAACCGCTGTCAGGGCAGCCATGATCCCCTTTTTCATCAGCATGGCGTTCGCACCTGCTGCCAGGTTTTTCATTCCTTCGTGAACCATTGCCTGTGCCAGAATAGTGGCAGTCGTCGTGCCATCGCCCGCAATGTCATTTGTCCTGGTAGCTGCCTCTTTTACCAGCTGTGCGCCCATATTTTCAAACACACGAGGCAAGGCAATGTCCCTGGCAACCGTGACACCATCATGCGTGACAGTTGGGAGTCCATACGGGTGACCAATAGCAACATTGCGCCCCTTTGGTCCCAGTGTGACGGCAACAGCATTAGCGACCTGGTCAATACCGCGAAGCAGTTGCTCACGGGCATTCTGTTCAAAAGCAATTTGTTTTGCCATAAATTTCTCGCCCTCATTTATGTTTCAAGTCCAAGTTTATAGGGGTTTCCACGAGTTATTTTGCTTTCTTAGAGCACGAGCACGACGTTCATTCTCACGTCTCACCGAACGCCAATAGCGAGATTCGGTAGAGACTTTGGCCTTACCGGGTGGTACGGGCTGCGGATCAGCTTGAAGTCCGGCAATCGCTGTTTTTGCTTCAGGCATCCACAACATCAGCCGACAGATCAACCTTGAATATTGCTCAATCCGCGACTTCGAGCTGTTCAAACTGGTTGAGGGCTTCAAGTGCTTCTGAACCATACATCGCGGCAGGACCACCGCCCATCAGGACAGCTACACCTATGGTCTCGACAATCTCTACTTTGGTTGCTCCAGCTTGCAGCGCATCGTGAACGTGATAGGCAATGCAACCATCACAGCGTACAGTGATCGCAATCCCAAGTGAAATTAGTTCTTTGATTTTGGTACTCAGACTACCTTCGGCTGTAGCTTCGTGATGGAGTTGACCAAAACCTTTCATTGTTCCCGGAAGTTCTGTACTAAGTTGCTGCATTAGGGTCTGGAGTTGCTTATAGTATTCAGGGTAGTTCTTGTTCATAGTTGGCTCCTAATATACGCTTAATTGTGTGGTTATTTGCTCATATCATCGGGATGATTATGAGGAAGAGTCGGAATAGAGGCAGAAATAGTCTAAGCTCAAAAAAGATTATGATTTTTGAGGGTCGGCAATTCCCATTCGCCACCAACTTCGTCCAAATATTGACATGCTATCAATCTGCTCTTGTCTGGTGCTTGCTTTCATGGAAAGTCTCCGTTGTTCTAGCCTGTATAGGTATCCGAATGGTTTCGAAATGGCACATCAGGATCATACGTTGAATTTGGTGTGTCATGTGGCAATACGGGCTGCTGAAAGTATTCACGAACCTTTGCCGCTATCTGGGCATCTGTTAACTTGTCTGTAGTTTCAAGCCCGACAATCTGCTCACCAAGTCCGTCACTCTCAATTTGTTTTTTCAGTTCGCCTTTTGCCTCACCAGGCCCAAATATCAGGATGGCATCCGCATCAAGTAAACAGTCGATTACAGTACGATAATATTGGCTGAGATAGCGATCAAAGCGTCTGTCTTCTCTGTCTCGCCTGATTTCTGTTGTGTCATCACGCGAGCCATGTGAAGAACCGGTATACCGGACATGCTGCTCAATATCGGATGTAATCCGTTTAGTTTCTTCTGCCCCATCAATGAGAGTGACAACAACAGCCTGCCGATGGTCAATCCATAACCCTATTTCTTTTTTCATAGAACATCTCCTTTGAAGGCTTTTTCCTGATATTCTCATCAGTTTCGAACCCTAACGAGTCGATATAGAGCAGCAAGCCTCAATTGATCATTGAGATTTTGCTGCATTACAATCACGCAAATGAAAAGTATATAGAATGTCAACACTGTAATATCCATGAATATTATCCTTTATCTCATGAAGAGATTTGTACCATCAGAAGCTGGGAAATAGCGAATAGAAGGGTTAACAATGTCTACCGGCTTTATCGTGTATGCTGCTACTCCTAAGGCTTAAGCAGCATTGGATGTCATTTCATCACTACCTCCTGTCATAATAATGAATGAGATATTCGCAAAGGTAGCGTGACAACAACAGCCTGCCGATGATCAATTTACAACCCGACTTCTTTTTTCATGGGTTACACCTTTATCTGTATTGTTTTGTCTGGTCACTTCATCGGCATAAGCGAACATTTTGGGAGTGTTTTTTTTCTGTCGCCGAAACCTGATCGCAAAGAGATACCCTCCGAAAAATCCAATCAAAGTTGCAACGAGAATCAGGATAAGCGTCGGTATCTGACCTTCAAATATCAAGAAGTTCATTTGAATTGTGCTGGTGTTTTGTAGCAGAAAAACCGTAAACAAAATCAGCACAATGATGAAAACGATCAGTTGAGCATTTGATGCAATCGACCTTAACTTTGACAAAATCACATCTCCTTTTAATCGTGAACAACATCCTCTTAAAGAAAACGTGCTTAGTCCTGACGAATGATTTTGCGCCCGTTCGGGTCAGGAGTTGCGATGTTCATGGGCAAGTCACCCAGCAATATCGTTGGGCTGATACCATGCTCGGTGATGACCACTTTTGTGTTATCACGCAAGGCGTTTTCAACCATTTCCAGTTGTTTGAGCACCTGGGCGTTACCGACAAAGTATCGCTCAGCAGCCTCATTGACCAGGCGAATCGCTTCTGCTTTGCCCTGTGCAACCTGTATCACCGCCTCGCGTTCGCCTTCAGCCCGCTGAATGATTGCAAGCTTCTGCTGTTGGGCAGCCTCAAACTCACCGGTTGCCAGTAATTTCATGGAACGTCGCTCTTGCTCGGCTGTTTTCTGTTTGTGCATAGCCGTCTTGATGTCTTCAGGTGGATCAATCAGACGGATTTCCACCTTACTAACAGTCAGCCCCCATTCAACTGCGAAGGTATTCAGAATACGCTGCAAGTTACTGGCAATTTTCTCGCGGGCTACGAGGCTCTCATCCAGTGACAATTCGCCAAACTCCTGGCGCAGGTTCGTCATCGCTAACTGGACAACCGCCCGTTTCCAATCGTCGATACTATAAAAGGTTCGTTTGATGCTCTCTTCATCACCAGTGGGTCGTACCCACATCACACCATCTACTGTGATCTCAACATTATCTTTGGTAATCACAGGCTGGGGTTCAATGTCCATCGTGTGTTCACGGACATCGCGAACACGAATGATATGAATGATCGGGATTTGAAGCCCAAAGCCTGGTATCACAAATTTGGTGTATTTCCCCAGGGTCTCCTGGATGCCACGTTCGTAAGGGCGCAGTGTATAAATCAGACCACGTATCGTTCGCATAGTGTTTTCCTTTGTTGTCTACCAGATACAGGTTCCGAGAGAAGTAGACTACCCTTATCTCGGGTTCGCATCCTCTGGAGAATTCAGCCCAAACGCTCAAACCCGTTTCGTTTTGCTTCAACCAGGAAATGGGCCTCTAATCGCGAGACTTAGCTTGATGAGCTAGAAAGAAGGTCAATGCACGACATGATCAAGCCTGAGAAGGAACAACAGGTGGGTAACGATGTTCAGAATCGTTACCCCAGGCTGGTTCAACTTCTATTTCTTGGGTGGCGTGTTGGTTTGCTTCGGCACACTGACCGGAGCCTGCTGGCTTGAGTCCGGGGTTTCCGTTACCTTAGGTCGAATCTTCTTTTTCTTTTTGCCGGTGCGCTTATCCGTCATCGTACAACTCCTCAGAATACAATCGATTCTTCTGGGGTTGTCTGGGGGTTCTGTTTAATGAGCAGGGATACCGGAATCTTGCTTAAGACAATGAAGATTCAACAGGCATCATCAAACTTAGATGGAGAGATTTACTTGTGGGTAGAAGTTGTTGGTTTCTACGCCTAAATACATCATACATCTCTTTGTGTTGTGAACGCATTAGAGAGCCACGCAGTTTCTACAAGATAAATCAATCTATCCCAATTGACAGGCTCAGATGTCTCAACCGGCTCAACTCAAATTTGCCGACTCGTGAGCAACTTTTGCGGGTTATGTGTTTTTTTGAAAAACGCACAACGATGCCTATCTCAACCTGAGTAACCTGTGCCACCTGAGACAAAACCTCATCCTCTATCTCATCCCACAGCCCCAACCGTTTCGATTCCTGAATAGTACGTAATCCAGATGGATGCATCCATCCGACCTTCCACGATCAGCCGTGCAGCTCGGTCTTTGTCCGTTTTTGCCCATATCTGCGTTCGGCATGGCGACATCAGTTGCGTTGTCCGCTCATCATCAAGTTTTCGAACAACACCGTCGATCCAGCCAAAACATAAAATCTCATCCAACATCAGCGTACGCGGGATGTACCGCGCTAATGATCTCGCTCTGCGTGTGTAATGTGCCTCTAGTCAGTCCCACAGTTGTTCAGCAGAGCTTACTTCCACCTTCTCAAACTTGTCTGTTTTGATCATCAGCGCTCGTTTGATGTCCTTTCACTATGCTTCGTTGATTGGTTCGGGCTAGTAAGGCGCGTCTAGCATCTCGACTGCCAGCACAGCACCCTAAACGGTTTGCCCTCCGCACGCCGGTCAAGGTGCTCTGGCTGACACACGACAACATTGTTGCCAAGTGGTCCAAGCCGCTGCCGCATTGGGAACTCATTCTCAATCAGCTTACCATCCGTTTTGCCGATCGGATTCCGCTCTGATACCGGGAAAGTCATTTACACCAAATACTTGACACACTCGCGGCGGGCGGATTGATGTTCGTGGTCGGCGAGCTGTGGCAGCGATCGTACTATCACCACCTATCCAACCACAGAATTATTGTATCAGTGGGTGTGAGTAAGACTACTTCGATTGCTTCAATTCTTTGTCAAATAGAACATACTGCGTGCTCATCGCCTCTCTGATTTGCTTCAGCGACATATTGCTTTGGAGTCTAATACCAGGACTGGCCCATTCGTAGAAATAGAGTTCATAATCTGGAGTAATACGACGATACCACTGCACGAATTGATATATTGCTTCCGAGTTGCCCGTGATCACGACAGCGTATCCATCACGATGTAGACCACCGATAAGATTGAATCCATCAATTTCTATTAGCCAGTTAAGACGATAAGCTTGGGAGTCATGACGAACATCGAACGCAACAGATGACCAACGAGCCTGAAGTTGGGTTTTCAGCCACTCGACGGAAACCTGAAGGGTGATAGGAGGTACCCTTTCAACGGAATCAGCCCCATCCTGCTGCCGGTCATGATAATGCTGCGAATACCGATTGTATTCAGGTCCCACGCTGATTAGATAGACATCCCAACTATGCTCACAGTTAAAGCCGTTCTCATCTGAACTGACCCACATTTAGTGGACAGTGAGATTGTCACGGGCATAGCGTCGCTCGTAAGCCTCTGGACTGAGGTAGTCCAGTGAGGAGTGGCGGCGGCGACGATTGTACCAGACCTCGATGTAATCAAAGACACAGGCTCGCGCTTCTTGGCGTGTGGCATAACGTCGGTCTACGCACTCCGTTTTCAGCGTGGCGAAGAAGCTCTCCATCACGGCGTTGTCGTAGCAATTGCCGGTGCGGCTCATGCTCACCTGGATGCCATGTGCAGCCAGCAGCTTCTGGTAATCGGCGCTGGTGAACTGGCTGCCGCGATCCGAATGATGCAGTAACCCTGCGTCCGGACGTCGCCGCGCCAGCGCCATCTTCAGCGCATCCGCGACCAGGTTGGTCTTCATGCGCGGTTGCATCGACCAGCCAACGATCCGCCGCGAGAACAGATCCATCACCGTTGCCAGATACAGCCAGCCCTGGTCGGTGGCGATATAGGTGATGTCGGCCACCCACTTGCGGTCGGGCTGATCGGCCTGGAAATCGCGATCCAGCAGGTTATCCGCCACCGGATGACGCGGATTGGCGCGGGTGGTGACCTTGTAGGGCCGCCGTGATTTCACACGCAAGCCTGCTTGCCGCATAAGGCGGGCAATCCGGTGACGGCTGCACACGATCCCCTGCTCACGCAGTTCGTGATAAATCCGTCGATAGCCATACGTCTCACGGCTGGCGCGATGGATGGCACGGATATGCACCAGCAACCGCTGGTTTTCCCGCGCTCGGTGGCTGGGCCGACGCTTGCGGAAGGTGTAGTAGCCGCTGGGCGAGACGCCCAACACGGCGCACATCCGCACCACCGGGAACTGATGTCGGTGCTGCTCAATGAACCGGAACTTCATGGCTTTTGATCCCGTGAGAACACCTGGATCGCTTTTTTTCTACGGCGGCAAAATGAGCTGGACGAGGCGGTTCTCGAGATGGGCCAGATAAGCGTCGGGATTTTGCCGGAAGCGGAGCTGCAACGTTCGCTGGCGTCGAGCCGTGGCCAGTTCGGTTCGCAGCGTCTGCCAATCGGCGATGGATGAAGGCACAAGATCAGCAGCTGAAAAAGGCCGGAGGCGGGTCATCACCGCCGCCACAATCCGCACCGATCCGCGGATGACCAGAGTGGGAGACGCTACTTTTCGTCCAGTGATGCGACGCTCAAGATAGCGGTGCTGGCCAAAGAGATGTTCGAGATCATTATTGGTTCTCGGCAGGTCGGGCACGTCATAGCAGTGGAATAAGCCCGACCAGTAGCTGCGGGTGACCTTGAGAAAGTGGGCGACGGCGGGTTCCAGCTCGCCGCCGTGAGGCTGCCAGCGGGTCATCGCCCCCAGCAAGCCAATGAAGCGACGTTGCACCTGTTTACCGCTCAAGCCTGCGGGGTTGTCCAGCAGATGGGCTGCCGAGTGCACCCAGCGATAAGCGCTCTGAATAGGTGGCCAGAGGTGGGCGGTGCGCGCTAATCCCCGGTTGAGCAGGGTTTCGAGCCGTGTTAATTCGGCTGGAAGTCCCCTTTTTGCCGCACCCGCGCCAAACTACTTACAATGGCCGTCAGTCGCTGATGCAGGCGCAGTCCCGAAGCGGTGAGCGGTGGGCGTCCATCGTCAGTGAGCGCACTGCGCACTGCCTGACAATAGTCGTGGATAATGCCTCCCAGCGCGTCATCGCGCTTGGCCGCTTTGCGTTCCAGCGGACGGATCTGGCGCACCTGCTTTTTGAGTTCCTTCTTGGCGTGGCGATCCGCTTCGTAAATGGGACGGGCGGCTTCACGTAGATAGTGGAAATGGCATAATCCATGAGGGGCATCCGGAAACGTCTGGGCAATGGCCTTGCGCAGCGATTGCTGTCCATCGCTGACGAGGGCAACCACTGGCACAGGCAACCCTTGCTTCACTTCTCCCAGCAGTTTCGACAGATCGGCCTGTGAGCAGGACAGCAGCGCGCGGGCACACAACACCTCGCCTGACAGACACTCGCGCACCACCCACAGCACCTCGTGACCCATGTCCGGCTGCAGCCCGTCTATGGCCAGGATAACCCGTCCCTGCTGCTTGAGGAGTTCCTGAATCCGTTCATTGGCCTGTAGCGACAGCGCCACCAACTCGTCATAGCGATCCAGTTGGTTGGTCACGCTGCGCTCACTGATGACCACGCCCTGTTCCCGCAAGTGGGCATGGATTTCCCCTACCGTCTCGTGGTGACGATAGCGCCGATTCCCAATGACCGCCAACACATCCAGCCCGAACTCATGCTTCGGCAGCGCCCAGCTCCCTTCACATTCGGGACGATAGGGCTTGTGATAGCGCGGGCAGTCTGCGTTCTGACAACGCCGTACCTTCAATCTGAGGCGCACAACGCCTGTCATCGTGACCACGCTGCGGTCATTTTCGTAATCGATCCACATCGCTTCTCCGCAATGGGGACAAGTCTGCGCGATACATTCCAGCACAACGGTATGTGTGGGTTCGGGTTTGGCGCTACGACGTGCCATCTCATGCCTTCTTCTATTTCTGTTTGGACCAGCTTACCTCATTTGCCTCGGCTAGTCCATTTTGCTGTCGTAGCTTTTTTTGCGATGTCCAGTTCCATCGTCAGTCGCCCGACCATGCGCTCCAGTTCGGCGATGCGTGCCCGCTCATCACTATCGGCATCGCCCTTCTCGAAGACCTGCGGCGCAGCGGTAAGGAACTGCTGTTTCCAGTTGCCAACCATCTGCGATGTGAGCTGATGTTCGCGGCACAGCTCCGCCATGCTCTTCTCACCTGACAGCAGTTACAGCACGACCTGACTCTTGAACTCTGGTGTAAACTTACGTCTCTTGCCCATCTGACTGCTCCCTTTCATGGACTATGATACTGCATTTAGCAGCGTGTCCAATCTCAGGGGGTCAGTACAAAGACTAGAATTGCATATAAATGCATCACAAGTCAACTTGCCCCAATAACCAATTAGCAGCTATGCTATAATGCAGCCACTCGCTACGTGGAAAACAATTCAAATTCCATATGCGTCGTTTATTCTTGCGAGATCATGCGGATCATCCATGACTAAGCTTCTGAATGTTGACAAAGCTGTACAACTTATTCTACAAGAAGTTACAACTAATCCATCTGAGCAAGTAGAGCTTATGAAGGCTCATGGACGAATACTTGCACGTGATGTCCTTGCGCCGATCAATCAGCCCCCATTCGCTAACTCAGCAGTCGATGGCTACGCTGTAATTGCAGATGACGTCTTTGATGCAAGTGAAGCCTTCCCTCGCGAGCTTAGGGTAACACTGGATATAACCGCTGGTAAACTTCCGGACAGACCATTACAAACTGGAGAAGCTGCACGCATCATGACGGGGGCCCCTTTGCCCGACCGTGCAAATGCCGTTATCGCAGTGGAACAGACGGATGCTCCGTGGTCAATTGATCAGCCGACGTTAACAGAACGCATCACCATCAGACAGAGGCTTAAGCCAGGCGAAAACGTGCGGCCCGTAGGCGAGAGTATCAAAGCTGGCGAACTCGCATTGGAAGCTGGACGGTTATTGCATGCCTCCGAAATCGGCTTGTTGGCATCGCTTGGAATGAGCACTGTGGATGTTGTCCAGCATCCACGTGTCGCCATATTGAGCAGCGGTGACGAGTTGCTAGAACTCCACGAACAGCTTAGACCGGGCACAATATATGACGCCAATAGTTACACTTTAGCTTCCCTCGTCATGGAAAGCGGCGGAATACCTGTTCGAGTGCCAATAGCGCGTGACACTCGAGAGAGCATTGAAGAGATGTTCGAAGCGGCCCTACTGGAGAAGCCGGATCTTATTGTCAGTTCAGCTGGTGTATCCGTCGGCGCAGTCGATCTAATCCGAAGTGTGCTTGAGGAAATGGGCGAAATTGGGTTCTGGCGGATTAATCTGCGCCCTGGAAAGCCACTTGCATTTGGAAAACTCCGTAACGTTCCCTTTTTTGGCCTACCTGGTAATCCTGTTTCTGCACTGATCACCTTCGATGTTCTTGTAAGGCCAGCACTTCTCAAGATTGCAGGGGCTCCTGATAACAGCATCTATCAGTCAGCAATCGTGGGCGAACAGATCACGTCTGATGGTCGGCGCAGTTATGTACGAGTCAAATTACAACAGCAGGATAGCCACTGGCTTGCATTCCTCACAGGAACTCAAAGTTCCGGTGCACTTACGTCAATGGTTAAGGCTGATGCCTTGTTGATTATTCCAGAGGGTATAACGATCGTTGAAAAGGGTACGGAGTTACCTATAAAATTGCTACGAAACCGTCAGATTGCCAGTAAGCACCTCACATAGTCGGATTTGAGGGGTACAACGATGACATCGACAACGACGATGAATGAAGTATCAACAACAGTAACAGGAAGCAGTTCAGGAAGATTTGTGAGATGGCTCTTTCTTTTGCTGATTCTCTCTGGAGTTGGTGTAAGTGGTTATCTAAGCTACGTAAAGTTCAGCGACGTTCCTATGATATGTGTGTCTAACGGCGCATTTGATTGTGGCCTCGTTCAGAATAGCCCGTATTCAGAGTTATTCGGTGTACCCATCGCGTATCTTGGCTTGGCGACCTATCTTGTCATTCTGGGTCTGGTCGTATTCCAATCACGAAGCTCTTTTCTTCGAGAGAACGGAACGCTACTTCTTTTCGGCGTCGTGTTCTTCGCATGGATCTATTCTATGTATCTCGTCTACATTCAGGCCTTCGTGCTTCGCGCGTTCTGTAATTGGTGCCTCGCACATGAAGCGATAGTGACAGTAATGTTAGTGCTGGTTAGTATCAAGCTTTGGAACCACCTCCGATCTGACGAGGCGTAATTAGTCTGAAAAAGCAAAACGAAGGGGGCGCGTAACTGCGCCCTCTTTTGGTTAATTCGGTATCATTTAGCAAACAATTACAATGCTTGCTATTCGTCACTCTCGTGATTGGCAAGAGTGCGCCGGATGATATCATCCTGATAACGTCGTGAACCACGACGATCCCCAGAACGGCGATTGCCACGCCCTTCATTGCGTGAGGCCTGCTGCTGAGCGCGTCGCAGAGCGATCTCCATTGCAGTTGGCAGATCTTCCTCTGGCTCCATGGCGGCGCTAATCTCTTCGACTGGCGTCTTCATGCTCAGATCGATCTGGCGATTGCGACGCGATAGCTTAATTACACGCACGTCAACAGCGTCACCAATCTGCACTACATCTTCTGGGCGCTCAACGTAGCCGTCTGCCATCTCTGAGATATGGACCATTCCAGGTCGTTCAGCCCCGATGTCAATAAATACACCATACTGCTCAATACGTGTAACTGTACCACGATAGGTTTCACCCTTCTTCAGAGCCTCCCAAGGCAATGAAGGCGGTTTTGTCATGGTAAGAGCAATTCTGGCGTTTTCCTGATCTACCTTCAGTATGTACGCATCAATTGTTTGGCCAACCTTAGTGACCTCATCCAGCTCTTGGAACGCTTTGTCGCCAAACTGGGAGCGATGCAAAAGAGCCATCGAATTCAGGCCTATATCAATCATTGCACCATAGAGTCCCAGAAGTCTGACTGTACCTGAAACAGCCATACCAGGGGTAAGCTCATCTAACGTGGTGGCTGTCATCTCATCAGACATCACGCCTGTTTCCTTTCGCCTGCCTTAGTAATCTAACAGAGTCATCATCAACTTTACCGCCTCAACAGCAAGCGGTTCATTCACTTTCATGATTGTCTTCAGATAAGGCTCAAGACCCCTCACCATCAGAACCACCTGAAGGTTCTGTCTCGGCTGTTACATCGAAATTTCCATCGATGATGTCGGATAGTTTACCGTAGCCTTCCCAGCGATACAGATTGGCGTTAAGAATAACGTCAAGTTCTTCAGGTTCGAAATATATCGCACCAATAACTTCATTCTCAGGCGCGATTTCACCTTCTGCTAAACCAGGGGCAAAGACGTATAATCCCATAGGTACGTCAGGAAAGATCATCAAAATAAGTGCCTGGTCCGGCGTAACATCTGCTGCAGTCAAATATTCCGGTTCTCCATGAACCTCAATGACATCATCTATCTGCATTTCCGGGGCAAGCAGTGTGAGAATCGTATTGACGACCTGACCATCGCGGGTATAAAGCTGGCAACATTGAGGCCCATCACCAGCATTGAAAACCAGAAGTTGTCCACCTTCCTCAACATCGCTGAGGGTTACGTTCGTCAGCTGTCGATCATCTTCAACCATAATCCGAGCATCGCGCCAGCCAGTTTCGCCAGGGATTATGTCATTCCAACACGGTGCTTCACAGGGCTCACCTGTGATCAGACTCGTATCGTTTAGATAGGCCTCGTTACGAAGTTCAGGCGGGGGAGCACAAGAAGCCAAGCCGACCAACAACAGCAGGGCCAGTGGCAGAATACGACGAATCATTCGGAACAACTTTCGTTTTTCGAATACCTGGGCAAATACGCATAAGATGGTAACAGCTTCGCTGAGAATTGTACAGGCTACTCAAGAGCCAGCCCCATACTTTGCGCTACCTGACAGTACAGAAAGCGGGAGGACTTCATTGTGCTCCCGCTTTCTGCCCTTCAAAGCCAGTGAGTGTGACTAGCCTTGTACATCAAGGGTATACGCACCTATCGTACCACCGTAAATCGTGGCAAAACGGGTAGCGATGATGAGGTAAGTTCCCGTTTCTTGCAAGGTATAGCTCGGTATCAATGAATTGGTTGTACGACCGTTGTTGGATGGCACCAGCGCTGGATCAGCGTCGTCATTCTGAGCAACTTCTACCCCACTGGGAGAGATCAAGAAAAGCTTGGTATCAAGCGTCTGAGAAATCGCATTCATCGCGATAGTAATCGTCTGTCCTGCTGTCCCTTCAAATGAATAAACATCAAAGACATTCTCTTGAGAGAGAGTCCCTGAGACAGGCGCGTTAAGCTCTACTGGTTGTGGGGTCTCCGTACCATAGTTCAAAACAGAGCTGTTTGCATCGGTATAGCCACCTTGGCCAGCGATCAAATTCCTGTCCGGCTCAATGGTAAAACTCACAACAAATCGCTGATCTGGCAGAGGTTGGCGGATTTCCTGCACAAGCACCTCACCGTCAACTATGACGGTCAAGGTAAACTCTACTGGCGTGGGGTCATTACAAGTCGACTGATACCATACTTCTGTCTCATACGTCCCGGGGCGCAACGTTCCTGTCGGCCAGTAGATATAGGAAACTGGCTCACCATCAGATTGTTGACAGTTCACATTACCATTGGCGGCCAGAATACCGCCGCTGTTGATTTGGGGGCGATCATCAAAAACGGCATCACCAATCGGATCACGCACTAAAAGCTGAAGATCTGCACCTGTACTCCAGGTAAGCAAAACAGCGATATCACCTTGAGGCAGCTCGAGATCGAAAATCTGCGGCGGCAAGGCTAGTTCAGGGGCTGATACAAGAAGCTCAAACTCGCCCTCTGTACCACCCAGTTCCTTTCCATAGCGTGTCGCAACGATATAGTAGGTATCAGTTTGTACCAATCGCACACGCTCCAGGAGGGAATCCGTAGTATTACCTTGATCATCATTAACTTGGATCACTGCTCCGCTAGAATCCATAACCTGAAGGAGTGTATCAAGGCTCCCACTTATTGCCTGCAACGAGATACTTACTGCATCGTTCACCTGACCAGGAAATGAGTAGCTCACATACGGTTGATCGCGATATACAGCGCCGATTACAGGTTCGTTGATCGTTACTGGCTGAGCTGCTGCAATAATGTTAGCTGGTGAATCCGGCAAAAAGTTTAACGAAGAATCCGGATAAACATCACCAGGAAACAGAGTTGCATCACCGTCAGTGGCAACATTGAAACTAGCAACGTAAACGCTATCCTGATTAGGCTGAGGTGGTGCTAGAGCACCTTCAAATGATTGTTGAGCAACACCATCTAAGGTGACATCCACAGTAAATGACACGGGCACTGCGTCTTCACAGGCCTGGACATAAAATACGAGGATTTCATAACTACCTGTCGGCAAGAAACCCGGGGCCCACGTCGCTGTTTCTACCGGATCCTCAGTAATGACTTCGCATAAACCATTCGCATCAAAGCCAAAGGTTCCCCCTACCGGACTCTGACGTGAGTTCCAGAATAAGGAGTTACCCTCAGGGTCACGGACCTCGAGATTAAGGTCCACAGGAGCATCCCAACTAAGGCTAACCTCAATTCCACCAGCGATTAGAATCCGCGTTGGTGGTTCCCACATCGTTTCCGCTTCAGGTGTGGTAAGCACTTCATTTGTGTCTTGAGACGATTCTTCAGTGATATCCGGTACTTCAGTTGGTGTCGAGACATCAGGACTTGGAGTTGGTTCAGCAGTCTGAACTTCTGTCTGCAGTGTGACTGACAAATCACCTTCAACAATGCTCGAGCCAGGAGCTGCGAATACGGTGACGAAATACGCGCCAGCCTGCACCGCTATATCTTGTATGGATGCACTTGTCGTATCTACGTCACCAACTACCTGTGCGAGCACAATACCGGAAATGTCCGTAAGCAAGATTGCCGGTCGAACACTATCACTGGTAACCTCAATACTTGCAACAGACGTTACCGGTACCTGGAAGGTCAGAACACGCCCAGGGTTATCGGCATTAAGTGTTACTACTTGAGGTTCGTCAGCATCAAGAGAATTCGCAACAGCTGGCTCAACTGCGTTCCCCTGTGCGGAAACTACAACAGTCAGTAGTAGTATCGAGCTTACCAGCAGCAGGCGAATCGTGCAGCGCCAGATAGTTTCAGGACTCAAATACATGGAGATTTCCTCCTGAATAGTGTATGTGTTGCACACAGCAGAGCGAGTGTAGCCGATTTTCATGGGGTGTGCCATGCCGCAACCTGACGGCTACCCCCTGTCCTCGTCACTACTGAGGCGAGGGAGTTAACGTGGGTCGCGGCGAAGGTTGTAACTCCACCCATGCAGTTGCTCCCTCCACTACTTCAACACGCTCAATTATACGTTGGCCATTTATCGTCGCGATCACCTCGTAAAGCCCAGTCGGCACGTCGGCAACAACGAAGTTCTCTTGCCAGGCAGGGTCAGGATTAACATCTGAGGCTGTGCCAGGCAGTACATAAGTCGTTGTCGTCGCTTCAGTCAAACGATCCCGAACACGCCTAACGGTTACATCAAGATCATGCAACGTAGATGGGTAATTCCCGTTGACATCGCTTACACGACCGGCAATCACGCCGTGACCCACATAGGGCACTATCCATAGCGCCGGATTTACAGTCGCACGATAGCGATTCTCCCCAAGCCTAACCTCAAAATGGAGGTGTGGCCCCGTAACCTGGCCAGTCGCTCCCACAAGGCCAATCACCTGCCCTGCTTCCACAAAATCACCTACCTGCACAAACGCAGCAGACAGATGGGCATAGAGTGTGTAAATAGATTGGCCACGGAAACTGAAGTCGTGCTGTATCACGATAACGTTACCATAAGATGGAGATTCAAATGTATCCACATCCTCCAAACGGCCGTCGGATGCCCAGATTACAGTTCCCGATCCTGCGGCACGGACACGTTCTCCCACACGATTAGACATATCAACACCGTGATGAATACGCCGAGGATTGTCCTTCGATGGGCCATCTGAACCATAGGGATAGATCTCAAGTATCCAGTTGTTTGCGTTTGCATCCAAAGGCCTGTAAAACCAGTAGTGATCTCGCCCCAACGGGTCACGGTTCAATGGTGGTTGAAGGGCTGGGGGTTGCCATGTTTCCGGATCACGTGTTCCAACCACCTCGTCGCCAACCAGGGCTACTTCCAGAGTTGCCGGGGGCATAGTCGGTGTGACGGCCACAGCCACTGACGCAAATCCGTCAGACGCCGGTTCTACTGTACTAGCATCTACTGGTTCAACAACCGCATTGATCTCTTGCGGGCTTGCGACCACGGACGGCAATGGTGAGGGTATTGCCGCAGTGGGTAATGGGGTGACAGCCTGGCCAAAGCCCTGCTGGAGGAGCCGATTTATTGGATTCTCTTGTGGTGTCGGTGAGACACGCGTCGGAAGTGCCACTATAGGTGCTACTTCCGGAGAGCTATTGAGCCATAGCACAATCCCAAAACCAAGAATGGCAAACACCACAATCATCATCGTGAGGGCGGTATTACTACGACCAGGCATTAAGCGTCCTTAGATTCTAGTTCGCAGCGGCCTGTGGGGTCGGCGCAAAACCGCCTAACTGGCTCGATAGATAAATCTCCAGCATCGCATCTAACCAATCGAGTCCATCAGGTTTATAAAACATCCAAAAGAACCGTGTGTTTGCATTTGCACGCCAGTCGGAACCAGCTGGGCGTGGTAACCAGCCATAGTCAGACGCAATCTGCGTAAAGTCGACGTAATAGCCAGCAGGCATTTCAGTGCGTAAACGTCCGCCCTGATTGAATGCTTCAATATCAACACGACTGAGAAAATCCCACGGCATCTGTCTGAGTGGCTCGCCTAATCGACCTGATTGGAGGTCTTCATCAACACGGATAAACACTCGCCAGGTCATAGATCCATCAGGATTTCGCTCTTCGCGAACAACCTCAATATCCGGCGGAAATCCAAGCAAAGCACCGCGGTCGATTGAGAAAGCACGCCCTGTCTTATGCCAGTTTCTTGCGGTATCACTGGGTTCGGGTTGCCTGTCAATTCCCCAGAACAATTCGTCGACCTGCGCCAGAAAATCCCAGCCTGTTTCTTCAACAAGTCTCTCACGCATTGCGTTGTACGATTCGTTTACAGCATCGCTAAGGAATGCTTGCTGTATTTGAACATTAGCAATAGGCTGCAGGCCAATGGGTGCACCAGCTGCGCGGCGCTCTACTCGTTCTTCATACAAAGGAGCTTGTACCGCGAGATCTACCCCACCGCTATTGATAACCGCAGGGGGCAAGACACGCTCCGTCCAGGTAGGCGACGTTGCCCCAGCGGGCACTTCACTAATCAACAATGGGGGGCCTTCAACACGATGGGGTACCACATACAAGAATGAGCGTTTGGCATCTGTAGAGTCGGTAATGTATGCAAGACTCAGCCCATCAGGTGACCACACCGGCGTACGTCCGACGGCGATGACAGAACCAGTACCCGGGCTACTAACTTCCAAGGTGTACACCTTTTCGCGCCCTTGATCCCAACCACTGTACGCCAAATATGCTCCATCACGACTCCAAGCCGGATGATCTTCGTTAATATCTGGTGTTTGCGTTAAGTTCGTTACCTCACGACTATCTAGATCAAAAACGTAAATGTCTTGATTGCCATCTCGCCAGGAAACAAACGCAATCTCGCGCCCTGTAGGCGACCAGACCGGAGAAAAATCAGGCGCAGGATCAGTAGTAATGGGCACGATTTCAGAACCATCGATACGCTGGGCGATGATATCAAGATTACCCGTCTGATAACTTTCAAAAACGACCCAAAGGCCGTCATCACTCCAACTTGGATTCGCCTGGAAAGCTAGATCGAACGTCAAACGCTGCGTACCACTTACCTGGTCAGCAACACCAAGATCATAGAAGTAGAGGTCCCAGTTACCATCACGCCTGGAGGCGAAAGCCAGGCGATCACCTTGTAGGTTCCACTCAGGATCTCTGTCATCAACAGAACTGCTCAAAAGTCGCAGGGGTTGACGAGAACCTATGGGAACTGCCCATATATCCGACTGACCACGTTCACGTACTGTAAACGCGATTGTCCCCCCCACCTGCAAAATCTCAGGAACTGGTGTAATTGTGGGTATAGGTGTCGCAATAGCTGCGACAGCAATACCCGCATCCTGAGAAACAGCTGGTTCAGTTAGAGGTGGTGTTACTTGAATGGGGAGACCTAGCCTGCTATTGCCAAGTGTCGGCGAAGCAGTGCGCGCTGGGTCCGTAGCATACAACACCGCACCAACAGCAAAGGCGCCCAAAATCAGTACCAGAAAGCTCAATCGACGATTCTGAATACGGAGTGGATCCTCTGTCACGACGACATCAAGGTCAGCCTTTGCAGCCCGTCTTGCCATTGACTGCGAGACACGCTGCGTCCCAGTATCGATAACGCGGCGACCGCCGATCCCAAACACGCGCAGTACAACTGCGATTAAGCTCACCAATTTGCGCAGCAGTAAACCGACTAACCGCAGAATCGCGGTTACAAGTCCAAGAATTGCGGAGAAAATCAGGCCGATCAGACCAAGTAATCGACGCAGTATAACAAGCAGGGAGGCACTGCTGCCTCTCAGCCAGGCATCGAGTATGTCTGCACTTTTAAGTACGAGTAAACCTATACGGTCAGTTATACGATAGAAACGTAATAGCATTGGCTGGCCTATCACTGCTGACATACTCGCAGCAATCTGGCTGCACGGAGTACATCAACCTGTCGTCTTACTCATCCTACACAGTTCTGCATAAACGTTGTGCAACTCGGATTGTAAACGCAAAAACTCTCCACAGCAATCTTCATCACGTTTGAACAACCTCATCAAAGTGGCGTGATTCTTCAACTTCACATTATAATTCCGTTAGTACATTTAGGTCTAAAAATATTAGTCTATGGTGATCGGACTGCGAGTGAGGGGTTTCTGAAATGGTGATACAACGAGGCCTACAAGGCCTGATTCCTGTTCTAGTGCTACTACTGGTGACTGGTTCCTCAGCTATCGCCCAAACGGCCATGACACATGTTGTGCAACCTGGCGATACACTTTTCCGAATATCTCTGAGATACGGCATAGAGATGGCGACACTGGCCGAGGCTAATCAGATAGGAAACATGACACGCATCTTTGTAGGCCAGGAATTGATCATTCCTGGCACCGATGCACCGGAAACTGGCGAAGACATCGCGAACCCCTTGGTCGCGGCGACCCCAATTATCCACCGCGTTGAACGGGGTGAGAATCTGGGCTCAATCGCTCAGAAATATGGCATCACAATCCAAGAGATACTGGATGCCAACAACATCGCGAATATAAATCGCATTTATCCGGGTCAAGAGTTGCAGATCTGGGCACCAGATATTGGCATTGTGGCGTCGCAAGACACTTCACAGGCATCAACCGCTGAGACAGATAACTCTAGTACGACTGAGACAGTAACACACACTGTCCAACGAGGTGAATTCCTTGCGAGGATTGCTCGCGTCTATGGCGTTAACTGGCAGACGATTGCGGAAGCAAACGGCATTCTAGATCCTAATCGCATAACACCAGGCATGAGACTCATTATCCCGAATGTGGCGACCACCAGCACTTCTGTGGTGCCAACACCCACACCGGAACCAGAACCATCAGTCGTACACATAGTTCAACCAGGAGAACACCTATCACAAATCGCCCAGCAATATGGCGTTCGCTGGCAATCTATCGCTGAGGCCAATGAACTCGCAGATCCGAATCGTGTGACTGCTGGAACGCAGTTAGTGATTCCAGGAGTCGAGGGAACTTCCAACGGTATAGGTATTGTGGAGAACGTCCTCGCAGCTAACGCACCTGGGCCGAAGGTTGGAGTAGGACGTGAACTCGTTGTACGTCTGAGCACGCAGACGGCTTATGCCTATGAGGATGGCAATCTCGTCAAGGCATCTGTTGTGTCAACAGGACTGCCAGCCACACCTACAGTTCGGGGGAGTTACAAAGTCTATCTAAAATACACATCACAAACCATGAGTGGTCCTGGCTATTACTTGCCTGGTGTACAGTGGGTCATGTACTTCTATCGCGGCTACGCATTCCACGGTACCTACTGGCACAGCAATTTTGGTCAACCGATGAGCCATGGCTGTGTCAATATGACCAACGATGACGCGCGGTTCTTCTATGAATTCGCTTCCATCGGTACCCCTGTCACCGTATTTTACTAGGCTCTAAAGTCGGGGGCATAGCAGCTAATTTATGCCCCCGACAATCCCAGCACTTCGGCTTCTTTTTGCATTGCACCTAAAACCAAAAGAATGTGTTCATCCAAAGGCACACCCAGCTTTTCCGCCGCTCGCTCTATGTGGTTTCTATCTACAGGAGCAGCAAAAGCAGGTGTCTTCCATTTTTTCTTAATAGACTTCAAAGAAACATCCCGCACGTCTTTTGATGGTCTGACAAGTGCTACGGCCGTTATAAAACCGGTCAACTCATCAACCGCAACCAGCGCCTTTTCCATGTGGCTCTCTGGTGAGACACCTGTGATTTCCTCTGCATGAGAAAGAATAGCTCTGATTACGATCTCTGAGGCACCACGATCTCGGAGTATACGTGCACCAACCACCGGATGACCTTCTATGGTTACGTCGGGGTAACGCTCATAGTCGAAGTCATGCAACAGCCCAACAACACCCCATAAATCGGGATCACCATCAAATCGCGATGCATAGACACGCATTGCAGACTCTACAGCCAACATATGACGGCGTAGAGCCGAGCTTTGTGTAAACTCCGTGACGATTGCCCACGCCGCATCCCGATCCATTTATTCACTCCCTCACACGGTCTGAAAAAGAATGGGCGCAGAGAAATCCCGCGCCCAATAATCCAAATACACTATTTGCTTGCGATACCACCTTCTGTCATGGCACCCGCATCTAGCGCCTTATCCAGCTCCTCCTCGCTCATCAATCCCATTTCCAGCACAACCTCACGGACAGTCTTGTTCTCTGCCAGGGATTTCTTTGCGACTTCAGCACCTTTGAGGTAACCAATTATCGGATTAAGGGCGGTTACCAGTATGGGGTTACGTGCTAACCAGCGCGAAGTGTTGTCTTCGTTGACAATCAAACCTGCCATGCATTTGTCGGTGAAGGCACGGACCGCACCAATCATCACCTGCATCATTTCGTTGAGGTTGTGAGAAATGATTGGCATCATTACATTAAGTTCAAACTGCCCTGCCGCACCTGCCATATTGACCGCAGAATCATTACCCATTACATGGTACATGGCTTGGTTGAGCATTTCCGCAAGTACCGGATTCACCTTTCCTGGCATGATGGATGAGCCAGGCTGAACCGTCGGGCAAGTTAGTTCTGCAATACCTGTGGTAGGTCCGGCAGACAGCAAACGCACATCATTCGAGATCCGTGTGAAGTCCATCGCCAAATTTCGAAGGGCCGCACTGAAAAAGACAGGATCTTGCATTGACTGCATGGACTCAAACAAATCGTCGCTTTCATACAAAGTCAGACCCGTCAAGCCGCTCAACTTCTCGATCATACGACTGTGATACTCTGAATGAGCGTTGAGGCCTGTTCCCGCAGCGGTGCCTCCTATCCCGAGCCGACGTAAGCCTTCGGCAGCAAACCGCACTTTTTCTATCTGTCGTTCAATAGCTTTTGCCCAAGCACCTACCTCTTGTCCCAAACGCACCGGTACTGCGTCCTGAAGGTGGGTTCGACCTGTCTTCACGATGTGATCCCAGTCACGAGCTTTTTGGTATGTCACATCAACGAAATGCTGTAACGTATCGATCAGCTCATCGAAACGCCACAGAACACCGAGACGAATCGCAGTGGGTATGGTGTCATTTGTGCTCTGCGCCATGTTAACGTGGTCATTGGGACTAATCGGCTTATTTGGGTCTTCGAGACTATAGCCCAGTATCTGATTTGCGCGATTAGCAATGACTTCGTTAGTATTCATGTTATGGCTCGTACCCGCACCAGCCTGGAACGGATCAACCACAAATTCATGATTGTGCTGACCGGCAATAACCTCATCAGCAGCCTGCATGATGGCATCAGCCATCGCAGCATCTAACAGGCCGAGGTCTTTGTGCACTTCTGCCGCCGCACGCTTAATCGTCGCCATGCTCCATATAAATGCAGGCCATGGCTTCATCCCGCTAATCGGAAAGTTCTGAACAGCACGTTGTGTCTGTGCAGCATACAACGCGTTCTTGGGAACTCTGACCTCACCCAACGAATCTTTCTCTACGCGATATTCAGACATCGATGTGCTCCTATTCGTGAGTACTAAGTTGAAATTTGGTCCAATACACAGCAAAACTCTTCGCCAAATGCATATCGAAACGATAACGCGAAAGGCGCCACATATTGTAGCGCCTTATCAAAATTATGTGAATTGTGTTAGCTTCTTTACCTGCCAGGCCCTAGCGAGCAGCTTCGTAAAGCTCTGCCACTTTATCCCAATCGACCACGTTCCACCATGCAGCAATGTAATCAGGACGGCGATTCTGGTAATTCAAATAGTACGCATGTTCCCAGACATCAATGCCAAGAATGGGGGCCTTACCTTCCATAATTGGAGAATCCTGATTCGGGGTGCTCATAACCTGTAACTTGCCGTCGCTAACGACCAGCCAGGCCCAGCCGCTCCCAAAGCGGTTCGCAGCCGCTTGAGAGAACTCTTCTTTGAATGCGCCAAAACTACCAAATGCATTATTGATTGCGTCCCCCAGAGAACCACTTGGGGTACCGCCGCCATTTGGTGACATAGTGATCCAGAACAGATTGTGATTGTAGTAACCACCCCCGTTGTTACGCACGGTAGTTTGCTTGTCACTTGGAAGTGCGCTGAGATTGCTTAGAACTTCTTCAATACTCTTGTTCGCGAATTCGGTACCCGCAAGGGCATCGTTGAGTTTGCTAGTATAAGCGGTGTGATGCTTTTCGTAATGAACGTCCATCGTATCCGCGCCGATGTGCGGTGCCAAAGCATCTTTTCCATACGGTAGCGCGACTTTTTCAAATGCCATGTGAAATACTCCTATCTGTAGGATATGCACAATCTCACGACTCGGATTGTAACATACTAGCCCTCATCAGCAGGTGAAAACGTCTCTTAGAGTCAATGAGAGTACAGTTAATATCCTAAGTACAGTAGGGCCAGATCATGCGTGATTGGCTTTGAGGTGGACATTGGCATGCGTAGCATTGTGACTATACTTGATGTCGTATGCCTAGGACCACACAGAAAACGCCTGAATCAATCCATACAATCCAGCCCTCCTTTGCGAAACTGCTTTTCGTGCTTTCCGCTGGGGTGCTGGCGATTTCGTCTTCTGCGATTCTCATACGAGGTGCGCAGGTAGAGGGCATACCGTCACTGGTGATTGCTGCCGCCCGCCTGTCTTTGGCAGCCATTGTTCTCACCCCATTTGCCTTAGGCAAACATCGTGCGCAAGTTTTCAAGCTCAATCGACGTGAGATTTTGCTTGCATTATTGGCGGGCATATTCCTGGCACTACACTTCGCTGCATGGGTGACTTCACTTGAATACACAACGGTTTTGGTAAGTGTGGTAATCGTTACTACATCACCCATCTGGGTCGCATTGCTGGAAGTCGTGTTTCTACGTGCGCAAATCTCCAGACAGGTTGTGTTGGGTCTAGCAGTTGCAATAGCAGGGGGACTCATCATCAGCTTCGGTGGTAATCCTTCTGACGCAGATCCATCCACACGGGATACTTCGCTGATTGGTGGTGCGCTTTCGCTTGTTGGCGCGATTGCCGTCGCAATCTATTTTGTGATTGGACGAAGATTGCGATCGACATTGCCTCTTGTGCCATATATCTGGCTGGTTTATGGTTGTGGTGGTGCCGTGTTGTGCATTTTTGTGCTTTTATCCGGNGTCTCTGTAGTTGGGTATTCTTCTGCAGGATACCTATTCGTTCTTGCGACCGCACTCATACCACAGTTAATCGGCCATTCCGCCCTCAACTACGCAGTCGGATTCCTACCAGCTACCCTCGTCAGTTTGGTTACACAGGCAGAACCAGTAGGCAGCGCCCTTCTCGCCCTGATCTTTCTGGGGGAGATTCCCGGGCCGGTACAACTTGTAGGGAGCACGATCATTTTAAGTGGAGTAATAATCGCAACAATTGCTCAGACAAAGCGCCGTAAAGGCCAACATTCTTGAACATAACCCGGTCCAATCAAAAACTCTGGAGTAGCCCCTATCTGATCCTGGCGATTTCAGTTGTCGCTTTCTCATTTGCTGCCATATTCATTCGTCTTGCTCAAGGCGCTGGCATGCCATCTATTACTATTGCGGCTGGCAGATTAACACTCGCAGCAGTTTTTATCTCGCCAGTCGTACTTTTGAGGTACCGTTCTGAGCTGTACGCCCTATCTCGTCGTGATCTTGGGGCTGCAATGTTCGCTGGCCTACTAAACGGTCTTCACTTCATTACGATATCCATGGCCCTGGAGTATACCTCTGTAGTGCTGGCCCAAGTGATCGTAGGCACGAGCCCAATATGGGTAGCCCTGCTTGAAGTTACGATCCTGCGCGCGAATTTTCGACGAGGATTATGGATCGGTCTGACATTGGTAATCACTGGGGGAATATTAATCGCTTTTGGCGCGAGCCAAAGCCAAACTGGTAGCGATCCAATTCTAGGGCTTTTTCTCGCAGTGATATCATCGGTGACGGTGGCTGGTTATCTGTTTTTTGGCCGTGTTATGCGAAGACACATTTCGATTATGCCCTATCTGTGGCTGGTGTACATCGGTGGCGGGATAACCGGCCTTGCAGCGGCATTTGCAACGCAAACATCTATCGTTGGTTACAATGGCGAGGCGTACTTCTGGTTGCTTATGGTGACACTAGTGCCGCAACTCATCGGACACTCGGGGATGAACTACGCTGTAGGCTACATTTCAGCAACACTTATTTCGATCAACGGACAAATCATTGTGGCCACCGCTGGGGTTCTGGCTTTCATAATTTTTGGTGAAGTGCCTGCCGCATTGGAGTTGGCAGGCAGCAGCGTCATTGTGGGCGGGGTGATAATGGCCATACTGGCTCAAACGCGATCACGACGAAAGCGACAGACCTAAATAGGTCGATGGACCAGGCCAATAGTCAAACAATGGCGGCACTTCGTCAGGTGGGAACACGCCTGTCATTAGCCCAGGCAGAGTTCCATCCTGCTGCATCTCTTGTAACGTGTAGTCGACCAGTAAGCGAAAGTCGATATCGTTACGAGGTAGTGCGAAAGCTTTGTAACGACGCGTATACCAACGATCTGTTAGTTCAAGCTGTCCGGGATTCTGGTCCAGATGGGGTATCAATCGCAGACTGTCCCCAAATATGACATCCGCATTTTGCGAGTCAAGAATTACAGTTGCAGCATTCTGTTCGAAGTTTACTGTGAAGATGTTTACGCGACCACTGATAGAATCTACCCAAAAGCGTACGCGTGCCTCAGCATCTCCGTCGCCTGCAATGATGCCAACCCACCGGTTACGCAAATCTCCAAATCCATCAATATCACGATTTGCTGGAATTAACATCCGATCCCCATGCATAAGATAGGCCTGACTGAAATCGAGGCGGTCACTCAGCGCCCAATCCGGTGATACCCCTACACCGATATCGGCCTGACCGCTTTCAATCAAGGAGAGGACATCGCCCGAAACAAGCTCAAGACCGACATCCCATCTACTCGCTAACTCATTCAATACACGTTGATGAAAGAGGAAGGTTCGGCGCTCGCTCTCTGGCGCATCTGTAGGCGGATCCGCCAGGCCAGCGACCCTAAGCGTACGATCTGACTGCAAACGCGGAACGACATATTGCTCCGGATAACGAATCTCAGAATTCAGCTCCGTCACTGGTGGCACATTCTCGTCAGCCCTCTCCCAGAGTGGAATTATGCTATTCTGATAAGGTTCACCTGGAAAGTACTGTCGATGCAAGACCTCGAGGGTATCTTCAGCCTGCAGGTATTGAAGCGTTCTGTTCACCAACTGTCGGAGATTCACATCCTGGCGAGGCATGGCAATCGCAAACGGTTCGAGAACAATCGGTTCATTCAGAAACTTAACAGCATCTGCTTGCCCTGCTGAAACGCGCAATAAATGCTCATGACGCCCGATTAAGCCATCAATCTCGTTGGCAAACAGCGCACGATATGCCTGATCTAACGTCAAAAAAGCCTGACCGGTCACACCCTGACCACTATCATTCAGCCAGGATACAGCGGCTGCTTCGCTTTCAGTACCGAGTACGTAGCCAATTCGCCCCCCCACCATATTNATNAGCAACACCGCAGGATCATCTGCGCGAACCATCAGGGACTGACGACTCATTCTGTAGGTATGACTGAANTCGACATAGCGATCAAGCTCACGCTTATGAACCTGCGCGGCTATCAGTAGATCAACTTCATTATTGTTTAGACTTTGAAGTGCGTTNAAACGTGTGACCTGTATCAGTTCCAATGATACATCCCATGCTTCGGCAATCGCACGTGCTAGATCTGCATCATACCCACTTACNTGGCCNAAAACATCAAGCTGCCCAAACGGNGGCTCATTCATCAGTATTCCCACACGCAGCACGCCGTCTGATTGAATCTGGGCTAAACCAGAAACGGTCTGAAGCCCATCTGGNGGAGGTGTGGGTGTGCTAGCAATCGGCGTCGGAGGAACAAGTGTTGGAATCGCGTTTTGAGCACCTGCAGTTGAAGCACAGACTGCAATGAAGCCAAAACAAACGCTAAGAATCAATCGCTTCATGATCGGCTTTCTGCACACTGTAAAGACTATGTTCATGTATGTACTCAAGGACCGCATCAGGTACAAGATAACGGACGCTCTTGCCATCGCGTAATCGTTTAGAAATCATAGTGGATGACACCCAGACACTCAGCATAGGAACATCAATGAGATCAACGTGTGCGGCCAAATCAGGGAAAACATCATCGTGCATGTTGGGGCTAATGTCTTCATCAGCTCGCTTCATCACGGCCAGACGGCTGTTCCGATATAGTGTCTGCGCATGATGCCATGTCGGCAAATCACGCAGATTATCTCCACCCATAAGAAAATAGAGCTGAGCCTCGGGATGCGCATCCTGAATAATACGCACCGTATCCGCTGAATAGTGAGGGCCTGGTCGATCAATATCTACATGGGAAATACTAAAAGAGGGATTATTGGCAATTGCCAGATTCAACATTTGCAGCCGGTGCTGCAGCGGAAGACGTGTTAAGGATTTTTGAGGGTGATCACCGACAGGAACAAACAAGACATGCTCAAGTTCCAGCTCATCTCTTGTGTACTCCGCCAAGATCAAATGTCCAAGTTGGGGGGGGTCAAAGGTTCCACCAAGAATACCAAGGCGTCGCAAGCTAGTCTGTCCATTCCAGCTCATAGTCACCAATGAAAACAGTATCGCCGACTGTCACACCCTCAGCCTTGAGTGCATCAGTGATGCCAAGGACTTCCAGGATCTTCTGGAAACGCAGCACAGCTTCTTCATAGTCCCAGTAGGTCATTGCTGCAGCTCGCTCGATTCGCGCACCCTTTACAACAAAAGCACCATCAGATCGACGGTATATGGTAAAGATTGGCTCGTTATCCTCTAACTCGTATTTTGGTTGCTCGACGACCATTGAAGTAACTTTATCCGGCAGCTCAGAAACAATCTGGAACACCTTCTGAATGAGAGGTGTCAATCCCTGGCGAGTTGCAGCAGAAATCGCCAAAGCTGTGACACCATGTTCAGCAAGCTTTGTCTGTATGGCGGGCCACCGCTCAGCCACATCTTGTATATCGATCTTGTTCAGTACGACGATCTGCGGTTTGAGAGCCAATTGCTCGTCAAAGAGTGCCAATTCCGAGTTAATCTGACTGAAATCCGCAAGCGGGTCTTCAGCGGCACCATTCAAGAGATGCACAAGCAATCGTGTACGTTGAATATGTCGCAAAAAACTGTGACCAAGACCCACTCCCTGATGAGCACCCTCAATTAAGCCGGGTATATCAGCAAAGACGAGGTCCTGATGATCGTAAACAACAACGCCTAGATTCGGTTCAAGAGTAGTGAATGGATAGTCCGCAATCTTAGGTGTAGCGTTGCTTATGACCGACAAAAGTGTTGACTTGCCGGCATTGGGGACACCCACAATGCCAACATCAGCGATGAGCTTCATCTCTAACTTAAGCCAGCGCTCCTCCCCGGGTGCTCCTTTCTCGGCAACACGTGGAGCTTTGTTGGCAGAGGATTTGAATCGGACATTGCCTCTTCCACCACGACCACCGCGCGCAACTATGACTTGATCACCAGGCATCACCAAATCGCCAATAAGATCACCTGTTTCCACATCACGGACAATAGTTCCAGGTGGCACATCAATATAAAGGTCTTCAGCATTCGCCCCAGTTTTCTTGGACGACCCGCCACTACGCCCGGATGCTGCCTTAAAATGGGAATTTCGTTTGAAATACAGCAGAGAACTATGATTCGGATTGACTCTTACAATAACATCACCGCCCTTGCCACCGTCACCTCCGGCCGGTCCGCCCATAGGTACGTACTTCTCACGACGGAATGCAACAACACCCGCCCCACCGTCGCCACTACGTACATATATTTTGGCCTCATCAACGAGCATTACCAACAATCCAGGTCTCGTTCTATCTTAAGGCCTTAAGCATAATCGACAAGTTCAAGAGTGTGTAGGGAAAAGTCAGTACAGCAAGTCACGGTCTCAATCAGAAATTGGATCCATCGGGCAACCCTGTCGATACCAACGCAAAGTCTCACGCACCCCCGCACGGAATTCAGTTGGCATAAAACCGAGTTCACGTCTCGCTTTTTCCGTAGAGACGCACCAGTCATGAAATACGTAGGAACTAAGGTTCTGTGGCCAGAACGGTTCACGCTGAGTGAACCTCGCTACACAGGTAAGAAAACGGGCCGTTGTGAAACCAAGCCATTCGGGTACATTGAGACGGGGCCACCAGAGTTGGGCCTCATCACAAATAATATCAAATGCTTGTCGATGCGTTAGAGGATCACCGCATAGATTGTACAACTCACCAGTACGCCCCTTCTCCAAAGCTAAGTGGATCCCTTGGGCGATGTCACTGATGAAAATAGGAAAAATGATATGGTGGCCTCCGTCGATCTGCATCATGACACCACGCATGGGGTCCCGAAAGAACAGGCGGTTAAACGCGTAGTGCCCAAAAGGTCCATAAAAAGCACCGGGACGCAAAATTACCACATTGACGTTTTTGCTTGAAAACTCCCAGACTTCACGTTCGGCAGCTAATTTACTACTTTGATAAGCGTCAGCCGGATTTGCAGGAGTTTCTTCAGTAATGGGCTCTGCAGATGGTTTGCCTAAGACTGCGATTGTCGATACGTAGATGATACGTTCTACCCCTGTCTGCTGAATAGCACGCAGTAGATTTCGTGTTCCGATGACGTTGTGCAGTTGGAAGGCTTCAGCATCGTCCCACATACTGAATAAACCACCTGCATGGACGACATAACGACAGCCCTGGGTAGCGCTACGCAACGAAGCCGCGTCAAGTAAATCTCCCTGTACGACCTGGACCTGCTTAAAATTCGTAAGCCATAGATTATGTTCTGGATCGCGAGTTAGAACTCTTTGACGATAGCCCATGCGCGACAGATAGGGAACAAGTGTACGTCCAAGGAAACCCGTTCCACCTGTCACTAGTATTTCCCCGCTAGATTCAACCATCTGCTAAAGACCGGCGAAACACATGTTAGGATGAACGAACGGTATGCTCACAGCAACGCATCCCGCAAGGCGGACTTCAGGCGTACCACAGCAAGAGGACGTACAAGGGTCGTGATAGCTTGCGTTGGAAGAATCAAATCCTCGTCAGACAAAATAATGACAGAGAAATGTAAATCAGGAGAGACTTCGTTGACCGCGCGCAACACAGACCAAACGTGCATATCTGACAAGTGTGCGTCACTTATCAGGCAATCACAGCCGTGATCTTCAACATTCCAGACAACTTCACGACCTGCTTGTGCATGGAATACGCGGACCGGGAAATCGGCAAGCAATTGTGAGATAATCCGACGTTCGTCATCAGCGCGAACAGCCAATATAACATGTTTCTCTTCAATCACACTGTCTACTCGCGGTTGATTTTTAGAGTTCGACGAAATACGATGCAGCAGCGCGATCAATCAAATCTGTATCTGCCATGGTCGCTGGACGCCCTAAGTAACGTGCGATATCCTGCATTTGTGAGAGAAGATCGCGAGGATGCACAAAACGAAGATCTCTGTTTTGCTTTCTATACCATTGCATGATGAGATACTTCAGACCTTCATGATCGTAGGGTACGCCTCTGACTCGACACATTAACTGAAATACTTCTCGGAACTCCTCAAGTGTAGGGTTACCTACCTCAATCTTGTATTTGATACGACGCAAGAAAGCATCGTCGACCAGATCTTTGGGATCCATATTTGTCGAGAAGATAATTAGCACGTTGAAGGGTATTTCAACTTTGCGACCATTGTTGAGGTTGAGAAAATCATATTTCTTCTCCAGTGGAACAATCCACCGGTTCAGGAGTTCCTGCGGACGAACCTGCTGCCGTCCAAAGTCATCAATCAGAAACAGCCCGCCATTCGCCTTTACCTGGTACGGTGCTTCATAGAATCGATTGTTCTCATCGTACACGAGATCAAGGCTTTCCATCGTGAGCTCACCGCCCACGATAATGATTGGCCGCTTAATATGTACCCATCGCGTATCGGCCACGCTCCCAACTCCGTAACGAACTGCTGCCTGGTTTTCGGCTAGTTCGTGATTCACTGAATCATAGAGCTGGACTATCTGTCCATCGATATCTACGGCATACGGTATCCAGATGTCATCACCCAGAATTGCTCGTCCAATAGACTCCGACAAAACGGTCTTGCCGTTACCCGGAGGACCAAACAAAAATATCGAAGTGCCTGAATTTGCGGCAGGACCAATACGGTCCAGCATTTCTTTGGAGACAATAAGGTTGTCCAATACTTTCCGCATGTCGTCTTCAGTTACCAGTCGATCTTTGCGGTTCTGAGCTTTGATCGAACCAATATACTGATCTAAAGGTACAGGTGCTGGACCTGCATACTGAGTACGCTTTAAGGCATCAATGGCTCGTTCAATACCTTTACTGGAAATATTGTAACGCCAAGACGCATCACCTATGCCAGCTCCCCCCATTACTTCTATCAATTGTTCATCGCGGAGGAACCGAATGATATCGTCAACAATACCATTGAATGGTAAACGTACTAGTTCTGAGATCTGCGAGCCAGTGAGATCACCACGGAAATACAGCATCTTGAGGATCAGATCAGCTACTGCCAGTTTAGAAAGGCCGGTATCTTCTAAAGAGCGCAGCGCAGGAGGCGCCCACCCATCGTTTGCAAGAGAGCCTGTCTGGGGTGCTGTTTGTGTCGATACGGGTTCGCGAAGTTTGCTAGTTGTACGTCGTTGAGGAGGTTGACCTCCATCGCGTAATGATCTTATCCCTGACATTAGGGTAGCCTCTTGTTTGTTGTAAATGGCAGTAGGATTGGCGATTCAACGAGTTCATCATAACATGGTTTCAGAATAACAGAAATTTATGTATCAACTAGAAATCTGTTGTGCGGCTATATCTTTAACACTTCTAATGACTATGCGAAGTTATCTGGGTTTCAAGGGTGGCATTAGAGGGTCTTCTCAACATGGACTAAACGATTATGATATGAAACAGTGTTCCAAAACATGCGTTTCCTCAGGATACCTCACCATGATTGACAATATACGATGGCTTGGCCATGGAAGCTTTTTGATCCAGACAACTCCAATAATCTACATCAATCCATGGCGAGTGACACGTAGCCCCTTTCACGCGGATGTTATACTCATAACGCATGATCATTATGATCATTGCTCAGTTGCAGACATTGAGCGATTGCGCGGCCCGAATACAAAAGTTATTGGCAACACACGGGTCGCCCAACAGATACCAGATACCATAGTTTTGCTACCTTGGCAAAGCATCACCACCGAGAAAGCAAGCATTAAGGCCGTACCAGCATATTCCGAGGGCGACCCGCGTCATCCACCCGAACACGGTGGCCTAGGATTTGTCATTTCAGTCAATTTTTTCGACATCTATTATGCAGGTGACACCAAACTGATACCGGAAATGCGTCTGATCCATCCCGATATCGCTATACTTCCCATTGATGATGACGGGACGCTGAGTGTAGAAGAAGCCACAGAGGCTGTCGGCATATTGCGACCACGCTGGGTATTTCCCTCAAACTGGGGAGCCACAGGAGAAGGTACGATCGAAATGGAAGCAAGGCGTTTTCGACAACTCGTCGGAGGCAGAGCTCAGGTCATTATTCCCAACGAGCACTCAATATGAGGGAGTCCTTTTAAGAAACAAGGGCGTCTCTTGTCGGACGCCCCTTTTCTTCTATCATTATGCAGCCGGTTTCGCAGGTGGCTTGAGCGTACCATTCTCAGCCCACTCGATAGGATCACCATGTTTGTCATACATATTGGGGCGTTGCTCGCCCTCGATGACATTGCGATCGATCTTAACTTTTCTGATAAGATCGTGTCCTGGGACCTCAAACATAACGTCCAGCAGCGACTTCTCGATAATGGAACGCAAACCCCGTGCCCCGGTTCCGCGCGTCATTGCTAGATCAGCTGCTGCGGCTAGTGCAGATTCGTCGAACTCGAGTTCAACACCGTCCAGAGAGAGAAGATACTGATACTGGCGGGTGAGCGAATTCTTCGGCTCCACGAGGATGCGAATTAAAGCATCACGATC